>Ga0194121_10006951_pt1 | contig 14940 bp, 7 predicted proteins | sample TA2MahCa50mmetaG_FD_148609 | JGI IMG/M metagenome (GOLD analysis project Ga0194121, IMG submission 148609) | Freshwater microbial communities from Lake Tanganyika, Tanzania - TA2015020 Mahale Deep Cast 50m | ecosystem: Environmental > Aquatic > Freshwater > Lake | place: Tanzania: Lake... | reverse complement strand
GGGCAGGTCATAGATGACCGTCGCGGCGAGCCCGTTCACGCGGCACTCGCTGACGTCGTCGGTCATCGTGCCGAGGCCGTTGAAGCCGACGCTCACGCTGCCGCCCGCGTTGATCGTCGAGTTCCAGCCTGCGTTCTGGACGGTCGCGACCCCGCCCGAGGCGGAATAGCTGCCGTTCCAGAGGCTGCCGACGCTCGGACCGCCTCGATACTCGAGGACCCAGTCGCTGATCGGGACGCCCGCCGCGTTGGTGATGGTGATGGTCGCGCCATAGCCGCCGGTCCAGTGGTTGCCGACCGCGAAGCGGACCGTGGGCGCGGGGATCTCTCCGCCACCCGCACCACCGCCCGACTCGCCGCCGCCCGAACCGCCCGAGCCACCGGAGCCGCCGCCGGCCTCGCCACCGCCCGAGCCGCCGCCGCCCGAGTACCAGTCGGCGGGCAGCTCGTACACGACGTTCGCGGCGACGCCGTTGACGACGCAGGCGCTCACGTCGTTGGTCATCGTGCCGACGCCGGTGAAGCCGACGCTGACCGAGCCTCCCGCGTTGATCGTCGAGTTCCAGCCGGCGTCCGCGATCCGCCGCGTCCCGTTCGCGCTCGTGTAGGTGCCGTTCCACAGGCTGCCGATCGAAGGTCCGCCCTGGAACTCGAGCACCCACCCGGCGATCGGCGAGCCGTCGTGGTTGGTGATGGAGATCGACGCGTTGTAGCCGCCCTGCCAGCTGCCGCTCACCACGAACTTCACCGTGGGGCCTTGGATCGGAGGCAGCGGACCGCCGCCTCCGCCTCCCGAGCCGCCGCCGGAGGTCCAGCCCGAAGGCAGGTCGTAGGCGACCTCGGAGAGCGCGCCGTTGAGCCGGCAGTCCGACACGTCGTTGGTCATCGTGCCGATGCCGTTGAAGCCGACCTCGACCGAGCCGCCCGCGGGGATCGTGCCGTTCCAGCCGGCGTTCGTGATGCGGGAGCGCCCGCCGGCGAGCAGCGCATGCACCCCGTTCCAGAGGCTGCCGACGCTTGGTCCGCCTTGGTACTCGAGCGCCCAGTTCGACACCGCGGAGGCGCCTCGGTTCTGGATGCGGACGCTGCCGCCATAGCCGCCGGTCCAATGGCTGCCGACGGCGAAGGTGACCTTGGGCGAGGTCGCGTCCTGCGCGACCGCGCGATGCGAGGTCGCGATGAAGAGGGATCCGCCGACGAGCACCGCCAGCGTCGCGGCGTTCATGACGCCGGGGGCGCAGGCAGTCGGGGGCATCGACGCCTCGTTCGTCGATCCGCGCCAGCACCGAGACGGTTGCACTCGTGAGGGACTCATGACTTGAACCTCCAACGTGGTCCTCTGGCGCGGCGGCGTCGAACCTCGACGCCCGGGATCCGGCCGATCGTTTCGCCCATCGGGGCGGGGACCGTTGGGTCGGATACGGCGCTGCTCGCCTCGGGTGTGGCGGGTACTCGCCTCAGACGGCGGGACCTCGCCGGAATCGCGGAACCGCGCGAGCTCCGCCGCGGTGGGGTGCTCGCCCCGCGCGAGGTGCTCGCCTCATGCCCCGCTACGCTCCGCGACCCCCGAGGCGGCGCGTGCCGTTCGCCCGCGTGGTCGATCCGCGCCTCCTGACTCCTCCATGCCGGCGATGATCCCGACGATGCACGAGGCGCCGACGGTCGAGGCGGTCGATCTCGCGGTCGTCGGCGCGGGCGCCGCCGGGCTCATGGCGTCGATCACGGCGGGACGCGCGGCGCACGCCGAGCGCCGTCGCGCGACCATCGTCGCGCTCGATGGCGCCCGCACGCTCGGCGCGAAGATCCTGATCGCGGGCGGAGGACGCTGCAACGTGACCCACGCCGAGGTCTCTGAGCAGGACTACCAGGGCTCGACGCCGCCCTCGATCCGCAAGGTGCTGCGGCGCTACGGGGTCGCGGAGGTGATCGAGTTCTTCCGTGACCTCGGCGTCGAGCTCAAGCGCGAGGAGACCGGCAAGCTCTTCCCCGTCGCCGACGACGCCCGGGTCGTCCTCGACGCGCTCCTCCACGCCGCGCGCGACGCCGGCGTCGAGCTCCGGCATCCCTGCCGCGTGCTTGGAATCGAGTCCCTCGACCGCGCAGGTGCGGGCGCCGACGCCCCTTGCTTCGAGCTGCGCACCGAGCGCGGTCCGCTTCGGGCCCGGTCGGTGATCCTCGCGACCGGCGGTCGCAGCCTCCCGAAGACCGGATCCGACGGCGCCGGATACGAGTTCGCCCGAAGACTGGGTCACTCGATCACGCCGCTCGTCTCGCCCTCGCTCGTCCCGCTCCTCCTCGCGGATGGTCACTGGATCCGCGGGCTCTCCGGCGTCGCGACGCCGAGCGCGCTCGTCCTGCGGAGCGGCACCGGGAGGGTGCTTGACCGCGTCGAGGGAAGCCTGCTCTGCACGCACTTCGGGCTCTCCGGGCCCTGCGCGCTCGACATGAGCCGGCGGTGGATCCACGCCCGCGCGGAGGATCCCGCCGCGACCCTCGAGGTCTGCTGGCTTCCCGGCGAGACGGTCGAGTCGATCGACGCCTCGCTCCTCCGCGAGGCGAGGCGCGGCGCGCTTGCGTGGCTCCGCGAGCGGCTTCCCGAGCGTCTCGCGCGGGCGGTCCTCGAGGCGGCGAGCGCCGATCCGGCGGTGAAGGTCGATCAGTGGTCGCGCGAGATCCGGCGCCGCGCCGCGGGACTCCTTGCCGCGACGACCCTTCCCGTCGTCGGGGACCGCGGCTACGCCCACGCCGAGGCGACCGCCGGCGGCGTGCCGCTCGCCGAGCTCGACCTCTCCACGATGGCGAGCCGCCGCGCGGAGGGACTCTCGCTCTGCGGCGAGATCTGCGACGTCGACGGCCGCATCGGCGGCTTCAACTTCCAGTGGGCGTGGGCGAGCGGCTTCGTCGCGGGGACGTCGGCGCTCTCGGGCTGACGCTCGTCAGGCGCCCTCGTCAGGCGCCCTCGTCAGGCGCCCTCGTCAGGCGAGGGAGCTGTCCCTGTTGCGGGATATCCGGATCTTCGTATCGTGGTTTGACGCGATCGTCGAGCGACCCTTCGCCGACACCTCATCCGGACCTCACCTTCGGAGATCACCCGAGCATGTACGGCAAGCAGACCGAGCGCGCGATCGCGGCGATGAGCCGCCTCGCCGAGGTGTGGGATGGCGGTCGGACGCGGCTCTCCGCCCTCGACATCGCCTCGCAGCGGAATCTTCCGGCGCCGATGGTGGCGAAGCTCCTGACGGCGCTCTCGCAGGCGGGGCTCGTGACGGGGGCGCCCGGACCCGGCGGCGGCTACTCGCTCGCGAGGTCGCCCGACCGCATCGCGCTGCAGGACGTCTTCGTCCTCTTCGAGCGCGAGGACACCAGCACCAACTGCCCCTTCGGAGGCGGCGTCTGCGGGGTAGGCGACCCTTGCCCGCTGCACGAGCCGCTCGTGACGCTCCAGTCGCAGACCCGCCGGCTCCTGCGGGAGACGAGCTTCGACATCTTCCGCAAGGCGGTGCAGGAGCAGGGCCTGAAGCCAGCGCCCCCGGACGCGGTGCCCTTGGTCCCCGAACGACAGAGCTACCGCGCGCCGCAGCGCGGACCGAAGTAGGCAGGACCGCGCCGGAAGCCCGCCCGCGGGTCGCCCCATCCGCTGACCGCGGTCGAGGCGAGGTCCCGGAACTTCTTCGCGCAATCCCGCCGCTCCGCCTCACTGCTCGACCGGCGAACTTCCGATGCTTCCCGGCAGGGCACCGACCGCCGTGCGCCCGCCACGAGAGCATCCATGACCACCACGACCAGCCGCCATCCGCTCGCCGGCACGCCGGCGCCGAAGGATCTCCTCTGCGACGTTCCGGCGCTCCTCGCCGCGTTCCACGATCGACGCCCCGATCCGGGCGCCCCCGCCGAGCGGGTCGCCTTCGGCACGAGCGGTCATCGCGGATCGCCGCTCAAGGGCTCGTTCCAGCAGGACCACGTGCTCGCGGTCGCCCAGGCGATCGCGGAGCACCGCGACGCCGCGGGACTCGATGGTCCGCTCTTCCTTGGCCGCGACACGCACGCGCTCAGCGCCCCCGCCGCGGACCTCGTCGCCGAGGTGCTCGCGGCGAACGGCGTGACGGTGGTCGTCCAGTCGGGCGGGCAGCCCGCGCCGACGCCCGTCGTGAGCTGGCGGATCCTCGTCGAGAACGAGGGCACCGACGCCGCCTCCGACGGCGTCGTGGTCACGCCCTCGCACAATCCGCCGGAGGACGGCGGGCTCAAGTACAACCCGCCCGAGGGCGGACCCGCCGACTCCGCGACGACCTCCGCGATCGAGCGCCGCGCGAACGAGATCCTCGAGGACGGGCTTCGCGACGTGCGCCGCGCGTCGCTCGACCACGCCCGACGCGAGGGTCTCCTCCGCGAGGAGGACTGGCGGCTCGACTACGTCCGCGACCTCGACGCGGTCCTCGACATGGAGGCGATCGCGCGGGCGCGGCTCCGCCTCGGCGCGGATCCGCTCGGAGGCGCCGCCCTCGGCATGTGGGACCTCGTGAACGAGGTCTGGGGCACCTCGATCGAGACCACCTGCCGCGCGGTCGATCCGACCTTCTCCTTCCTGCGCGTCGATCACGACGGACGCCTCCGCATGGACTGCTCGAGCGCCGCGGCGATGGCGGGTCTCGTCGAGCTCGCCGAGCGGTTCGACCTCGCGTTCGGCAACGATCCCGACGCGGACCGCCACGGGATCGTGGTGCCCGGGATCGGGCTCCTCGCCCCGAACCTCGTCCTCGCGGCGTCGATCGACTACCTGCTCTCGACCCGCCGCGGCTGGTCGCCCGAGGCGGGCGTCGGCAAGACGGTCGTCTCGAGCGCCCTCATCGACCGCGTGGTCGAGCACGCCGGACGCTCGCTCGTCGAGGTGCCCGTCGGCTTCAAGTTCCTCGCGCCGGGGCTCCTCGACGGCGACCTCTGCTTCGGCGGCGAGGAGAGCGCTGGCGCGAGCTTCCTCCGCCTCGACGGCACGACGTGGACGACCGACAAGGACGGGATCGTGGTGAACCTCCTCGCCGCGGAGTGCCTCGCGACGACCGGAGAGGACCTCGGCCGCCGCGTGGCGGGGCTGGAGGAACGCTTCGGTCGCTCCTTCTATCGGCGGGTCGACCTGCCCGCGGAGCCGTCGCTGCGCCGACGCATCGCGTCGCTCGAGCCATCCTCCCTCGGGATCTCCTCGCTTGCCGGCGACCCCATCGAGTCGGCGATCACGAGGGCGCCCGGCAACGGTGCCTCGATCGGCGGCATCAAGGTCTCGACCCGCTCCGGCTGGTTCGCGGCGCGTCCCTCCGGCACCGAGGACATCGTGAAGATCTACGCCGAGAGCATGCTCGGCGAGGATCACCTCGAGCGGATCCTCGAGCAGGCGCGGGAGGTCCTCCGCTGAGTCCCGCCGCGTCGGCTCGTCGCCGCGAGGGCGGAGCACCCGATCGATGAGCGGCGAGGACGACGATCCCTTCGACTCCGCCGCCGCGGCGCACGCGGAAGGTCGCCTCGACGCCGCCGCCGCGGGCTACGCCCGCTGCCTCGAGCGGGATCCCCGGGACTCCGTCGCGATGGGCCTGCTCGGCGCGGTGCGGGTCGCCCAAGGATCGCCGGTCGAGGGCGAACGCCTGCTTCGTGCCGCGACCGAGCTCGATCCCGCCGACGAGGTCGCCTGGCTCAACCTCGGCATCGCGCTGCTCGCGCTGGGACGGCCGGAGGAGGCGCTTCGCTCCATCGAGACCGCGCGTGCCATCCGACCGAACTCCGCGGAGTCGAGCGTGCCGCTCGCGGAGGCGCTGCTCGCGGTCGGGCGTGCCGAGGAGTCCCTTCGGGCATGCAACGAGGTCGCCGCGGACCAACCCGAGTGGCGGGCGTCGCGTTTCTCGCTCGGGCGGCGCGCCGAGGCGGCACAGGTCCTTCGGGGGCTCCTCGCCCGCGGCAGCGACCGCGAGGCGGCGATCGCGCTCCGGGGGCTCCTCGCGGAGGACCCGACGCCACCGGCGAGGCTCGAGTCCCTGCGCCTCGACGCCGCGCTCCGACCCGACGACCCCGCCGCGTCGGCGGCGCTCGCGGTCGCGCTCGGCGAGGCGGGACTCCTCGAGGAGTGCGCCGAGCGATGGAGTCTGATCGCGGCGGCGCGACCGGAGGAGAAGGAGCCTCACTTCCAGCTCGGACGAGTGCTCGCCGTGACCGGTCGACGCGAGCAGGCAGTCGAGGCGATCCGGCGGGCGATCGCGATCTCGCCCCGCGATGCCGACGCCTGGCTCATCCTCTCGATGATCCACCGCTACCGGGGCGACGATGGGCTCGCCCCGCTCCTGCGCGCGATGGAGACCGACCTGCCATCCCGGACGCCGCGAGAGCGTCGCTCGCTGCACTACGCCCTCGCCAAGATGCACCAGGACCTCGGGGAGCATGACGAGGCGTTCCGCCACTTCGCCGCGGGTGCCGCGCTCATGCGCGAGGTCGCGCCCTCGAACCTCGCCGCGGAGGAGCGCCTGATGCGCCTGATGCAGGACGTGGTGCCGCTCGAGCGGTGGCGCGTCCCGAGCGCCGACCCGTCGCGCGGCGAGCGATGCATCCTCGTCGTCGGCATGCCGCGCTCGGGCACCACCCTCGTCGAGCAGGTGCTCGCGAGCCATCCGATGGTGCATGGTGCCGGCGAGCTCCGCGCCGCGCCGGACGCCGCGAACGCCGTGGTCCTCGAGCGGATCCTCGCCGCCGCCGCGGGCAGTGCTCCGGCGGATGCGCTTCGCGCCTTCGGCGAGGAGTACCTCCGCCGCATCCCGACTCCGGCGCCCCCGCGGACCCTCGTCTGCGACAAGCAGCCGCAGAACTTCCGGCTGCTTGGTCCGCTCGCGGCGGCGCTCCCCGGCGCGCGGATCGTCCACGTCCGCCGCGATCCCCGCGACGTCGGACTCTCCTGCTTCGAGGCGATGTTCGCGGAGCAGGGCTGGAGCTTCGACCTGCGGGAGATCGCCCGCTACCTGAGGTCCTATCGCGACCTGATGGCGCACTGGGATCGCTGCCTCGGAGACCGGATCGTCACCGTCCGGTACGAGGCGCTGGCGAGCGACCCGGGCGCCGAGATTCCCCGGCTGCTCGCGGCGTTGGGGCTCTCCTTCGACGAGCGGTGCCTTCGACCCCACGAGTCGCCCCGGGCGGTGAACACCGCGAGCATCGACCAGGTGCGGCGACCGATCAGCGCGGCGTCGGTCGGGAGGTGGAGGCGCTACGAGCGGCACCTCGCGCCGATGCTCGAGGAGCTGGGAGACGTCGCCGGCTTCTGATCGCCGCGGTCACTCGAGCTCGCGCAGGTAGATGTTCGCGAACTGGATCGGATCGCCGTGGTGCTGGAGGCCGATCGGACCGCGCGCCGGCATGCCGGGCAGGCGGGCCTCGTCGATCACCTTCGTGCCGTTGAGGGTGACCGTCACGCGGTCGCCCCTCGCGACGACGTGGAAGCGGTTCCACTGTCCGGGCGGACGGTCGGCGCGGGCGCTCGGCGTCGCGGCCGCCCGCACCTCCGCGGGCATCGACCCATCGGTGCGGTAGCCCCACAGCTCGCCGGAGCCGACGGGCCAGCACCAGATGTTCACCTGGCTCTTGGTCGAGCCCCGCAGGAAGATCCCGCTGTCGCCCGCGTCCTGCACCTCCGCCTCGACCCGCGAGCCGTCCGCCGTGACCTGCTCTGCGCCGTCGGCGCCGATCGCCGGGAGCCTTCGCGCCTGCGGCGCCCGCGGGAGCCGCCAGTCGCAGATCAGCTCGAAGTCGCCGAACTCCTCCGCGGTCCACAGGTCGCCGCCCGAGCCGTCGTAGGAGAGGATCCAGTCCTGCACCTTCCAGTGCCCCTCGTTCGCCGGATCCTGCCGCCAGCCCGCCAGGTCCACGCCGTCGTAGAGGACCCGCCACGGTCGCGCGTCCTCGCTCGCGACGAGCTCCGGGGCGAGCGGCGGCGACGCGGGCGGCAGCTCCTTGAGGCGGATGCGGCGGAACTCGACCGGCGAACCCTCGCTCTCGAGGCAGATGAAGCCGCGGCGCGGCGAGACGTCGAAGCCCTCGGTGACCACCTTGCCGTTGAGCGCCGCCGAGATCCGCCCGTCCACGCACTCGACGCGGTAGTGGTTCCACATCGGCGCAGGGTTCGAGCGCCGCTCGATCGGGAACGCGCGGTCGCCGCCGCGCCCGTTGACCGGCGTCATGCGGGCGCCGTGGATCGGGAAGACGTCGCCGTCAGAAGTGAACCAGTCCTGCTCCTGCCCGTCCATGACCTGCACCTCGACGCTCCGGGTGAAGGGCACGCCGCGGGCGGGAATCGGATCGCTCCAGACGAAGAGCCCCGCGTTGCCTCCGGGGACGAGGTGGCGGTACTCGAGCTCGAGGACGAAGTTCTCATGGGTCCGGTCGGTGCGGAGGACGCCGGTCGGGAAGCCGCTGCAGTGGATGACGCCCTCCCGCGGGACCCACGTGCTCGGGGCGCCGTTGACGATCTGCCAGCCGGCGAGGGTCGTGCCGTCGAAGAGCTCGACGAAGCCCGCCTCGCTCGTGCGGAGGCGCTCCATCTCCGACTCGTTGCCGACCGGCGCCACCTCGCCTCCGAAGGGTCCCTCCCAGTCGTCGCTGCGGAAGGGCGAGGCGGGGAGACCCTCGCCGTTGAAGAGCTCCGCCTCGCACGCCGGGCACCAGAGGTAGCGCACCGCCACCGGCTCGGGCACCTCGGGGGCGATCGCGACGAGGTCCTCGCCGTCGATGACCACCAGCGCGCGGTGCCAGCGGCGGTCGGCGCCGGCGACCGCCACCTGCCGCACCTCGTTGCCGCGGGCGAAGAGACCCTCCGCGTCGCGGAGGCGCACGCGGAGCGCCGCGCCCTCGCGCTCGACCGACTCGACGCTCGGTCCGTCCGCGACGACGTCGCGTCCGTAGGTCCTCGCCAGCGCCTGCCGGGCGAGCCGCTCGCCGACCGGCTTCTTTCGGCGCGGATGAATGTCGAGCGGGTCGCCGCAGTCCATCGTCACCACGAGCCCGGCGTTCGGGATCGCCTCCGTCGCCTCCCGCTGCGCCTCGCGCAGGCGGGCGGTCTCGCCGAGGTCGCCGCCATACTTGAACGGCGCGATCTGCACCGCGAGGAAGAGCCGCGACTCGTCGCCCTGGCGCACCTCCGCGGCGAGCGCCGCGAGCAGGTCGTCGTAGACCGCCGCGTTGCCGCGGTTGCTCTCGCCCTGGTACCAGAGGAAGCCTCGGTTCGTGTAGTCGAGGATCGGGCGGAGCATCCCGAAGTGGAGCGCGGTGAGGGTGCTCGCGTCGATCGACGCCTGACGCCGCGGCGGCAGGCTCGCCCGCGTCGGACCCCTCGCCTGCCGCCACTCGCCGGCGAGCGGGACCACCAGCGTGCGACCATTGCTCGCGACCTGCTCGAGCCGCAGGTCCTCCGCAGCACCGAAGATCCCGCCTGGTCCCGCGTTGTCGAGGACGCGCACCGCCACGACGTTCGATCCGGGCTTCAGCGTGCCGGCGGGAACCTGGTAGCGGCGCGGCTGCATCCATCGACCATCGCCATGGGTCGAGCCGACCTTCACGCCGTTCACGAACGCGTCGTCCTCGTCGTCGATGGGACCGAGCGAGAGGACCGCGGTCGCCTTGGGATCCCAGTCCGACGGCAGGTCGATGCGCTTCCGGAGGTACACCACGCCGTCGAAGCCCGCGAGGTCGCCCGTGAAGTTCTGGGGCAGGGTCGTCGTCGACCATGACGCGTCGTCGGTCGCGGGATCGCGCCACCCGGCGCCGCCGGGCGCCGGGGCATCGAGACCATCCCACCACCCCTGCTCGAGGCTCGCCGCGGCGGTCTCGCGGGTCGCCGGATCCGAGAGGAGGCGCAGGTAGGCGAGGTCCGCCACGTGCTGCGGGAACCGCGCGAGCGACTCGGGACCGAGCCACGCCTCGATGCGGGTGCCGCCCCAGTCCGCGGTGATGATGCCCACCGGCACGCCGAGCTCGAGGTGGAGCATCCGCGCGAAGAAGTACGCGACCGCGCTCGCGTCGCGGGCGGTCTCGGGCGTCATCGCGACCCAGCGACCCTCGACGTCGGAGCGCGGCGCGGTCGCGATCGCGTTCCGCACGTCGAACATCCGGATCGCGGGGTAGTCGGCGGCGGCGACCTCGAGCTCCCAGTCCTCGACGCCCGCGTAGCTCGGGGGCGCCATCCGCTGCTCCATGTTGCTCTGACCGGAGGCGAGCCAGACCTCGCCGAGGAGGACGTCGCGGATCACGATCTGGTTGCGGCCGGTGACCGTCACGGTGAACGGTCCGCCGGCGGCGCCGGTCGGCAGCATCGCCATGAACCGCCCGCGGGCGTCGCCCTCCGCCTCGATCCGTCCGCCCCAGCTGCCCTCGACCACGACCTTCTCGCCCGGTCGCGCGAAGCCCCACACCGCCGCGGCGCCATCGCGCTCGAGCACCATGCCGTCGGAGAAGACCGCAGGCAGCGAGACGTCGGCGAGGACGGGCGCCGCCGCGGCGAGCGCTGCGACCACCGACCACGCCGGGAGCGGACGCATCGAGGGGAAGAGGCTGGGCATGCTGGATCCTCCGCGCGACCGAAGGCGGTCGCGGCCGCACTATAAAGAGGACGGGCGACGCCGCGTCCCCGGCTACCCTCCGCCCATGGACTGGCTCCTTCCGGCGCTCGCGGGCGCCCTCGTCGGCGCGAGCGCCGCCGCGGCGATCCTCCTCTGGCGTCATGGCGCGGCGCTCGTCGCCGCCCGCTCCGAGCGCGACCGGGCGGCGGCGGATGCGGAGGGATCGCGCCGCGAGCGCGACGCGGCGGATCTCCGCGCCCGCGAGGCGGCGGCGAGGCTCGTCGAGGTGGACAAGAGCCGCGAGCACGCCGAGCGGATCCTCGCCGTCGAGCGCGAGCGGCTCGCCTCGCTCGAGGGTCGCCTCCAGCAGGAGGGCACGCGCCTCGAGGAGCTCCGCGCCTCGCTCCGCGACGCCTTCCGGCTCGTCGGCCAGGAGGTCACCCAGGGCGGGCTCGAGCAGCTCCGCAGGTCGATGGCGGAGATGCTCGAGGCGAAGAAGAAGGAGATCGACGCCGAGGGCGAGGCGCGCCGCCAGGCGATCGCCGCGCACATGAAGCCGATCCAGGAGGGGCTCCTGCGGCAGGCGGAGGCGATCCAGAAGATCGAGGAGAAGCGCGAGGGCGCCTACGCCGGGCTCCGCCAGCTCGTCGAGCAGATCGGCGCCGGGCACGGCGAGCTCCGCGACCAGACCTCGCGGCTCGTGCAGGCGCTGCGGCGTCCCGAGACCCGCGGGCGCTGGGGCGAGTTCACCCTGCGGAACGCCGTCGAGCAGGCGGGGCTCAGCCCGCACTGCGACTTCGCCGAGCAGGTCTCGGTCGAGGTCGAGGAGGGTCGGCTCCGCCCCGACCTCGTGATCAACCTCCCCGGCGGCGGCTCGATCGTCGTCGACAGCAAGGTCGCCCTCGACGGCTTCCTCTCGATGCTCGAGTCGGACGCCGACCGCCCGGCGCTCCTGCGGCGCCATGCCGCCGCCGTCGCCGGGCACGTGAAGGCGCTCGGACAGAAGAAGTACTGGGAGCAGTTCGCCCGCGCGCCCGAGTTCGTGGTGATGTTCGTCCCGATCGAGAGCGCCCTCGCCGCCGCGATCGAGGCGGAGCCGGCGGTCTTCGAGGACGCGGTCCGCCAGCGGGTGATCCTCACCGGCCCGATGAACCTCGCGGCGCTCCTGCGGGTCATCGCGATGGGCTGGCGCGAGCACGACGTCGCGGAGAACGCCCGCCGCATCGCCGACGAGGCGGCGGAGCTCCACAAGCGGCTGCGCAAGTTCGCCGAGGCGCTCGGCGAGGTCGGTCAGCACCTCCACAAGGCGGGCGTCGCCTACAACAAGGCGGTCGGCTCCTTCGAGGCGCGGCTCCTGCCCGCCGCGCGGCGGATGGAGCAGTACGGCGCGGCGAAGGAGCCGATGGAGGCGCTGCCGCCGGTCGAGGTCGCGCCCCCGCTTCGCCAGCCGCAGCTTCCCGGCGGCGCCTCCGGCGGAGACCCGCCGCCGATCGACGTCGAGGCGAGCGGCGACCCGCGGTAGCACCCGTACACTCGACCCATGCCTCGACCGCACGCTGGTCCGCGCCGCGGTGGACCTCCGAACGATCCGCGACCATCCGCGCCCGGAAGCCGACCGCCGCTTTCGGTCGCGGTGACCACGCTCTGGGAGTACCCGAGCCAGCACTACGACGCGCGGTCGATCGAGGCGCCGGATCCCGTCGAGGCGCCGGATCCGGTCGAGGTGGGGGACGCGCCGGATGATGCCCGTCGCCTCGCCGACGACGCCGCGGGCAAGGCGCCCGCGCGGCGCGATCCCTCGATGCAGGGCGACCGCGCGTACGTCGGCGCGACGCCCTCGTGGGTGATCTGGCAGCTGCTCCAGCGCTACACCAAGCCGAAGGACCTCTGCGTCGATCCGATGGCGGGAAGCGGGACCTCCCTCGACGTCGCGCGGGATCTCGGGCGCCGCGCGCTCGGCTACGACCTCCGACCGACGCGACCGGACGTCTTCCGCGCCGACGCGCGGAGGCTTCCGCTCGAGGACGAGGTCGCGGACCTCGCCTTCGTCGATCCTCCCTACTCGACCCACGTCGAGTACTCCGACGATCCCCGCTGCATCGGTCGGCTCGACGCGGGCGGCGCCGACCGCGGCCGGGCGTACTACGAGGCGATGCGGGCGGTGATCGGCGAGTGCCTTCGCGTGCTGAAGCCCGGGCGGATGCTCGGTCTCTACGTCAGCGACTCCTACCGCCGGCGCCGCGGCGGCGCCGCGGGCGAGGGACTCTTCATGCCGATCGGCTTCGAGCTCTTCTCGATCATGCGCGAGCGGTTCGAGGCGATCGACGTGGTCGCGGTCGTGCGGCGGAACGCGAAGCTCGAGAAGGGCAACTGGCGGCGCGCGGCGGAGGAGCAGAACTTCTTCCTCCGCGGCTTCAACTACCTGTTCATCATGCGGAAGCCGGGACCCTGGCGCGACCTCGCGCCCGATCGCCCGCGCGGCGCGACCTCCGGCGCCGCGTCGACCGAGCCCCGCCGAGGTCGCCGTTGAGCGGACTCGGGGCAAGGCAGGAGTCGCTCCGCCGCGAGGCTGCGTCGCTCGAGGCGATGGGCGACCTCGAGGGCGCTGCGCAGGCGCTCGATCGGGTGCTCCGTCACGACCCGATGCACTCGGCGACCCTCGCCTCGCTCGCCGCCCTGAGGCTGCGGCAGGGTCGCGCCGCGGACGCGGAGCCCCTCCTGCGGCGCGTGCTCGCGAGGCGTGCCTCCGATCCGGGGGCGCTCTCGAACCTCGGCGTCGCGCTCCGCATGCTCGGTCGCCTCGACGAGGCGGTCGCGGTGCTCGCGGGCGCGGTCGCGCGTCCCGACGCCGTCGTCGAGAGCTTCGACTCGCTGGGAGCGATCCGCTCGCTCCGCGGCGAGGCGGAGGAGGCGGTCGCGGTCCTGCGCGAGGCGATCCGCCGATTCCCGCAGGCGGCGCCGACCTGGGCGAACCTCGGGCTCGCGCTCCACCGCGCGGCGTCGACCGCCGAGGGCGAGGACGCCGCGCGGCGCCGCGAGGATGCCGCCGAAGCCTGCCGCCGCGCGGTCGAGGTCGATCCCGGCTGCGCCTCGGCGTGGAACAACCTCGGATCGATCGAGCGCGACCGCGGTCGCGCGGGCGAGTCGGTCGCCGCGTATCGCCGCGCGATCGCCGTCGATCCGCGCGCCGTCGAGCCGCGGACGAACCTCGCCGGCGTCCTCCGCGAGTCGGGTCGCGCCGCGGAGGCGATCGCCGAGGCGGAGCAGGCGGCGACCCGGGCGCCGCATCGGATGGTCCTCCACTCGAACCACCTCCACGCGATGAACTTCTCCGACGCCGTCGCGGAGGACCGCCTGCTCGAGGCGCACGCCGCCTTCGGTCGGCGCTTCGGGACGGGCGAGGTCTTCTCGGAGGCGGACCGCCGCGCCCGCCTGCGCGAGCTCTTCCGCCCGGGACGACCCGTGCGACTCGGCTTCGTCTCCGCGGACCTGCGCCGACACTCGGTCGCGTCCTTCCTCGAGCCGCTGCTCGAGCACCTCGACCGCGAGGCGCTGGAGCTCACCTGCTACGCGGACGTGCCGCATCCCGACGAGGTCACGCGGCGTCTGCGGTCGCTCGTCCCGCGCTGGCGGGAGATCCACGCCCGCCCGGACGACGAGGTCCTCGCGATGATCCGCGCGGACTCGATCGAGATCCTCGTCGACCTCGCCGGGCACACCGCGGGCAACCGCCTCGGCGTGTTCGCCCGCCGCGCCGCGCCGGTGCAGGTCTCCTACCTCGGATATCCCAACACGACGGGTCTCCCGCAGGTCGACTTCCGCCTCGTCGACGAGGCGACCGATCCGCCCGGGAGCGAGCGCCTCGCGGTCGAGACGCTCCTCCGCGTGCGCGGTGGGTTCCTCTGCTTCCGCCCCGATCCCGATCGACCCGCGAGGGCGCCGCGCGACCCGCGGCGACCGGTCACCTTCGGCAGCTTCAACTCCGCCGCGAAGATCACCCCGACCACGATCGACCTGTGGTCGTCGGTGCTGCGGCGCGTGCCTGGATCTCGCCTGCTGCTGAAGGCGCGTGGGCTCGACGACCCCTTCGTCGGCGATCCGCTCCGCGCCGCGTTCGCCGCGGGCGGGATCGACCCCGCTCGGCTCGACCTCCGCGGGCGCGTCGATGATCCGCGGGCGCACCTCGCCGTCTACTCGGAGATCGACGTCGCGCTCGACACGTTTCCCTACCACGGGACGACCACCACCTGCGAGGCGCTCTCGATGGGCGTGCCGGTGGTGAGCTGCGTCGGAGAGGGTCATCGGTCGCGGGTCGCGAGCAGCATCCTCCGCTCGATCGAGGACCTCGACCTGACCTGCCC
>Ga0194121_10006949_pt1 | contig 14941 bp, 13 predicted proteins | sample TA2MahCa50mmetaG_FD_148609 | JGI IMG/M metagenome (GOLD analysis project Ga0194121, IMG submission 148609) | Freshwater microbial communities from Lake Tanganyika, Tanzania - TA2015020 Mahale Deep Cast 50m | ecosystem: Environmental > Aquatic > Freshwater > Lake | place: Tanzania: Lake... | reverse complement strand
CTCCTGCCCGGCGCCGGTGGCGCCGGCGACGGCGACCCGGACGAGCCGGGGGGGAGTCGAGGGGGGCCGTTCGCGGACCTGAGGGGCAGTGGGAGCCATTCTTCGCGATCGTGTAAAGAGCATATTTATACAGTCGCATGCATAATCAGTCAAGCGAGTTGGGGTATGCTCGTAGGGGCGGCGCCCGCGCCGCCCGCTCCAGCCATGAAAGCGCGCCGGCAGTCGGTCATCCTCGAGACGATCCAGCGGCGGCGAGTCCGCAGCCAGGAGCAGCTTCGCCACGTGCTGCGCGCCGCCGGCTTCGACGTCACGCAGGCGACGCTCTCGCGCGACATCCGCGAGCTCGGGCTCGTCAAAGGCGGCGCCGACCGCGCGTACCAGCCGCCGCCGGCGGCCCCGGCCAACGGCCAGCCGCCGCCGCTGCTCACCCGCGCCGTCGGCGAGTACCTGACGCGGGTCGATCGGGTGCAGCAGCTCGTCATCCTGCGGACCGGCCCCGGGCAGGCGCCGCTGCTCGGCGTCGCGCTCGACGGGGCGCGAATGCCGGAGCTCGTCGGCACGATCGCCGGCGACGATACGATTCTCGCGATCGCGCCCGACGTCCGCCGGGCGCGGTCGCTCGTCCGCCGCCTCGAGCGGCTGTCGCGGTCATGAGCGCCCGGATCGTGTTCGCGTGGTCGGGCGCGTCCGACGCATGGGCGCGGATCGCCGCGGCGGCCGCGGCGCGAGGCGCCGACATCGTCACCGTGACGCTGGATCTCGGGCAGGGCGCCGATCTGGGAGAGGTGCGGGATCGGGCGCTCGCCCTGGGCGCCCTGCGCGCCCACGTGCTCGACGTGCGCGAGGAGTTCGCGCGCGACTACATGCTGCCTGCGCTCCATGCGGATGCGCTCCGATCGGATCCGATGGCACAGCAGCTGGCGGTGCAGCTCGCCACACGCAAGCTCGACGAGGTCGCGGCCATCGAGGAGGCGACGCCGGTCGTGGAGTCGATCGTCGTCGATCGCACGCTGTTCGGGCGGAGCGGGGCCATGTCCGCGCTGACCAAGGCGCCCGCCGAGGCGCCGTCGACGTCGGCGCGTGTCGAGATCGCGTTCGAGCGCGGCGTGCCGGTCGCCGTCAACGGCGTCTCGATGGGGCTGACGGAGCTCGTCGAGATTCTGACGATCATTGCCGGTCATCACGGCGTGGGACACATCGGGGCGGTCGAGGCCCCGGCGGCCGTCGTCCTGATGTCGGCATACGCCGCGCTGGCGGGCCCGGGTGAGCCGGAGGCGGCAACGGGCATCGTCCGGCTGACGCTGTTCCGAGGAGAACACACGGTCACCGGGGTGGACGCCGGATCGCGGATTCCGGATCCCGGGTCCCGACTCATGGTGGAACCCTCGTGACGCTCTGGTCCGGTCGGTTCGACACGTCGCCCGATCCGGCGGCCTTCGACTTTGGCCTGTCGTTCGGGTTCGACCGGGCGCTGTTCGAGGACGACGTGACGGGCAGCATCGCCTGGGCGGAGGCGCTCGGCGCGGCCGGCGTCCTCTCACCCGAGGACGCGCGCGCCATCACCGAGGGGCTCCAGGCGATTCTCGAGGAGGGGACCCGGAATCCCGCGTCCGTGGCGGGGCCCGATGAGGACGTGCACAGCTTTGTCGAGCGCAGGCTGGTCGAACGCATCGGCGACGCGGGCCGCCGCCTGCACACGGGGCGATCGCGCAACGAGCAGGTGTCGCTCGACCTGCGCCTCTACCTGCGGCGCCGCCTGCCATCCCTGCAGGCCGACGTCGCCGCGCTCGTGGCGGCGTGCGCCGACCAGGCCGACCGCGCGGGTCTGGCGCTGATGCCGTCGTACACGCACCTGCGGCGGGCGCAGCCGGTGCTCGTGGCCCACTACTTTCTCGCGCACGCCGCGGCCCTCCGGCGCGATCATGCGCGCCTGGGAGCGGCGGCAGCGGAGGCCGACGCGCTGACGCTCGGGTCGGGCGCCGTCGCCGGCACGAGCTACGCGATCGACACCGCGCGCCTGGCGGCGCGGCTCGGCTTCTCCCGCGTCGTGGCCAACAGCGTCGACGCCTCGTCCGATCGCGATTTCGTCGCGGCGTTCCTGTATGCGGCCTCAGTCGCGATGGTGCATCTGAGCCGGCTGGCGGAAGACCTGATTATCTTCGCCGGCGACGAGTACGGGTTCTTCGACCTGGCCGATGCGACGGCGACCGGCAGCAGCATGATGCCGCAGAAGAAGAACCCTGATCCGCTCGAGCTGGTGCGGGGAAAGACGGGGCGCACCATCGGCCGGCTGACCGGCTGGCTGGCGACCATGAAAGGGCTGCCGAGCGGATACAACAAGGACCTCCAGGAGGACAAGGAGGCGGTCTTCGACGCCGAGGCCACGCTCCACGCCTCGCTCCGGGCGGTCGTCACGGTCGTGTCGCAACTGTCGCTCAATGCCGAGCGGGCCGAACGGGCCGCGTCCGGCCTGCTTCTTGCCACGGACGTGGCCGATTACCTCGTCGCGCGGGGGATGCCGTTCCGGCGCGCCCATGAGGTGGTCGGCGGGCTGGTGCGTCGGCTGTTGGCCGAGGGCCGCGACTTTCGCGCGCTCACGCTGGCCGAGTGGCGCGACGCGAGCGAACTCTTTGGCGACGACGTGCCGCGTGTCGCGGAGGCGCTCGCGTCGGTCGAGGCCCGGCGGACGCCGCAGTCGACCCATCCGGAGGCCGTCCGGCGCGCGCTGGAAGAGTGCCGGGGGTGGCTGGGGGCCCACGGGGCTGGCCGGCCGGTATAGGCGGCTGACGGGATAGGCACCCGGTCGGGGTTTTGTTACACTTTGGGAACCTGCGCCCGGTTCTATCCCACCTGACAGGAACCTGCTTCGGGGGAAGCCGTCTCGACTGAGGGCGTACGGCGTACTGGCCAACAAGAGCGACTGAATGCAGCAACGCCGGGTTCGGCTCGGTGACATCCTGGACGACTACTGTCCGCGCGAGCGCCGCATTACCAATCACGCGGTCGTGGCGATGATTGACGATGAGGTCAAGCAGACGCGCTGCACGACGTGCGACGCCGATCACGAGTACAAACACGCGAAGGTGCCCGTGCAGCGACGCAAGCGTCTGGTGGAGGGCCCTGCCGCCGCGGCGCTGTCGCCGCGCGACCCGGTCGAGGTAGACGGTCCCTCGCTCGGTGAGCCGCCGGAGCCCGAGGCGCCGTCGACCGAGTCGTTCGAGCCGCCTCCGGAAGCCACACTCGAGAGCGAGGCGCCGGTCGCGGCGGCGCCGGACGAGGATGGACCGGTGCATCGGCGGTTGATTCGCGCCACGCTGCCGCGCCCGGAGGGGCAGTCGCCGGAACGCCGCGACCCGGAGTTCACGGTCCGCCAGCCGGGCTTTCGCGGCCAACCGCTCGATCACAAGAACGGACAGCGCCACGGGCGACGCCAGATGCGGGCGCACGGCGGCTCTCATCCACAGCGCTTCGGGTCTCCCCGACAGGGCTCGGGGCAGGCGCCGCGCCACGGCTCGGGACAGGGGCCGGGCGGACCCGGGTTCCGGCCCGGCGGCAACCACCCGGGCCATCCGGGCGGCCCCCGCGGCCCGCGTCAGGGCGGAGGCCGTGGCGGCCGCAAGCGCGGCCGCTAGACGCCCCGGCCTTCACTGATACACACCGGTGTCGGACTTCGCGGGGAAGACGGGGCTCATCGTCGGCATCGCCAACAAGCGCTCCATCGCCTGGGCGATCGCCCAGGCGACTGCGCGTCGCGGTGCGCGGCTGGCGCTCACGTACCAGGGTCGCTTCGAAGAGCACGTGCGTGAGCTGGCCGAGGGGCTGAACGAGCCGCCGCTGGTCCTTCCGTGCGACGTCACCTCCGACGCCGACATCGACGCGGTGGTCGCGCGCGTCGACCAGGAGCAGGGCGGCCTCGACTTCCTCGTGCACGCGGCGGCGTTTGCGCCGCGGGAGGCGCTGACCTCGCCGTTCCTCGACACCAGCCGCGAGGGCTTCCGGACGGCGCTCGACGTCTCCGCCTACTCGTTGATTGCGCTCGCGCGGGGCGCCGCGCCGCTGATGGAGAGGCGCGGCGGGGGCAGCATCCTGACGCTCACCTACATCGGGAGCGAGCGCGTGTTTCCCAACTACAACGTGATGGGCGTCGCCAAGGCGGCGCTCGAAGCGACGGTGCGCTATCTGGCCGCCGATCTCGGCCCGCGGAACATCCGCGTCAATGCCGTGTCGGCGGGCCCGATCAAGACGCTGGCGGCTGCGGGGGTCGGCGGCTTCTCCAGGATCCTCGACGTCTACCGCGAGCGCGCGCCGCTGCGGCGCAACGTCGAAGCGGCCGAGGTTGGCGAGGCAGCGGCGTTCCTGCTGAGCGACGCCGGCAAGGCGATCGCCGGAGAGGTGCTGTTCGTCGACTGCGGGTACCACGTCGCAGGCATGTAGGTTGCTGGCTGCCATGCGTGGAGGCAGCCATGACCAAGCTCAACAATGCCGCGGCGGGCGGGGTGCTGGCCGCGGTGCTCGTGCTGACCCTGGCGGTGGCGGGATGCGGCCGTACGGTCGGCGAATCCATCGACGACACGACGATCACCACGCGGGTCAAGACCGCGATGCTCAACGATCCGGACGTGGGCGGTCTGCGGATCGACGTCGATACGTTCAAGGGCGTGGTTACGCTGTCGGGCCGCGTGAAGTCGCCGGCCGAACAGGATCACGCGATCGCGCTTGCGCGGCGCGTCGACGGGGTCGTGGAGGTGAAGAACGCGCTGCAGATCATTCCCGACTAGCGCCCCCAGCTCTCGGTCCGGATTCGGGCCGCCGGCACGCCGAGCGCCTGCAGCGTCGACACCGATTCGTCGACCAGCGCATCGGGTCCGCAGACGAAGCAGAGCGTGGCCGACGACTCGTGCAGGACCGCCTCGAAGTGGTCGCGGCCGATCCTGCCCCGGCGCCCGGTCCACGCGCTGCTCTGGTCGCGCGTCACCGTCTGGTGCAGCTCGAGGCCTCCGGCCTCGGCGAGCGCCCTGAGCTCCTCGACGAACGCGAACTCGTCGGCCCGCCGCGCACTGTAGAGCAGAGACATGCGCGCGCGCGGCCGGTGCCGCCGGAGGTGATCGATCATCGATCGCAGCGGCGCGATCCCGGTACCGCCCGCCACGAACAGGATCCAGCGGGCGTCGATCGTCGGCGGCAGCGTGAACGCGCCGACGGGCCCCTCGACGTCGACCAGCGCGCCCGGCGTCGCGGTGGCGACGCCCCCTCCGAACCCGGCGTCTCCCTCCGCGGCGATCAGGAGCTCCAGCGCGCCCGTTTCCGCCGCCCGCTCGGGTGAACAGGCGATCGAGTACGGCCGCCGCGCCGGCTGCGCGTGCTCGCCGACGAGCACCGCCTGGCCGGACACGAAGCCGAGCGCGTGGCCGTGGAGATCGAGTCTGACGATGCGAGACCGCGGAGTGGCCGGTTCGATCGTCGAGATGGGAACAGTGATGACCGCCACCTCGCGGCAGTGTACTTCAGCGCTTCCGCTCGCCCCGTCGTCGCCCGGGTCGAGCCGCGGCGACTGACGGAGGCACGGGATTGGAGGACCGGGGGTCGGACCGGAACGCGCTACGATAGGCACATGCGTCTCATCCATATCCGGGCGGCGTGGATCCGATGAACCGCGTCCTGCGGTCCCTCCCGAGGGTGCTCGGCTAGCCGGAATGTCCGTCATTCTCGAACGCGTTCCCGTCGGAGAACGAGTCGGCATCGCGTTCTCCGGCGGGCTCGACACGAGTGCTGCGCTGCACTGGATGCGTGCGAAGGGTGCCGTGCCGTACGCGTACACGGCGAACCTCGGGCAGCCCGACGAGCCCGACTACGACGAGATCCCACGCCGCGCGCTGCAGTACGGAGCCGAGCGGGCGCGCCTGGTCGATTGTCGGGCGCAGCTGGTGGCGGAGGGCGTCGCCGCGTTGCAGTGCGGCGCGTTTCACATCTCGACCGCCGGCGTGCCCTACTTCAACACCACGCCCCTCGGCCGCGCGGTCACCGGCACCATGCTCGTCGTCGCCATGCGCGAGGACGACGTGCACATCTGGGGCGACGGGAGCACGTTCAAGGGCAACGACATCGAACGCTTCTATCGGTACGGGCTGCTCGCCAACCCGAACCTCCGCATCTACAAGCCCTGGCTCGATGAGGCCTTCATCGACGAGCTGGGCGGGCGCGCCGAGCTGTCGGCCTACATGCAGCGCGCGGGCCTGCCGTACCGCATGTCGGCCGAGAAGGCCTACTCCACGGACTCGAACATTCTCGGCGCCACGCATGAGGCGAAGGACCTCGAGCGGCTCGAGACGAGCATCCGCATCGTGGAGCCGATCATGGGAGTGGCCTTCTGGCGCGACGACGTGGCCATCAGGCCCGAGGAGGTGACCGTCCGGTTCGAGGAGGGGCGGCCGGTTGCGCTCAACGGGATGACCTTCGGCGACACGGTGCAGCTGATGGTCGAGGCCAATCGCCTCGCCGGACGGCATGGCCTCGGCATGAGCGATCAGATCGAGAATCGAATCATCGAGGCGAAGAGCCGCGGCATCTACGAGGCGCCGGGCCTGGCGCTGCTGTTCATCGCCTACGAGCGGCTCGTGACCGGCATCCACAACGAGGACACGATCGAGCAGTATCGCGACCACGGGCGGCGCCTCGGGCGGCTGCTGTACCACGGCCGGTGGTTCGATCCGCAGGCGCTCATGCTGCGGGAGGTGGCGCAGCGGTGGGTCGCGCCCGCGATCACCGGTGACGTCGCGCTGGAGCTGCGGCGCGGCAACGACTACTCGATCCTCGACACCCGCAGCCCCCACCTCACGTACAAGCCCGAGCGGCTGACGATGGAGAAGGGAGCGTCGACCTTCACGCCGCGGGACCGGATCGGGCAGCTGACGATGCGCAACCTGGACATCGCCGACACGCGGGAGAAGCTCGTGACGTACACGCGCGGCGGCATGCTCGGATCCGCGGCATCCCCGCTGCCGCGGCTCATCGGCGGCGACGACCCCGACGACTAGGTCAGCAGAGGCCTGCTGTCCGCGGTGGGGGGATCGATCCCCAGGCTGCCGCGCCGCTCCCGCTTGCGGCGGCTCTTGTCCTCGTACATCTGCCGGTCGGCCCTCGCGACCAGGGCCTCGTAGTTGTCGCCGTCGTGCGGAAACACCGAGATGCCCGCGCTGATCGCGAGCGGGACGCGGCGGCCCGACTCCAGCTCGAGCTGGATGCGCCCGACGGACGCCTGCAGCTCGAGCCGCTTCGACTCGGCCTCGCTGCGGCTGCAGTCGGCTAGCACGACGATGAACTCGTCGCCGGCGTACCGCACGCACATGTCGTAGGGCCGGATCCCGCCCCGAAGCACCCGTGCCACCTCGCGCAGCGCCCAGTCGCCGACGCGGTGACCGAAGGAGTCGTTGATGTCCTTGAAGTCGTCGAGGTCCATCACGATGAGGGCCACGTCGGACCTGCGGCGTTCAGCCCGCGCCAGCTCGCGCGCCAGGTGCTGAAAGAGCGAGCGGGTGTTGGGCAGCCCGGTGAGCGGATCGGTGAGTGAATCCTCGTGCGTCTGCTCGAACACGATGGCGTTGTTGATCACGGCGGCCGCCTGCTCGCAGATCCGGTCGAGCAGGCGCGCGTGATCCTCCCGGTAGAAGCTCGGGTCGGTGTGATACACGCCGAGCGTCCCGATGAGCCGATCGTTGAAGACCAGGGGACAGACCAGCGCCGACTGGAGCACGGTCGGCGCGTTCGATCCCATCGCCTCGAGATCCGTGCTCGGACGCGCGTTGACGAGCGCCCGCCGGTTGCGCGCCACCCACCCGGTCAGCCCCTGCCCGCTTCTCAGCGTGAGCTGTTGGATCAGCTCCGAGTCCGTGCCGGTTGCGAACCGGCACTGCAGCTGCTCCCGCGAGGGAGAGTAGAGGAAGAGCGCGCACGCCGAGAACGGCACCAGACTCGACAGCTTCGAGGACACGAGCGCCATCGTGTCGGCCACGGTCAGCTTCGTGCCCATCGTCTGCGCAATCTCGTAGAGCGCGTAGATTTCCCGGTGCGCGACGGCGATGTTCTCGAAGACGTTGGCGAGCGACGTCGGCGCGGGCGTGTCGCCCACCGTTGGCCTGGCCGACTGGAGCCCCCGCGCGGCCTTTGCCGGCGGCGAATACGCTGGTTCCACGTCGCCGGCGAGCGCCGGCAGAATGCCCACGAAGACGTCGACGAGGCGCGGATCGAGCGCCTTGCCGGATTCCTGCTTCAGGGCCTCCGCGGCGGCCTCGAGGCTGATGGCCTTGTGGTACGGCCGATCGGAGGTGAGCGCCTCGAAATAGTCGGCGATGCAGATGATGCGGGCGCCAAGCGGGATGTCGTGCTCCCGCAGGCCCGACGGGTAGCCGCGGCCGTCCCAGCGCTCGTGGTGCGCGAGCACGATCGGCACGACGGGATACGGAAACTCGACCGACCGGAGGATCTCCGCGCCGACTTCGGGATGCACCCGCACCTTCTGAAACTCTTCAGGCGTCAGCGGCCCTGGCTTGGCGAGAATGTGGTCTGGAATCGCGAGCTTCCCGATGTCGTGGAGCAGCGCGGCGGTCTTGATCGCCTGGACCTCGGTGTCGGACATGTCGAGCGCCCGGGCGAGGCCCGTGGCGTAGGCCTGCACGCGTCCGATGTGATTCGGCGTCGTCTGGTCCTTGGCGTCGATGGCGAGCGCCAGCGCCTCGATGGTCGCCATGTGCAGCTCGGCCATCCGGTGCGCCTTGCGCCGCTCGTCATGGATCAGCTGACGGCCGGCCCAGAGGGCCAGCCCGAGCGTCGCGGCCGTTGCCAGGACGAGCCACACCGCTGACACACCGAGTACGAACGCCGCCGCCGTTGCAGCCAAGGCGGCAAGCGCGCCGCCCGCACCGACGCGGGCGGCCAACGGCCGCTTGATCATACGAACGTCCTATGCCCGACGTCTCAGGGCAGCCAGATGATAGTAATGCGTGTTCGCATGTGTCCTCCATCACTCGGCGCGGGTCGTTCCGCCCCGAGCGTCGACGGGCTGAGTGTCGGGCCAGAGCACCTGGTCGGCGCCGCCCGTGCTCCAGACGATATTGGTGCTCCACACGATATTGGCGCCCGACACCGGCTCGCCGTCGGTTGCCCACGACACGTGGTCGCCCGGCTGGGCCGTTCCCCAGATCGAGTCGCCGTCACCTCTGGAACCCCAGACCACGCCGCGGCAATCGGCGCCGCCGCACTGCGTGCTCCAGACGATGTTGGTGCTCCAGACGATATTCGTGCTCCAGACGATGTTCGTGCTCCAGACGATGTTGCTGCCGCGAACCGCGGGATCGGTCCCCTTGGTTCTTCGTGCGCCGCGCGCCGCCGCATCCGCCGCGAGGGTGCTCCAGACGATGTTCGCTCCGTGCACGCGCGCGCGCGCGGCCCGGTTCGCGTGCTGCGCCGGCTGCGCGCGGTCGGCATCGACCAGCACGCCCCACACAATCGGGCTGCCTGTCGCAGTGGCGGTCGTGCCCCACGGCACGTCGACGGCCCAGGCATTGCTGCCCGGCAGCGGAATGCCGCCGCCCACCCGATGATTGCCCCAGATGATGTGCTCGCTCCACGCGATCAGCTCGTTCTCGATGAGGTCGGCGGGCTCCGGCGGGCCGTGCTGCGGTTCTGCAAAGAAGCGCGCCATCCGGATGGCGCCCAGCGCGTTCAAGAGTCCGGCGCCTTGTGCCAGGAAGGACTCGCCCTCCCGGACCTCGGCGGTGTACTGGAGGATTGCCTTCACGGCGTTCGGCGTCAGGTCGGGATTCGCCTCGAGCATCAGCGCCACGGTGCCCGCCACCACCGGCGCAGCCATGCTCGTGCCGCTCAGGCTGATGTACGGCTTGTACGACGTGGGGCGCGTGCCGTCGCGGAGGTAGTCGGGAGAGGTCGCATAGAGCGTGCTCTGTGGATCCGAGAGCGATTCGGTGCCCACGCCGGGCGCGACGAGATCCGGCTTGGCGGAGAAGTCGATCCAGGTCGGACCCCGCGAGCTGAACCGGGCCAGCAGATCGTTGCTCCGGGCGGTCGTCGCCTGGTGGCTCGCGGCGCCGACGGTGAGCACCCATGGAGCATTCCCCGGGCACGTGATGCCGCCGAACTGCGGTTCGCCATCCTCGTTCACGCCGAGGTTGCCGGCGGCCGCCACCACGACGATGCCCGCTTCGACAGCGCGCCGCGCCGCGAGTGCGAGCGGATCCGTGCGGTAGGACTCGAACACGCCCGTGGCCACCGACAGATTGATCACGCGGATGTTGTAGGCGTCTCGGACCGCAATCGCGTAGTCGATGGCCGCAATGACGTCGCTGATGTATCCGAGCCCGTGCGCGTCGAGCACCTTCAGGCCCACGAGGTGCGCCTCGGGTGCCACGCCCGTCCGGCGGCCGTCCGAGTCGTAGCCGTTGCCGGCGATGACGCCGGCGACGTGGGTCCCGTGGCCGAATTCGTCGGTCGGCTGCTCGGATGTCCAGACGTTCGGGTGGGGCGGAACGGTGAAGTCCCTGAAGTGGACCACGCGCGGCTCGACACGGCCCGACATCGCGGCGTCGAGGTACAGGTCGTCGTGCCACGCGGTGATGCCGGAGTCGATGACCGCGACGCCAATGCCCTTGCCGGTCACATGGTGGCTCTCGCGCGCGACCGCGGCCGCAATGGTGGCGCCGGTCCGCTCGAGCGTCGGGAACACCGGGTGATCGGTGCGCACCCAGGCCACCTGCGGGTTGCCCGCAAGGAGGGCGATCGTTCGATTGTCGACATCGGCGACCAGTGCGCCCACCGACGGCAGCGACCGCTCGGCTCGTCCTCCGCTGCCGCTGACGACCCGTGGATCCGGGGCGCCGTGAAACTGGACGATGACCCGGGAACGGCCCGTCAGCTGCTGCGATCGGGCCGCCAGCACGCGATCGAGCTTGGCGGACGGGTCTGCCTGCGCCCAGGCCGTCGCCGGGCCGAGCAGGGCCGGTATCAGCAGCAGGAGCCGTGAGCAACGCACCAGCGCGGGGAGCACCAGTCTGGGCATACGAAGAGGTACTGGGTGAGGGGCAAGAATACTGCCGAGGTTCACCCACCACTCCTGAAACAGGTGGAAAACTCGACCGCTCAACACCTTAGAGCCTCACGTCCCGTTCGACCTGCCGCAGACGTCGTGCAGCCGCGTGCAGGATGTGTGCAGAAACTGCACAGCAAGTGTCGGGATCAGGACGCAGGACTGTAACACCGGGCGGGGGCCGGCCGGGGCTGAGGTTTACGCCGGTCGGGCGCGCCGGGGATCGTCGAGCTGATACTCGACGATCTTGCGGTAGAGGGTGCCCCGGCTGATGTCCAGAATGCGCGCCGCCTCCTTCTTGTTCCAGGACGTCGCCTCCAGCGCGCGGAGGATGTGCGTGCGCTCGGCTTCGCGCAGCGTCGGCAGCCGCGACGGCGCGAAGGGCTCCGGCGAGGCGTGCTCGTGCAGGAATTCGACGTCGGTCGCGCGGATGGTGCGTCCGGGCGCCGAGAGCGCTGCGCGCGACACCGTGCTCTCGAGCTCGCGGATGTTCCCCGGCCACGGATAGGCCTGCAGCTGCGCCATCGCCTCGGCCGAGAAGATCTTCGCATCGAGCGGGAGGCCGTTGGCCGTGCAGTAGCGCGCCAGGAAACGCGACGCCAGCACGGAGATGTCGACCGGGCGCTCCCGCAGCGAGGGGAGCCGGATCGCGAACGCGTTCATCCGGTAGTACAGGTCCTCGCGGAACCGGCCGTCGCGGACGAACAGGTCCAGGGGGCGGTTGGTGGCGGAGATGAGACGGAAGTCGACGTGCACCGACTTCTGTCCGCCCAGGCGCTCGAAGCGCCGGTCTTCGAGGGCGCGGAGCAGCTTGGCCTGCGCCACGAGCGACAGGTCGGCGATCTCGTCGAGGAACAGCGTGCCGCGGTCCGCCAGCTCGAGGCGGCCGGGCTTCCGATCGTGCGCGCCCGTGAACGCGCCCCTCTCGTAGCCGAAGAGCTCCGACTCGAAGAGCGTGTCGGGCAGCGCCGCGCAGTTCACCGCCTGGAAGCGCTCCTTGCCGCGGCGGCTCAGCTCATGGATCATCCGCGCGACCACCTCTTTGCCCGATCCGGTGGGGCCCAGGATCAACACCGAGATGTCGGATTTGGCCGCCGTCCGGATCCACTCGAACACGATCAGCATCTTCTCGTCGCGGCCGATCATCTCGCGGAACCGCTGCACCGAGGGCGCCTGGTCCTCGAGGCTGATCGCCGCGCGCCGTTCGAGAAAGCGGTCGAGGAGCTCCGCCCGCTCGAGCCGTTCGGGCCGCTGCGCGGTGTAGCGGGCCGGCGGGCCGGGCTGCCGCGCGGCAAGGCCGAAGTCGACGAGCTCGGTGAGGCAGTTGTCGATGTCGCCCCGCATGCGGCCGAACACCGCCATGAGCGAATCGACGTCGAAGGCTTCCTCCGGCCGCGCGTTCAGGAATCGCAGCAGCCCCGCGCGAAGCGGCGACTGCACGAGCGTGCGAAACCGGACGTCCTCGTCGGTAGGTACGTGGGGCCGCATCGCGGAGGCGGGGGCGCGGGGAGTCGGGAGGGCGGTCTCGTCCACTAGTCCGCTTTCTCTTATCGGACGCCGGGCTCTGCCGCGACAGTCGGAGTAAGCTAGACAGCGTGCCCCACCGAGCCCCGGGCGCGCCGCCGCAGTCACGCGCCGAGTATCTCTCCGGCAAACCGATTCGCTACTACCGGCCGCGGGGCAGCGGCGACATCCGGCATCTGATCGACGAGGGGTTTCAGGCGTTCAACGCCGCGCGTCTGGGCGAGGCCTGCCGGATCTTCACCGACAAGATGCTGCTGCCGGAGCACGACACGACGATCGGCCTGACCATGGCGGGCGCGATGACGCCGGCTGGCCTGGGCGGGTGCGTCGTGGCGCTCATGGAGCGGGGCCTCGTCGATTTCATCATCAGTACGGGCGCCAACCTCTACCACGACCTGCACTATGCGTTGAACTTCGAGTTGCATCGGGGGTCGCCGTTCGTCGACGACGTGTCGCTCTACGAGGAGGGCGTGATCCGCATCTACGACGTGCTGTTCCCCGCCTCGGTGCTCCTCGAGACCGATGCCTACATCCGCGACTTCCTGGTGCGGTGGGGCGTCGACGGCGCGGTCTCCACGGCGGAGCTCCACTATGCGCTCGGATGCGACCTCCTCGCGCGGCAGCCGGGCTGCGCGGAGTACTCGATGGTGGCGGCGGCGGCGTCCTTCGGCGTGCCGATCTACACCTCGTCGCCGGGCGACAGCTCGATTGGGATGAACCTGGCCTACCACGAGCTGATGAACGGACGCACGCTGATGGTCGATCCGAACAAGGACGTCAACGAAGTGTGCGCGGTCATCCTCGCGGGCAAGAAGAACGGCTGCGTCATCCTCGGCGGCGGCTCCCCGAAGAACTTCTACCTTCAGGGGCAGCCGACGCTCTGGGAGGTATACGGCATCCCCAAGGGCGGCAACGACTTCTTCATTCAGATCACGACCGACCAGGTCGTCTGGGGCGGGCTCTCGGGGGCGACGCCGGCCGAGGCGGTCAGCTGGGGCAAGGTGAACCCGGGCGTCCTGCCGGACACCGTGGTGGCGTACTGCGACTCCACGATCGCCTTTCCGCTCTTCTGCGAGTACGCCGTCGGCGCTCCGCACGGACGGCGCGCGCGCAAGGAGCTGGTGCACAAGCGCGCCGAGCTGGTGGCAGCCCTCCGGCAGGAGGCGGCGATCGCCAGGCGCGAACATCCGACCCCCGGCGATCCCGTGGAGACGATGCCCGATCTGGAGCGGCATCGGTAGTGATGGCGTGTATCCACTGATGCACGACCACCCTCGACAGCCCCTCGACGGCGATTCCGCTGGCCGCGACACCCCGGCGCCCCCGCGGCGCGGTTTCTGTGCGGCGGGGTGGCGCGGAGCGGCCAGCCCCGACCTGGGAAGGACCGACCAGTAGATGGGCACGCTGGCGTCCGAGCTCGGGCCGCACGCCGGTCGCATCGCGGGCCAGCCGCGGCTGTACGTCGACGCCAACGTGCCCGCCGGCGTGGTGGCCTTCATGCGCGCGCGACTCCGCTGGGACGTGTTCTTCGTCCTCGAGCACGAGGACCTGCGCCGCGCGCGCGACGGCGAGCACTACCGTCTGGCGCGCCAGCTCGGACGGACCCTGCTGACCCTCGATCGCGACTATCTCGACGACCGGAAGTTTCCGCCCGCCGAAAGCGGCGGCGTCATCGTCCTCACCGCGCCCACCGAACGCGGCCTCATCGGCCTGGTGACGCGGCTCGACGAGATGCTCCGGGCCCGCCTCCGCGACGGCCTGGACGCGCCGGCGCCGCTCGACGGCGAGAAAGTCCATCTGAACGTCGACTGGCCGGGACACCAATAAAGTCACAAGTCAGAAGTCACAAGTCAGAAGTCACAAGTCACAAGTCAGAAGTCACAAGTCACAAGTCAGAAGTCACAAGTCACAAGTCAGAAGTCACAAGTCAGAAGTCAGAAGTCAGAAGTCAGAAACCGCGCACCAGATGTCCGATTGTGACTTGTGACTTGTGACTTCTGACTTGTGACTTGATAATCGACCATGCTCGTCCTGGCCGGCGGCGATCTCGTTCTGCCGGATCGCCTGCTCACCGACGCCTCGCTCCTCGTCGACGGCGGACGGATTGCGGCCATTGCGGCCGGGGCGCGCGCCGACGTGTCCGGTGCGACGGTCGTCGACGTCCGCGACTGCTACGTCGTGCCGGGCTTCATCGACGTGCACGTGCACGGCGTCGACGGCGTCGACACGCTGGACGCGGGCGATCCGGTGGCCGACCTCGCGGCGCGGCTCCCGCGCTACGGCGTCACGGCGTTCTGCCCGACGACCACGGCCTGTCCGCCC
>Ga0194121_10006948_pt1 | contig 14943 bp, 11 predicted proteins | sample TA2MahCa50mmetaG_FD_148609 | JGI IMG/M metagenome (GOLD analysis project Ga0194121, IMG submission 148609) | Freshwater microbial communities from Lake Tanganyika, Tanzania - TA2015020 Mahale Deep Cast 50m | ecosystem: Environmental > Aquatic > Freshwater > Lake | place: Tanzania: Lake... | reverse complement strand
ACTCCAGCAGAAAAGCGGGCCCAGAACCTAGGTGTGCCAGATGCCGAGCCGCTACTGCGGCTGGTGGCATAGCAAATCAGGGGATTTTCCCCGGGAAAGTCTGTCAACTCCGAACGGAAGCAGGGCACACAGTCGCCTCGCTGAGGATAACGATTAACCAACACATTGCAACTCGAGTTGAAAACGAGTGGTCCAAGTCCGTGCAAACCCATGTTGCATTATCCGCCTACCAGTTTGCACTATGGTTGAGCGCCAACTGGTGGAGACTGCGATGGGAACCCGCAGCGGAGAACCGACGCTCCGTCGACTGGCAACTTTCGCATGAATTACGTTCAGCCGGGCACGGCTATTTGTGGCCACCACTTGTCTTTGCCTCAGACAACGACAACGTAGATGTGGCTTGCTCGTCAACAGTGGATAGCCATCACGAACCTGTACGTTACATTGAGGAATTCCACACATCACTATCCGGAAACGCCTTCGAGACAGAAGTCGATTCCTTCGTAGATCTTGTGTTGGGACGACTTTCAAGCGAAGGAATCTCCCAAACAGAATTACATCACTTGTGGCAAGAAGTGGTAGAAGAACGCCGAGACAGCAAACTTAAATCGCTTCGCATACTTGAAGCAAAACTCGGTTACGATCCGGAAGAAGCCCCGCAAAGCACGATTCGCAACCTCCTAACCTTGTCGAACTCTGCAGGACGAGAAGCCGTCGAAGAAATCGCTCCAGCGTGCGCCGGGCGCAACCCAAACGCAAAGATTAAAGAGATCACCGAACTCTCACAAAGAGGACTCGAGGCGAACCCACAAATCCCACCAAATCTACTGGGCGTATTGAAGCGAAGCCAAACACAGCAACTACTACCGTGGGACAAGGGGCGGCACGCAGCCGTAGCAGCGCGCAGAGCATTTGGACTCGGCAACCAACCCGTTTCCACGCAGCAATTGTGCGACATCCTCGGGGTGCCAGTGCAGGAACTCCAGAACAGCCCAGCGATAGCCAACAACACACCACCGGTTGGATTGGCGATTCGAATTCAGGATAACATGTTGAGATTGAACTTTCGGCGCCGTAACAAAACCGGAGTCCGCTTTGAGGCTGCAAGATTCTTGGCGGATCACTTACTTGCCAATGCGGCCGAAACTTGGCTCCCAACCACAGATCTGAAAACCGTCCGACAGAAGTGCCAACGCTCATTTGCCGCTGAGTTTCTTTGCCCACTTAGTGCTCTGAAGGCACGGCTTGACGGAGATTTTTCCGAATCCGCGCTCGATGAGGCTGGCGAACACTTCGACGTCTCGCCTCTTGCAGTCCGAAACCAGTTAGTGAACCAACACGTACTACCGCATTCTTATCTGGAAGTCTGACTGCTAACTATCATACTTCCAGACGCACCAACCGGGGAGCCTTAACGCAGCAGTTGCAGCACGAACTGCGCGGAGGAATTCGCCTGCGCCACCATGGCGGTGCCGGACTGGACCAGGATGCTGCTGCGGCTCTGCTTCATCGCTTCCTGGGCCATGTCGGCGTCGTTGATGAGCGAAAACTGGCCGGCATTGTGGGTGAGCTGCACGCGTGACAGCGTAAGCTGGCGCGACAGCGAATTGTGCGTGGCGCCGAGTTTCAAATTTTGCTCGGAGACGTACTGGAGAGCGTCGTCGAGCTGACCGATGAGATCCTGAGCCTCAATCTGGGTATCCACGCTGACGTCGGCAATGTCATAGGTGCCGCCGTTGTCGCTGTTGACCCGGAAGAGCCTGTCGAGCCGCATGTCGGCGACCCCGACGCGCACGTTCTGTCCTTCGTCGGGGCCGGACTGAAACACCAGCGACTGGTTGTTGGTATAATTTTCCGCATAGGTGTATGCCTTCACGAAGGAGGTCAGCCCGACGTCCAGCGTGCTCGACTGGTTGATGGTGAACGAGATGCCGCCGGCGTTGTAGCTTCGCGCCGCCGTGCTCACGTTGGGCAGCGTGGAAACCGGGACCGCGTCCACGTTTCCGCTGCCGTCGGAAAAATAAACGACGGCGTCCACCTGGTCGGGCACCGTGGTATTGTACACCAGCTTCACCTGGTAGGTGCCCTGGGAGACGGCGCCGGGCGCGCCGCCCAGCGCCATGTCGGATCCCGGATTGACCACGGTGGCCGCCACCAGGGAGGTTCCCTGGGCCAGAAAGGTGTTCGTCTGGGTCAACACGCGCGCGAGACGGTGCGGCTGCGGATCCGAAATCGATCCGTCAAGCAGCTTGCGGCCATTGAAAGAAGTGGTGCTGGCACGGTCCTGCAATTCGCCGAGCAGCAGTCGGATCTGGTTCTGGATATTTTGCCGATCCGCGTCGTTGAGATTGTCGTCCGAGGCGCGCACGGCGAGCGCGCGCATTTGCTGCAGCGCCTCCGTCATGCGGTCCAGGGCGCTCTCCGCCACCTGCACCAGCGTCTGCGCGGTCTGGATGTTGCGGATGCCTTCCTCCAGGCCGTTCATCTGCGCCTGATAGCGATCCCGAAGGGAGACGCCGGGCGCGTCGTCGGCGGCGCGATTGATGCGCGTGCCGGTTGCCAGACGCTCAATCGCGATCTGCAGCGCGCGGCTGTTCTGGAACATCGCGTTGCCGGAGCGCAAGCCACCGAAGTTGGTGTTGAGCGAAACCGTGTTGAGCCTCCCGCTCGGGAGGGCCATGGCCGGCACGAGGCTGTCGGACGCGTGGGCGTCCGACAGGACACCGCCTCTGTCATTCGGCGGTTGAGGGGCTTCCTCGAAAGGTCCAGCCCGATTCGATTTCCTCGGCCGAGGTCCGTGACCCCGTCCTGCTGCGAGGACCCACCGTGGGATTTGATCCAGGAGAGTCGCCTTCGGCGCCCCTGGACCCCCGTGGGGGGATCCTCAACTGGTACATCGGCAGCCGGCCGTTTCCCTTAAGGTACCGGAAGCATTGGCGCCTGCACGACCGGGCCGGCGCCGTGCTGGGCACCGCGCAGCGCGAGCATGGTGACCTCCAGCAGGTTGTTGTCCGAAGTGGCGCACTGAGGATAAGCGGCCACGCCCATCACCACCGCCAGCGGCTCGGTCAGGGGATAAAAGGTGCGCGCCGCAATCATGCCGCGCAGTCGCTCCGCCAGGCGGGTCGCGTTCTCAAACGGCGTCTCCGGGAGAATCACACCGATGTCGTCTCCCTCCAGACGGGCGGGCGTATCGATCCCCTCGCGCAGCGACTCGCGCAGGAGCACGCCGAGCTGTTTTAAGACCAGCGTGCGCTGCTCGTCCGGCAGCTCCACGGCGGGCCGCAGCGCCAGCAGCGAGCACGGGAACCGATAGCGCGCCACCCGCTTGATCTCCTCGCGCAGCCGCATGGAAAAATAGGTGAAATTGCGCAGGCTGGTCTGCTCGTCTAAGATGTTCAAGTTGTCGTAGCGGCTTTCCAGCGTGTGCAGACGCGGCAGGCGCGCCTCCGCGTCGGCCGTTTCGCCCGTCTCGGCGGCGACACACACCTGGTTTTTTCCGGCGCGCTTGGCGCGGTACACCTCTGTGTCAGCGCGCCGCACCAGGTCGTGCTCGCCGCTTGCGTGCTCCGGATAAGTGGCCAGTCCGATGCTCACCGTGACCTTGAGGGGACGCGTGAATCCACTGAACGCGTGCTCCTCGACCGCCTGTCGGAGGCGCTCCGCAACCGTTTCCGCGCGCTCGGCGCTGGTGGCCGGCAGGATTAAATAAAACTCCTCGCCACCGGTGCGCGCCGCCGTGTCGATCCCCTCGCGAATGGCGTGGCGCACCACGGTGCCCAATTCTCTCAGGACCTGATCGCCCTGGGCGTGTCCGTACACGTCGTTGATTTTCTTGAAGTTGTCCAGGTCCAGCGCCAGCAGGCTGCACGGCTGCTGGTAGCGGTCCGCGCGGCGCACCTCGGTGGCGAGCTGTTGTTTGAAGTACCGCTTGTTGTTGAGACCGGTGCCCTCGTCGAGCATCGACGATTCGTACAGATAAAGAGTCTCCAGCGTCTGCGCCGCGCTGGTGACCAGCGGCTCCAGCACGTCACGGTCGGCCTGTGCACGCCGGCCGCTCTGAGCCGGACCAAGCGCGATAAATCCAAGGAAAGACGCTTTCTCGTGCAGCGGCAGCAGCAGCTCGAAGCCGGTCCCGCGCAGGCGATCCGCCAGCGTGGGAAAAACCTCCTCGAATTGCGCATCAAGCTGATCCACGCGATACGCGGGACCGCGCGAGCGGGACGCCCAGCGGGTCACCTCGTTCCCGGTCACGATGTGCAGGCGCGGCGGCTCGACTCCCTCCATGCCGGCCGCCCGCCCGCTCGCCACCACGTGGCTCTGCCGGTTGAAGGTGAGCATCATTCCCCGCGGGCGCGCGAGCAGCTCGGCAAAAAACTTGAGAATGAAATCCGCGAGCTCGTCCTGCTCGTAAATTCGCTCGGCCTGTTGCGTGAAGCGTGACATCACCGCCAGCACCTGCTTGCGCCGCTGCGCCATCAGCAACGCCCAGGCCAGCGCCGCCATCAGCACCACCGTCGCTCCGACGGCCGCCGCGCGGCGCGCGAATTCGAGCTGCTGCTCGCGCCCGCGCTCCTCAATGGCGCGGATGGTTTCGCGTATCTCGTGGTTGTCGGGACGCATGTCGAGCGCCCGGCGGGCAGCCGCGTGGGCCAGATCCAGCTCGTTGCGCGCCAGGTGGATGCGCGCGGCGCCCAGCGACGCGAGGTGATCAAAGGCGCTGCCACCGACTTCGGTGAGACGCTGGAAAGCCGCCCGCGCGCCCGGCTCGTCCCCGAGCTTGAGGTTGACTTCCCCCAGGCGATAATAATTGAGCGCGAAGGCCGGCTCCAGGCGGATCAACTCCTGCAGGTCGGCCTGGGCGTCCCGCCAGCGGCCGGCGTCAGCGTATGCTTTGTAGAGCTGGTAGCGAAAATATCCCGAGTTGGGAAGCAGCTTCACGATCTGCTCGTAGCGCGCGATAGCCTCGCTGAGATTTCCCTCGTCTCGGTAGGTCTCGGCCAGCATGCGGAGCGCCGAGACAAAACTGGGGCGAATGCGTACCGCTCGCAGCAATTCCTCCTTCACTGACTGCGGCTTGCCGTCCAGATAATGCTCGTTGGCCAGGTAGAAGTGCGCGATTTCGTTGGCCGGGTTTTCGCGGATGGCGGCTTCCAGATGCTGGATGGCCCGGGCCGGCTCGCGCAAGTTCAAATAGGCGTAGCCAAGAAACGTGTTGGCCTCGCTGCGCAGCCGTAGCGGCGCCCCGGAACGCGCGGCGGCGCGCTCCAGAAACGGAATCGCCCGGCGGAACTCAAAGTCCGCCAGCAGGTTGTAGCCCAGGGTGAGGTCGACGTCTCGATTGACGTAGGTCCGCAGCAATTCGATCTGGTGGATGCCCAGGGCCGGCAGCGCCCCGAATGCGAGGTAGGGGGAGATCTCCACGGCCCGCGGCCGCGCGGCCACCAGCCCGATCGCCAGGGCGACGGTGACGGCCAGCACGGCGGCGCGGCGCATGCTCACTTACTCCCCCCGCAACTTAAAACTTTGCGGGGCAGCCAGCAGGACGCGCGCAATTCTTACCACAAACAACCCTCCGCCTCTCGATTCGCGAAGACGTACGCCGCACCTCTTCGCGAGCCGCCGTCTTGCAGCCGCGCGGGGCCGGGTCCTGCGGGAGCATCCGCGTCCGGGCGCGAAGCCTGGCGGCCCGAGGTCGCGGAAATCCGTCCGGATTCATCGCAACGGCAGGCGTGGCGGCTCAAGGGCGCGTTGTTACATTACCATTACCGGAGGCTCAGCGGAACTCGTACAAGACGACTCCGTCGAACCAGTCGGAATTCTTCTTCACATACTCCAGCAGTGACACGCGCTGCACCCGCTTGGAGATGGAATCCGCGTGGACAAGGTCGCCGCGGTCGATGACCATCCCCTCGTGCCCGATGATGAGGCCCAGCGGAACGTCCTTTTCGCGGATGAACGCCACGCCGGCCGCCACCGGCAGCCTGTCGAGCATCGCCTTGTTGAGCTTCGCCGCCGGAATATATCGTACCGTGATTTTTTTCTCCCAGGGGATTTCGAGCAACGCGCTCCCGTCACGCTTGCGATTGAGCGTGAGCGTGCGGGACTCGAGCGCGGCAGCCGGCGCCACGCGCGCGGTCACGTCTTTGAAATAAGCCGAGGTCTGCAAGCGGTCTTCGGTAAAGTGCACGCGATTCGCGTAGCTGACCGGATCGCGGCCCGGCGCGGGATAGTAGTTGAGGCGCGTCATCCAGCCCCGCGCTTCGGCGTACGAGGCGGCGTGGGCCAGCGCCGCCGAGGTGAGGACGTGCACCGTGCAGTCGGAAAGGTCGAGGCGGAAGACCGGCTGCGCGTCGGGTCCCTTCTCCTCGCCGAGGCAGCCCAGCACGTAAGGCGTTCCTACCCGCAGCAGCGCCACCGCCCGCAGGCGCGCGACGAAATCGGGATACTGTTTGCGCAGGTCCGCGAGCAGGCGGTCGACGGCCGCTTTGTCCTTGAGCTGGTGGAACTTCTTCTGGCCGGCCAGCCATTCGTCGCCCGCGCGGGCCGGACCGGCCAGCCACGCGAGCATCCCCAACACGAAGAGTGTCCGCTGCATCCACACAACGGGCGGTTCGACGCACGCCTCACGGGCTCCGTTCCGGAGGAATCTGGACGCAACATTCCCAATCATCGGAACGATGACTTTCCCGACAATGGATGCTGTTGAACAAGTGGCGGCCTGGCTCCACCGCGCGAAGTACGTCCTGGTGTTTACCGGCGCCGGTATCTCCACGGGCTCCGGCATCCCCGATTTTCGCGGCCCGCAGGGGGTCTGGCAGCGCCGCCAGCCGGTCTATTACAGCGAGTTCCTGCGCGACGAGGGCAAGCGCGTCGAGCACTGGGACTTCAAGCTCGAGGGCTGGGAGGGCTTTCGCGACGCGCGTCCCAATGCGGCGCACCACGCCCTGGTAACGCTGGAGGAGATGGGCCGCCTGCAGATGCTGGTCACCCAGAACATCGACGGATTGCACCACGCGGCCGGCAACCATCCCGATCGCATCGTGGAACTGCACGGCACGAACCGCCTGGTGGAGTGCCTGTCGTGCGGCGAGCGCACCGATCCCGAGACCGCTTTCGAAGCCTTCAAAAGCACGCGCCGCTGCCCGCGCTGCCACTGCGGCGGCCTGCTCAAGACGGCCACCATCTCCTTCGGCCAGGACTTGAAGCGCAAAGACCTGATGCTCGCCTTCGCCGCCGCCGAAGAGGCCGACGTGGCCCTCGCCATCGGCTCCACGCTCTCGGTTCACCCGGCCGCGTCGGTGCCGCTGACGGCGCGCGAGCACGGCGCCCGCTACGTGGTGATCAACCAGGGCGAGACGGAGCACGATTCGGTGGCCGACGTGCGCCTGGAGGGCGACGCGGTGGAGATCGTGCCGGCCATCCTGACCGCGCTTCGAGCCCGCCTCTGAGCGGTGGCCGGCGCTTTTCTTCCGAGCCCGACTCCCCAGGGCGGTGAACCGCTGGAAGCAGGCCGCAACCCGAGATGGCGCCGGCTGTGCCGGCACCTTTCTTGAAGGATCCGGACCTCGGCGCGGGAAGTTTCGTCGCCGATGAGCGGCGTTCTCGGCGTGGGCGTGATTGGTTGCGGCAGCTTCGGAAACCGCGTGATGGAAGCCGTCAGCGGGCTGCCGGAGGTTCGCCTGATCGGCATCGCCGACGCGCGCGGCGAGAAGCTGGATGCCGCGACTCGCCGCTGGGCCGCGCGTCCATGCCGCACCATTGATCAGCTGCTCGAAGACCCCCGCGTCTCCATCGTGGCCATCGTCACGCCGCCGTTCCTGCACGCGGCCCACGCGCTGGCCGCCATCGGCGCCGGCAAGCACGTCTTCACCGCCGAGCCGCTTGGCGCGGATCTCGACCAGGCGGCCACCGTCGTCACCATGGCGCGCATTCAGGGCTTGCAGGTGGCGGCCAACCTGCCGCTGCGCTACGTGCCCGCCTACCGCGTGCTGCGGTTGCTCGTCAAGGGAGGCACGCTGGGCCGCCTCACCTATCTCGGGGTGGAAAATCACATCAGCATGCGCGGATTGCCGGTCGACCACTGGGCCTGGGATCGCGAGCGCAGCGGCGGTTTTCTCGCGGAGGGCGGACTGCACTTCTTCGATCTGGCCAATCACTTGCTGGCGGCGCCGCCGCTGTCGGTGGCCGGGGTCGCGCACACCACCGCGGATGGAGAGCCGGACGGCGCGCTGGTGAACGTGCAATATCCCAACGAGGTGCTGGCCTCGTTCTACCACCTCTACCAGGAGCAGACCCGCGAGGATGTGACCGCGCTCCGCCTTTCCTTCGAGGAGGCGAATATCGCGTTGCACGGCTGGATCCCCAGCCACATGGACGTGGAGGGGATGTCCGCGGAGGCCGCCGGCCAGCTGGCCGGCATGCTCGGACGCCAGCTGGAGCGCGTGGAGGCTTCGCCGCTGGATGACACGCAGCCGCGCGAGCCGTTGATGCGCGTTCCCCTCTCCCAGGGACCGCCCCTTGAAGGCTACCTGGCCGCGCTGCGTGGCGCGCTCAACGGACTGGTGCGCGCCATTCGAAATCCGCTGGCCACGCCAGCCGTATCGCCCCAGGATATTTTGGAGGGTTTGCGGCTGGCCCTGCGGGCGCAAGACGCGGTCGATCAAAAAATTGTCGTAAACTGCGCGGTGTGACATGGATTCCGTAGCCCTGGGCCGCATGATGGGCGGCCTGCATCCCATTCTGGTACACTTTCCACTCGTGCTCTGGCCTCTGGCCCTGGTGCTGGACGCGGTGGGCGTCGTCCGCAAGGACGAGCGCTGCGCCTGGACCGCGCGCCTGCTGATGCTGGTGGGTACGTTGTTTGCCCTTCCGGCGTTTCTGGCCGGAATTTTCGCGGAAATGTTCGCGGCGCGGGCCGGCACGCCGAACGAGCCGATGGAGCTGCACGAGTTCGCGGCCATCGCCACCACCTGGATTTTTATCGCGCTCACCGCGACGCGGCTGTTCGTCAGGCCGGCGCGGGCATATCTCACGGTGGGCGCGCTGGCCGTCGGGCTTTTGATTTATACCGGCTACCTGGGCGGAGAAGTCGTCTATTCCTACGGCGCGAGCGTGAAGAACGTCACCGCGTGGGCCGCCCCGACGCCGGAGGATCTGTGGATCCTGAAAACCCAGCAGCCCCTCCAGGGGATTTTATACTCGGACTGGATGCACAATATTTTCGGCGGCGTGGTGCTGGCCGTCGCCTTCCTGCTGCTGATGGCCGGGAGCGGCCGCGCGCCGCTGATGGCGCTGCAATGGGTGGTGCCGATTCTCTTCATCGGCGGGGGGGGATTCCTGTGGATTTTCAGCGACTGGGATTCCTGGCCGCTGTCCGACATTTTGCCCATCACCGACAAGGAAGTATTGCTGCACAAGGTGATCGCCACGCTGCTCATCATTTTCGGCCTGGCCATGATGAAGCGCAAGGCCGAGATCCACATCAGAGTGGCCTACCAGAACCGGGTAATGGCGGTCCTCGCCATTATCGGCGGGGCGCTGCTGCTGACCCACATTCACAGTGTTGCGCCCTACTCCAACGTGGCGGTGGGGGTGTACCTGCACCATTGCGTGCTCGGCCTGCTCGCCCTCGGCATCGGATTTCTCAAGCTTTACGAAACGCACGTGCCGGCCGCGCGCTGGGCGGTGCCCTCGATGATGGCGCTGCTCGGCCTGGTGCTGTTGACCTACAACGAGGGGTTGCCCTGGTATCTTGGCAACGTGCGCCATCCCAGGCCCGGGCCCAACCAGGGACTCGTCGCCCAGATTGGCCAGCGGCGTGGCGAACTGGTGTTTGAAAATGGAGTTCTCGAGGTGCGTTTCTGGAAACTCCACGAAGACACGCCGGCCCCGTTGCGCGCCACCGCTGCCAGCGCGGTGGTCCGGGCCGGCGGACGGTCCACGCTGCTGCCCCTCACGCCGGTGGACGTCGGGGAGGAGGGCATCGCGCACTTCCGAGCCGCCGCGCCTTTTCTGGAGGCCAGCACGGTATTCGAGACGCATTTGCGCGTTGAGCACGACGGCCGCGGCAGCGAGGTGGAGTTCGAGCCGTGGGTGGCCGAAGTCCCCGGCATGCGCAATCCCGCCCTCCCCGCGCCGGCCTATGCGTGCCCGATGCATCCGCACGCCGGGGGCAGCGCGCCAGGAGCCTGTCCGCAGTGCGGCATGGCGTTGATCAAGGACCGCGGCGACCGCATGCACGACGACAACGCGTCCTTGATCTTCGCGGCCGGCACTCCGCGCGCCGGCAATCCGACCACGCTCACCTTCCAGCCGCGGGTCGACGGCAACGCCGTCGACCTGGAAATTGTCCACGAACGGCCGATGCACGTCATCGTCGTGCGCGGCGATCTGTCGCACTTCAAGCACGTGCATCCGGTTTTGGAGGAGAACGGCGCGCTGCGCCTGCGGCACACGTTCCCCACCGGGGGCACCTATTACGTCTATGCGGACTTCACGCCGCGCGGCGCGGGCACCCAGGTTTTCCGCGAGACGGTGGACGTGGCCGGGCCTGCCGGTCCGGCCGCTGCGCTGCGTCCCACCGAGACCGACGCGGTGCTGGCCGGTGGAATGGAAGTGGCCATGCACGTCATGCCGCGCGCGCCGCGCGCGAAAGACGAAGCCATGCTGAGCTTCGTCGCGCTCCGCAACGGGGAGCCGGTGAACGACTTGCGTCCGTTTCTGGGCGCTCGCGGCCACCTCATCGCAATTTGCGAGGACGGCGCGCACTTCGCCCACGCGCACGTGCTCGACGGTCCCGGCAAGGCGCTTCGCTTCGAGATCAAGCCGCCGCACGCGGGGCTGTACAAGGTCTGGGTGCAATTTGCGGATGGAGCCGGCAAGGTGGTTACCGCTCCTTTCGTCTTGAGGGTTCACTGATGAGGATCGCGGGCGTCGGCACCGCGCTGCCGCCGCATGCGTATGACCAGGCCGAGCTGATCGCGGCCTTCAAGCGGGTGTGGGGACGGCGCCACCACAATACCGAGCGCGTTGAGGCGCTGCATCGCGCGGTGATGGTGGAGCGGCGGCACCTCGTGCTCCCCATGGAGGACTATGCGACGCTGCAGGGGATGAAGGCCACCACGGACGCGTTCATCGAGGCGGGCACGCTGCTCGCCGAGAAGGCGCTGCGCGCCGCGCTGGACGCGGCCGGAATGGCGCCCCGCGAGGTGGACGCAATCTACCTGACCACCGTCACCGGGGTGTGCAGTCCCTCCATCGATGCGCGCCTGGTCAACCGCATGGGAATGCGGGCGGACGTCAAGCGCATCCCCATTTTCGGACTGGGCTGCGTGGCGGGCGCGGCCGGCGTGTCGCGGCTGTTTGATTATATGAGGGGATGGCCGGAGCACGCGGCGGCTCTGATCTGCCTGGAATTGTGCTCGCTCACGCTGCAAAAAGACGATTTGTCAGTGGCCAATCTGGTGTCCAGCGGATTGTTTGGCGACGGCGCCGCGGCGGTGGTGGGCCGCGGCGTGCGAGGTGGGGGCCCGCGGGTGGTGGCAACGCGCAGCGTATTTTATCCGGACACTGAGCGGGTGATGGGCTGGGAGGTGCAGGATTCCGGGTTTCAAGTCTTGCTCGCCCCGACCATTCCGGATCTGGTACGGGCCAACGTGCCGGCGAACGTGGACGACTTTTTGCGGGATCATGGCGTAAAGCGCTCGGACATCGATTTGTGGGTCTGCCATCCAGGCGGTCCGAAAATCCTGGAGGCGTTTCAAGAGGCGCTCGGGCTGACGCGCGACGACCTCGCCGTCACCTGGGACTGCCTGCGCGCGCACGGAAACCTGTCCAGCGCCTCGGTGCTGTTCGTGCTCCACGAGACGCTGCGCCGCAAGTCCCCGAGTCCCGGGGCGCGGGGGCTGATGATGGCCATGGGGCCGGGCTTCTGCGCGGAGCTGGTATTGCTGGAATGGTGACGCCCGACGAGATCCGCGCGGCGCTGGCGGAAATTGCCCGCAAGGAGTTGCGCCACGAGGGCCCGCTCCCCGACGGCGATCTGTCCGCGCTGCTCGACTCCATGCAGCGCCTCGCGCTGCTGGTGGCGGTGGAAGACCGCTTCAAGGTGGTGATCGGCCCGGAGCACGAGCAGGAGATCCGCACGGTGGACGACCTCGTCAACGTTGTGGTACGCGCGGCAAACGGCTGAGGGGAAGGCGGGCGCCACCCCGCGAAGCACCGCGAATTCCGCGGTCGGGCTGCCGGATAGGGACGAAGCGATGGACGACGTCCTGTCCGGGGCGAAAGGCACGGCGGCTCGGGGGCCGGGCGTCAACGGAGTATGGGGACACTTTCGCATCGACCGGGAGTTCAGCGAGGTCGAGTTGTTTACGCCAACCCGCTCAGCGTGTGCTCGTGACTGATTCTTTTGACGATCCGTGCACCGGGATTGTTTGCGAGAACCGCAATGTAGAAGGAGCGACGCCCTTCCCGCTCGCGGTGCAACTCGCGGACACAGGTATTGCCCGCGACAGCAATTGCGCCCAACAAGGAAGTAGACCTTTTCGTGGGGGCGGTCGCCGAGGAAGTCAGCGTTTTCGCATCCGAGGAGGCGTATAATCAACACCAGAGAGCGGAGAACGAGCGCGCGCAAGGATTCGGGAAGCGCGTTCTGCGCAAACTGTGCAAGGACGAGTCGCCGGTATTCGCCGCGCAGTTCTTTGTTCCGGCCATGCTGCCCGGTGCCCCAATCGAGGCGCGCGCGTTCATCAGTGGCATCGTGCGGGAGACCACACGCAAGTCGGGAATTGGTAATGGCGCAGCGTGAGATGACCTTAGTGATCCGCGGCGCAAGTCTGATCATGAATTGGAGCCCCGGGCGCGGGCCACTAAGTGGTCCCCGGCGCAAGTCCCATCATGAAATGAGCTGGTTTTATTGCAGGAATTTCAATATGTACCCGGAATGAGACCTTAGCGCCAACAAGCGTGAATCTTATCTGGAGCACATGCCCGTGCGTGGCGTTCATCCTTCCCTGAAGATTGCGCTCACCGATGGCGAGCGAGCATTCCTTGAGGAGCAAGTAAGTCGGCGGATCGCGCCCTACGTCGAGGTGGTACGCGCCAAGGCTATCCTTATGGCAGCGGCGGGAGCGCGCAACGTCGAGATCGCTGAGAAGGTCGACGTGGATCCCCGAACTGTATCCATATGGAGAAAGGACTTTCTGGAGAGGCGCTGTGACAGCCTGTCCGATCGCCCACGTTCCGGCCGACGGCGCTCTTTTTCCCCCTAAAGTTCGCGCCGCCGCCACGCACCTTGCCTGTCAACTTCCTGGTGGCGAGGTTGTCGTGAAGGGCGAGCCGCAACAAGAAGCAGGGAATTCACCTGCCACGGACGCGCGAGTCGCAGACGGCGATGGTGCAGTGAAGAAGGTCAACGCGCCTGTCAGTCGCTTCAGCGCTGCGACCATCGCGAGACTGCTCGTCACGGTTGAAGTCGTTCTCTCGATCTCAGCTCGTACCGTGGCGCGCTGGCTCAAGGCTGAAAAACTAAAGCCCTGGCGGTAAAGAAGTTGGATCACTCCAAAGGACCTGACCAAATTCTTGCCGAGGGCCTGCGACGTCCTCGACCTCTATGAGCGTGTTGCCAAGGGCCGACTCGCACCGGGCGAGGTTGTGTTTTCTGCCGACGAGAAGACCTCCATCCAGGCGCGGCAGCACGCCACTCATACCCCGACCGGCGCCGGCGAGCCTGCGCACGTGCAGCACACATACGCACGGCGCGGAGCGGTCAACCTCATCGCCTCACTCAACGTGGCAACGGGTACGGTTTTCGGGAAGGTCTCTGCCCGCAAGACCTTTCGCGAGTTCGCTGACTTCCTCGTGGCACTTATCACGGACGCCGTCGAGCACGGGAAGCACACAATCCACCTGATCCTCGACAACGGCTCGACGCACCGCCCCAAGTACCTGGAGACCTGGCTCAGCGAGAACTTTCCCCACGTGAACGTAATCGTCCACTGGCTTCCTGTGCGCTCTTCGTGGCTCAACCAGATCGAGATCTTCTTTGGCATCCTGCAGGCTCAGGCGCTCACGCCAAACAACTTCCCCAGCACTGTCGCGGCGGCCGAGCGCATCCTCGGCTACATTGACTTCTACAACCAGGGCGCCCACCCTATTGCATGGACCTACACGAGTACCGACCTCCAGCGAAAATACGGCGTGAGCGAGGTCATCAGCTTGCCCAACAGCGAAACCCCGACCATAACACCGAAAATGGCGGCCTAACTTTCATGATTTCAACTGTGTCGCGGACCACTATGCCCCAAATCGGTTTGATCGTGCCGCGCGACACGCCGGGGTCAGTCCTCGTCCCGGAAGGCGACCCTACTTGTGTCGCGCGCCACTTAGATTGCGCCGTGGCTCGCCCAGGCGTCGTGGCCAGCGGTACTTTCTGGCTCATTGGCGAAGGATGCGTTCCTGGAGCGTGCTGGGAAATCAGGCACCACATAAGGAGGGTCAGACCATGCACATGAGCATCCGACAGTACAAGACGCAGCAGGCCGACGAAGTCACCCGGCGGGTCAACGAGGAATTCGTGCCGCTTATCTCCACCGCGCCCGAGTTCATCGCTTATTATGCAACGTCTCCGGGCGACGGAACGTGGGTATCAGTGAGCATTTTTCAGTCAAAGGAGAGCGCCGAAAACTCCAACCACCTGGCAGCCGACTACGTGGCAGAGCACGTCGCCGCCCTCATGGACGGCCCGCCAAGAGTGCTGGCCGGCCAGGTGATCGCCCATCACAAGGCTGCGGGGTAACCCTTCGGGCCGCAAATTCATCGGCGGCTTTTTCGGGGCGGCACGCCGGCCCCTGGCGCACCCAACGCACCCCTGGTTGCCATCCGCGTCCACCGGGTGTGACTACGATTCATGGGCAAAATTCGAATGACACTCAAGCCATC
>Ga0194121_10006946_pt1 | contig 14948 bp, 17 predicted proteins | sample TA2MahCa50mmetaG_FD_148609 | JGI IMG/M metagenome (GOLD analysis project Ga0194121, IMG submission 148609) | Freshwater microbial communities from Lake Tanganyika, Tanzania - TA2015020 Mahale Deep Cast 50m | ecosystem: Environmental > Aquatic > Freshwater > Lake | place: Tanzania: Lake... | reverse complement strand
CCCACAGTTCGCTGGGCTACAGGCCGCCGGCGCCGGCGGCCTGTAGCCCTCGGCCCCTCATGCTCGCGCAGCCAACGATGGTGCAGTAAAGTAACAATGACCTCGGTACAAAAGATCGGTCAGGTCACTGTTCGCCGCCGCCGAGCAGAGCGGCCTGCCGATCGACCTGCACCTGGACGAGAACCTCGACGCCAGCAGAATCCACTTCGACGCCGCGATCGAGCGCACTCTCGCGCACGGCATGCAGGGACGGGTGGTCCCCAGCCACAGCTGCGCGCTTGCCGCGCTGCCGGGCGACGAGGCGCGGCGCATCATCGACGGCCCGGCGCAGGCCAGCATCGGCGTGGTCACGCTGCCGGCGGAGACCCTGCTGAGCGCGGGAATCGGCATGGCCCCCTTAAGGCAGGCGCCGCAGCGGTGCCGCCGATGCTTTGGCGCGGGCGTTTCGGTCGCTGCCGGTGCCCGTGATTGGTCGCTTCAACGAAGGCGAGTTCATTCTCGCCCTGCGCTGCCAGGAAGACGAGGCCGGGTTCGTCGCCCAGCTCGTCCAGCTGCGCTTGCGGGGGTGAGAAGGTGATCGTCGCCACCGCTGGCCACATCGACCACGGCAAGACCGCGCTCGTGCGCGCGCTCACCGGGGTCGATACCGACCGGCTGCCGGAAGAAAAGGCACGTGGCATTTCGATCGACCTCGGATTCGCCTATCTGCGCCTGCCCGGTGGCGCGATAATCGGCTTCGTCGACGTGCCGGGCCACGAGCGGTTCGTGCGCAACATGCTGGCCGGCGTCTGCGGCATCGACTATGTCATGCTGGTGGTCGCGGCGGACGACGGCGTCATGCCGCAGACCGTCGAGCACCTGAAAATCATGGAACTGCTCTCGGTCAAGCACGGCATCGCCGTGGTCACCAAGACCGACCGCGTCGCCGCGGGCCGCGCGGCGGAAGTCGGCGCCGCGGTAAGGGCGCTGCTCGCGCCGACCGCGCTTTCCGCCATCGACGTACTCCCGGTCTCGTCGGTTTCGGGTGTGGGCTTGGAGGCGCTGCGCGCGGCTCTCGCCGCCGCCGTGAGCTCTATCGCACGCGAGGAGCAGGCGGGCCGATTGTGCCGGTACGCCGTCGATCGCGTATTTAGCGTCGCCGGCAGCGGCACCGTGGTGACGGGCACTGTTTTCGACGGGGCGCTGTCCGCCGGCGACCGGTTGGTGCTGTCGCCCGCGGGAATCGAGGTGCGCGTGCGCGGCGTGCAAAAGGACCGAAAAGGTGCCGAACGCGCCGAAGCGGGCGAACGCTGCGCCCTGAATCTGGCCGGCATCGGACATACCGATGCCAAGCGCGGTGACTGGATACTGTCGCCGGCCTTGCACGCCCCGTCGCAGCGCCTGGATGTGCAGGTGCGCCTCCTCGCGTCCGAAACGCGGCCTCTCAGGCATTGGACGCCCGTGCACTTGCATCATGGCGCTTGCGATATGACCGTGCGCGTTGCGATTCGCCGCGGTGCCGAAATCGCTCCCGGGGAGTCCGGCCATGCACACCTGGTCGTCGACCGCCCGATCGCCGCATTGAACGGCGACCGGTTCATCCTCCGCGACCAGTCGGCCCTGCGCACCATCGGCGGCGGCCTGGTCCTCGACCCCAGCGCGCCGTTGCATCAGCGCAACCATAAACAGCGGGCCGCGCAGCTGGCGGCGCTGGAGCAGCGCGATCCGGCGCAAGCCCTAGGCGCGCTGCTCGAGTGCACGACCGCCGGCATCGACCTCGACTGGTTCGCGCGGATCTACAACCTGCACGAAGATCGCCTTGCCGCCCTCATCCAGAGCGGAGAACGGATCCTGCTCGGCAAGGAGCCCCGCATTTGCCTGCCGCGCGCGACCGTGGAGGCCGTCAAGGCCGGCGTGCGGCAGACGCTCGCTCAATTCCATGCCGCCGCGCCCCAGGCGCTCGGGATGGAGCTCGCGGAGCTGCGTAAGCACTGCGCTCCGGGTTACACGGTGCGCACGTTCACGACCCTGCTGCGATCGCTTGCCGATGAACGGTACATCGAACTGTCGGGCTCTGTCGCTCGGCTGGCGCGCCACGTCGCGACCGACAATCCAGCGGACGAGAAATTGTGGATCAGCGTGCGGCCAGCTCTGGAATCGGCGGCGTTCAATGGCATGACGCTCGCGGAGCTCGCGTCCGCCGTCGCGTCGAAAGAACAGCCGTTGCGGGATTTCATGCATCGCAAGGCGAAAACCGGCGACTTGGTGCGCGTCACCGCGGAACGATTCTTCCTGCGCGAAACCCTCGCGCGCTTCGCGGCGATTGCGCAGGCGGTTTCCCGATCGGTGCCGGGCGGCAAGTTCTCTGCCGCGCAGGTGCGGGACCGCTCTGGCATCGGGCGCACCCGCGCCATCGAGATCCTCGAATGCTTGGACCGGCTGGGCATCACGCAACGCGTCGGCGACTTGCGTGTCATGCGTAAGGACTACGAGCCGATCCTTGGCACCCCCCGGCAGCAGCACTGAGCGCGCATGCCGCGGATCATCGACCTTCTCGTCATCGGCACCGGCATCACGGGCCTGAACGCCGCGCGCCAGGGATTGCGCCTCGGGCTGTCGACCGCGACGACGGAGGCGCTCTTTTTCGGTGGCTTGGTCACCAGCGTCACCCGCCTTGAGAGGGAAATGCAGGGCTCGGGCAGCAATATCGCGGCCGAAATCATGATGGAGGTCGCTGACCTGGGTGCGACGAACGTCAGCGCGACGGCGACGTCGATCGGGCGGGATGCGTAGTCCCTGATTGTGCCAAACGATGCGGGCGAGCATCGCGCGCGCGTCATCATCGTCGCCTCGGGCGCGAGACTGAAGCGCCTGGGCATTCCCGGCGAAGCCGAATTCGAGGGCAAGGGCGTCTTGCGCTGCGCCGATTGCGACGGGCCGTTCTATATGGGACAGGATGTTGTGGTGGTTGGCGGTGGTGATTCGGCCTTGCAGGAGGCCCTGGTGCTGGCCGAATTCGCGCGGCAGATCCACCTCGTGCATCGCGGCGCACAGTTCTCCGCACGCGCTGGATTCGTCGAAGCGCTCGGACGCCACGCCAATATCCACGTGCATTGGCGTACCCGGGTGGACACCGTGCTGGGAGGGAACGCCGTGCAAAGCGTGCGCGTTCATGAACTGGACGAGGCAAAGCAGGCAGAGATTCTCTGCAGCGGTTTCTTCGCCTACGTCGGCCTGGAGCCGGCCAGCGAGTTTCTGCCGGATGCGATCGCGCGCGACGCCGGCGGGTTCGTGCTGACCGGCGCGGATCTGCAGACCGGCATGCCGGGCATTTTCACGGCAGGAGCGGTGCGATCGGGCTTTGGTGGGCTGCTGACCCACGCCGCGGCCGAAGGATTCGCCGCGGCGGAATCGGCTGCCACCGAGGTACCCGGCTGATTTAAGCTGAACGGGCGGGTACAGGTCGGCCGGGGCATAGGCCGGCATGTGCCCGGAGAACGGGGAAGGGATTCGCTCCCGGTGGGGCGGCCGGACTTCAAATCCGGTCAGGGCCATTGGATGGTCCTAGGTGGGTTCGACTCCCACTCTCTTCCGCCATGCCGCAGCAATTGCGGCGGCGCAGGATACGCCGGCGTTCAGTCGGTGACGACGGCCTCGGTCGCGCCCTGGCAGACGTTCCAGGCGGGCATCCAGGCGCTGTGGCGGCCGTCGCCGCCGGCAACGACGATCCACAAATGATCCGGCGTCGAGACGATCGGCACCATCGCCGCATCGTCGTTCTCATCAATCCCCTGCGGCCAGCAACCGGCGGTGTAGTAGCCGCGGTCGCGCAGCACGCCCGCGGGCAGGCGGCAGTGCTCGAAGAGATAGTTGCGCACGCCCTGCTTTGTGAACCCGGCGCGCGCGATCTCGTTCGCGTGCTCCGGAGAAAAATTGACGACGACGGGAACCTTTCCCTGGTAATAGATCGGCGCGCCGACCATGCGCATGCCTGCGGCGACCGTTTCCAGCACCCCCAGCCCCGTGTTCTGCACGCCCTCGGTGAGCGGGTACAGGCCGCGCGCCGCCACCACTGACACCGTCGTCGACTCTTTCGCGAAACCGCGGTCGACCCGGAACGGTTCCCAAGGCGATCTCGCTTCGTTTTCCGCGAAGCACATCGAGATCTTGCCCGGCCAAGCGAGCGTCGATTTCTCCATGCCGTCGGGCTTGGCGCCGCCTAGGTTGCGCATCGACAGCCGCAGCGCGCGCCCGATGGTGGCGTTTGCCTTGATGTTGCCGCCAAAGCAGGCGGTGCGGGAATTGATGCCCAGGATTTCGGCCAGCGAGCCGCTGACGATGACCACCGGCGCCGCGCCTCCGGTGGTGCAGGCACCCGAGCCGACGTGAAACTGGGGTTGCAGCACGGCCCTGACCGCGGCGAGGACGACCGGGAAATACTCCGCCACGCATCCGGCCATCACCGCGTTGGCGGCCACTTTTTCCACCGTCACGATGCCCTGCACCGGCTCCATGATCCCGAGCACATGCTCCCGCGCATACGGACTGCGCTCAAGCATCCGCTCGACCAGGTTTTCGGTGGGCGGAATAACGGGCAGGCCGTCGCCCCAGCCCCGCGCCTCGATCGCCGTCTGCAGGCCGGCGAAATCCGCCTGGAGGCAATAGCGGCGGGCCGGCTTTGCCTCTTCCGGTACCCCCGGCCGCGTTCCCGGCGCCGCCGCCACGATCATAGCTCCTGCGTGAGCGCGGCAGCGATCCGATCGACCAGCTGATCCGCGATCTGCGCGATCTCTGCGGTGGTACGGCTCGCCAGCGGATGTGCCATCGCGATCTGCGGGTGGCGCTCGCAACCGAGAACGCGCGCGCGCGCACGTCCCGCCGTCTCGAATGCCGTGGTGATCACGCTCACCGCCGGCGTGCCCAGCTTTTCCATCTCATTGGCATCGTGGAGACCCCACGATATGCAGGATCCTCAATCGGCCACACCATGCATCAGCGCGCCGCAACTCGAGGCGAAATTGCGCAACACATCCGGCGGCGTTGGAATGCTGGGGTTTGCCTTGCGGTAGCGCGAGAATCCGGCCACGCCGTGGCGCTCGCGCAGGCGCTGCTCGATCTGCGCGAGGAGCGCGCCCGCCCCGTGCTTGGAATTGTCGATCACGGCGATCGTCGCTCCCCGGAGCGAGGACAAGCGCGCCGCGAAAACCGAACTCACGATCCGGCTTTCCGCCGCCGGGTCCACCAGCACCACCGTCTGCTCATCGTTGGCCATGCTGCATCCTCTCTCGCAGTTGAATCAATTGACTTTTACGTTCGTATCCTTGACCACTTTCGCCCACTTAGCCATTTCGGCGCGCGTGAAAGCGCCGAACTCCTCCGGTGTCCCCCGCGCCGCAGTCGAGATGCCAAGATTGCCCATCGTCGCTCGAAACGCCGGGTCGCTGAGGATGTTGCCGATCTCCAGATTGATCCGGGCGACGACCGTCGCCGGCGTCCTGGCCGGCGCGAGCACGCCGTACCAGATCTGCACCGAGTAGCCGGGCAGGCCGGACTCGGCGATCGTGGGCAGGTTCGGCAGCGTGGGCGCGCGTTCCGTGCTCGTCACCCCGAGCATCCGCAACTGCCCCGAATCGACGAAAGGCTTCGCAGAAATGGCGGAGGTGAACATGAGCTGAATCCGGTTGCTGATGAGATCCGGCAAGGCGGCTGAAGAACCCTTGTAGGGGACGTGGTGCATTTCGACCCTGGCGTGCATCTTGAACAGTTCGGCCGCCATGTGAACCATGCCGCCCGTGCCGACCGAGGCGAAGTTCAGGGAGTCGGGCCTCGCGCGCGCCAGCGCCACCAGCTGCTGGACCGAATTGGCCGGCAGCGATGGATGCACGACCAGGACGAACGGCAATGCGCCCAAGTAGGTGACTGGCGCGAAATCGCCCTGCATGTCGAAAGGCAGGGATGCGTGCAGGCTCGGATTGACGAAATGGTCCGCAAACGTCAGTAGCAGCGTATGGCCGTCCGGCGCGGCCTTGGCGACCGCATCTACGCCGATGATGCCGTTCGCCCCCGGCCGATTCTCGACGAAGACCTGATGGGGAAATTTTTCGCTCAGCAGCCGGGCGAGCGTCCGCGCGAGCGTATCCGCGCCGCCGCCCTGCGTCGTCGGCACTACGACGCGGATCTGGCGTTCGGGATATTGGGCGGTCGGTGCGGTCGCGGCCGCGAGGAGGACCACCGACAGAAGGCTTCTCAGCACGCTCCCGAGCATCACCTGTCCTCCCTCCGAATGGAGGCTAAATCGCCTCGTTTAGTCGGCCCGAATGCCCGCCGACTGAATCAGCTTGCGCCATTTTTCCGAGCCGTGCGCGATGAGATTCCTCAGTTCCGCTGGGTTCCCGCCTTGCGGAAAGAAGCTCAGCGCATTGAAGCGGTCCGCGATCGCCGGAATCTGCAGCGCTTTCGATACTTCCTCGTTGACCCTTTGCACGACCGCCGCCGGCGTGCCGGCCGGCATCAGCAGATCGTGCTATCCGGCGATCTCGAAATCCGGGTAGCCCGACTCCGCGATTGTGGGAACCTCCGCCAGACCGGCGAAGCGCTGGCGGCTGGCAAGACCGAGCGCGCGCAGCCTTCCCACCTTGACGTTCTGGAGCTCGCCGCCGACCGAACTGAAATTCAGATCGACGCGCCCGCTCATGACGTCGAGCAGGGCCTCCGCTTGCTCCCTGTAGGGGACGTGCAGCAGGTTGATCCCCACCGCCGCCTTGAAATACTCGGCGGCAAGGTGTGCCGATGTGTTGTTGAGGGATAGGAATTTCCTTCCCTTCCGCGCCGCACAATGATCGCTCCTGCGGCCGGACCTGGGATGCTGAGCGGCGGCTAGTGCCACGATCGATCATGCACTTGGGTTTGGAGCAGTCGAACATGGGGCTTTATGGCAAATGCTGCGCCCCTTTGGCGCGTTCAGTCAAGTTCGGCAAAGGTGAGGACAGTGAGCGCCGCTTGGGGCGGTGCTCAGGCGATGTCGGGGAGGGCGTCGTAGGTGAGCGGCAGGCTCGGGGGATTGGCCGGCGGTGACGGCCCGACGTGCTGCAGCGGCGCCCAGAGCCCGAGCCAGGTGAGGATGCGCTCGATCACGGCAGGATCCTGGATGAGGGCGATGACGCTCATCTGCGCGCCGCACCTGGGGCATTGGAGCGAGTCGACCTCGTAGACCTTGCGGATCAACTTCGCCCAGGCCTCTTTGGCGGCCTGGCGCGCCGGGCTCGGTGCTTCGGTGTCGCGCTCGTCGATCTCGGGCCGTTCGTGTTCCGCGCCCCGGGCGCGATCTGGCAAAAGACGATCACGAACTGGAGGAAGCGCGCCAGTTCGGAGGCCAGCACTCCGGAGGGCCGGAAGGTTGCCGGGGCGGCATCCGAAGCTCGCAGGGCACCGACAGGTGACGTGAAAGACTGGCCGATGTTCGAACGCATCGATAGGCTGCGTGCGCCACTGATTAGGCAATCAGGGAATGTCGGTTGTTTACAATCGACGAGGGCTGTCAAGCGGTCACGTCCATGTCTTTTTCAGACAGCTTGTTGCTGCCGTAGCGGCAGACTCAGGCGGCCGATATCGCCTTGACCGCGTCGGCGGCAGCGATGCCATCGGCCATCGCATGGCAGAGCATGCCGCCGTGGCCGGAACGCACCGCGCCCGCGGCATACACACCTGCCATGGAGGTCCGCAGATGCGAATCGGTGATGAGATGGCCGCCAGCATCGCGCTTGGCCCCGTCCGGCAAGAAGTCGCACACCGGCTCGAGCCCGACATAGGCGAACAGTCCGGTACAGGCGATCTCCTGCTTTGCACCGGCCGCGCGCACGCGCACGCCCTCGACGCCTTGCATGCCCAGCACGGCCTCGACCTCGGTGTTCCAGTGAATGGCGATGTTCGCGTGCCCGGCCAGCTGGTCGACCAGTTCCCGGCGCGCTCGAAAGTCCAGCCGGCGGTGCACCAGGTGCACCTGGCGCACGTAGCCGGCCAGAACCATGGCCTCCTGCAGCGCAGAGTCGCCGCCGCCGACCACGACCACGTCCTTGCCGCGGTACATCGGACCATCGCAGTCCGCGCATTGGGAGATGCCGCGATCGATCAGGTCCGCCTCGCCGGGCACGCCCAGGCGCTTCAAGCGTGCGCCGGATGCGACGATGATCGCGCGCGCCCGATGAATTTCACCCTCGGCATGCACCACCAGGAGTTCACCATCGGGATGGATCGCACTCACCGGGGCATTGACGTTTTGCGCGCCGAGATCGGCGATTTCCATCATCATGTTCGCGGCGACTTCACTCCCGGAGCCTTCGATCTCGCCGTCCAGGTGATTGATGTTCATGACCAGGCCACCGAAGAACTGTGCCTCGAAGGTGGTTGTGACAAGACCCTGCCGGCACGCATGGCGGGCAGCGGCCAGCCCGGCTATTCCGGTGCCGATGACCACAAGGTCAACGAATTTGGACATGATGATTCAAGGTGTGCGTTGGTTGATTCGGTTTCCCAGTGTCGAGCGATCGGCCAGGCGTCAAGTCGGGCGCCAGCGCAGCAGCCGACGCTCGATGCGTGTGACTAAAGCGTCCAGTACGAGCGCGCACGCCGTGAGGACGAGGATGCCGGCAAACACAGTATTGATATCGAACGTCCCTTCCGCCTGAAGGATTAGGTATCCGACTCCTTTCGAAGAACCGAGGTATTCGCCGATCACCGCGCCGACAAATGCCATGCCAATTGAAGTGTGCAGGCTCGAGAAAACCCAGCTCATGGCCGAGGGAAGATAGACCGTCCGAAGCACCTGCCGCGACGAGGCGCCGACCCTGTGCGTGCCGCGCCAGCACGTACTGCACGATGGCGCCGGACTCGGATATCGTCACATCACCGTCCTTGAGGGTCGGCACGCGGCCCATCGGGTTGATCTTAAGGTAGGCCGGGTCGCGCATGCTGGCATCTCCCAGCTTGAAGCGTTCAAGTTCGTACGGCAATCCCAGCTCCTCGAACAGCCAGACGATGCGCACGGCACGGGTGCCGGGGGCGTAGTAGATCTTCATGGGCGGTCCGGCCTGGGGCATTGTTCCGGCCGATCGTGCGCACGGGCCAACGGATGCGCGGCGTCCGGGGAAACCGGACGCCGCGCGATAGCGCGACTGGCTAACTGCCGGGAATCTGCCGTGTCACCGATACCGTAGGGCCGAAACTCGGCAGCGCGGCCGAATGCTTGCCGGCGCCGCCGGCCACCAGCACGAGAACATCCTTCGGGCTGGGTACCGGAGGAATCAGCGTATTCATTGGCCGTTGGTTCAACTCGTCCGGCCAGTCGCGCATGCCGTACATGCCACCGGGGACCAGCTCCTCGCGCCGCCGGCTGATTGCCGTGAACAGGAACTCCTGCACCTTTTGCCGTGTCCAGCCAGTCGAAGCCACACTTGAAGCGTGCTCCGGACCGAGGATAAGCATCAACTCCTTCTGGCCGCGCCAAGCGAGAAACCAGGTGTTGTGGCCCAGGCCTTTGAGTGTATCGGCAGCGACGCGCAGCACGCCTTCGGGATCGCCATGCTCGTGGTCGTTGATGTTGTGCGGCGGCTCGGCGCCGTAGACGGTGACAGCGTTCGCATCCGCCGCAAAGCCACGGTCGGTGATGAATGAGCCCCAGGGCGACGCCTCGATGTTCTCGGCAATGCAAAAACCGTACTTGCTGGGCGAACCCTGCGTGGAACGATCGACATCGCCGGGCAGCGCACCGCCGATGTTTAGCAGGATCAGCCGGATCGCGCGTCCGATGGTCGCGTTGGCGAGCGAGTTCGGCCCGAATGTGCCGGCGCCGGAATTCATTCCCAACTCCTTGGCGATCGGCCCGTGCACGATGACCAAGGGCGCCACCGGGTGGGTGGTGGCCTGGATCGCCGCCAGGTTGAACTGCGGTTCGAGCATCGCCTCGATGGCTGTGAGGATTACCGGCATATGCTGCGGCCGGCAGCCCGCCATCACCGCATTGACCGCGATCTGCTCGACGGTCGCTACGCCGCCGCGTGGCGGCACGATACCGACGACGTCATTGCCGGCGCGGCGCGCGCCGGCGACCATGCGCGCCACCGCTTCCGGGGTGGGCGCGATGACCGGCAGGCCATCGCTCCAGCGCTTTTCGGCATACCAGCCCTGCAGTTCGAGCGCGTCCGACGGTGCGGTCACAAGCTGTGCTATGACGCCGGGCGGCTTGGCCAGCGGCGCCGGCGGGCGGGCCAGCGCGTCGCGCAGGCTCTGGTACATGGCATCGGCGCGCTCGATCACCTGGGCGTCATTAAGGCCGCCCAGCGGATGCTTGAAGACGGCGATGCGTGGCTCGGGCAGGCCCAGGCTGCGACCGTCGTACAAGGCCTTCGCGTAGAAGGCAGAGGAGGTCAGCACCACGGTCGGGACTCCGCGGCGCTCCATCTCGGCTAGGTCGTGGAGACTCCACGACGAACAGGACCCTCAGTCGGCTGAGCCTGTCAGCACCAGGTCGGCTGAGCGTGCGATCTCATCAAGCAGCTCCGGGGCGGCGCCGACGGCCGCGTTCTCCTTGTGGAAATGGGTGATCGAGGCCGCGCCGAACTCGTCCTTGAGCTTCTCGGCCGAGAGCATGGCCAGGCGCTGGAAATTGGGCTTGACGTTGTCAAGGATCGCCAAGCGTTTGCCAGTCAGGGGTGGCACTTCATTCATCTGTACCGGGACCAGCTTCTGCACCTGCCCCAAGGGTTCCAGGACTTTGATCATCATGACGGCGTCTCCTTTTTTGAACATCGACCCGGCACATCTGCCGGACAACCTTCTGGATCATAGTCCCGCGGCTGGCATCGCGCAATCGTGCGGCGCGAAATGCCCTGCCCAACGCGCCTGACGGCATGCTGCTTAGCGGTAGATGAGCCCAGGAAGCCACAGTGAGAATGCCGGCACGTAGGTGGTGAGCATGAGCACCGCGAGCATGATCAGGATCATCGGCCAGATCGCCCGCGCCAATGTGGTCAGGGACAGACCCGAAATCGCCATGCCGACGAACAGGCAGTAACCAATCGGCGGCGCTGCCATGCCGATGGCGACGTTGGTGACGATGATCGCGCCGAAGTGGATCGGGTCGACGCCGAACTTGGCGGAAAGCGCGATGAAAAGCGGCCCCAAAATCACCATCACTGCGATCTCGTCCATGACCGCGCAGATGAAAAACAGGAAAACGTTGATCAGTACCAGCATGGCCCAGCGCTCGGTGATGTTCTGCGACAGCCAGGCGGCGAGCTTGGTGGCCAGCTGCTCCTGCGCAACCAGCCAGCCGAAGCCGGCGGAGGCTGCGACGATGAACATGACCATCGCAGTCACCCGCATCGCGCGCAGCACCAGGCTGGGCAGGTCGGACAGGCGCAGCCGCTTCTCGACGAACATGCCGACCAGGAGGCTGTAGACGCACGAGGCGATGGCCGCCTCGGTCGGAGTGAACACCCCGCCGTAGATGCCGCCCAGCACGATCACCGGAGCGGCCAGTGCCCACGCGCCCTCGCGCAACGCCTGGCCGACCTCGGGCAGCGTGGCGCGCGGCTCCTTGGCGATGCTGCGGCGCCGGGCGTGCAGGAAGGTGATGAGCATCAGCCCTGCTGCCAGCAGCAGGCCCGGCCCGACGCCGGCCATGAATAGGCGCGAGATCGACTGCTGGGCAATCACTCCCCAAATGATCGCAGCGATCGAGGGCGGGATCAGCGGGCCGAGTACACCTGCACTCACCGCCAGGGCGGTGGCGAAGCCGCGGTCGTAGCCCTTGGCTACCATCGCCGGGATCATGATCGCGCCGATCGCCGCAGTGGTCGCTGGCGCCGAGCCCGAAATAGCCGCGAACACGCACGCCGACATCACCGTGACATGGCCCATGCCCCCGCGCAGGTGGCGCACGAACACATCGGCGACACGCACCAGCTTTTGCGACAGCCCGCCGGCGGTCATGATCTCGCCGGCCAGCATGAAAAACGGAATCGCCATCAGGCTGAACGACTGCGTCGCCGCCACCAGGGTCTGCGCCAGGAGCACCGGCTCGATGTCGGCCACCACCAACACCGTCGCCGTAATGATGAGGAGCGCGACCCCGAACGGGAAACCCGCAAGCAGGAGGACCGCGAAGCCGGCCGAGAGGATCCAGGCGGTAGACGTCACCGTGCCTAACCCTGTCCTTCGTCCGGCGGCACGCGACCTTCGAGCGCGGCTTCCAGCGCGAACAGCGTGATCAGCAGGCCGCACGTGAGCGCGGCGATGTGCACCAGTTCGTTCGGATAGCCCATGGCCGCCGAGACCGAGCCGCGCGTGTCGGCAAAGTAGCGCCACCCTGAGCACGAGAGAAACACGCCGACCCCCGCCGTGGCAAAGTGAATCACCTGCTCCGCGCGCAGCCGCGCGGCGGCCGGCAGGCGGCGAATCAGAAGCGACAGGCGCACGTGAAAGCATTCCTTTACGCCCAGTGCGACCGAAAGCAGCACGGCCCAGGTCAGCAGCGCAATTGACAACTCCTCGCTCCAAGTGAGCGCAAAGTTGAAGACGTAGCGCAAGAGGATCTGCCCGGCCAGCACGACCAGCATGACCAGCACGGCAGCAACCACCAACGCGCGAACGGCGCTGGCGGCAAGGTTGTTGAAGCGGACGAGCGCGCGCACCCGGGAGGGTGCCCTCAGGCGACGGTGGTGGAGTGCGCGCAGCCCGTCATGGCGTCACGATTGCCTACTTGATGGCCAGCATCGCCTCGTTCATCACGTCCGCGCCGATCGAAGGCTTGAATTTCTCGTACATCGGCTTGACTGCGCTGCGAAACGCAGTGTTGTCGGCGATCGTGTTGATCTTCATGCCCTTTTTCTCCAGCACGCCCAAGAGCGCCTTGGCGTTGGCTGCGGCCGCGATGCGCTGCGGGCCGAGTGCCGACTTGCCGGCCTCGCGCACGATTTCCTGCAGGTCCTTTGGCAACTTGTCGAAGGATCTCTTCGAGGCCAGGAGCGCGATCATCGAGTAGGTGTGGTTGGTCAGCGATAGGAACTTGGTGATCTCGTTGACCTTGAGCGAATCGATCGGCCCGATCGGCAGTTCCAGCCCGTCGACGGTGCCCTGCTGCACGGCGGTGTAGGTCTCGCCCCAGGCCATCGGCACGGCATTGCCGCCGAGAAAGGTGAACATGTCGATGTAGACCGGGTTTTGCATCACCCGGTACTTGACGCCCTTGATGTCGTCGGGCCGGTTGACCGGGCGCACGTTGTTGATCATGTGGCGAAAGCCGCCCTCCATGTAGGCCAGTGAGACGACGCCCTTGGCCTCGAGCTTCTTGGCCAGCAACTGGCCCATCTTGCCGTCGAGCGCCTTGTGCGCCTGCGCCTCGTTGCGAAACAGGAACGGGAGGTCGTTGACCTGGAAGGCCGGCTCGATCTGCGCCACCACCGCGTTGGTGATGACGGCCGCATCGACGGTGCCGAAGCGCAAGCCCTCGAGCAGCGGCTTCTCGTCACCGAGTTGGCGATTGGGGAACAACTGCACCTCGATACGCCCGCCGGACTGGCGTTCGACGGTCTGCTTGAAAAAGATCGCGCCGGCCGCGTACGGATCTTGCGGGTTCTCAGGCGTGACCCAGCCGAGCTTGAAGGTGACTTTTTGCTGCGCGCCGGCGCTACCGGCCAGCGCGAAGCAGCCGGCGGCAAAAAGCGCCGCGAACATTCTGAGGGTGCCAAAGGCCATGATGTCTCCCGTTTTCTTGTAGGTTGCCCGCTGGGTTGGGAAGCAGGAATGGGCGCCGCACGGAATCGTCGGTGATCCGGCGGCGCCAAACCGAAGATTAGCGCAATACGCACAAAGGCCTCAATCCGTACAAAGGCCCTGCGGGTCCGGCGATCCGGCGCAACCTTCCAACTTCCAGCTTTCTACTGCGGTTCGATCTTTGCGCCGCGTATCAAGGGATAGGAAAATCTATCCGCCCCAGGCTGCGTTGCACCGCACGATTTGGCCATTCTCCCGCTCCCTGGTCCCGGTTTGACGGCGCACAACGCCGCTTATGTTGCCCCACGAGCCGCTATTGGTAAAGATCCACATGGTAATCTACCGGCTTGGCGCCGCTACGACAATGGACGCATCACGCAGGGCGATCCCGCCCCTCGCCAAGCGGTTTCAGGCCATGTCGGGGACGGGGTGTTAGGTCAGGATTTGCGCTGAGGCCTTGAACTGCCCGGACGGATAGGAAAATCTATCCGCCCCAGGCTGCGTTGCGCCGCACGATTTGGCGATTCTCCCCTCCCCGGTCCCGGTTTGACGGCGCACAATGAGGCTTATGTCGCCCCACGAGCCGCTATTGGTAAAATGAACCCGCCCACCGCGTCGGCACTGCGGCCCGACCCGGGCTTTTAATTTTCCTTTCCGAAAGCTTCTCATGATCCCTTTCCTGCGGATGCTGTCGCGGCGTCGTCTCGCGCACCGCCTTGCTGCCTTGTCCCTGGGGGCGGTCAGTCTGGTCAGTCAGGCTCAAAATGATCCCGCCCTGACCCTTCTGGCCGGACAAACGCCGGCCAGCGGTTTGCCTGCCCACCTCAACGCCCCAGCCTGGAACCAGTATTCGCAGGCTGTTCAGCGCAATTGGAAGCAGTACCGCACTCAGATTGGTGAGCCAATCCAAGCCTGGGCCAGCCAGGAAGTCCCTGCTTTCCAGGACACGGTGTTCTACCCCTTCTCAGGTCCAGACTTCTCCACAGTCAGCCAGCTGTTCCCCAAGGCCAAGCGCTACATCCTGGTGGCTATGCAGGCGGCTGAGCAGCCGGCCAATCTGGCTGAGCTCAAAGCTGAGGCCGCCAGTCAGACCCTGGAGGTTCTCACGGGCGCCTGGGAAAATTACGGCCGGGATGGCTTCTTTGTCACCGAGTACCTTGACAAATATCTGCACCGCAATCGGGTGCGTATCGGAGCAT
>Ga0194121_10006935_pt1 | contig 14963 bp, 15 predicted proteins | sample TA2MahCa50mmetaG_FD_148609 | JGI IMG/M metagenome (GOLD analysis project Ga0194121, IMG submission 148609) | Freshwater microbial communities from Lake Tanganyika, Tanzania - TA2015020 Mahale Deep Cast 50m | ecosystem: Environmental > Aquatic > Freshwater > Lake | place: Tanzania: Lake... | reverse complement strand
CATGGTATCTACTCCAAACGGCCTGAACATGTTCTATAGCTTCTGGAAGGGGGCTACAAGGAAGCCTGGGGACGAGGGGAAGAACGAGTATGTTCCCATAGAGGTATCGTGGAGACAAGTTCCTAAGTACCCCGGCGGGCCTTTAAGGGACGAAGAGTGGAAGCAGCAGATGATTGCCCAGACCAGCGAACAGCAGTTTGAGCAAGAGTTTGAATGTTCGTTTCTTGGTTCTTCAAATACTCTTATCAGTGCCAGTAAACTAAATTTATTACAGTTTGATAAACCTTTGGTTAGAGAGCCAAGCGGCCTTTATATTTACGATGAACCAAAAGATGATAATGTGTATTTTATTATGGTTGATACGGCAAGGGGCCAAGGAAAAGACTACACAGCAATGGTTGTGGTAGATTCTACAGAAAAACCTCACAGAGTAGCGGCAAGGTATAGAAACAATACCATTTCACCTTTCGATGTTCCTCCTGAGCTATACGCGCTGGCAACGAAATACAACAATGCTTACTTGCTCATCGAAGTAAATGACATCGGTGGTCAAATTGCCGATGTAATGCATGAAGAGTTTGAGTATGAAAACATTATCCAAACCACCATGATGGGTAGGGCAGGGCAGAAAGTTTCTTTAGGCTTTGGGCGCGGAACTAAACAAAGAGGTGTTAGAACCAGCGCAGCAGTCAAAAAACTTGGCTGTGCTGTTCTAAAAACACTAATTGAACAAGACAAACTGCTTGTTAGGGATTATGACATCATTCAAGAATTGATGACATTTATCTCTAAACATCAAACATTTTGTGCGGATGATGGATATACGGACGATTTAGTAATGTGTTTGGTTTTGTTTGGATGGCTGACCCGACAAGGTTACTTCGAAGAGATCATAGACATACAACGGAAAAAAATCATACATAAAAGCGAGCAGGAGGAAGAAGAAAATACCACTTTTTTTGTTGGTCCAGACAAATTTGATAATGCATTTAAGGATTCAGACACCCTCTGGTTCACACAGGAATAAAATATGCCACAGATAAACATTACAGAAAACTCACCAAACCTATCAGGCGCAGTACAATCTCAAAGTTCTTCCCATGTTTCTGTTTTTATGTGTGGTGCTTCTTTCATGGCAAAGCTAACAGAAGGAGATAGTCCTGTTCCAGCTTTCAAACAATATAATACGCCGCAGGAACTAATTTCTGAATTTAATACAGAAGTTCTTGCTGGAACTTCAAGTGGGTTTATTTCTAGTGGACCAGAAAAAGGTTTTAGCGGTGGTACTACTCTTGACAGAGAATTACATGCAGCTTTAAATTATCTAGAATACGGTGGTATTTTGATCGCAGCAACTGGTGCTACATCAATGGCAGCATCAAATATGAAAATTGATTCTACTTTCTACGAAAGAAGAGATAAATTTGATGATGTTGTTGCTTTAGTAAATATTTTTGAAGATGTTATTGGTGTTGTTGGTTCATCATTTGAATTCCATAATGGTTCTACTAGTAACTATCCAATAGAATTTGATAGTGGATTTGGAGTAACCGGAATATCGGGTGTTTCTGGTTCTACTTTTGATAATAATATTTTTTCTGTAATAGGTAGAAAAGAAAGAACAAGACTATATGGTGGAGAAACTGCTAATATTTCAATTCTAATGGTTTCTGATGCAGCAGGATGCTTGGCAAGAACAGATAGCAGTTTCTTCCCATGGTATGCTCCAGCAGGAATAATCAGAGGAGCAGTAAATACAATTTCTAAACTATATCCATCAATCGATGATACAGACATTACTAATTTACAAAATCAAAATGTAAATGCATTTAATAATGTTTTAGGAATTGATGGAATCTTCTTATTGGGCGATAAAACTTGCGAACTTACAACTGAAAATAAGAAACAAATTGGTGTAACTCGTCTAATTAATTACATCAGTCGTGCAATCAAACCCATAGTTGCTGAAGCACTTTTCGAACTCAATGACGCAGAAACAAGATCAAAGATTCTATCTGCGTTGACTTCTATAATGGAATCTGTCAAGTCTGGTAGAGGAATTTCATCATATGTCGCAATATGTGATGAAACCAATAATACTCAAGCAATTGTTGATGCAAGACAAATTGTTGTCGATCTATCATTCAAACCAATATTCTCTGTAAATCAAGTTTCGTTCAGATTTGTAATTAATCAATCTTAATGGATGATTTAACATTCAATTTTGAAGTAATAGAAAGTAAAAAGGATATAGACATAGGAATATTGATCTATGATTCCACATATATCAACTTTCTACGCCTTCAAAATGAAAAATATTACAAAATTGATTCTCAAACAAAACTTACAGATTTAATAAAAAATGGAGATTATACACAGATATCAACAACCCCTGCTATAACTACATTTGAAGATTTTTTAGATTTAGTTACAACTACATCTGGACCATATACGGCAGAATACAAAAAAGCAAGAAAAGTTAATTTTTATAATAATTTTTTGCTAGATTGTTCGCATTATAATTTTAATATAATTCTTATCAATTGTTCTGTGGGTGAAGTTTCAGCAATAAAGAAAGCATTTAATGAAAATTATATAAAAGCTTTTTGCTATGATCCTTTGCGTACTGAGATCAATTCTGATTTAAAAAACATTATTAAAGGAAAAAAATGTCCAATAATTTTTAATTCATTAGATAAATCAAATAAATTATTGGAAGAATCGTATATAGTATCAAATAGAATACCCAGTTCAATTGCATTAAATGAGCTTAATCTTAGAAATTTCAACGATGAAGATTTCCAAATTCTTTCTTATTCGATTGCTGGAATTAAGAAAAAATTTGCTTATTACAGAGCAACTGGTATTTCTGTTAATGATAAAAAGCTATTGCCGATATCTTTAATGACAGATGCCGTTGGTTGTTTTGCTAGAAGTTTAGCATCTATTCCTTGGCTACCTCCAGCAGGGTATGTTCGTGGAAAATTACTAAATCAGGACTTTGAAACTATAGAAATTCCTATATCAACATCTCCAATGGAAGGGATAATACCAACTACTCCTTCAAATCTAAATGATCTTGAAGCTGTTTATAATAAAGGTATAAATCTTGCGATTGAAATAATTGGGGCCAATAACCTAAAAGCATTTTATATTAATAGCGATGTGTCTGGATATACAGGAAGTGCATATCCACTAAAACAATCAATTTCATATTCTAATTTGATTTTTGATGTAATAAGCAATATTCAATATATTTTAAATAGTACATTATTTGAGTTTAACGATGAAGCTACACGAAATATCATAAAAGTCAGAATTGAACAATATTTACTATTTGCGAAAATAAATTCTGGAGTTGATGATTTTATAGTAGTTTGTGATGCATCAAATAATAATGAAACTGACTATATCAATCGAAAAGTCAACGTTGATGTATCGATAAAGCCATCACAAAGCATAAATTTTGTTGAATTGAGCTTTACTACATAATACATGGCATCTATTACGAGTTTCATTTCAAATTTCAAGGGCGGCACAAGAAGAAACAGATTTTTAGTTTCTGCCTCTTGGCCCACTGGAGTTCCTAATAATTCAAGCACATATCACATTATTTCCGCCACTATGCCTCCATCAGATCTTGGAAGAGTATCAATGCCGCATAGAGGTAGACTCATTCATTTTGCTGGTGATAGAAGTTATAGAGACTGGGATATAGCAATACTTGATGATACAGAAAAAGCTCTATGGAATTCCTTTCAAGAGTGGCATAAAAAAATAAATTCACATGTTTCTAATACCCATTCTGCATCATCTGATGCCTTTAAAAATTTAAAAACAGATTGGACAATAAAACATTTGGATTTAAATGGAAGTATTTTAAAAACTATGACTCTTAAGGGGTGTTTTCCTGCCTTAGTAGGTGGAATAGAATTTGATATGAATTCTCAGATATACAATACTTTTTCTGTCAAATTATCTTACGACTATTTCACTGGCTAATTGGAGAACTAAATGGCTCAATCAATAAATGACTTTAAAACAAACTTTGTAGGCGGAACTAGAAAAAATCGTTTCCGCGTAACTGGTAATTTTCAATATGGTGGTGCATTCAATATTTTTCAAGTAATGGCTGCATCTCTTCCTCAAAATAATCTATATGTTATCGAATATGATTATAGAGGTAGAAAACTCAAATTACCTGGAGATAGGACATATGGAAGCCAAGGAAGCAGCATATGGGAAGTAACTATTCTAGACGATACAAATGCAAATCCATCAGAAATATGGAGTAAAATGCATGACTGGAGTAATAATATCAACGAGCATGTTAGTAACACTGGTGATCAAATATCTCCGTCTTTGTATAAAGCTAATGGTTGGAAAGTAGAGCAATTAGATTTAAATTGCACTAATGTTTTAAAGACTGTTAATTTATTTGGATGTTGGCCAATTTCAGTAGGTGAAATCGCCCTAGATATGAGAGTGCCGAACGAATTTGTGACATTTAATGTGGCATTTTCTTTTGATTATATCGATCAATAATATGGAGATTTGAAATGGATTTTAAGCTTTTTGGTTTTAGATTAATAAAAGATACAAAAGAAGATCAAGTAAATCTTCAAAACTTTACACCACCAGAAGAATTTGATGGAGCATATACCCTTGAAGGTTCTGGAGTCTATGGAACATTTATTGATTTCATGGGTTCTGCCAAGGACGAACAGGCAACTATTTCTCAGTATAGAGCAATGGCATTGTTTCCTGAAGTGGATACTGCTATTGACGAGATCACCAATGAGGCAATTGTTTTAGGTGTAGATAGAAAACCTGTAAAATTAGACTTATCTAAAATCAATTTTTCAGAAAATATAAAGAGTAGAATATATTCAGAATTTGATTCCATCCTTCAACTTCTTGATTTTCAAGATAAATCACATGAAATTTTTCGTAGATGGTACATCGATTCAAAGCTTTATTTTTATATTTCAATCGACATGGATGATCCGTCTTCTGGCATCAAGCAATTGATTCCATTAGATTCTACAAAGATCAAGAAAGTCAGAAAAGTAAAATCAAATCCAATAAAACAAAATTACGAATCATTATCAATTATTCAAGATGTAGAAGAATTTTATGTTTATTCGAATAATGATAAAAACTCAATAATTGGAACTAGTGTAGGTGGTCTTAAAATTTCTCCGGATTCTATCTGCTATGTTCATTCTGGAATGGTCGATATGAACTCAAAGAGGGTTCTAGGATTCCTTCACAAGGCAATTAGACCCCTAAACATGCTAAGACAGGTAGAAGATGCAATTGTTGTATATCGCATCTCCCGTGCTCCAGAGCGTAGAATTTTTTATGTAGATGTAGGTAATTTACCAAAGCAAAAGGCCGAACAGTATGTTCGTGAGCTTATGAACAAATACCGCAATCGTATGGTTTACAACCAGACAACGGGCGAAATCAAAGACGATAGAAACCAAATGGCAATGCTTGAGGACTTCTGGCTTCCAAGAAGAGAAGGTGGTAGAGGGACCGAAATTACCACCCTTGATGGGGGACAGAATCTAGGTGAACTTGCCGATGTGGAGTATTTTAAGAAAAAGTTATATTTTGCCCTTAATATTCCTCCGTCAAGATTGGTAGGAGAAAATGGTTTCAATATTGGAAGATCAGCTGAAATTACGCGAGATGAGGTAAAATTCTATAAATTCGTTGAAAGAGTGCGTTATAAGTTCTCAGGGGTATTCTCTCAATTGCTAAGAATTCAGTTGATCTTAAAGGGAGTAATTACAGAGGATGATTGGAATCTAATTTATCCTCATATTAATTTCATATTCAATAAAGATTCATATTTTAATGATTTAAAGGATGCAGAAATTCTGTCTTCTAGAATGGAATTGGCAGCTCAGATGGAGCCAATGATCGGAAGATATTATTCAAGTAACTATATCCGTAAAAATATTCTAAAGCAAACCGAAGAGGAAATGGATCTTATTAACCAAGAAATGGCTATAGATATAGCCAAACAAAAACAAGAACAGTTAGAACAAATGCAAATAGAACAGCAGGCTCAGGCTCAAGAATGAAAAATTCTAAATATAAAGGAAATAAAAATGAAAAGCAAAAAAATAATTCACTCAATTTTATCAGAAAACGCAATTGACGCTAAGAAGCTAATCCAAGAGGATTTAGCCATAAAGCTAGGAGAAAGACTTGCTGAAGAATATGTTCGTGTTGCTAAATTATCATTTGCCGATGGCGAAGAGGGCGAAGAGGGCGAAGAGGGCGAATCAACCCCGGTAACGCCAAGACAAAACCCCAAACAGACTCCAACCGGATTTGATGTTCGTTTGGCATACAACGACTAAAAATGAAATTAATAACAGAAACAGTAGAAGATGTATCGTACCTAACCGAAAACAAAGACGGTGAAAAGCAATTTTTCATCGAAGGAGTTTTCATGCAGGCCGAACAAAAGAACAAGAATGGCAGAGTTTATCCAAGACAAATTCTTTCTAAAGAAGCCAATCGCTATCTTAATGAATATGTAAATAAAAATCGCGCTCTTGGAGAACTAAATCATCCAACTGGCCCCTCAGTAAATCTAGATCGTGTTTCCCATAAAATTATTTGGTTAAATGAGAATAATAATGATTTCTATGGTAAGGCTAAAATTCTTGACACTCCCTGTGGTCAGATTGTTAAAAATCTGATGAATGAAAATATAAAAATGGGCGTTTCAACTCGCGGTATGGGATCTTTAGAAAAGCGGGGGGGAGTAAATTTTGTGAAAGAAGACTTCATGCTTGCTGCCATTGATATCGTTGCAGATCCATCAGCTCCAAATGCTTTCGTCAATGGAATCATGGAAGGCAAGGAATGGGTATGGGATAACGGTCTTCTTAGAGAACAGCAAATTGCTGAGTATCAGAATACACTGAAGAAGACACCTTCTAGAAAATTACAAGCCGAATCAATTAGGCTCTTTGCAGATTTTTTAAGGAAAATTAGATGAAGAGATTAAATCCAAAAGAATTAAGATCGTTAAATGAGTGTGCCTATCACACTATGTCCAATCAACAATTGGATGAAAGTATTTTTGGAGCTATTGGTAAATTAGTAACAAAAGGTGCTGCTGGTGCTGCTAAAGCAGGAAGTGTTGCTGCAAGAAGCACTAGTGCAGTTGGTCGTTCGGGTTTAAAAAGAGCAGCTACAGTTAGAATTGGTAGAGCCAGACAAGGAATTCAAAGATTAGGACAAGATATAGCGGACAAAATAAGTGATATTAGAACAGGAACTACAACTGCATCTAGTACTAGAGCAGCCCAAAGAGCAGCTTCTGCACCAGGAGCAGCGCAAAGAGCAGTTTCAGCTAGACGAGTACTAAAAGATAGACAAGCCACGATACGAGATGCATTAAACGCATCAAGAAACACACCAATGTCTACAAGTGATGCAGCAAAAAGAATAAGTGCAGAAAAAGCACTAGCAGCTGGCAAATTGGATGATGCAGAATTAGTTTTAGGTCTAAAGCAACCTATTACAGCCACACAAGCCACACACGCCGCACGTGCCGCTAGAGGCGGTTCTGGTCTTGCTACAGCTGCTGCTGGGGCAGCGGGTGGTGCTGTTGGTTCATCCGCAGGAAAAAAGAGAGGATTCTTATCAAGACAATTTGGTGAAGTAGAAGATGCGGCTTTAGCAGGTGTAGGTGAAAATCTTTTCGGTGATTTAAAAAGAACACTTGAACTTAGCGGAAGGGCCACAGGTTCTAGAATAAATATACAAAATAGATTCAGAGGATTAAAATACTAAATATAAATAAAACGGAGAATATAATGATACCACAAAATAATCAATCAGACGAACAGGACATCATTGGCGGTGGGGTTTTTGATACCACTGGTAAGGGAGTTGTTTTAAACGAGCCAGTTGGCGATTTCTACGCCCAAAACGCCGCTTCGATTCAAACCCCAAAGTCAGGAGCACCAGTACAAATGCCTGGTTCTCCAATGGGTACTGAAGATGAAATGGAAGAAGAAGATATGGAAGCAGAATCAGAAGAATCCTTAAAAGAACATCTTGCTGCTCTATTTGCAAATTATAATCTTTCAGAAGATTTCGTTGAAAGAGCAAAGACAATTTTTGTCGCTGCCTTAAATGAAAAATTAAATAAAAGAGCAATAAAGATTAATGAAGCATATAAAGCTTCATATACCAATAATCTAAATGATACAGTTTTAAAAATAACTGATAAGGTTGATGATTATCTTACCTATGTCGTTGAAGAATGGGTAAACGAAAATCGTCTACAAGTTGAGAGGGGAATCAAGGTAGAACTCGCTGAAAACTTCATCTTTGGTCTAAAGAAACTCTTTGAAACTAACTTCATTGATGTTCCTGACGAAAAGTATGATGTTCTAGACGAACTCTACAGTCAAATCGATGTTCGGTCGAAGCAACTAAACAAGAGCATTCACGAAAATGTAAATCTTCGTAAGAAGCTTCTTAATACCGCTGCTGTAGCAGTTTTTGCTGAAGAAACATCTGGTTTAGCTGCAACTCAAGTTGATAGACTAGCCAATCTAGCAGAAGGCGTTCATTTCGACAATCCAGAAGAATTCCGTAGAAAACTTAAAATTATCAAGGAAAGCTTCTTTGCTCGTCCAGATGTAGCACCACAACAAGTACAACCAAGAATTCAACCAGCCAAACGCACTATTGACATTCTTGAGACATCAACAGTACCAGAAACACTAACGGAAAGTACTGTTAATACTTATGCAAATGCGATTAGTAGACACCTTAAGCACAGATAATTTATAAATAAAAATATACAGGAGATACAATGTACGAAGATTCAACACCATACGATATTTTAACTGAGAAGTGGGAGCCAGTTTTAAGCCATAGCGCACTCCCTGCAATTGAAGATAGTTACAAGACAAAAGTTACCGCAGTTCTTCTTGAGAACCAAGAGTCTGCAATGCGTGCTCAGAGACTAACCGAAGACAACGTTCTCGGCGGACCCGTCAGCAACGTCTTAGGTGGCGCATCCACCAACATTGCTGGTTACGATCCAATCCTAATCAGCCTCGTTCGTCGCGCAATGCCAAACCTCATTGCTTACGACATCTGCGGCGTTCAGCCCATGACCGCTCCTACCGGACTCATCTTCGCAATGCGTCCCAAGTATGATCCCACTGGTGGACCTCGCAAAGAAGCCATGTACCAGGAAGCATTCGTACCATTCGGTGGTTCTGGTGGTACTAGTGCATCTTATACCAACTACTTTGGTGGTTCAGCCGATTACGGTCTAACCCTATTCTCTGGTACAACTGGTGCAACCAGAGGTGCATTCCACGGTGATGACTTCAAGGGTATGCTTGTTGGTACTGCTGAAACCCTCGGTGGATCCGATGGTAAGCCTTTCCAAGAAATGGCATTCACCATCGACAAGGTTGCTGTTCAGGCTAAGACTCGTGCTCTAAAGGCCGACTATACTACTGAACTTGCTCAGGACCTCAAGGCTGTTCACGGTCTTGACGCTGAAACCGAACTCGCCAATATTCTCAGCACTGAAATTCTTGCTGAAATCAACCGCGAAGTTGTCCGTGGTATCTACCGTGTTTCCAAGCTCGGCGCACAGCAGACAGACTTGTTTGCCAAGTCAGCTTCTTCAGGCCCAGCCTCTGCTGGTGGCGTGTATGACCTACTCGTTGACTCTGACGGTCGTTGGTCAGCTGAACGCTTCCGTGGCCTCATGTTCCAGATCGAACGCGAAGCTAACACAATTGCTAAGGAAACTCGTCGTGGTAAGGGTAACTTAGTCATCTGCTCGTCAGATGTTGCTTCAGCCCTCGCCATGGGTGGATTCCTTAACATTAGCCCAGCTCTAAACAACCAGCTTGAAGTTGATGATACCGGCAACACTTTTGCTGGTGTACTAAACGGCAAGATGCGCGTTTACATCGATCCTTATGTTCAGGCTGGTGTTGACTTCTGCTGTGTCGGATACCGTGGTGCAAGCCCATACGACGCTGGCTTGTTCTACTGCCCATACGTTCCACTCCAGATGGTCCGTGCAGTCGATCCTGATACCTTCCAGCCCAAGATCGGCTTCAAGACTCGCTACGGCATGGTCGCTAATCCATTCGTCTTGAATGATAGTGGTACTTCAGACGGAGAAGCCTTGACCGCTAATATCAACCAGTACTACCGCATCTTCCGCGTATTAAACCTACACGGCAACGCCTAATAATACTGTTTGACAAGTTAAATTCGGAGATAGGAGCCAGAAATGGCTCCTGTTTTCTTTTCTACATACTTTATGCCCAATCCGCCCAATCCAATAATTAATACTCTTGGAATCAATTATTTTCACTTTGAACTACAAAGAATTCCAACTGTAGTTTACAATTGTACAGAGGCATCTCTTCCAAATTTAACAATGGCTGCTGCCGAACAGCCTACTACATTAGGTATTCCTGTAAAAAGACCAATAGGAAAATATAATTTCGAAGATCTCGTCATAACTTTTATGGTTGATGAAAATTTAGTAAATTGGTTAGAAATTTATAGATGGATGAGAGCACTTGGAAATATTGATGATGATTGTACAAATAATTCATTAAGTTTTAATTCATGGATGACAACTGCTACTTTGTATCTTACAAAGGGAACTTATAAAGATAATATAAAAGTAATATTTCATGAACTTTTTCCGATAGGTTTATCAGGATTAAAATTTACAAGCACAGCCAGTTCTGCTGCTCCCCAATACGCAACTGCAAGATTCTCATATACTTACTACAGGTTTGAACCAGATCCGGGATCACCGTCTTCTTGATTTTATCGTAATATGTGTATAATTACATTATGAATTTTGACGAACTAAAACAACAAGTACAAGAAGACTTAAAGATTGATTCCACCGAACTAGCAATAGAATCGGTCAATACTCCACAGATTCATAACAAGTACCTTCTATTCCTTAAGAAGCACAAGGAAGCCCTTGCAGATGACGAGAGAACGCTCCGCGTCATGCGGAAGTACAAATGGCTGTATTACACAGGGAAGCTGTCTAAAGAAGAGCTAGACCGTTTTAAATGGGAGCAATTTGACCTAAATATTCTCAAGACAGATGTAGATCGGTTCATTGACGCGGATGATGATGTTATTCGTCTTGAAAAACAGATCACCGAAAAGAAAGAACTGGTGAGTTATTTGGATGGGGTTGTAAAGATCGTAGGCAATAGACAATGGAATATACGATCCGCTATTGAATGGATCAAATTCAGTCATGGGCAGTGAAGAAGTAAAAATAGAAAAAATCGATGGTACATTCATCAAGATTCATTGCGAAAATTCAGTAGCAAAGGAGATATCCGATTATTTCACATTCAAGGTCCCAAACTCCCAATACTCTCCAGCATATAAGCGTAGAGTCTGGGATGGCCAAATTCGTTTATTTAACTACTTCACGCGCAAGATTTATACTGGTCTTCGAAACAAAATAGTACAGTTTTGCCTTGATAGAAATTACGAATGCAAGTTTGAAAATTTTAAGGAGGAGTTCTTTGAGGATTATAAGTCTTATATTGATGACCTACCTCTATACTCAGATTCTGGCGAAATCCAGCTCAGAGACTATCAGAGAAGGGCTGTGGAAATGGCTCTTGATCATAAGCGTAGTCTACTGATATCCCCAACAGGTAGCGGCAAGTCGTTGATCATTTACTGTATTCTGCGCTATCTTCTCAGCAAAAACAAAAGAGTTCTCATTCTTGTTCCTACCACAAACTTGGTTCACCAAATGAGATCGGATTTCATTGAATATGCGGGTAAGGATTGGAACGCAGAAAAGAACATTCACATAATATATGCAGGCAGAGAGAAAGAAACCACTAAGCCTATTGTTATATCTACATGGCAAAGTGTATATGAATTGCCAGAGAAAACATTTGCAGATTACGACGCAGTAATCGGTGACGAGTGCCACCTTTTTAAGGCAAAATCATTGGTCAAACTAATGACTAAGCTCAGAAATTGTCATATTCGCATTGGCACTACGGGTACATTAGATAATGTCCAGGTGCATAAGTTAGTTCTGGAAGGGCTGTTTGGTCCGCCTATTCGTGTCACAAGCACAAAGAATCTCATCGATAACAAAATTCTTTCTCAGTTAGACATCAATTGTGTTCAATTGAAATACGCAAAAGAAGAATGCGATTTGATGAAATACAAGACATATCAAGATGAAATTGAATATATTATTTCACATGAAAGAAGAAACAAGGTTACAGAAAAACTTTGCTCCTTGCTCAAAGGAAACAGTCTAATTCTTTTCTCGCAAGTACAAAAGCACGGTCTTCCGTTCTATCAATCTCTACAGAAAAAATGTACAGACAAGAAAGTGTATTTCATTTCTGGAATGACCGATGTAGAAGATCGAGAAGAGATTCGTAAAATTGTGGATAAGTCTAGTGATTCTATTCTCGTTGCGTCTTACGGTACATGCAGCACTGGTATAAATATTAAGAACATACACAATATTGTATTTCTTCATCCTTCAAAATCAATAGTTCGTGTTTTACAATCAATTGGTCGCGGTCTTAGAATATCAGAAACAAAAGATCATGTGATGATTTACGATTTAGTTGATGATCTTCGTCACAAAAAATATAAAAATCATGTATTTGATCATTTCCTTGAACGAATAAAAATTTACGAAAACGAATCTTTCAATTTCAAACTAGTTCCGATAGATATCTGAAAGGATAAATAGTCATATGGAAACTACTTGCAGATTACTCAAGCTGAGAAGTGGGGAAGAAGTGTTGTGTCTGCTGGCGGGAGAGAACGAATCAACGATTCATGTTCTGCGTCCAATGGTTATCAAGTCTCATATGACACATGATAATTTTGGTATTACCAGAGAGATCACAGTTCTTCGCAATTGGTTAGAATTTACAGAAGCAGAAGAAATCGATATTCCAAAAGATTATATCGCTACTATTTTACAACCAAGCGATAGCACAGTAAACATGTATCATAACAGCATTCGCAAAGAAGAAAAAACAAAGAAGGCTGTTGACAATGCACAAAATCAACTCGATAAAATTTTAAATAATGAAGATGCTTTCAATAAAATGTTAAAAGATTTAATGGGAGAAGAACCACCGAATTACGAAGAAAAACCTAAAAATAATTCTCCTAAATCACCAATGATGCCATTTCCTTTTGGCCCTAGAGCAAATAATGTTGGAATGTTTTTTTCAATTCCACCAGATATTTTTGAAGACCTTTTGGAAAATGGTCTTTTAGATTTTGATGCTTTAGTGGATCCCATGAGCGACGATGATGACAAAGAAATCAGAGAAATTGTTATTCCAGAAATAGAACTAATGAGCGAGAAGGAAAAGGATAAACTAAAGAAAAAGGGAATCAATTTAGAAGACTTCCCCGATGATCCTCGTAAGTATATCGATGATGTATCTAAGGATACTAAAGAGTAACTAATTAGTTACAAATTCCCTTGATGCTCGCCTACACAGCGAAGTGTATCCAAAAGTCTGGATTTTGTCAATTGATTTTTTCTGGGAACATGATATTATTCGCATATGAGAAAAAAGAAAAAAATAGAAGAGGTTGATGACATAATAGATCCAGGCTTAGTACCCATAGTGAAGGAAGAAGAAAAATCTCATTATGTGGATAATAAAGAATTTTTGGCTGAGATGATAAAATGGAAAAAGAAGTACAATACGGCTGAGGATTCTGGTAGAAAAAAACCCCCCGTTTCAGATTACATAGCCGAATCTTTCTTGAAAATCGCGGAACACCTCTCCTACAGACCAAATTTTATGAACTACCCCTATAGGGAAGAGATGGTAGGGGATGGAATCGAAAATTGTTTGATGTATGCTCATAATTTCGATTCAAAAAAATCAAAGAATCCCTTTTCGTATTTTACCCAAATTATATACTTTGCTTTCCTTAGACGAATCGAAAAAGAAAAGAAGCAGTCTTATATAAAGTATAAGATCATGGAAGATAATGCTGACGAGAAATTTCATCGTTGGTTCAAAGAAAATTACTTTGATAAGGATAGTTCGGCCAGCCTCAGAGAGATATTCAATTTATCAGAAAATGATGTGAATAAATTTGAAGATATAAAAGTAAAGAAGAAGAAGAAGAAGAAGAAGAAGAAAACGCCCAGATGAAGATAGCAATTATTAACGATACTCATTTTGGAGCGAAGAATGATTCCCCTGTTCTTCTTGAACATTTTATTCAATTCTTTGAGAAGCAGTTCTTTCCATATTGCATAAAAAATAATATCGAACACATAATTCATCTGGGTGACTTCTTTGATCGTCGCAAATATATCAACTTCAATACTCTGAAGGAAGTTCGTACTAGAGTCATTGGCCCGATGGAAAAGATGGGCATGTCAATGCAAATCATCATCGGAAATCACGATACCTATTTTCGTAATACAAATAAAACAAATTCCCCCCAAGAACTTCTTGAGAAGTATTTTCATATAGAAGTAGTGAATGAACCAAAGGATTTGCTCTACCCAGATGTTACTATTGGTGCAGTTCCTTGGATATGTGAAGATAATCTTTCTCAGTGCATTGATTATATTAATAACTCAAAGGCCCATATTCTTCTTGGACACTTTGAAATTATTGGTTTTGAAGTTCTTCGTGGAGTATATCACGAATCAGGACTTCAGCTAGAGATGTTTAATAGATTCGAAACTGTTGTGTCAGGCCACTTTCACCTGAAGTCTCGCCATAAGAATATCGAATATCTTGGTACTCAATACCAGATGGGCTTTACTGATATAAATGAAAGAAAAGGATTCCATGTTTTTGATACCAAAACCAGGGATCTTGAGTTCATACAAAACACAGAAGAGTTGTTTCACAGAATCGTTTACGATG
>Ga0194121_10006931_pt1 | contig 14966 bp, 17 predicted proteins | sample TA2MahCa50mmetaG_FD_148609 | JGI IMG/M metagenome (GOLD analysis project Ga0194121, IMG submission 148609) | Freshwater microbial communities from Lake Tanganyika, Tanzania - TA2015020 Mahale Deep Cast 50m | ecosystem: Environmental > Aquatic > Freshwater > Lake | place: Tanzania: Lake... | reverse complement strand
CCGTCCGGCGGGAGCCCGGCGAGCCGGCGCCCGAGGTCGACGGGGCCGCGCTGGCGAAGGCGGCGGCCACGCGGGCGGTGACGTTCGTCGCGCCGGCGCCGCCCGGCCTCCGGAAGGCGCTGAACGGCCGCGTGGCCGCGATCTTTCCGCGCTTCTCCGACCTCGCGGCGCGGATCTTCATCGAGCCTGCGGTGCGTGACGAGGCGCGGTTCCTGCGCGACGCGTTCGCGCCCGTGGGGATCCCGCCGGAGAGCCTGATCGTCGGGATCGAGCCGACGGCCGACGAGATCGAGCGCGCCGCGGCGGCGGCGGCGGCCGCGGACGCCACGGTGCTCTTCCTCTACGACGCGCACCTCTATCCGTCGAACCGCGCGCTGCTGGAAGCCGTGCAGAAGCGCGCGAAGGCGCTCGCCGTGATCCTCCTGCGCGATCCGTACGACGCCGCGCTGCTCGCGCCCGGCGTCACCGGCATCACCGCGTTCGGCTGGCGGGCCTGTCAGATCGACGCGGTGATCGCCCGCCTGACCTTGTCATGAACATGGGGGCCCCACGGCTGTAGGACCCCCAAACCCCCTCGGGGCTCCGGGCGCCCCCGAGCCCCCGCGCTCCGCGCCCCGGCTAAGCCGTGGCGCTCCGCGGGCGCAGCAGCGGCGACAGCGCGATGGCGAGCGCCATCGTGCCGAACGTCCCCACGATCACCAGCCACGACCACGCGAACACCAGCACCTTCGTCTCCGACAGCGTGAGCAGCACGAGGTTGACGAGCGCCATCACGATCATCGCGATCACGTTCGCGCGATCGGCGATCGGGCGCGTGGTGAGCAGGCCCAGCAGGAACACGCCGAGGAGCGAGCCGAACGTCACTCCGGCGATCTTGAACGCGAGCCAGAGGATCTGGCTGAAGAAGGAGAACGCGTAGGCGAGCAGCGCCAGCACGATGCCGAAGATCGCCACGCTCACGCGCGAGACGAAGAGGTAGTGCCGCTCGGACCGCCCGCGCACGAGCAGCGGGCGGTAGATGTCCGTGACGAACGACGCCGCCAGCGAGCCGAGCGGCGAGTCGATCGACGCCACCACGATCGCGCTCAGCATGAGCCCGCGCAGGAAGGGCGGCATCACCTGCCCGACGAAGTGCGGCAGGATCTCGTCCGGTCGCGACAGGGGCAGGTGCGGATGCTGCGCGTAGAACGCGAAGATGCCCGTCCCGAGGCCGAGGTAGATGATCAGCGTCACCAGCGTGCCGAGCGGCGTGATCGACAGCGTGCGCTGGCTCTCGCGCCGCGTCTCCACCGTGAGCAACCGCTGCATGAGGTCGTGATCCGTCCCGAAGGCGGCCATCGACCCGATGAACCCGTTGAGGATCGCGATCCAGATGATGTTCGGGTCGGTGAGGACACGCCGGAAGAAGTCGGCGTCGCCGGGCGCGGGGCCCCAGTTCACGACGTTCAGGCGCCCGCCCGCGCGCGCGAGGTCGACGACCGCGCCCAGGCCGCCCTCCACCTGCTCGATCACGAAGAGCAGCGTGGTGGCGCCGGCCGCGAGGAACAGCAGCGCCTGGAACACGTTCGTCCAGACGACCGCCTTCACGCCGCCCATCGCGATGTAGAGGATTGAGATCAGCGAGAAGATGGCGATCGCCAGCGGCAGCGGCCAGCCCAGCAGGATCGACACCGCGAGGCACGCCGCCATGAGCCGCACGCCGGAGCCCGCCAGGCGCGTCACGAAGAAGAAGATCGACGCGGTGACCTGGCTCGCCTGCCCGAACCGGTGGCGCAGGAACTCGTAGATCGTGGTGACCTGATAGCGGTAGAAGGCCGGGATGAAGAGGTACGCGACGGCGAGCTTCGCGAGACTCGAGCCGATGAAGAACTGGAAGTACTCCCAGTTCTCGCTGTACGCGGTGGCGGGCACCGAGATGATCGTGACGGCGCTGACCTCCGTGGCGAGGAACGCCAGCGCGACGGCCCACCACGGCACGCGGCGGCGCGCGAGGAAGAAGTCGACGGTGTCGCGCTGCTGGCGCGTGAACGCCCCGCCGATGACGACAAGGGCGGCGAGGACGACGAGGAGGACCGCGTAATCGGGCCAGCTGAGGAGGGGCGCGCTCGGCACGCCCCACTATAACTACGGGCGCTCCGCGGGACTCGCCTTTCCCTCCCCGGGGCCGCGGAGCCGGTCGACGAGCGTCGTGTAGGACGACGCCTTGATGATGCGGTCGAACTGGCTGCGATACGTCGACACGAAGCTGACGCCGTCGATGATGACGTCGTAGACCTTCCACCGGCCGTCCTTCTTGTGCAGGCGGTACTCGAGGCCGGTCTCGCGCACGCGGTTGTCGACGCTCCGCCGCTTCGGGATGATGCGCGAGCGAACGACCGCGTAGCTCTCGATCTTGCCGAGGTACGCGCGCTCGAGGAGGTCGGTGAAGAGCGAGACGAACTCGCTGCGCTCCTCGCGCGTGCGCGCCGCCCAGTGCACGGAGAGCGCACGCGCGCGACTTCCTCGAAGTCGAACAGCTCTTCGGCGACCGTGCGGATCTGCGCGCGCCTGCGCACGGACGACAGCGCGCCCGTGAGCCCGCCGCGCTCGTTCGGCGACGCCTGCCCCGACACGTCGATGATCCGGATCACGCGCACGACCGCGCGCTGGACGACCTCACGTGGCGAAGCCGTCGAGGCCGTGGCGGCGGCGACGAGCAGCAGGGCGGCGATGGACTTCCCCATGACGCCCAGAGAGGTCAGCACGTCCCATGCCAGCGCCCGAGGCGGCGCAAGCGTCGGATTTCGCGTGAGCGTTTTCGCGGGCGGCGTCCGGCGCATAATAGCCGCGCCCTGCGTCATGTCAGCGATTCGACGCGCTCCGTGTCCGATTGTCCTCGGGGCCGATGTGGGCGCGAGCTGGGTGAGGCTCGTCGCCCGCCGCGGTGATCGCCGCCTCGGGGCCCTTCGCATCCCTGCGACTCTCGTCGGTGATCTCGGCATTTTTTTGCCGAGAACCGCACGTGCGCGTGGCTGGGGCCGCGCCGCGGCGCTGGTGCTCGGATCGCGCGGGATCTGGACGGCCACCGAGCGACGAGCGCTCGCGCGCCGCCTCGCGCGTGCGGCCCGACACATCGAGGTCCTCTCCGACGCGCAGATCGCGCATCTCGGCGCGCTGGGCGGTGAGAGCGGCGTGTTGATTCTCGCGGGCACGGGCTCGATCGTGATCGGCCGCGATCGCGCGGGACGCTGGGCGCGCGCGGGCGGCTTCGGTCCGCTGCTCGGCGACGAAGGCTCGGGCTTCTGGCTGGGACGCGCGTGGCTGCGCGCGACGACGCAGGGCGAGGACTTTCTGCCTGCGCGGCACCTGATCCAGTCGCGCGATCCCGTGCGTCGCATCGCGGCGCTCGCGGCCGGTGTCGTCGCGCGCGCGCGCCGCGGGGATCCGCGCGCGCGACGCATCGTCGCCGAGGCGCAGCGCGATCTCGCGGCGCAGGCGCTCGATGTGGTGCGCCAGCTGCGCATGCGTACGCCGGTCACGGTGAGCTGGGCGGGGAGCGTCCTCGAGGAGGCGTGGTTCCGCGCCGGCGTGGCGCGCGCGCTGCGCCGCCTGGGCGTGCGCGCGCGGTGGCACCCGCCGGCGATGGCGCCGGTGGAGGCGGCGGCGCACCGGGCCGTCACGCTCGCGGGGAGGAGGCGGTGACGCCGGGGCGCCGTCTCGTCATCAGCGTGTGTCGTCGCGAGTGCGGCATCGTCGTGATACCGGTGGAGCGCGGCGGCCGGCGGCGGCGGCTCGACGCGAGCGCGATCCTGAAGCACCTCGACGCGCTCGTCACGGAGCGCGGGCTCGCGGAGCACGTGGAGGTGCGGGAGGCCTGCGCGGGAGGCTGTCGGTTCCTCGGCCCCAACGTCAGCGTGTCGATCTATCCTCCGCGCCGCCCGGGCGAGCGCGAGGACCACATCGCCGTCGCGTGGAAGACCTACGTCGGCTCGCTGAAGACGCTGGAGTGTCTCGCGCGCATCATCGACGACTCGCTGTAGATGGGGGGCCCGAGACGGGCCCCCCAAGCCCCCCACGCTCCGGGCCGGGAGTGAATCCCGGCCCTCCGCGAGTGCCGCGCCGCACAACGGCGTAGATCAGCGGGCCGGTGAGCGCCGCGCCGACACCCGCCAGGGTGTTGCGCCAGCCCGCGGTCGCCATCGCCAGCAGCGCGAGCGCCGCCGGCAACAGCGCCGTCACCCACGCGCCGGCCCACCCGCCGGGCACGCGCCACGGCCGCGTCATCCCGGGCGCGCTCGCGCGCAGCCGGAGAAACGCCGCGAGCTCGACGAGGAGCGCGAGCGAGTAGAGCCACACGTTGAGGACGATCAGCTCCTTGAAGGAGAACACCGCGAACAGCGCGTAGATCGCGGCGGACACGACCACGGCCACCCACGGCGTACCGAAGCGCGCGTGGACCGCGGCGAGCGCGCCGGGAAACTGCCCGTCGCGCGCGAGGACGTACGGCAGGCGCGAGTTGGTGAGCAGGAGCGAGAGAAAGAGGCCGACCGTGCTCACCACGGCGCCGACGGCGACCGCATGACCGAGCCACGCGCCGCCCATCGCGCTCGCGATGCGCGGCCATCCGCCCGTGCCCCACGCGCGCGCGTCCACCGTGTCGTGGCTCAACGCGATCGCGACGGGCAGCGCGTACGAGAGCGCGATGATCGGGAGCGCGACGAAGAGCGCCCGGCGGAACGTGTGCTCGGGGGCGCGCGTCTCGCCGAGCGCGGTCGACGGCGTGTCCCATCCCGAGTAGTTCCACATGACGACCGCGAGGCCGAGCCCGATCGTCGTCACGTCGACGGGCTCGAGCGCGAGCGACGTCCACGGCCGCCGCGTGAGCTGCCCCGCACCCGCGTCCACGAGCGCGATCACCGGGACCAGCGCCGCCGCGGCGAGCACCACGGCCGCGCGCCCCGTCGGACGCACGCCGAGGACGTTGAGCGCGGTGAGCGCGACGATGAACGCGACGGCGAGCAGCCAGCGCTCGAGCGCCGTCATCGCCGGCGACCAGAACGCGACGTACTCGACGAAGAGCGCCGGATAGACGGCGACGTCCACGAAGCTGTCGATCCAGCTCCACCAGCCGACCTGGAACGCCCAGAAGTCGCCGAACGCCCGCCGCGTCCATGTCACGTAGCCGCCCTCGTCCGGCATGGCGGCGGCGAGCTCCGCCACCACGAGCGCGACCGGCAGGCTCCAGAGGACCGGCGTGACCACGAGCAGGAGCAGCGTCAGCCCCGGGCCGAACGCGGGGACGAGATCTTCGAGGCCGTACGGCCCGCCGCTGACGTTGAAGAAGACGATCGCCGCGAGCGGGACGACGCCCAGCTCGCGTTTGAGGCGGCCCGACGTCACTTCGCCCGGGCGGCGGCGATGAGCGCGGGGAGCTCCTGCAGCCACTCGTCGAGCGGACGCGCGGCCTCGACGGTGATCTCGAGCTTGCCGCTCGGCAGCGTGCGCACGCGGCCGGGCGACGCGGGCCCGAGCGGAATGACGAGCGCCTCGCGGTGGATGCCGAGCGCGTCCGTCACCGCGAAGATCGCGTCGATCTCTTTCATGCCGACGACCTCGAGCATCGGACAGTAGACTACACCGTCATGAGCGAGGGCGAGACACCGGCCCTGCGCGTCGGGATCTCGGCGTGCCTGCTCGGCGAGCGCGTGCGCTACGACGGCGGGCACAAGCGCGACGCGTTCCTCGTCGAGGTGCTGGGCAAGCACGTCGAGTGGGTGCCCGTGTGCCCCGAGATGGAGCTGGGCCTCGGCGTGCCGCGTCCGCCGATGGATCTCGTCGAGGTGGACGGGACGACGCGATTGCGCGTGACCGCCACCGGCGAGGACTTCACGGACCGGATGCACGCCTATGCGGCGTGGCGCGCGAAGGGTCTGGCCTCGCTCGAGCTCGTGGCGTTCCACGCGGCGCACAAGTACGCGCTGCTCGCGCACAGCCCGAAGCACTACGAGACGCTCGGCCATCTCGCCGCCACGGCGGGGCGCCGGCGGCTCGAGGACGTCGTCGCGCAGTACGGCGTCGTCTTCGCGGCGGCCTACGCCGCGCCCGCCACGCGCGCGCGGCGCGCGGACGTGCTCGAGCAGATGGCCGCGTTCTTCCTTCGCGCGCTCTCCGACGACGAGCGTGCCGAGCTCACGACCGCGATCGCGGCCGCCCGCCGCGGCGCCGCTCCGCTCGCGGCGCCGCTGGCGCTCATCCGCGCGCACGTCCACCGGCTCGGCGTGGCGCATCTGGCCGAGCAAGTGGCGCTCCGCCCGCACCCGATCGACCTGTTATCGTAGGCGCCCCGTGGACGTGGAACGGCTCCGCTCGCTGCTCGGCCCGATCGCGAGCGCGGTCCGCGCGCGCTGCCTCGTCCTCAATCCCGAGGGCCGCGCGATCTTCGCGACGCAGTCCGCGGAGACCGCGTGTCCGGCCACGCTCGAGGACAAGCGGCGCGCGCTGTGCGGCAGCCGCGAGTGTCCCTTCCGCGGCGAGCCGTACCTGGTTCCCGTGCGCGATCACGAGGGCCGGAGCGTCGGCGACTTCTTCTGGTGCACCGGCGGCCGCCCGACCGACCGTCGCGCGCTGAGCGACGGGCTCGCCAATCTCGTCGCGCTGACGGTGGAGGGCGCGCCGGCCGCGCCCACGACGCGCGGCAGCAGCGAGGTCGCGACGCTCCGTCACGAGCTCGAGACCGCGCGCGTGATGCAGGACGCGCTGCTGCCCGCGTCGATCCCCTCGATCGAGGGCCTGGAGCTCGCCGCGAGCCTCAGACCCGCGAGCAACGTCGGCGGCGACTACTACGACGTGGTGCCGCTCGGCGGCGGCTACCTCGGCCTGGTGATCGCCGACGTCTCCGGCCATGGCGTGAGCTCGGCGATGATGATGACGTCGTTCCGCATGGCGCTGCTCACCGAGCTGTCGCGGACGTTCTCGCCCGCGGCCGCGTTCCGCCGGATCAACACGCTGCTGCACCGCGATTGCGACCGCGCGCGCATGTTCGTCACGGCCGTGCTCGCGGTGTACGAGCCGCTGACGGGCCTCGTACAGTACGCGAACGCCGGCCACAATCCCCGCGCCTGCGCAAGGCCGGCCGCCGCGAGGTCATGCGCCTCGCCGCGACGGGCGTGCCCTTCGGGATGTTCGAGGACATGGAGTACACGGAGGCGAGCGTCACGCTCGACCCCGGGGACACGCTGGTGCTCTACACCGACGGCCTCGTGGAGAACCGCAGCGCGGGCGGGGTCTCGCTCGGCGAGGACGGGCTCAATCGCGTGATCGCGCTCGGCGAGGGCAAGAGCGCGAAGGACCTGCTCGCGCTGCTGCTGACGGTCAGCGACCGCCACCTCGCGGGCGCCGAGCCGCGCGACGACGTGACGATCGTGGTGGCGACGCGGGGCAGCTAGGGCCGCGGCCGTCCGACGATCTAGATGATGTCGAACGCGCTGAGTCGCCCGTACACGGCGTCGTGCGTCTGCGTGTCGAGCTCGGGATACACCTTCTTGAAGACCGTGTAGGCGGAGATCAGCTCGCGGTTCGTGGTGACGAGCGCCGGATGGCGCAGCATCGCTTTGAGATCGACGGCGCTGTCGGCGGCCCTGCGTGTCGCGAACGCGCGGTAGAGCTCGATCTGGTGCTCGGTGGCGACGACCGGGTGCTGATGGAACCCGGCGAGGCGGTCGGGCACCGTCAGCGCGCGCAGCTGCACGAGGAATTCGCGCTGCTTCGGCTCGAACGCCGCGAACGCCGCCGGGGCGTCGCCCGGCTGGCGCAACGCCGTGTCGACCGCGAGGCGGTTCTCGATGCCGTCGTCGAGCAGTCGCAGCGCGTCCACGACGTACGCGAGCTCGTCGCGGACGTCGATGGCGCTGGCCTTGACCGGCACCGCGGCGAACGTGCCGGGCGCCGGCGCGGCGCGATCGAACACCGGCGCCGGCTCGTGGACGGCGGGCGGAACGAAGTACGGGGCGATCGCCTCCTCCACCTGCCGCCGGACGACGAACAGCCCGCCGGCGGCGACCACGAGCCGCGCGAACGCCGCGCGCCGGCGTCGGATCGCGGCCTCCGAGTGCGCGGCGAGCGCGCGCATGCGCCTGATGTCGTCCGCCGTGAGCCACGCGCCGTGCTCGGACGGGCACATCCGGATCGCGTGGTGGTCGAGCGTACGCACGACGAGCGGCTGCTGACACGGCGGGCACCGCTCAGGCGCGTCGTGGGGGTGCGTGCGGTCGCCGAGCGCCTCCGCGAGCAGACGTTCCACCGCGGCCGCGTCGGCGTGCGGCTCCTGGATCGTCTTCAGCCGGCCGTCGTCGATCCACATGGGGCGCCCACAGGGGGGCGCCTCGGTTATCGGTCGCGAGGCCCGTGCACTTGATCCCGACTCATTGGTGCGTATCGTAGCGGGCGAGCGCGGCCTCGGCGGCCGCCTCGCCCGAGCGCACGCAGTCCGCGAGGCCGACCCCGCGATACGCCGCGCCGGCGAGGAACAGCCCGCGCAGCGTGTCGAGCCGGCGCTCGATCCTCTCGACGCGCGCGAGGTGGCCGACGCGGTACTGCGGCATCGACGCCGGATGCCGCGCGAAGCGCGTCAGCATCGGCGCGGCCGTGATGCCGAGGGCGTCGCGCAGCTCGTCGCGCGCGCGCGCGAGGAGCGCCGCGTCGTCGGTGTCGAGGCTCCGGGCGTCGAGCGCGCCGCCGAGGAAGCAACGGATCAGGACGTGGTCGTCCGGCGCGCGCCCCGGATACTTCACGCTGGAGAACGTCGCCGCGAGCAGCGCGCGGCCCTCCGTTCGCGGCACGACGATGCCGAAGGCATCGAGGGGATGCGGCACGTCGGTCCGCCGGTAGCCGAACGACGCGGTCGCCGACGACGCGTACGGGATGTCCTCGAGCAGCATCGCGAGCTGCGGGTCGACGTAGCGCAGGAGTCGCGCGGCCGCGTGCGATTCGGTGGTGACGATCACGGCGTCCGCGTCGATCGCGCCGGGGCCGACGCCGATGCGCCAGCCGCGCTCCGCCCGCTCGAGCCCGGCCACGCGCGTGCGGAGCTGCACCGCGCTGTCGGGGAGCCGCGCGGCGAGCGTGTCGACCATCCGTCCCATGCCCTCGCCGAACGTCACGAACAGGCTCCAGCGCGCGCCGCTCGTGCCCGGCTGAGGCGCCCGCTTCGCCGCGCGCATCAGCCCCAGGATGACGCTGCGCTCGCGGCGCTCCACCTCGAGAAAGCGCGGCATGGTCGCGGCGAGGCTGAGGTCGTCCGGGTCCGCGGTGTAGATGCCGGCGACGAGCGGCTGCGCGACGCGCTCGAGCGCCTCGCGGCCGAGACGGCGCCGCACGAACGCCCCGAGGCTCTCGTCCTCGCCTGCGGATCCGCGCGGGAGGATCAGGTCCATCGCCATCCGGAGCTTGCCGGGCCACGAGAACAGCGGGCTCGCGGCGAACGGCGCGAGCCGGGTCGGCGCGAGGAGCTGGAACCCGTCGGGCAAGGCGTGGAGGCGGCCGGCACGCCACACGTAGACCTTTCGAAACCGATCGTCGGTGCGGATGAGCTGATCTTCGACGCCGAGCCGGCGGCAGAGCGCCAGCGCCCACGGCTTCTCCGAGAGGAACGAATCGGGCCCCGCTTCGACGACGAAGCCGTCCACACGCTCCGTCTGGATGGTGCCGCCGAGCCGATCGCGCGCCTCGAGCACCGTGAGATCGAGCGGCACGTCGCGCTCGCGCGCGACCTCGAGGGCGCGGTGCGCGGCGGCGAGGCCGGAGATTCCGCCGCCGACGACGACCAGCTTCACGCGGCGGCCCGCTCGGTGCGTCGCACGACGTCGGCCAGCGCGGCGATGAAGTCCGGGTGATCGTTCACGGCCGCGGCCCGGTGGAGCGTGAGCCCCGCGGCCGCGGCGGTCGCGCGCGCCTCCACGTCGAGATCGTAGAGGACTTCGACGTGATCGCAGACGAAGCCGGCCGGCACGACGACGGCATGTCCATGCTTTTCTTCCGCCAGCGTGCGCAGCACGTCGTTGATGTCGGGCTCGAGCCAGCGGTCACCGGGCGCGCCGCTGCGGCTCTGGTAGGCGATCGAGTACTGTGTGCGACCGACTCGTCCCGCGACCGCGTGCGCGACCGCGGTGAGCTCGCTGACGTACGGCGCCTCGTCGGCCATCGCGACGGGAATGCTGTGCGCCGTGAAGACGAGCGGCGCGCGGGCGCGATGCGCGGCGGGAACGCCGGCGAGCGCGTCCCGCGCGCGCGCGGCCACGGCGTCGAGATGGCCCGCGTGCGCGAACCACGGATCCGTGAACTCGACCTCCGGCGCGCCCGGCGTGCGGGCGCGCGCCGCCGCCACGTCGTCGCGATAGCGGTCCCACGAGGCCTCGCAGCGCAGGACGGAGAGGATGAGGCCGAGCACGCGGTGATGACCGCGCGCGGCCATCTCGGCCAGGGTCTCGTGCAGGAACGGGTGCCAGTTGCGCATGCCGACGAACACGGGGAGGGTGCGGCCGTCGCGCGCCAGCGCGGCTTCGAGCCGGCTCGCCTGCGCGCGCGTGAGCTCGTTCAGCGGCGAGCGTCCGCCGGGCATCCGCTCGTAGTGGTGCGCGACCTCCTCGAGCCGCGCGGGCGGAATGCGCCGCCCGCGCGTGACGATCTCGAGGAACGGCCGGATCTCTTCGGGGCGCGTGGGGCCGCCGAACGCGATGAGCAGCACCGCGTCGTACGGCATGCGGTCAGCGCCGGTCGGAGAGCTCGTGGACGATGTCCACCAGCGCCTTCACGTGGTCGACCGGCGTGTCCTTGTGGATCCCGTGACCGAGGTTGAAGATGTGGCCGGCGCGGCCGCCCGCCGCGTCGAGCACCGCCCGGGCGCGCTTCCTTATATATGGGAGCGGCGCGAGCAGGACGGCGGGCTCGAGGTTCCCTTGCACCGCGACGTCGTGTCCGACTCTCGCCCATCCGTCCCTGAGGTCCACACGCCAGTCCAGCCCGATCACGTCGCCGCCGGCTTCGCGCATCAGCGGCAGGAGTCCGGCGGTGCCCGTGCCGAAGTGGATCGCCGACGTTCCCGGCGTGAGCTTCGCGAAGAGCGCCTTCATGTGCGGGAGGACGAACGCGCGGTAGTCCGCCGGCGCGAGCGCGCCGACCCACGAGTCGAAGACCTGCACCGCTTCGGCGCCCGCCGCGATCTGGCCGTTGAGATAGCGCGCGGTGCCATCGACGAGCACGTCCATCAGGCGCGTCCACGCCGCGGGCGCGTCGTACATCAGCCGCTTCACGTGGAGGTAGTCGCGCGACGCCCCGCCTTCCACCACGTACGACGCGACGGTGAACGGCGCGCCGGCGAAGCCGATCAGCGGCACGCGTCCGGCCAGCGCCTTCTTCACGCGCGCGACGGTGTCGAACACGAAGCCGAGCGCGCTGTCGACGTCGATCGCGCCGAGGCGCGCGACGTCCGCGTCGCCGCGCACCGGCCGCGCGATGCGCGGGCCGTCGCCCGTCCCGAACTCGAGCCCGACGCCGAGCGGCTCGACGATCAGCAGGATGTCGGCGAAGAGGATCGCGGCGTCGACGCCGAGACGATCGACGGGCTGTAGCGTGACTTCGGCGGCGGCCTCGGGATTCTTGCAGAGCTCGAGGAAGCCGTGGCGGGCGCGGATCGCGCGGTACTCCGCCATGTAGCGCCCCGCCTGGCGCATGAGCCAGATCGGCGTGAACGGCGTGCGTTCACGACGTGCGGCGGCGAGGAGCGGAGCCGGGGCTGACACCGGAAAAGTGTATCATCGGCGGCGCTATGCCATACATCGCAGGAAAGTCGGCGTTCCTCCAGATCCTCAAGCAGGAAGGCGTCTCCGTGATGTTCGGCAACCCCGGCACGACGGAGCTGCCGCTCATGGACGGTCTCGCGCGCGAGCCCGGCATTCGCTACGTGCTCGCGCTGCAGGAAGCGGTCGCCGTCTCGATGGCCGACGGCTACGCGCAGGCCTCCGGCGGCATCGGCGCGGTGAACGTTCACGTCTCGCCGGGTCTCGGGAACGCGATGGGCATGCTGTACGACGCGTACAAGGCGGGCGCGCCGCTGCTGCTCACCGCCGGCCAGCACGACCAGTGCTTCACGGTGACGGAGCCGATCCTCTGGTCGGAGCTCGTCCCGCTCGCCTCGCCCTACGTGAAGTGGGCGACCGAGATCCGCCGGCTCGAGGATCTTCCGCGCATCGTCCACCGCGCGGCGAAGACGGCGCTCGCGCATCCGCGCGGTCCCGTGTTCCTCTCGCTGCCGGTCGACGTGCTGAACAACGAGCGCGACCTGGACCTCGGCACGCCGACGCGCGTGGCGGACCGACTGCGCGGCGACGCCGCCGCCATCGCCGAGGCCGCGAAGCTCCTCGCGCGCGCCGAGCGGCCGATCATCCTCGCCGGTGACGCCGTCGCGCACGGCGACGCGATCGACGAGCTCGTGGAGCTGGCGGAGCTGGTGGGCGCGCCCGTGATGCTCGAAGGTGTCTCGAGCACCTGCAACTTCCCGTTCACGCATCCGCTCTACGCCGGCGGCTCGCCGCGGCTCGGCCCGCAGATCTACGCAACGCTGATGCGCCACGACCTCGTGCTGTCGATCGGCGCCGACCTCTTCACGCTGTCGCTGCCCTCGGACACCGACCCGATGCCGCACGGGCTCAAGGTCATCCACCTCGACGTGGATCCGTGGGAGATCGGCAAGAACTACGCGGCGGCCGTCGGCATCCAGGGCGATCCGAAGGCCACCCTGCCCGATCTCAGCGAAGCGTTTCGCCGTGAGACCACCAAGCAGGGGCACAAGGACGCCGCGAAGCGGTGCGCGGCGCTCGCCGCCACGCACGCGGCGGAGCGCGCGGAGCTCGCGAAGCGCGCGGCCCTCGAAGCGGCGCAGGTCCCGATGTCGCCGCTGTCGCTCGTCCACGCCGTGGCGAAGGCGACGCCCGCGGACGCGGTGATCGTCGACGAGGCGATCTCGTCCTCGAACGGCATCCGCACGTTCTTCCCGTGCGCGGATCCGAAGAGCTTCTTCGGCATCCGCGGCGGCGGCATCGGCTGGGGGCTGCCCGCCGCGATCGGCGTGAAGCTGGCGCTGCCGCAGCGGCCCGTCGTCGCGCTCGTCGGCGACGGCAGCGCGATGTACACGAACCAGGCGCTGTGGACGGCCGCGCGCGAGAACCTCGCGGTGGTCTACGTGATCCTCAACAACGGCTCGTACCGGATCCTCAAGCAGCGCACGCACGCGCTGAAGGGCTATTCATCCGAGGACGACGTCTACGTCGGCATGGACCTCACCCCGGCGATCGACTACCTCGGCCTCGCGAAGTCGCTCGGCGTGCCCGGCGAGCGCGTGGAGAAGACGCACGACGTCGGCCCCGCCGTCGGCCGCGCGCTCGCGAGCGGCGGCCCGTACCTGATCGACGTCAAGATCGACGCCACGTTCAAGTAGGCGGCGATGGCCCATCGCCTGAAGGGCAAGGTCGCGATCGTCACCGGCGCCGGATCGCGCGGGCCCGGGCTCGGCAACGGCAAGGCGACCGCGATCCTCTTCGCGCGCGAAGGCGCCAGCGTGCTCTGCGTCGACCACATGAAGGAGCGCGCGCAGGAGACCGTGGACGTCATCCGGGCGGACGGCTGGAGCGCCGAGGCGTTCGCCGCCGACGTCACGCGCGTCGCGGATTGCGACGCGATGGTCGCCGACGCCGTCGCGCGGTGGGGCGGCGTCGACATCCTCCACAACAACGTCGGCATCGAGTCGCGCCACGCGCTCCTCGAAACGACCGAGGAGGAGTGGGATCACGTGATGGCCGTCGACGCGAAGTCCATGTTCCTCGCGACGAAGGCGGTGGTGCCCGCGCTGGAGCGGCGCGGCGGCGGCTCGGTCATCTGCGTGTCCTCGATCGCGGGGCTGCGCGGGTACGGCCGCACCGCGTACGCGGCGGCGAAGGCCGCGGTGATCGGCTTCGTGAAGACGTGCGCCGTGCAGCTCGGGCCGAAGGGGATCCGCGTCAACGCGATCGCACCGGGCATGGTGTGGACGCCGATGGTGTCCGATCTCGGCGAGGAGATGCGCGAGCGCCGCCGCAGGGCCACACCGCTCGGCACCGAAGGCACCGGGTGGGACGTCGCGTGGGGCGCCGTCTATCTCGCCAGCGACGAATCCCGCTGGGTCACCGGCCAGACGCTGATCATCGACGCGGGCGCGACGACCCGCTGAGACCGACCATGCCGGCGAAGACCTACGCCTACCTCACGGTCGACGTCTTCACCGATCAGCCGTTCACCGGCAACCCGCTCGCCGTCGTCACGGACGCGCGCGGGCTTCTCGCCGAGCGCGCGGGACAGGCGCTCCCGGCCGCCTTCGTGTTCGAGGAGATCGCGGGCCTCGTCCCGGTCGAGCTCGATCGCGATGCCGGAGGACGCGTGACGGGGGCGACGCTCACCGCGCCGTAGCCGCTCTCGATCGGCGAGAAGGTCCCCGTGGCAACGGTGGCGGCGTGCATCGGCGTGCCGGCGGCTGACGTCGTCACCGCGCGCCACGAGCCGATCCACGCGTCCGTCGGGCTGCCGTTCGCGTTCGCGGAGATCACGCCGGACGCGCTGACGCGCGCGAAGCCCGTGCTCGGCGCCTTCGCGGATGCGGCGGCGAAGCTCGCGTCGATGCCCGGCCGCTTCAACCTGCACGTCTACGCACGCACGCCGGGCGCCTCCGACCTCAGGGCGCGCATGTTCGCGCCGCTGAGCGGGACGTACGAGGACCCGGCGACGGGCAGCGCGAACAGCGCGCTCGGGAGGCTGCTCGCCAGCCTCGCCCCGGAGCGCGAGCGCGGCACGGCGCCGCCCTCGCGTGCTTCGCCCTGACGGCGCTCGCCACGCCGTCGCCCGGGCACGCCCAGCCCGTCCTCGTCGAGGCGATGACCGTGCGCGTCGAGATCCGCCGCGACGCG
>Ga0194121_10006929_pt1 | contig 14969 bp, 14 predicted proteins | sample TA2MahCa50mmetaG_FD_148609 | JGI IMG/M metagenome (GOLD analysis project Ga0194121, IMG submission 148609) | Freshwater microbial communities from Lake Tanganyika, Tanzania - TA2015020 Mahale Deep Cast 50m | ecosystem: Environmental > Aquatic > Freshwater > Lake | place: Tanzania: Lake... | reverse complement strand
CGGTGATGGCGACGGCCGGCGCGGAGCGGGCGGGCCTTGGAGCCCTGGCCGGCAGCGTGGCCGCGACACTGGTGGGGCACGAAGCCAGTCGTCGGGTGGACCGCGCGTTCTCCTCCCGGGACGCGGTCGGGGCCGCTGGCCGGAGGGCCCCGACTCGAGTGCCGGCGGGGTTGCAGGCGGCGCGGGCGCAATCCGCTCCGGCCGCCGACCTCGAGCCTGAGCCTTCCGCTCCGGCCGCCGACCCCGAGCCTGAGCCTTCCGCTCCGGCCGCCGACCTCGAGCCTGAGCCTTCCGCTCCGGCCGCCGACCTCGAGCCTGAGCCTTCCGCGGCGCCCTGGCAGGCGCACCAGCGGCCCACCCGCCTGCTCAAGCGCGGCGCGGATGGCAGCTACCGCCTGGGCGACGTGCGCTGGGGTTTGCGGACCGACGAGAGTGGCCGTGGTTACCTGGGCGACTTCCGCGACACGACCGTGGATCCGCGCCGCGTCCAGGACGTGTTCTTCGTCCTGGAGCCGTTTCCACCGGAGCGGGTGGCCTCCCATGCGCTCCTCTACTTTTCGTTCTCCGAGCCCGGCGCCGTCCGGACTCGCGGCCGCGACGACGCCGAGGGGCTGGTTGTATCGGTGGAGGTCCGCCTGCGGGAAGGCGAAAAGTTCGACATGCAACGTGGCCTGCACGGTGGCTTTCCGGTGATCTACCAGGTGGGTACCTGGCGCGATACGGTGGAGAAGGCCTGCCTGGTGAAACAGCATCGGCTGATGCGCTATCGTCTTGCCCTTACCGGGCCGGAAAAGGAGGCGATGTTGCGCAATGCCCTCGAGGAAGCAGTGCGGGCCCGGGACGACGAGCGCTACCACACCTTCGTCAACAACTGCAACCTGGGCGCCCTGCGCCTCATCAACGCCGGCCTGCCCCCGGCCCGGCGCGTGCCGGAGAGGCTGCTCGCGATCCCGCTGGAAAGCCCCATGGCGTTCGTGCCCACGCTGCTGCCGGATCACCTGGACGCCCACGGCCTCATCGACGGGCCACGCACGGTGACTCTCCCGCAGTCGACCACCGCCAGTGAATCCACTGAGGGCTCCCACTACGGTTGGCCCTTTCGCTTCCTGGGCGGGGCCAGCGGCGCCCTCGGCGGCGGGCTTGCGGCACGTGCCTGGCACCTGTCCCCACCCCTTGGCCTGGCATTGACCGTGGCGGCCGGGCTTACCGGCCGGCGCCTGGGGCAGGCGGCGCAGCGGGCGGGCACCTATGGCGAGGAGCCGGCCGCTCGCTGGATGGATCGCCCGATGGTCGAGTCGGCAACCGAGGTGCCGCGCGACACGCCCGGGTCAGTCGTTGTCCCGTAAGGCGAAGCTACTTGCGCCACGGCCAACAGTTGCGAGTGGCACATTGCTGGCAAGCGTCTCAACTCCCGCCGCGATAAGCCGTGCGGCGCCCGACCGTTCACAAACCGTTCACAACGTCTTCCCCTTTTCACGCGCCTCTCACCGACCACTCACGCGGGGGGCCTACCCTGGGCCGGAGATTTGTCTGAAAGTGAGCACCGCTCCATGATTTCCGCCACCTCGTCCGCCACGACACCCGTGGGACTCTCCCCGCTTCTCAAGTCTTCCGCCAGCATCGAGCGCGATGTGTTTCTGGGCACAACCAGCGCCCTTTCGCGGGTCATCCCGGGCTTCGCTGGACGCCTCGCCGGGGGCATCACCGGGCCCCTCGCCGCGATCAGCGGTTTCGGCGAGTTGCGGGAAGGGATGCGCACCGACAACACCCGGCAGGTGCTTGACGGCGCCCTCCACATGGCGGCCGGCGGGCTGACCACCGCGGCCGCCCTGGCACCCAACCCGATCATCGGCACGGTGCTGGCGGTCGCCAGCCTCGGGGTGCTGGGGTTCAAGGTGGTAATGGACCGTCCGGTGGGGCTCGTCCGCCTGACCGTCGTGGAGGCCGGCCGGCTGGTTCGTGACGCGTTTCAGGCGGTGCGCAACGAGGTCGGGCGGCCGGCTCCGGTGTCGCCCGCTCCGCTGCCGGCCGCCGACGTCGACCTCGAGCAGGTCGCGGACATGCTGCCGGGCGACTACAACACCCTCGAACAGGTGAGCGCTGACGCCGCGCGGGGCAGCAAGTACCGCCACCTTGCCGCGGAGATGCACATCGTGCCGGCCCCGTCGGTCGACCTGGGCGGCGGAGAGGTGTTCTACGTCGAGCAGGCGGCCGCCGCCACGCCGCAGCAGCCTTACCGCCAGCGCGTCTACCAGGTGACTCGGGAGAACGGCGAGCTGGTCAACAAGATCTACGCAATCGATCATCCCGAAGACCTCATCAACGCCCACCAGCAACCGGGCCGACTGCGCCGGCTGGACGCAAGCCGCCTGCACGAGATGACCGGCTGCGATCTGCAATGGACTCGGGTGGGTGACGCCACCTTCGTGGGCAGCGCCGGCGCCGACGGCGCCTGCGCCAACACCTTCCGCGGCGCGTGCTCGGCCAGCTCCACCGTGGTTCTCACCCCGGACTCCCTGACCAGCCTGGACCTCGGCTACGACGCGAACGGGTCGCAGGTCTGGGGACCCCCTCCCGGGGAGATCGGCCACGTGTTTCGCAAGCAGCCGGGCAACGGCTGGTAACCGGCCATAAGACGGCAACCGCTCCCCTTGCGGCCACGCCGCTTTCCGCGTACAAGCCCGGGCACCGGACCGAGGCCGTGCACAGTCTCTTCGCGATGGGCCGTGAGCAGGTCTCGGGAATCGTCGACGAGGATCCCTCCTTTGCGTTTCGCCAGGCGGCTGGAATGCTCCACGATCAGGTCGTTGGCGGTGTGCCCCAACCCGTGGCCCAGGCCGCGCAGGCTGGGTTCTTCCCCTTTGTGCGGGGCATCTCGCTGCTGCTCGACGTGGATCTTGCGCGACGCACCAGTGGCCGATCCAGATGCTACATCCTCCGACCGTGCCGTGGACGTGGCCCACGTTGCGACGGATGCGCTTGGACTGGCCGGCGCCATCATGATCGCCGCGCACGCCAACCCGGCCGCCACCGCCCTGGCGGCGGTGGCCGTCGCCGGCGATTTCGCGGCGAGCAGCTACCACCTCGTCCGCCACTTCCGCAACCGTCCCGACAATGCCATGCCCTACCTTGCGGTCCTGGAGGAACCCGAGCAAGCCCGCCCGGCGTTCTGCCCGCTCCCGTCCGGCGCCATCCCCGACGACTTTGAAGGCGGCTATTACGGCAGGACTGGGCCCCCCCAGAGCGGGTCTTGCGGGATGGACTCGAGGGGGACGATTCCCTGCACGTGCACGTCCTCCCCGCCGACCCGAGCGGGCAGGGTGGGGCGGCGGCGGACGCCGGGGAAGGCGGGTGGGTCTACGAGATCCGCGGCGTACCGACCTGGCGCGAGGACGACACCTCCGAAGGCGCGCGCATCAGCCGGCGCGTTCCGGCCGACCACATCGCGCGCTGGGGGCGCGTTGAGCGCTCACCCTCGGGACGCCTGCGCGTGGCGCACTGGGTGGACGCGGCGCACGCCGCACCCTGCGCCGCCGACCACTGAGGGACACAAGCCCGGGACACCAACAGACCCGGGCGTGTCGCGCGACACAAGCACGGGACATCAACTGACCCGGGCGTGTCGCTCGACACGATCAAACCGCACATCCACGACCCCGGGCGGGAGGCACAGGCCGGTTTTACCCCTGGGGCGGCTTAAACAGGGCCGTTTTACCCCTGGGGCGGCTTAAACGCCTGACGTGGGTGGCGGTCATTCCTCGTTTTACCCCTGGGGCGGCTTAAACGCCTGACGTGGGTGGCGGTCATTCCTCGTTTTGCCCCTGGGGCGGCTTAAATAACCCCGGCGACGGCCGCCCAGGGCGTCGTGCCGGAAAGGGGCACCTGCAGCGGGAATGTCACGAGTGCTTCCCTGCGTTAACAACGCTCCGGCGCCATCACGGATGAAGACGTCAAGCGCCAGGCGCGCGCCATCGCCCGCCGCGCCTTGACCGTCACGCTCGCCCTGACCCTGCTGTTCTTCTTCACGCCGTAACGTTTACAACTTCGCAATGGCCGCGCCGCCCCCGGCTTTGATATCCTGTACCAGCAGTGGGAGTCTTGACCGCGCTATCCAACTGGGGCCGCCGCCACTTCGCGAGCGGCTCGCCGGATTACGTCCCCGCCAACGGCGTGCGGGGCTCGGGCGCGCGTGGCTTCGTGACCGTGGCCGGCCTGGGCACCGTGGTGGGCGCGGGCACCGGTTACGCGCTCGGCAGGCAGAACCTGGCCATTGACAAAGTGACCGTGACGCGCGACACTTTCGGCGTGGCGACCGGCGTGCTGGCCAAGATCCTGGCAGCCGAGCCGCTGCTCCCCGAAGACCCGTGGTAGGAGGAAAGCCCATGACCCGTCGCATCGCCCTCATCATGTTGTTGGTGCTCACTCTCACGCTTGGCGCCGCGTGGGCCGCCACTTGCTCCTCCTGCACCGGCAGCGGCAAGTGCACCGGCTGCTACGGCACCGGATATCTGCCCGGGTACGGGGACGAGTGCTACTCGTGCGAAGGCTCGGGCCAGTGCGCCAACTGCGAGGGCAGCGGCGAAGTGGACGGCACGCCCGGTCTTAGTGGCGCGCGACACAAGTAGCTTCGCCTTACTCAGACAACGACTGACCCGGGCGTGTCGCGCGGCACGGATCAAACCGATTTGGGGCTAAGTGGTCCGCGCCGGGGCTCCAATTCATGATCAGACTTGCGCCGCGGACCACTTAGACGGAAATAACGGCCCCGCATTCCGAATCCCCGCGCAATCTTCCGACCGCCTCGAGGTAAAGCAGGTGCTCGCCGTCGCTGGCCACCGTGGCCCTCGCCGCGCCGTGCGGAGGCAGGTCGACGTCCCGATCCTCCACCAGCATCACGTCCTGCCGCCGGGCCTCCGTTAACACGGTGCCCGCTTCCAGGCGCACTTTCAGGGGCCGGGCGGTCTGGTTGGCCACGAGGATCTGCGAGTTCAAGGGGCTCTTGCCATCCCCCGTCACCTCGAAGGTGGCCATGCCGGCCGCCGCAGCCTGGTGGCAGGGGAGGGCGCGGCCGTCGGCCCGGGCCAGGGCGGCGCTCGAGACCAGCAACAGAAGGCCCGCCCAGAGGATCCTGCCCATCTGGCCGGCTTCGGTCCCTTTGTGAAGGTTCCTACCTGGGTGCAGGAGCCGTCGGGAAGTGCGGGGAACGACCCAGTCTGGGAGGACGACCATGATCCCGCGCTGGTGTCTCCTCGTCCTGTTCGCCATTCTCGCGGCCCTGCCGGCCCTCGCCTGCGACGAATCGGAGCACGTGGCCACCTGCCAGTGTGGCTGCGGGGGGACGCCGCGCCCCTACTGCGCCTACCGGGACTGCGTCTGCGCGAAGACCCGCTTGGCCCTCCCGCAGGACGCGTAGAAGCACGCGGCCGGCTGTCAGTGTGGCTGCGGAGGCACGCCCCGGCCCTCCTGCGCCCACAAGGGCTGCCAGTGCGCCCAGGTGGACATGCAGGGCCATCCGGCCGCCGTCTTCCAGGACCCTACGAACCGGGACACCAGCGCGGCCGCCTGCCAGTGCGGCTGCGGGGGCACGCCCCGACCCTACTGCGCGCACCGCGACTGCGCTTGCGCCCGCTCTACACCCAGCTCGGCAAGAAGCCCGAGGAGCTGCCCCCGCAGCAGCGCGAGCAGGTCAAGCAGGGGGCGCGGAACATCTTCGAAGCCGTGGACCTGACCGTGAAGGCGAGCCGCGAGAGCTCCCCCAGCAGCACCACCTGCAAGTGCAAGGGGGGCTGAGACATCTGGACGTTGCCTGGATCTGGACGACCCGTGGCAACCTCTACGCGAGCCGTCCTCCTGGGCACTCCGCCACCCGGTCTCCACGTCGATGGGCCTGGTGAGGCAGCCATCGCAGCCGGCCTCGCAGGCCTTCGCCTCGTCCCCCTTCATGGCGTAGGCCGTGAGGGCCACGATCCGGATGTCCCTCGTGTCCTCCCGGGCCTTGGAGAGATCGGGTCAGGGTCAGGCCGTCCACGCCGGGGAGTTGCAGGTCCATCAGGATCAGCCGGGGGCGGAAGTCCTCCAATACGTTCAGGGCTTCCTCCGCGTCTTGCCGATTTTCTTCGAGCCGCACGAGTTGCTCGACTACGAAGGCTGACGCGCAGCGTCGATCGGATCGTCCGCAGGCTGAGCCGAGAAATGACCTGACCGTCCCGGGCGAGGTGTGCCCCCCCGGACCGCACCGGGACTGGCGGTCAAAAACCCGCACGGTTCAGAAAATTGTCGAAGATTCTCGACGCGTACGCCAGGTAATCCGCTGGAAGCGCGATCCCCGACGAATCCCGCGCGCCCTCCAGGGACAGGGCCTCCGGCATTTCCTCCACCAGGACCTCCGGGTGAAATTGCACGCTGGCGCTCACCTCTCCCCACGCGACAGCCTGCACGCGGCAGTGCTGCGATGAGGCCAGCAGCACTCCGTCGCGATCGAGTCGCACGACCTGATCGTTGTGATGCTCAAACACGACGAACCGCTCTGGGACGCCCGCGAACAGCCAGTGGGCGCGGCCTTCCGCATTGAGGACGATCTCGGTCAGGCCGTGCTCCAGTGACACTTCCTGCACCGGATTGTGCGACAATTTCGCGCGCAACTGGTGCGCCATGCAGATGCCCAGGAACGGGACCGGCTCGAGCAGTGTGTGCGCGATGAACCCCGCCTCGCAGACGAGATAAGGGTGCTCGTAGTGCGCGTCATCGAGGCGCGCCACGCTGGGTGGGCCGCCCATCCCGATGATTGCGTCGCCGCGCGCCAGGTCGGGATACCGCGTGATTTCCCATGCGGGCAAGATCGCGTAGGGCACGGCCCGCCGCTCAAGGTGCCAGCGAATGCCTTTCAGGTGCGCGCCAGCCGTCTGCGCGATGACGTACAGCATCCGCCAACCATTCCGCGAACGGCTTTCGGCTCCCGCCTGCGGCTCACGCCGCACACCAGAGGATCGACGCGCATCCCGAGAGAAAGCTGCGCACCCATCTTCCGTCGGGAGCCGCAATGCCGCGCATTGGTCATCTCACCGTCCCTCCCACGCCGCTTCGTGAGCGAGCGCTGCGCTACACCGGCCGAGGGGTCACCATCGCCATGCTCGATGCGGGATTCAGCGCGCACCCGGACCTCACGCAGCCAACGAGCCGGATCCTGGCCTACTACGACGCGACCGGTGAGGGCGACACGTTTGAGGCGTCCACCGTCGAAGCCCGCTGGCACGGCACCCAGACCAGCGTGGTGGCCGCCGGGAACGGATGGCTGTCCGGCGGCACATATGCCGGGATCGCGTGCGATGCGAGCGTGGTGCTGGTGAAGGTGGGGCGCGACAATGACGTGGCCGAGGCGCATATGGCGGAGGCCTTTCGCTGGGTGCTCGCGCACCGGGAAACGTATGGCATCCGTGTCGTCAACGTGTCGGTGACGACTGGTGACGACCGGCCATATGAGCAGGACGAAGTCGATCGCCTCGCCGAGGAGGCCGTGCGCCAGGGAATCGTCGTGGTGGCGGCGGCCGGAAACCTGCTGGGCCGGGTGCCGTTCCCGCCCTCCAACGCTCCCTCGGTGATCACGGTGGGGGGATACTACGATCTCGACCCGTCGCGCCCACTCTACGACGCCTGCGCCGGATTGACCGCCGATCAACTGCTCAAGCCAGAATTGATCGCGCCCTCCGCCGGCATCGCCGCCCCGATCCTGCTGGGAACCCCCCAGGAAGCGGCCGCGCAGGCGCTGATGGACATCGTCGAAGCGCCTCCGGACATCCTGGCGCAAGTCGTCGCGGCGCGCGGATCGGCGGCCGGACTTCCGGAGGGCCTGGAATTTGCCGGTTCCGACGAAATTGCCCGCGTGGTCTCCGAAGAATTCGCCGCAAGTAAATGTATTGCCAGATACTACCAGCACGCGGAGGGGACGTCATTTTCCGCGCCCATCGTGGCTTCCGTGGTGGCACAAATGCTGGAAGTCAGCCCGCATCTCCAACCGGACGGCATTCGTCAACTGCTGATCGGCTCCGCCGACCGTCTCGCGAACGCACCCTGGCTGCGGCAAGGCTACGGCGTTCTGGACGCCCGGCGCGCCGTGGAATTTGCCGGCCGCGAGCAGCATCCGGGGCACGGCACGCGCGGGCGCCCGCCCGCGATCGACAATGAGTCGCTGGTTTTCGTCTACCATGACGACGAGGCTTTTTCCGTCGAGGTGGCCGGGGATTTCAACGACTGGCGCGGAAGCCGCGCGCCGTGTACCCAGGAGGCCCCTTCCATGTGGGTGGCGCGCGTTCCGGCCCCCGCCGCCGGTACCTACGCCTACAAGTTTCTCGTGGACGGCACGCGCTGGGTGGACGACCCCGCCAACGGCCACAAGGCGCCAGACCCCTATGGCGGCACCCATTCGCTGGTGAGTATGCGCGGAGGCGAAGATGGCTGAAAGAATTACCATTATCGGCGCGGGTCCGGTGGGCTCTCTGCTCGCCGTGTTTCTCGGCCGCCGAGGCATGGAGGTGGACGTTCTGGAACGCTCCCCGGATCCGCGTGTCACGACTGTGAAAAACGACCGCTCCATCTGCATGTCGGTGAATGCGCGCGGCGTCCGGGCGCTGCGAAGGGCCGGCCTCGCCGAAAAGATCATGGCGATGACCATTCCGATGCCCGGAAGAATCGTGCATCACGCTGGTGGAAAGGTTGAGACGCAGCCGTATGGAGTCTCTCCCGAAGAAGCCCTGCACGCGGTGCATCGCACGTCGCTGAACTGCGCGCTGCTCGATGCGGCCGAGGCACTGCCGGGCGTGCGGCTGCACTTTGAGCAAGAAGTGGGAGCCATTCATTTTCACGGGGGCACGATGGAAAGCAATCAGAAAATGGCGCCGCTCCCGCGGCCGCTGTTCGGCGCCGACGGCGCCTACTCGGCTGTGCGTGCGAGCATGATGCGGCGCGCTCCGTTTAATTTTCGCCAGGAGCACCTGGAATACGGCTACAAGGACGTCGACGTTCCGGCCGGACCGAACGGCGAATATCAGCTCGAGCCGCACGGCCTGCACATCTGGCCGCGCCATAAATTCATGCTGATCGCGCTGCCCAAGCCGGACGGCTCGTTCGCCGCCGAGTTGTTCATGCCGATCGAAGGCTTGAGCGCCCTGGACACCGCGCCGAAAGTGGAAGCGTTCTTCCGGGAGCATTTCCCTGACGTTTTCCCGCTGCACAGGAACCTCGGAAAGGATTTCCTGGCGTTTCCCGTCGGGCACCTCGTGTCCACCGAAGCGTTCCCCTGGAATCTCGGGGGCGAGGCGTTGCTGGTGGGCGACGCCGCGCACGCCGTCGTTCCCTTCTTTGGCGAGGGCATGAACTGCGGCTTCGAGGACGTCCACGTGCTCGACGACTGCATCGAGGCGCATGGCGCCGACTGGGCGGCGGTCTTCGAGCGCTTCGTGCGTCTGCGCAAGCCGCAGACCGACGCGATATGCGCGATGGCGCTGGAGAATTTCGTGGAGATGCGCGATCAGATCGAGGATTCGGACTTCGACATCCGGAAATCCGCGGAACACCTCCTGGAAGTGTCCTTTCCCGGGCGCTTTATCGGCCGCCACGGCCTGGTGGCCATTCATGGCGTGCCTTACCTGGACGCGCGTCGCGCCGGCCCGGTCCTCGACCACGTGCTCGACGCGGTGTGCCAGGGAAAGACATCGGTGGATGAAGTCGACCTGGGTTTCGCGGAAAACCTGGTCGACGAGCAGGTGGCGCCTCTGGTGCGGGCGATGCTTCCCCGGGGGGGCGCGCAATCGTGAGGTCCCCTGTCCCGCCCCTTCCGGAATCCGGAGACCGCCGGCCGGAAGCCTGGTTCCTCGGACCGAAAGCGGAAAACGCGGAAGCATTTGAAGACTTCGTCCTGGCGGCGCTTCGCGACCACGCGGAATTTCGGCGCCGCTATCACACGGACGATCCGATCCACGTCACCGATGCTATCCGCGCCCATGCGGATTTCCAGGCTGAGCTGGCGCACGTACGCGCGCACTTGCAGTGGCTGCTCGATTTCTTGAAGCGCTCCGTGCCATTTTTCAGCCTGCGGCATCAGGGGCACATGACCTGGGAAACCACCATGCCCGCGCTGGTGGGCTATTTCGCGGGGATGCTGCACAATCCCAACAACACGGCGTTCGAAGGATCGCCCGCGACCAGCGTGCTGGAGCGGTGGGTGGGCGACGACCTGTGCGAGATGCTGGGATATTCGTTTGCCACCGACACGCGCGATGCCCCGCACGTCAACCCGTGGGGACATCTGACCAGCGGCGGCAGCGTGGCCAATCTTGAGGCGCTCTGGGTGCTGCGCGACGTGAAATTCCAGGCTGCCGCCGTGCGCGCCGCCTTGCTTGCCCATGACGAACTGGCACCCGCCCGCGCGGTGACTGTGACCGTTTCGGCAAGTGGTGTGCGACCGTTGCTTGACCTGGACCCCTGGTCGCTGCTCAACCTGCCGCTCGACGTCGTGCTCGCGCTGCCCGGCCGCATTGAGCGCGAGTTTGGAATTTCCGCCGAACAGGTCACCGCCCGCGCCGAGACGCACAGCGTGCGCCAGATCGGCTTTGCCGCCGCGTGCACGCGCTACCTGGGAGCCTCGCATGCGCCCCTGTTCATCACGTCGGGCGCGGCCCAGCACTCGCTGGACAAGGCGATGTCGATTCTGGGACTCGGCGCCGACGCTCTGCATCACCTGGAGACCGACGTCCACGGACGCCTCTCCCTCGATCGCCTCCGCGAGACGCTGGAGCGCTGTATCGAGCAAAAGCGCCCGGTCTTTGGCGTCGTCCTCAACATGGGTTCGACGGAATTATCCGCGATCGATCCCATCGTGGCCACCCACGCGCTGCGCGAGAAAATGCGCGCCCGTGGACTCGATTTTGGCATTCACGCCGACGCGGCGTGGGGCGGCTACTTCGCGTCAATGCTGCGCGACGATTATTCCATGCGGCGCGATGGACAACGCGAAGTCGAGGGTTCCTCCGCACCCACACGCGATCCCCAGGCGCCGCTTATTGTGCCGCTCAGCGCGCACGCCAGCCGTGAAATCGGCGCCCTGCACCTGGCGGATACGGTGACGGCCGATCCGCACAAGTCCGGCTACATCCCCTACGCGGCCGGCGCCCTGTGCTACCGCAACGAGGCGCTGCGCTTCTTCACCTGCTTTACCGGGCGCTATGCGTTTCACGGGGACGTCGTGCGCAACATCGGAATATTTGGGGTGGAAGGCTCCAAGCCGGGCGCCACAGCGGCCGCCGTCTACCTCAGTCACGCCGTCATTCGTCCGTCGCGGTCGGGATACGGCACGATCATCGGCGAGACCATGTTCTCGTGCAAGAAATTCTACGCGCGCCTGCTGTGCCTCGCCGAGCTCGACGACGTTTTTCGGATCGTGCCCGTCCCCCCGCTTCCCGTCTCTCTTCCGGGCGCGACCGAGGCGGAGCGCATTGAATATGTGCGCCGGCACGTCCTGGGCCACGACAATTCACAAATGTTGCGTGATCCGGAAGCGTGCCGGCTGCTCACCACGCTGGGCCCGGATCTGAACATCCTCTCCTATGCCGTGAATTTCCGACGCGACGACGGCACCTGGAATACCAATCCGGACGCTGCAAACCGGCTCAATCTCGCGCTCTATGAGCGGCTCAGCCTCGATCTCGCCGGCGAGCGTCCGGCGCCGCCGCTCATTCTCAGCAGCACGGATCTCGAAACGGAAAAATATGGCGCGCCGTTCGTGAACGAATATTGCGCGAGACTGCTGGGGACCGGCGCGCGCGCGGACAGAATTACCGTGCTCCGCTCGGTCGTGATGGATCCGTGGGTCACCGAAACGGATCAGGGGTCGTTTCTAGACGTGGTGATGGGCGAATTGCGCCGGGCCATCCTGGCGGAGCTGAAGGCGACGGCGGGCGCGCGCTGACCGAGCCCGTCAGGGCGGTAAACCCGTGGAAGCAGGCCGCGCAGCGGGCCGTTAAAGCAATGATGGATTGCGGCTGTGCCGCCCCGTGCCTTGCGAGCCGCCAGGGCGGCAACCCGTGGAATCAGGCCGCGCAGCGGGCCCAGATCTAGTGCTTCACGGAACCGCCGCCAGCGACGGACGCCGCGCCCCTTCGCGTGAAATCCCCAGGCAACCCGCAAGAACGAGCGCCGCGCCCACGCACTCCAGCCGACCGGGCGCCGGCCCGTGCAACAGTCCCCAGGCGGTGAGCATCGCGATGACCGGAACCAGCGCCGCCACCATGCTGCCCGCGGTGGGACCGAGGTCGTTCGTGCACCACACCAGGAGCGTCTGTCCGAGCAGGCCGAGCAGTCCGTAAAGCACCGCCCACGACCATGGCTCCGGCTGCGAGGGCCGCGGCGAGGCGACGAAAAGGGGCAGGCACAAGAAAAACGTCAGTGCGGCATACCAGAGGTTGATGGCATGTGCCGACTCGTCCGAAATCCGCGCCAGTGCCACGAAGGTAAACGCCAGAACGAACGCGGCGCCGGCCCCGGAGGCCATCCCCTCGACAGGCAGGGTGTGAACCCCCAGGCCACGGTGCAGCACGAACCCCACTCCGGCCACCACGACGATAATCCACGCCATTTCGGCGCGGCTGGGCGGCAACCGGAAAAGTACGTACACCATGAGCAGCACGAAAAACGGCGTGCCGCCGGTCAGCAGGACGGTCGCTTGCGCGACCGGGATGGTGATGAGCGCGTGGGTGTAGAGCGCGTAGAAGGCGACGTTCGCCAGCGCCAGCAGGAGAAGCCAGCCGCGATGGCGGCCTCGGGCGAGGGGCGCGTGCAGGGCCGCCCAGGGCAGCAGCAAGAGCAGCCAGAGACCGCTCTGCACCATCAACATCTGCACCACCGAAAGCGCGCCGCCGCTCGCGTTCGCGGAAACATCGCCGGTCGCGAGAAAGAAGGCCGCACCGGCCATCGCAAACAGGCCCCTCGCGGCAGTGGGCCCGCTCATTTATACGAGGGGCTGGTATTGCGGAAAATCCTGGACAAGGCGGAAATGCTCAGCCGGTGTTCAGGAGGCAGCGTCCCAGAATCGCGCACCTTGTGCAGTTTCGAAGAGGCCTGGCCGGGCACCTGTTCTGTACCGCGTCGATGCGGGAAACGGCAATCGCACTTCGTCTCGAATGACGGCACGGCAATCCAGCCCCGCGCCATCGTCGTTGAGGCCGACGGGAATCTCCTGGTCCTTGACGAGGGCCTCGCGGTTGCCATGAGAGTAAGCCCTGGCCGCACTGGCGGACGGCAGCCCGGCGGCGCCCCACCGGCGGGGGACGAAAGCGACCCGGGCCTCGCCCAGAAGCGCAAGACCTTACGCATGGCGCGGGCGGGGCTGCTCCGCAAGGTGTGGAACGTGGACGCTCTGGCGTGGCCTCGATGCGCGTCCGCGATGAAGGTGGTGGCCGCCATCACGCTGCCATCGAGCGAATCCTCAAACATCGAGGTCTCTTCGACCGGCCCCGCGCTCCCAGCGTCCACGAGTGTCCGTCGCCCCCAACCGGCCGGCACGGCCAGACACTGCTCGCCTTCCCACCAACAACGTCGCGCGGCCAGTCGCCTCTCCCGCAGGCCGCGTGCCCCGGGACGGAGGACCAGAAGTGGCCTGGCCGTCGGTGGTGTCGGACGCGCAACTTGAAGAGTGGGCCGTCGATCCTCCTTTCGCAGAGGAGTGAGCCCGCCGGACCCACCGCGTCCCAAGAGTATCCACAGGGATGCACACGGTGCCGATTTCCACGGCCGGGTGTGTCGACCCCGTTCTGACTCTACGTCTGATGCCTTCGGCCGGGCGGCGGGCGCCTCCCGCTTTCAGCAATTTTTAAGGACTCATGGGTAAGGTCGGCTCGACCGAATTGGAAAGGATTTGACGCACATGAATTTGATCACGTCACTGGGATATGGCCCGGCCCGCAAGACCGGCGCGGAGTACGGGGCGAAAACCGCCGAGAAGCTGAAGGCCGAGTTCGGCGACGAGGCCATCCTGTCCGCGAAGGATCCGCGGGTCGCGGTCGCGCGGGAGGCCGCGAAGCACATGGGCAACGGCCTGTCCGCGAGCGATCTGGGCAGCAATTGGGAGGAGCGCATGTCGATGCTCCCCGGCCACACCATCTTCGAGCTATCGAGCCACGGGCCGCGCGCCACGCGCCAGGTGCTCACGGTGGACGGCGAGTCGCAGCAGATCACCCTCATGGCCACCTATCCCGAGGGACGCAACCGCGTGGTCGAGACCATCCGCATCTTCCGCGACGCCGTGGCCAGCCTAGACCGCAAGTCGAGCGTCGACCACGAGGGCTAAGTGGCGCGCGACACAAGTAGCGTCGCTTTACGGGACAACGACTGACCCGGGCGCGACACGATCAAACCGATTTGGGGATTAGTGGTCCGCGCCCGGGGCTCCAATTCATGATCAGACTTGCGCCGCGGACCACTAAACTGTGCGCGGTGTCCGTGCCTGACACGCTACTGTGCGCGGTGTCCGTGCCTGACACGCTACTGTGCGCGGTGTCCGTGGCTGACACGCTACTGTGCGCGGTGTCCGTGGCTGACACGCTACTGTGCGCGGTGTCCGTGCCTGACACTGACTTACATCGCTGGCGGCACGTTGGCGGCGCCGGGCATCGCGGCAACGGGTGGGAGGAACTGGGGGGCCGCCTGTCCGGCCGAGAGCATCTGCAACAGAGCCGGCCCGTTCGGGCCGCTGAGCAGCCTGGAAATCATGGCCATCATGTTCGGATCGATGCTGCCCTGCTCCATCAGGCCCATGAGCATGTAGAGCAGGTGCAAGAGGTCGTAGCCGCTGCCGATGCCGCCGCTGATGCCGCTGCCGCCGCCGATGCCGCCGCCGATGCCGGGGACGAAGCCCGGGCCGGGACCAGGGCCGGGGCCGGGCGGGCTCCAGGGGCGGGGACCAGGGCCGGGCGGGTTCCCGG
>Ga0194121_10006927_pt1 | contig 14972 bp, 8 predicted proteins | sample TA2MahCa50mmetaG_FD_148609 | JGI IMG/M metagenome (GOLD analysis project Ga0194121, IMG submission 148609) | Freshwater microbial communities from Lake Tanganyika, Tanzania - TA2015020 Mahale Deep Cast 50m | ecosystem: Environmental > Aquatic > Freshwater > Lake | place: Tanzania: Lake... | reverse complement strand
GCTTTACGAAAGCTGATCACACGAATGCCATCGTCAGTCTCGATAAAGCACAGAACATGAAGTCGGTCGCGCAGCGTTCCCTAAGCGACGCAGCGCATCTCGCCGTAATCGCGCCGATCATCGACGGCATACAGGGCATTCTCGAAATCAAAGTCTGCAGCCGCCAGAAACGAAAGACCGCGGACGCGGATATTCCATTTGTCTTTAGCTGGATCGAACGAGATACGCACTGTTTAAATTGTACATACAATTAAAGTATTCCGCTACCGGATAGCGGAATGCGGGATCGGGCATCAATACGCCGGTTGACCGTATTTCCAGCGTCAAAACCCGATATTTACTTACACACTCTCTTACACACCGCTTAGTGACACGCGTAAGTCATTGAAGGCCAACAGGGATCACGAACTCCAGTCTTCTCATAATCCCTTGGTCCTTGGTTCGAATCCAAGCGGGCCCAGTCTCTCCGGTGAGGGCAGAAACGCAGCATTTCTCGCCCTAGCACAGTAAAAGCCCAAGTGTATAAATAGGATTCCGACGCGACGAGCGCTACCAATCGTCAGCTCCTAGACCCGGTCGATACTAGATCCGGGGGACGTCGCCTCAGCCCTACTGTAGACTCGGACTCTGACGGAGTTTGTACGGAGGATTGTCCCGTCCCATATGGAAATTTTCGTTTTGATTGGTCTGATTTTCCTCAACGGTTTGTTTGCGATGGCGGAGCTTGCCATCCTCACTGCAAAGCGAGTCCGCCTCGAGGCGGCAGCAGAACGAAGCGACGAGGGCGCTGCCCAGGCACTCAAGCTTGCAAATAACCCCAGCCGATTTCTCTCTACCGTCCAGGTTGGTATCACCTCGATTGGCGTCCTCAGCGGCATCCTAGGGGAGGCCACGCTTGCGCAGCCCTTCCAGCTGGCTCTGGAGAATGCGGGCGTCGATGCCAGCTATGCCAGATACATCGCGACGGGAATCGTCGTGGTAACCATCACGTACTTCTCGATCGTTGTGGGAGAGCTGATCCCCAAACGAATCGCCCAAATGTATCCAGAGGCTATCGCGCGACTCATCTCTCGGCCAATTGCCTTTTTGGCCATTGCTACCGGCCCTTTCGTACACCTTTTGTCTCGCTCCACTGAATTCTTTCTGGCGGTTCTGCGCATCCCGCAAAAACGGGACTCTGAGGTTACTGAAGAAGAGATCTACGCCGTCCTCAAGGAAGGTGCCGAGTCGGGAGTCCTGGAAGCCGAAGAGCAAAAGGTGATGCAGAACCTCCTCCGTTTGGATGAGCGAAAGCTTGTTTCCCTAATGGTTCCTGTGACAGATGTTGTTATGCTCAACCTTGATCAGCCGCTCGCCGAGAACCTCAAGATAATTACGTCTAATAGACATGCTCGTTACCCGGTGGTGCGCTCAAATTGGGAACATGTCGCTGGTGTCTTGTGCACTACAACCTTAATCAAAAGTCTTGTGGAAGGCGAAAGTAAAGCGCTTGACGACATGCTTGATGAAGCGCTATTCGTGCCCGAATCCAGCTCGGCTTTCGATCTGCTTACTCAGCTTCAAAAGTCCGACTCTAAGATGGCGCTCATCATCGACGAGTATGGAGGCGTCCTCGGCATTGTGACGATGCAGAATCTTCTCGAGGCGATCACAGGCCAGTTTTCGATGACTGGTCAAAAGCTCGAGTGGGGCGTTCGGCGAGACGACGGAAGTTGGCTCTTTGAGGGGACTACCCCAGTTCTGGAGCTGAAAGATCTGCTCGATATCCGCGAACTGCCTGACGAGGAGCGAAAGCGCTATTCCTCGTTGAGCGGTATGTTCTTGCTCTTAAAGGGCGAGCTACCCAAAACCGGTGAATCGGTTGCCTGGGCAGGGTGGCGATTTGAGGTCGTCGATATGGACGGTAATGCCATCGACAAGATCTTGGCCTCAAGAATCATCCCAAAGTAGTAATGAACTTTGTATTTGCTACCCGTCCACGCGCCTACTGTTACGAGTCAACGGATTGAGGTGTCTTATCGTCGACTGGCATCCGCAGGACCCGCTAGGCAATGAAGGCGGGCTGTCAGATCAAGGCGGAGTTAGCGTCGAGTCCAGCGAGGGCGATTACGCCGCATTTATCATTTAAACGACAAGACATGTCCGAATTTCAGTCCATCGTCGCTTAAACGACAAATGCCAAACGCGGATATATTAAAGCGCCGCATCAGATTCGCATTCTCACGCTCGCGCTGCGTTCTTTAATCTTCGACTAATCTCTGTATGCAGAAGTGTTTTTGCAGACGAAATCACCTGTCAAAAACACGATATTTACTTACACATTCTCTTACACACAGCTTAGTGACACGCGTAAGTCATTGATGGCCAACGGGGATTACTGAGTCCAGTCTTCTCATAATCCCTTGGTCCTTGGTTCGAATCCAAGCGGGCCCAGTCTTACACCGAAGACAGATTCGCAGCGTATCTGACCCTCGCGCGGGAAGGGTCGAGAGGTCAAAACGGGATGTAGACACGGCCGAAGCTACCAATCGTCAGCTTATAGATCCGACCGAAACTAAATCCGGGGGGGACGTCGAGTTCCGACAGCTTTTCGCCGAATTATATGAGTTAAATTTGTCTACTATGAGTTATAGTCAATTTATTGACTCACGAGACGCTCACGATTAGCCTCGAAATCATCGGGGTTTAATCATCAAATATGAAAAGTGAATAAAAAGATATGGGCGCGTAGTGCGCCAATACTTTTCGTCGTGTTGTTGCTCCTCGCTTGTGGTGGCGGGGGTGGCGGGACGAGCGGTCCTGCGCTTGTCGCGAACCTGCCTCCCGTCGCCAATGCGGGTATCGATCAAACAGTTGGTGTCGGAGTGACGGTGAATTTAGATGGAACCGCAAGTAGTGACGCCAATAATGATTCTCTGACGTACTCTTGGGTGTTAACTGCCCAGCCGACTGGCAGCAAAGCCTCCATCGCTGATACCAAAGCCCCTAAAACATCGTTTATAGCGGATGTGCCTGGCAGATACACCGCGTCGCTAGTGGTAAGTGACGGGAAGTCCAGTAGTAACTCCGCTGTGGTGACCGTGACCTCCACCTGGATACTGAAGTCGTTCGTGATCGCGGATCAGACTGATTCCTACAAGTCTCTTTGTGCGAGTCCCGTAATCTCTTTCGTTATTCCCGTACGTCTAAACGAGGACAATCTTTTAGATTTTTTTGTTCACTATTGGTGTAGCGCTCCAACGACGGGTGGCGTGTTAACGACGGCTACGCCAGACGTCCTAGTTGCGTTGGTCAGCCAGTCTGACGGTAGCTACAAAGCCTCGAATGAGCAGGTATTCGGAAGTAAGGAGTACAAACTCGGCGGTGCATCCCGCAAGTATGTGCGAGGCGATATAAACGGCGATGGGCGAGATGATTTTGCATTCGCGATGAACTGGGAGGATGGACGGCTGGCTGCCGATCCGACTACCAACGCGACACAACTTAGCGTACTGCTTTCGACGACCGGCAGCACCTACAAAGTAGAACGTTTGGGTAATCCAAACTGGAATCACGCGGTAGAGATTGTCCGAAATGCGGATTCTGTTGATGTTGTAACGAGCGGGTTTGCCTGCTGCCGGAATACTCAGGCGTTTCGCTGGCGGAGCGGCGTGTTCAGTGACGTTTCAACCGAGTACCTAAGTTCATTTTCCAGCAACTGGGCATCAGCGTTTCGCGCGATTCACGATCCGACGACGGGGTTACTGCAACACATTGCAGGCGTAGCGACTCGCCAAGCCCCATCGGTCAAAGAATACTCCTTGTCTGAAATCGGCATTCAACTGGTGAGAAAAAACACGACCGGATTTTCTTTGCTGTCGGAATTTTGGAAGAAGGTCGCGTTCACAGTTAATTGGACTAGCTGGCAGTTGACTACGGGCACAAACAGCGTCGTACTCGTCAACGGGAAGCAATACTTTGGAGGCGCATACGACGAGATTTGCATCATGCCGCCGTTACGATCTGGTGGCCCTCGATTCGTCGTGGCGAAGGTAGGTGTTGCAGCGGACAAGCTGGGGCGAACGTTGGTTCCAGGAGGGCACTACTCGGAGTTGGATACTGTTCCTGCGAACATTCTGGATTTTTACGAGATTGCGAATGGTGTCGAGCTTAAGTCGGTTACATCGCCGATGGTCAATGAAGAGATCGTGTCGAACTACAATCGTTTTGAATGCAAAGATATCAATGGTGACAGTCTTCCGGATCTCGTCGCGTATGCCTTTACTCGACCGGGTTTTAACGAGCGAATAGCGGAGCGGGGCAAGCCGACGGTGTACATCAATAACGGTAAAGAGCAGTTGGTCCGTGCCGATATCAGCGCTTTGCCCGGGCATTCGGCTGGCAATGAACTGCAAAGCGTCATGACCGATGTAAATGCCGACGGAGTGACTGACTTGCTGTTGTTCGGTAGTGCGACCGATTCCGGTGGAGGCGCGATCGAGGTTCACTTGTTGCGATCGCCGCTTCGCGCACCCTGATTGGATCCCATATTTATATGGTCAAAACGGCGCCCCGGAAACCGTATTGCGGAATCGATCGACGAACTCGTTTGAGACCTCACCGATAACGATGTAATGAGTTAATCACTCTCCTCAAAGTTTGGGACAACCGAATCCATGAGAATAAGTATTGCGATCCCGCGTCGCATCACCGCGATCTTTTCGATGATTCTTCTGTCGGCTTGTGGTGGTGGCTCCTCGGCACCGCCGCCAGCACCAACTGTAGTCATTTCTGCATCCGCGACCAGCGCGATGAAGGGCGATACTGTCACGTTGACTTGGTCCTCAACGGGCGCCTCTGGTTGTAGTGCTGCCGGCGGATGGAGCGGCGCGGTTGCAGCCTCTGGTAGCCAAGCGGTTTCTGTGGGCGCTACCGGCTCTGTTGGGTTCGGAATTACTTGCACCGGTGCTGGTGGAACCGCATCTGCGGAAGCAAAGATCAATTCCTTTGAGAGAGTCTCAGTCAATCTTGCCCTCGCACGCGCTGATCTCATCACTTACCAAGCCACAACATTGACTTGGTCTTCCACCAACGCGGACTCATGTACCGCTGCTGGGGCGTGGAGCGGAACCCGAGCGAGCTCCGGTTCGCTGACGATTCCGACCACCGTCGAAACATCGAATACTTATGACTTGACTTGCAGCAATGCCGGCGGATCGATCAAGCAGTCGGTCACGCTAAAGGTTAGCAAGCCTTCGTTAACGATTGCCGGTACCTGGGTGCCGGTGTCGGAGGCGAATATTACGGGAAAAAACAATGGGGCTCTCGCGAACACCTTCAACGGGATCGTCCGTATCAATAGTTCTGGACAGTACGGGGTCGCGGTAGTCGGATGGAGCTATACGGGATTTGGAATTCAAGCATCCACAAAAACAGTAGTTCCCGTTAATGCAACGCTCATGGTTCCCGACTCTAGCGGGTTGCTCAGTATGGCTGCGGACCGTCTGAAGCCGGATGCTGTGACGAACGGCGGTGGATCCGTCGTGGTTGCGGATTTCAATGGCGACTCTTTTGACGACATCGTGATGCTTGCGCATAACGAAAGCCCGTTTCTTCCAGCCCCCAGTACGGTTTTCTGGGGTAGCGCGTCCGGAACTTTCAAAAAAGAGGTCTTGGCTGACAACGTCATGGCCCATGATGCACAACTTGTGATGATCGACGGCCAGAAAAGGATTTTTTCAGGAACATTTTCGAGCGGCCAAGACGATAGCGGTAACTTCTCCAAGCTGCCTGATGCGATGGTCAATCCGATCTACGCCTACTCTGGTGGGAAGTTGGTCGCTATAGAAGGATTAAAGATCAAAGCTGCTGCGGATAAGCTCCCTGGATTAGGCGGCATGACAAACACCTATGTTCGTGGCACCTCATCTTATTCCGCAAGGCTCGTCGCGGGCGACTCTAACGTTCCCAACTCCGCCGGAAAGTGCTGCGATACACGAACTTCAATATTCAGTTATTCAGCTGGCGATATCACGTCATTCACACCGGTTCAAAGTTTCATGCCGTATCTCGGTACGCTCGATGCATACAAGAGTTACCTCGCTGGCGGACAAGCGCCGCATACGTATCGAGTCTATGGAAAAGATCTGAACCACGATGGGCATGATGACATATTGGTTGCGCAGTCGTTTTGGACTCAGGCAAGTAATAACTGGCCATCTGCACTTCAGATCATGATGAACGATGGTAGTGGTCAGTTCGCGGACGCCACAGCGAGATTGAACCCAGACATGAGTCTCTCTACTGCAGAACTTGGCTATACGCCGAAGTTTGTGGATCTCGATGGGAGCGGAATTGAAACCATACTTTGGGACGGCAGTCGTAGCTACAACGACTATAGCCGACATTCCGACTACTTAATTCTCAACGACGGCACGGGACGCCTATACCTCGCGCTTCATTCTGAGTTTGCCGCGTTATCAAGAGATGTTTACGCCTATCTCAAGTCTAGGGATATTCAGGCGGCCGACACGACTCCAGCGCGCATGATCGGGGTTCCGCAGCCAGATGGATCAATCAACTACGTCGCCGAAACCCAAGGGGGGGCTGCACCGACTAGCACAAACCTCCCGCGAGCGGCTTACACGTTTATCAATGTTCCTCTGAGGTACAACCCAAAAACCGATTTCACCAAAAGCGTGACGATTTCAGATCGTAACAATAGCCAGCGCATTCGTACGTGGGCTGGTGACGACACGATAACCGACAAAAATGCGGCTAGTGCGACCACAATTGACGGAGGATTAGGGGTCAACAAGGCAAGCTACTCGGGCCCTTCTACGGCTTACACCGTTATCAAGAATTCCGACGGAACAACCTCGGTCACGACAACGATCAGCGGCGCCTATCCGATAGTTCGAGACGCTCTGAAGAATATTCAGTCACTCCAGTTTTCGGATAAAACGATCAGCTTGTGACTGACAGTCGATTGCGGAAAGTAATCAGTCACCTATACCCGTGTTAATCAGACCCCAAGGCTCACCATGAATACAGTTTGGATAACTCAAGCGGCGAGGTATGCCGCTCCTCTTACCGTGATGATGTTAATCGTCGCCTGTGGAGTGACCTGACCCGATAGTTTTGGTCCATGTTTGATGTTCATAAAAGGGACAGGAGACGTGGACGATGCCGAAGCAGAGATATACGCCTGAGGAGATCATCCATAAGCTTCGGGAGGCGGATGTCTTGGGCCGGCGGGGAAGGACGCTGCCAGAGGTGGTTACGCTTACTAGATGGCCTGCGAACACCCTCATTGTCGTTTAAACGACAAATGCCAAACTCAGAACATCAAACAGTCACGTCAAAACTGAATTCTTACTCTCGCGTATCTTTCTTTGATCTTTGACTAAGCTCTCTGTGCGAAAGTGTTCTCTCAGACGAATTCACCTGTCAAAAACACGATAGTTACTTACACATTCTCTTACACACCGCTTAGTGACATCTGTAAGTCATTGATGGCCAACAGGGATTGCTGACTCCAGTCTTCTCATAATCCCTTGGTCCTTGGTTCGAATCCAAGCGGGCCCAGTCTTACAAATCCGTCCGTTTTTCCCCCAGCCCTCGGATCAACTCAATAACCGACAAAAAGGCTGCCTAAACTAACTTCAACACTGGACCAATCAAAGCGGGCTGGACAGGGGGCCTCGAATCTCTATGACTTCGATGCCAGAAGCGCGCGCTGAGTGATTTTTTGCCACGGTCAAGTTTGAAAATTCGGTGGGTCTATGCGCCGGGTGTGGGTCATGAGTTCATTTTGAAGGGAGATGCACATGCGTAACGAAATCGAAAGTCAGCCCGACTTGATGATCTAAGGTCGATTCACAGGGACGCCCCTACCTCCTGATGGGCGAGCGCGTTGATGAGCGCTTTCCGCCGCCACCCCATCTTCCGGTTCGGGCCCGCAGGCGGTGGCGCTCAATGGTTGAGGCCATAGCTGGCCCCGCAGGAGACCCCGCGATGGATGCGAGACTATTGCGCTTTCTACGCGATCCGTTTTAGTTCGCGGTAAGGGTATTCATCTTCTTGCACTCCGAGACGTTGGCTCTTCGACCGTGCCGTCACGAATCTCCTTAAAGACGTCTGTTGCTCGCGGTCTAGATCCTGTCGCCGATCAACACTGGCCTGTGGCGCGTGATGAGAGCTCGAACGCGCAGGGGGTGATCAGGGCGCGAAATCTCGCGATCCTTCAATCAGTCTGGGCTGAAAATACTGGAGCCCGTCAACATCGGGTGATTGAACTCGACTCGCTCGCCGGCACGGCGGCCGGGCACCAAAAGCAGTCGCGCAGAGAGCGGCTTCGAGTAGCGTACCGAGAGTGCGGCGACGTCGCCGAGAATCCGGGCGATGGCGTCTACAGGCAAATCGCCTGGCAAGGGCACGACATCGAGGCCGGTGCCGCAAACAGACGAGTAGAGCAGCAGTTCAGACAGGCCGTACCGCCCCTCCGACGCGCGCTCTGCCAAAACTTTGTCTTCGACCACCGGGAGCATCAGACCGGAATACCCGCAAGTTTTGACCTTGAGGGTTTTCAACCCTGAGGTGATCGCGGCACAGGCCGCAAGCGTGGATGCTGACCCGAAGGGTTTACCCGTGAGCGCCTCGATAGCTTTGCCAATGCTGGCATCGAGACCGGGCGCGGGGGACGCATCGATCCCTGCGTAGCGCAGACGGTGAACGTCGGCTAATTCGCGAGCTTTTGACTCAATGGGTAACAGCGCTGCGTCGAGTGAGGCCTTGAGACGTGTGCTCGCGTCGGCGATGTCTGCTGAATCCGAAAAAACCTTACTCAAAAGATTGGGTGTCTCGAGTCCGATGCCGAAACTGTCTTCTCCCGAATGCCAGGCCGCAGGAAAAAACGGTGTGTCGGCGGGTATGCAGGCACTCGCCACAAATCGGAAGTTGTCCTGTCCGCTGATGCTGCCGCGAGACAGCGCTGCCATGACCTCGGCAGCGGTCAGGATCGCTTTGCGGTGTATGCCCGTTCCCGCTGAGGCTACCGCCACCGAGAAGTTCGTTCTCGCTGTAGCTCCGATCAACTTGCGGGCCCACTCCGCCATCGCCGCAACACTTTCATCGCGGTTGATCACGGGGCCGAGCGCGAGTCCAACTCCGTTTTCGACAGCGAGTGCATCAAGTTTTACGAGTGCCGCAATCGATGAGTCGCTTTGCCAATCCGGCAAATATTCGGCGAGCGGCTGCGTGGCAAGCCGCACGCTCTGAACGATGTGTCCGCTTGCTTCGAAAGCGGCCTTGATGCGCTTCAGGGTCTGCAGCGTCGCGCGAATGCGAGCAACATCGTGGACTGAAGACAGCGAGATTCCCGCGGTGATCGTTCTTATACGGAGAAGCGGCGGCTCTGCCGATACCGCAATGGAATTGGCGAAACCGAGCGAGGCGGCTGTTCCGCCAAGGGCGATGAAGTGTCGCCGAGAGAGGCGCGTCATTGGGCGCCAAACTTGAACTGGGTGGCCGCGTAGGCGATCGCCCCGAAGAACGCCCAAGCGATCACGATCATCCATTCCATCGGGATGAGCGCCGAGGGCGACCCCGGGAGGTAGAGAAGCCCTAGCGCCGCGCAACAACCGACACCCAGCCAGCCGATCGCAAGTCCGAAAGGCTGGAGTCGAAAAGGTCGCGGCATTTCGGGCTCGCGATACCGCAGACGCACGAAGGACACCGCCACCAGAAGATAGGCGATGACCGCACCGAAGCTGCCCGCATTCACGAACCAGGTCAGCGCATTGCGTCCGAGCAGGGGCGCAAGAAAGGTCAAGATGCCGATCAAAATAATTGCGGCATGAGGTGTACGGTAGCGCGGATGCAATTTTGCAAGGAACTGCGGCAGCATGCCGCTTTGCGCCATGGCGTAGATCGCACGACTGCCACCGATAATGAAGGCGTTCCAGCTGGTCACGATGCCCGCGATGCCACCGATCACGATTACCGCGGCTCCCGATTTGCCGAGCACGTTCGCGGTCGCATCGGCAGTGGTGAGTTTCGAAGATTGAAGAGTTGCATCGTCGGCGAGGAAGGCGACGCCGGCCACGACCACGCAGTACCAAACGATGGCCATGCAGACCGAGAGAATCGTCAGCGTGCCGAGTTCACGGTGAGGCAGGTCGACTTCCTCGGCAATTTGCGGGATGACGTCGAACCCGACAAAGAAAAAAGGCAGCATCGTCACGACGGTGATGACGCCCGCCACACCCGAAACGAAAAAAGGATCGATGTTGGAAATCGAGCCGCCAATCGAGGCGCCTGTGATCAGCACGAGGCCGCTGGCGACGATCATCAAGGTCACCACGATCTGCACTACGGCCGATAGCTTGATGCCGATGACATTGACTACGGTCAGCAACACTGCGGTGACGCCACCGACGAGGGCCCAACCCAGATAAACATCATATTCGGCGACCCGCCAAAGAAACAGGTGCGACAAATTGATATCGAAGTAATCGACAACCGAGGCAAGCGCGACCGCCTCGAAACAGCAGATCGAGATGTAGACGAAAACGATGGCCCAGGTACAGATGAATGAGCCGGTACGTCCCAAGGCTCTGAGACTGTACACATGCTCGCCACCCACCTCGGGCATCGCCGCTGCGAGTTCAGCGTAGAGCAGGGCGACGATCAGCATCACTGAACCGGCGATCACGAATGCGAGGATGGACCCCAAGCTGCCGGCGCGCAGGATCCATGTGCCCGAGAGGGCGACCCAGCCCCAGCCGATCATAGCGCCGAAGGCCAAAGCCAAGACGTCCTTGCGCGTGAGTACGCGGGCTAAGCCCTGATCACCGGACATGATGCACCACCCCCGTTCGCTCGACAGTCTGAGCGAGCGTAACTAATATCGTTGGAGTTCTCAAATATCGTTTTTTAAAATACTATTATATGCAGTGTAATGTATTGCATCAGACGATTGGAGTGTGCCTGATCATGCCGCTAAAAAATTTTTCTATTCTCCTCCTGATCTTGGTATGCGGTTTGGCCGAGGCGGCCAGCGAGACACCGCAGACTTTTGAACACAGCAACATTGCGGGCGTGACCGAGCGATTCCGCAGTCTTGATGTCTACGCCGAGGGTCGTCCGGAGCGATCACCAGTCGTTGTGTTTGTTCACGGGGGCGGGTGGGTAAACGGCAACAAAGACAGCGTGCAGCGCGCGCCTCGATTCCTGCAGCATTTCAGGCAGGGCAACATGGTGGTGGTGAGTGTCGGTTTGCGCCTCGTGAACGATGCAGACTCGCCAGGCACAAGCTTCCGCGAGCAAGCGGCGGACATCGCTGCGGCGTTGAAGTGGGTCAGGGACAACATCGACGAGCATCGGGGCGACCCTGAGAAAATTTTCCTGATCGGTTATTCGGCGGGGGCGCATCTGGTCGCCTTGGTCGGCACCGATGCCACGTACTTGCAGGCGCATGGGTTGGCGCCTTCGTTCCTGCGGGGAGTCATCTCGCTCGACGTGAACGCTTATGACATCCCTGCTGCGATTGTCGAAGGGCCCTCGCTCGGCGTACCGGTAAGTCCGGCGAACCTGCGCCGCGTGTTTGGTTCAGATATCGAATCGCAGAGGGCGGCCTCGCCCATTTTTCACGTGGCGCCCGCACGGAAATATCCGCCCATGCTGATCACCTATGTCGGCGTGTTCGACACCAGTCCCGAGGGCGTCTTCAATCAGACTCTCACCCAAGTGCAGTCGGAGCGGTTTGTCGCAGCGCTGAGAAAGACTGGCGCTGATGCAGAGACCTTCGGGAACCTCGCGCAGTCGCATCGCGGCATCATGCGCGACCTCGGTATGCAGGGTGATGGGTTGACCGCGGCAATCGATCGCTTCATCGAGCGACTCAAAAAGTGATCGATAGATTGCCTATTCCGCGAGTACGCGGCTCCGGCATTTCGCCAAAGATCAGGGCTCTCGCCGCCGCGTTCGCCATCGGTGTGGCCTGCGCATCGGCGAGCGGTGCTGAAGCCGCCGAGTCACCTTCTCCTGCCGACGCGGTTTATCTCAACGGGCGTTTCTACACGGTCGATGAAACACTCAAGTGGGCAGATGCTGTGGCCGTTCGCGGCGGCCGTTTCATTGAAGTGGGTGGCCGTGATGCGGTGCTGCCCTGGATTGGCAAACAGACACGGGTGGTCGATCTTGGCGGCCGAATGGCCATGCCGGGCATCCATGACCTGCACATCCATGCGCTCGACGGGGCGCTGCCGATGCGGTTTGCTTGTCCCTTTCGCGCCGAAAACCTTGAAGAGGTTGTCGCCAAAATCAAGGCGTGTACCGCGACCCAGCCCCCCGGTGAATGGATTCGCGGCGGATTCTTCAACGTCAGGCTCCTCGACGCACGACCGTCTGTCGATCGCGCGCTTCTCGATGCCGTCGCACCGAATCACCAGATCGTTCTGCGCAGTGCCGGCGGCCATGCGTCGTGGGCGAACAGCGCTGCATTGCGGGCGGCGGGCATAGACCGCAACACGCCCGACCCCGTCGGCGGCGTTATCGGTCGCGATGCCACAACGGGTGAGTCCAACGGGCTGCTCTTCGAAGCGGCGACGCAACTGGTACAGCGCGCCATTCCCGACTACACACCGGCGCAGAATGTGGAGGCGGTGGCGGCGCTGGCGCGCGACCTGAACCGACGCGGGGTGACGTCGATCAAGGATGCCGCAGCGTCAGAGAGTGAACTACGCGCCTTTCTCGCCACCGATCATCGCGGTTTGTTGACGCTACGCGTCGCGACGGCCCGTACGCTGCGTACCGGCTTGGGTTCGATGGATGAGCAACTGGCTGAGGTTATCAACCGGGAGCAATACCGCACGGCGCGCATCAACCCTGACTTTGCAAAGATTTTTGTCGACGGCTCCGCGGGCGCAAGACGCGCGGCATTTCTGGACCCGTACGAGAACGATCCGCAGCAGAGAACCGATTATCGCGGCGAGTTTCTCGTGCCCCGTGAACTCCTCAAAGAATATGTGGCTCGACTCGACAAGGCGGGTGTTTCGGTCAAGATGCACTGCGGTGGTGACGCCGCACGACGAGCGGCGCTCGACGCCATTGAATACGCACGCCGAACCAACGGCGATTCGGGGATACCGCATGAGATCGCGCATCCGGCGCTTTTGCATCCTGATGACATCCCGCGTTTTCGATCGATCAATGCGATTGCGGATCTGACGCCTGTCGCCTGGTACCCGAACGCCATCATCGCGCAGCTGACATTCGCGCTCGGTGAGGAACGGGGGCGCAGGCTCTGGCAAATCAGGACGATGGTCGAAGCCGGTACAACCGCCGTGTATGGCTCTGATTGGCCCGGCGCCGGACCAAGCATCAACCCGTGGCGCGCCCTGGAAGCCATGGTGACTCGACGTAATCCCGACGAGCAGCCGGGCGCACCCTATTCTGCGGACGAGGCGATCGATCTTGCGACCGCGATCAAGATCTTTACCCGCAATGGGGCCGAGGCCATGCGTCACGGCGATCGCGTGGGCACGATCGCGACCGGGAAGCTTGCGGATTTCATAGTGCTGCGCGAGGGCCTGTTCGATATCCCTCCTGAGCGCATCGATGCCACTGAGGTTCTGCTCACGGTTCTCGAAGGTGAGGAAGTGCATCGGGATCCCCGTTTGGCAGCGCCTTAGAGACAATTTTTTTGATCTCGATTTATTCATGCTCTACATACCGGTGAAATGATCATGTCCATCCCTGCTCTCACAAGTCCCGATCCCCAGTCCCTGCAATCCTGGTGGATGCCGTTCACCCACAACCGACTGTTCAAGGCCAAGCCTCGCCTCATCGTCGGCGCGAAAGACGCTTACTACACGTTGGCTGACGGTAAAACGGTTTTCGACGGCATCTCGGGCCTGTGGTGCAGCCCGCTCGGACACTCGCCTCAACCGGTGGTGGAGGCTGTCCGTCGGCAGGTGGGTGAACTCGATTTCAGCCCCACGTTCCAGATGGGGCATCCGGAAGCGTTTCGACTTGCCGCGCGAATCGCTGACTTCGCAGGCAGACCCAAAGACAAAGTATTTTTCGTCAATTCAGGATCCGAGGCGGTCGACACGGCTCTCAAGATTGCGGTTGCCTACCATCGCGCCCGCGGCGAACCGACGCGAACTCGCATCATCGGTCGCGAGCGCGCTTACCACGGCGTCGGCATGGGTGGGATTACGGTGGGCGGCATCCCCGCCAATAGACGGGTCTTCGGGCCGCTGATGTTTCCGGGCGCCGATCATCTGCCGCACACACTCGATACCTCGAAGATGGGGTACTCGCGGGGTCAGCCCGAGTGGGGTGCGCATCTTGCCGACGAACTCGAGCGATTGGTGACGCTGCATGACGCCAGCAATATCGCAGCTGTCATCGTCGAGCCCATGCAGGGTTCTGCTGCTGTCATCGTTCCTCCCGTCGGCTACCTCAAGCGTCTGCGCGAAATCTGCACCAAGCACGGGATTCTTCTGATATTTGACGAGGTGATCACCGGGTTCGGTCGTCTTGGCGCACCGTTTGGTGCCGATTATTTTGATGTCAAACCTGATCTGATAACCTTTGCCAAGGCAGTCAGTAACGCGACCGTGCCGCTCGGCGGAGTGATCGCTGCCGAGTCGATTTATGACGCGTTCATGACGGGGCCTGAGCACCTCATCGAGTTCTTCCACGGCTACACCTATTCAGCTCACCCGCTGGCGGTTGCCGCCGCGAACGCCACGCTGGATGAGTTCAGTCGAGGAAAACTCATCGAGCGCGCTGCAAGTCTCGCCCCCGTGCTCGAGTCCGCCATTCACTCCTTGCGAGGCGAGCCACTCGTTTCCGATATTCGCAATATTGGGCTCGCTGCTGCGGTGGATGTGACACCTTTGCCTGGGACCCCGGCTTTGCGAGCTTTCAAAGTATTCGAAGACGCCCTGCAACGCGGTTTGCTATTGCGGTTCACGGGCGAG
>Ga0194121_10006919_pt1 | contig 14995 bp, 10 predicted proteins | sample TA2MahCa50mmetaG_FD_148609 | JGI IMG/M metagenome (GOLD analysis project Ga0194121, IMG submission 148609) | Freshwater microbial communities from Lake Tanganyika, Tanzania - TA2015020 Mahale Deep Cast 50m | ecosystem: Environmental > Aquatic > Freshwater > Lake | place: Tanzania: Lake... | reverse complement strand
CACGACCGAGAAGTCCCCGTGGCCCCCAATGAAGAACCCGTTGGCCGCGAGGGGATCCGGCGGGTCGCCCGCATCTAGGATCAGGCCCAGGTCATGCACGCTGCGACCCTGTTCGATGGAGATGAGGGCCCCGATCTTGGGCGCCGTGAGCGTGGACTCCTCGATCAGCCCGGAGGGCTCGTGATGGTACCAGCCGAGTAAAATGCCGTCGGGATCCATCCACACGCCCTCAACCCACGCCGGATGGTGGCGCATCCCGGTCGTATCGACCTCGATGGTGGTCCAAGGGTAGAACTGACCCGCGGACCGGCTGAGCTTCAGCGGCCAGCCGATCGAGGTGAAAAGGTGCAACTGTCCGTCCCACCAGAATGCCGGGCTGTTGCCATCCGCCTGCGCCGGTAGCTTCACATCCTCCACCCAGTGCAACTGCGCCTCCTGCGCCGCCAGCGGCGCCCCGAGGGCAAGCGCCAGTCCCAAACGAACGCAAAACCAACGCGCGGGAGGTAAGGTGACACTTATGTCAGGCACGGTAGGCGGGGAGGAATGATCGGAATCGGCGCGACGCAAATGAACTTTCTTAAATCCGCGGCCTCCGATGCCCGACGCCTAGGGTCCGCCCGCTGGGAACAGGCTTTCCTCTCGTCCCAGGCCCGCCCAGCCTGCCCACACCCCGGTATGACCCCGTTTCGCCGCGCCTTGCTGGCCGCCCTTGCCCTGCTGCCCTGCCTTTCGCCCGCCGCCCCCGTTGGCGCCGTCTCCGGCCGGGTCTTCCACCCCGCCCGGAGAGAGTACATCGCTAGTGCCGAGGTGCGCGTCGAGGGGGCTGACCTGCTCGCGGTCACGGAACAGGACGGCTCCTACCGGCTCCCGGCCGTTCCTGCCGGATCCCGCACGCTGGTGGTCACTTACACCGGACTCCCGCCCGCCCGCGCTACCGTCGTGGTTCCGGCGGGCGGCGTGGTCAGCCGCGACTTCGAGCTGGTGCCCGCCGGCGCCGCCGCGGGGACGGTGCAGCGAATGGATGCGCTCGTGGTCCGCTCCGAGCGCGAGGGCAACGCCAAGGCCATCATGGAGCAGCGCCGCTCGATGAACCTCACCAACAGCCTCTCGTCGGATTTCTTCGGGGACGTCGCCGAGGGCAGCGTGGGCGAGTTCCTCAAGAACGTTCCGGGGGTCGACGTGGACTACGTGGGGCCGGACGCCCGTGGCCCCCGCCTGCGGGGCCTCGACCCGCAGTACGTTGGGGTCAGCGTGGATGGGATGAGGGGGGCGGCGCGCGATCCTTCAGCTTCGATCAGGTCTCGGTGAATAGCGTCGACCGCATCGAGGTCAACTACACCACGAGCGCGGACCAGGATGCGGATGCTCCGGCGGGCACGATCAACCTGAAGACCAAGCGGGCCTTCGAGCGCCGCGGCCGCCGGATCGCCTGGCAGATGCACCTGATGGCCAACGGCGACCACTTCACGCCGGCGCGCGATTACGGTCCCGGCGACGTTCGCACGCACAAGTTCCGCCCGGGCGGCATCCTCGAGTATGCAGACGTCCTCCTCGGCGGCCGGCTTGGCTTCGTCCTCAACATCAGCGAATCCAGCCAGTACGTGGTCCAGAGCCGCGTGGACCACACCTACAACGCGGCCGCCACCGCCGCCGATCCCCGCCCGCGGGTCATCACCGGCCTCACCTTCACCAGCAACCCGCGCTTCACCGAGCGCTTCACCCCCTCGCTGACCCTCGACCTGAAGGCCGCCCCGGGCCTCGTCCTCTCGCTCAGCGCGATGTACAATCACTTCGACGCCTACATCGATGCCCGCGTCCTGACCTTCACCACGACGGGCCGCGCGGCCGTGGCGGGCGATGGGCTGAACAACTTCAGCGTGATCAACGGCGGTGCGACGCTGGGCCTGAGCACCAACCACGAGCACAAATTCGCCCGCACGCGTACCGTCACCCCGCGCTTCGAGCTCCGGCGCGGCCCGTGGCTGGTCGATGGCGGCCTGCACTACAGCATTTCCTCCAACCAGTACGTGGCCCTGCCCCGCGTCGGCCCGCAGACCCTGCCCGTCGCCAACCTCACGGGGCTCTCGCTCGACCTCCGCCGTTCCTCGCTGAGGGATGTCGACTGGCAGGTAACGCAGACCGGGGGCGCGATTTCGCGTACCCCACGAACTTCATCAATCCCCGGATCGGCGACGATATGCGCTTTGCCGAGGGGGAGATCCAGCAGGCGCACCTGAACGCCCGCTTCACGCCCACGTGGTCGCTGCCGGCCTGGTTCAAGGTGGGCGCGAAGGCGACCGAGCAGTACCACCGCTTCCGCAACCCCCAACGCCTTCCTCACCTGGCGCTACGACGGCCTGGCGGCGGGCCGACGGGCAGCTTCGCGTCCGTCGCCTTCCCGGAAAACGCGTGGCAGCTCGAGAACGGCGTGCGCATCGCCTCGCTCTCGGGGGGCGTGCCGGTGTTCGCGAACCGCACGGAGCTGGGGCGCCGCTTCCGCGAGTCGCCCGAGCAGTTCACGCCGCTGGCCACGCCGGCAAACTACTTCACCGCCTTCATCGACACTCCCAGCTACGTGAAGGAGACCCTGCGCGCCGCCTACGCGCTCGCCCACGTGCGGGTCCGCGGGCTCTCGTTGCAGGCTGGGCTGCGCGGTGAGGAAACCTGCTTCGCCAGCCGCGAATTCGATGCCCGCAGCGCCGCCGAGGTGCGCGCGGCCGGCTTCGCCGTCACCCCCGCGAATGGCCGCGCGACGACCGTGCCTGGTCTCACCTATCAGTATATGAGCCGGCCGAAGACCACGCGGCGGAGCGGCTACCCCCATCTGTTCCCCTCCGCTTCTGCCAAGTACTCGTTCACCGAGAACCTGCAGGCCCACCTCGGCTACAGCGCCACCCTCTCGCGCCCGGCGATCGGCAACCTCGGCGGCGTCTGGATCTTCAACGAGACCAACGAGACCGTCAGCGTGCCGAATCCCGACTTGCGCCCGGAACGCTCCCGCAACCTCTCCGGCCGGCTGGCCACCTATTTCGAGCCGGTCGGCAGCGCCGCCCTGACGCTCTTCCAGAACGATATCTCGGATAGCGTGACGTCCGCCGAATTCCCCGCCGCGGCCTTCGGCTACGAGGGCGATCCCGCCTACGGCTCGTACCGCTTCCTGTCCATCGGCAACCGCCCGGGCAAGACGCGCGTGCGTGGAATGACTTGGGAGTACAGCCAGGCCCTGTCGTTTTTGCCTGGGGCGTGGTCCGGCGTGAACGTGGCCGCGAACTACACCCGCACCTACGCCTCGCTGACGCGCGCCGCGATGGTGCCGCACATGGCCGGGGCGACGCTGAGCTACCGTTGGCGCCGGCTTGCGTTCGGCGCGAGCGGCAAGTGGACCGACCACACGCCGATGACATCCGCAGGCACGATCACCTACCGCAAGCAGCGCACGATGATCGACCTTAACGGCAGCTGGCAGGCGGGCGCGCGGCTGGGCCTATTTTTCCAAGTGCGGAACCTGTTTAACGTCGCCGAGTACCGCTACCAGGTGGACCCGTCCTACGTGCTCTCGAACATGGTCGTCGGGACTTTCTATACCTTTGGGGTGAAGGGGGCCTTCTGACCGGGCAGCGGGGCGAATCGTGCCCGCTCGACCGCATGAGGAACTAAATACGGCGCAGCAAGCTGCTCGTTGTCGCCGCGGCCTCTTGGCCAGGCGCGGCGGGCTGAGACGAGGGCTCGAGCGGCGGTGCTTTTCCCCGATTCGCTCCGGACCCGCTGCGAGCCCCTCGGGCCGGATCACGCCCCTCCGGACCCCCGTCCTGGGATATCCGCGGTGTCTTGGGAATCCCCTTGCAGCGGGGTCTGCGTCCACCCGTTCCGGGAGCCTTTCGTGGCCATCTCCTGGCGGAACCCTGGCGCAGGAGAGCCCGCCCGCGCCTTTACACGTCCTTAACAATTCCCCCGGCCCGCGCGCACAAAGGCCAAACACCCGCGCGGCACGCTCGGAAGATGATCCAGCCCCACGGCGATACCTCCGCCCCCGCTGCCTCGCTTCCGGTCGGCTCCGGCGCACCCCCGGTCGACCTAGTGCGCCGCGCCCGCGCCGGCGACGCCCCCGCCCAGACGGAACTGGTCGTCCGCTACTCCCGCCGCATCACCGGCTACCTCCGCAGCCTCTGCCGGCGCGAGGAGGCGATCGAGGACCTCGCGCAGCTCACGTTCATCAAGATGTTCCGCCGCCTGCGCTGGCTGCGCGACCCCGCGGTCTTCGAACCGTGGCTCTTCCGCATCGCCCGCAACACCGCCTTCGACGCGGGCCGCCGCCGCGCCTGCCGCCCCGCCACGGTTGCCCTCGATCCCGAGGCCCTGCGCATCCCCGACCCCGGCCACGAGTTCGCCACCCGCGAGATCCTCGGCGCCTTGGAAACTGCCCTCGATCAACTGAAGCCAATTGACCGCCAACTAGTCCGGATGATCGTGGCCGGCGAAAGCTACGCGGAGGCCGCCCGCCGCCACGGGCTCACGCTCGCGTCCGTCAAGGTCCGCCTCCATCGCGTGCGGCCCTTCCTGCGCACCACGGTCGGCGGCCTCACCGGCACTCGCGCGCCCGATGCCGCGGGCTGGCGCCCCGCGAGCCGCCCGGTGGCCTTGGCCGCTTAAATTGGCCGCGTTGGCCCCGCCTCAGCCGCCGGCCGGACCGTGCACCCGGCGCCCGTCCACCCATGTCGCCAGCACGCGCGTCCCGCGCAGGTCGTCTTCCGGGCATCCGAGCAGGTCGCGATCCACGATGATGAAGTCCGCCCGCTTGCCCGGCTCCAACGAGCCGATCTCGGTCTCCCAGCGCAGCAGGTAGGCATTGTTTCGAGTGTAGAACTCGATCGCCTGCCGCCGCGTGAGCGCCTCCTCCGGGTGCAACCGGCCCTCGTGCCAACGCGCGCGCCGCGTCACCGTCGTCCACATCGCCAGGAACGGATTGTACGGGTTGATCGCCCGGAGATCGCCGATCTTGAGCATATGGTCCGAACCGCCCCCGGCCACGCCCCCCGCCGCAAAGATCGAGCGCAGCGGCTGAAAGTAGCGCAACCGGTCGTAGCCGAACTGTCCCACCAAGGTCCGGGTGTCCAAATACAGCCAGATGGGCTGGATATCCAGGACCACGCCCAGCCGTGCGGCCTCGAGCACGCTTGCGCGCGTCATAAAGTTGGAATGGGTGATGCCCATCCGCAGTGGCTTGACGGGAACTTCCCGGTCGACGGCCGCGTAGGCCTCCAACAAGGTCATCCCCGCGGCGTCGCCCACCGCATGCGCCGTGAACTGCATTCCGTGCCCGGCCACTCGCCGCACCATCTCGCGCAGCCGGTCCGGCGGGACGTTCAGGACCCCGCGGTAGGCGTCGTCCCGAATCCCGTAGGCCTCGTTGCGGCCCCACGGCTGGAGCATATAGGCGCTGCCGGTCAACATCCCGCCATCCAGCCAGATCTTGGTGCCCAACAGGCGCAGCCACGGGTGCTCGCCGCGCAACGGGCTCGCCGCGATCTGGTCGATCGCCGTCAGGATCGAGGCCATCGGCCCGACGGTCGGGAAGGTCTGCGATAACGCCACGCGCACGGTCAGGCCGTCCCGGTCCCGCAGGGCCTCATAGTCGCGGATGGAGGAAGGTGACGCGCCCCGGTCCGCCACGGTGGTGAAGCCGATCCGGTTGTAATCGCGGAACAGCGCCTGCAGGCGCGACTGCTGCTCGGCCCGCGGGATTGCCCGGGGGGACGGGGTCTTGATGTACCGGCCCAGTCCCCGCGTCAGGCCGTTCGGCTCGCCCATCGCATCCAGCTCCAGATGCCCTGGTCCGCCGTCGGTCACCTTGAATTCCCGGGTGAAGCCGCACCGTGCCAGCGCGAGCGAGTTCAGCATATTGTCCGGGCCGGTCCGGAAGTTCACCGGATGCCGCGGCGCCGCCGCGTCCAGTTCCGCCCGGGTCGGGTAGCGCGACTCGCGCAGGCGGGTGATGAACACCTGCGAGGTCTGGATCCACTCGCCGGCCGGCACCACCTGCGCCCGCGCCCGGATGTAAGCGAGGACGTCCGCGATGGTCTCCATATCCGGCACCTCGTGGTCCGCCTCGAACACCGCCGCCGCGGGCGCGTGGACGTGCGAATCGATCAGCCCCGGCAACAGCATCCGGCCCCCCAGCTCGTGCACCGTCGTTCGACCCGGGTCCGCCAAGGCCCGGATGCTAGCCGTGGAACCGATGGCCACCACTCGGCCCCCGCGGATGGCGAGGGCCTCGTGCACGGCGAAGCCAGCGTCCACCGCCAGCACCTTCCCGCCCACGAAGACGACATCCGGCGCCTCCGCACCGGAGGACAGAAGGGCGGGGCACAGCAGCAGGCAGAGTCGCGCCAGGGCGCGGGTCGGGGACCTCATGGGGGTGAAGGGGAAGAGATTCAGAAGCCGGCCGCCTGGCCGTCCTTGCGGCTTTCGCTGGCGCCGAGGAAGACGCGATTCCGCGCGTCCCAGCCGATTGCCTGGTAGCCGCCGAAGCCGCCGAGGTCCGTCCGGATGTCGTGGCCGCGCCGCTTCAGCTCGGCCCGCGTTGACCACGGCACCCCGCTCTCGAGGAACACGTGGCCGCCGGTGGTCATCCGCGGCTCATTGTAGTCGGTCGAACCCTCGTGCTGCCAGCGCGCGGCATCGCCCGCCTCCTGCAGGTTCATCCCGAAATCGATCAGGTTGACTAGAATCTGGACGTGCCCCTGCGGCTGCATCGCACCGCCCATCACGCCGAAGCTCAGCCACGGCCGTCCGTCCTTGGTCACCATCGCGGGGATGATGGTGTGGAACGGCCGCTTGGCCGGGGCGTAATCGTTGGCGTGGCCCTCCTGCAGGGTGAACATCTCCCCGCGGTTCTGAAACCCAAAGCCGAGGCCCGGCACGACCACGCCCGCCCCCATCCCCCGATAATTGCTCTGGATCAGCGAAACGAAGTTCCCCTCGGCGTCCGCCGCCGTCAGGTAAATGGTGTCCCCGCCCTGCAGCGCCGGGTTGCCCGCATCATAGGTCCGCGCCGCCTTGTCCGGGCGGATCAGCGCGCGCCGCTGGGCCGCGTACTCCTTCGAGAGGAGACCGCGCAGCGGGATGCGGGAGAAGGCGGGGTCCGCGTAGAACTTCGCCCGGTCCTCGAAGGCGAGCTTCTTGGCCTCGATCATCACGTGCAGGGCCTCCGCGGAATTAAAGCCCATCGCCTTCAGGTCGTAGCCCTCGAGAATGTTCAGCATCTGCAGCGCCGCGATGCCCTGGCCGTTGGGCGGCAGCTCGTGGACGTCGTAGCCGCGGTAATTGACCGAGACGGGATCGACCCAGTCGGAGGTGTGCGCGGCCAGGTCCTCTCTCCGCAGCCAGCCGCCCTGGGCCCGGAAGAAGGCGTCGATGCGGTCCGCGATCGCACCCTGATAGAACGCATCGCGCCCGCCCGTGGCGACCGCCGCGAGGGTGTCGGCGAGGTCCGGGTTGCGGAAGACTTCGCCCTTGGCCGGCGCTCGGCCGCCCGGGGCGAAGGTGGCCACGAAGGCCCCCGGCTCCGGCGACAGCAACGGCACGCTCCGCGCCCAGCCATCGGCAATGACCTCGGTCACGGGAAAGCCCTCGCGGGCGTAGCGGATGGTTGGCGCCAGCAGCTCCGCCCACGGCAGGCGGCCGAACCGCCCGTGCAAGGCAGCCCAGCCGTCGATGCAGCCCGGGACCGAGACGGGCAGGAGGCCGCGAGGGGGGATGGTGGTGCGGCCGAGGCGCTGCAGCTCGACCAGCAGTTGCTCCTTGCCGAGCCCGCGGGGCGAGCGTCCGGAGGCGTTCAGGCCGTGCAGCCGCCCGGTCTTTGCCTGGTAGACGATCGCGAACAGGTCCCCGCCGATCCCGCACCCGGTGGGCTCCATCAGCCCGAGGGCGGCGTTGGCGGCGATCGCGGCATCGACCGCGGAACCGCCGCGGCGAAGGACGTCGAGGCCGATCTGGGTCGCCAGCGGCTGGCTGGTGCAGACCATCCCGTTGCGGGCGATAACCTCGGAGCGGGTGGCGAAGGGGCGTCCGGTGATGCGGTCCACTTGGGCGGGCAGGCTGGGGGCAAGGGTCAAGAGGAGCGCGGCCGCGACGGGGACGCGCAGGGCGGGGGGCATAGGCGGACCGTGCGGGCTCCGCGCCCCGGGGTCAAACCGCGGCGTGCGCGGCCGAATGCCTTTGCGGTCCCGCACCGCCTGTGCCTCCGTGCGGCCGCCGATGCCCAACGCCCTCGCCGACCAAAAATCCCCTTACCTCCTTCAGCACGCCGACCAGCCGGTCGAGTGGCTGCCGTGGGGCGAGGCCGCCTTCGCCCGCGCTCGCGCCGAGGACCGCCCGATCTTCCTCAGCATCGGCTATTCCACCTGTCACTGGTGCCACGTGATGGCGCACGAATCGTTCGACGACCCAGAGATTGCCGCCGCCCTCAACGCGGGCTTCATCCCGGTGAAGGTGGATCGCGAAGAGCGCCCGGATGTGGACAAGGTCTACATGACCTACGTGCAGGCCGTGACGGGTCGCGGGGGCTGGCCGTTGAGCGTGTGGCTCACGCCCGAATTGAAGCCTTTCTATGGCGGTACCTATTATCCGCCCAAGGACCTGCCGGCCCGACCGGGTTTTCCGCGCGTGCTCGCGGCGCTGAGCAAAGGGTGGCGGGAGGACCGCGCCACGCTGCTGGCCGAGGGCGACCGGGCGCTGGAGGCGATCCGCGGCCACATTGCTGCGGAGACCGCCCCGCCAGAGGGCGAGGACAAGCCGTTGTTCGAACGGGCCGGGACGGCCTTTGACGCGGCTCTCCGCCATGCGTTCGAGTCATTTGATCCCGAGCACGGCGGCTTCGGTGGCGCCCCCAAGTTCCCGCGCCCCGCGCAGCTCGCGTTCCTCCTCCGCGCGGCCGCCCTCCAGGACCCCGCCAGCGAGGCCGGCGCCGAGGCGCTCCGCCCCGTGACCGCCACGCTGCAGGCGATGGCCCGCGGTGGCATCCACGACCACGTCGGGGGCGGCTATCACCGCTACGCGGTCGATGGCGGCTGGTTCGTGCCCCATTTCGAGAAGATGCTCTACGACCAGGCCCAGATCGCCGTGGTCTGCCTGGAGGCCCGCCGGGCCACTGGGGACGAGCGCTACGCCTGGATGGCCCGCGACATCCTCGGCTACGTCGAACGCGACCTCACCAGCCCGGGCGGGGCCTGCTTCACCGCCGAGGACGCCGATTCCGCGGATGCCCAAGGCCACCTGACCGAAGGCGCGTTCTACCTTTGGAGCGCCGCGCAACTCCGCGGGCTCCTCGGGGCCGATTTCCCGCTGCTCGCGGCGCATTTCGGCGTGCAGGACGAAGGCAACGTCCCCAACGAACTCGACCCGCAGGGGGAATTTCGCGGCGGCAACATTCTCGCGCAGATCCGACCCCTCGCCGCGACCGCCGCCCAGCTTCAGCTGGATCCCGCCTCGGCGAACGACCGGCTGGTGCTGCTGCTCGAGCGCCTCCGGGAGGCCCGCCGCGCCCGGCCCCGGCCCCATCTGGACGACAAGATCCTCGCCGGGCCCAACGGCCTGATGCTCTCCGCCCTTGCCCTAGCCCACCGCACGCTGGGCGACGGGGGCCGTTACCTCGCGGCCGCTACGCGCATCGCCAAATTCCTCCGCCGGGAGATGCACGACGAGGCCACCGCCACCCTCTACCGGGTCTGGCGAGCCCCCGCGCCCGCCGACCCGTGCGGCGGGCGGGGCTCCACGCCCGCCTTCGCTGAGGACTACGCCGCGGTTATTCAGGGTCTGCTCGACCTCTACGAGGCCGGGTTCGAGATCCGCTGGCTCCAGTGGGCCGAACGCCTCCAAGCGCGGATGGACGCTCGATTCTGGGACGAGGCCGCCGGGGGCTACTTCAACTCGGCCGCGGATGATCCCTCCCTGGTCCTGCGCCTTAAGGAGGACTACGACGGCGCGGAACCGGCCCCGAGCAGCCTCGCCGCCCTCAATTTGCTCCGGCTGAGCGCCCTGTTAGGCAAGGATGCTGGGTTCCGGGAGCGCGGCGTCCGCACGATCGAGGCGTTTCGCGGCCGCTGGGAGCGGGCCCCGCACGCCGTGCCGCAGCTCCTATGCGCATTCGAACTGGGGCTGGAGTCCCCGCGCCTCGTGGTGCTGGCCGGCGATCCGGCCGACCCCGCTTTCCAATCGCTCGCAGCGGTGGTCGCGGAAAGTTTCGGCCCGCGCCGTAACGTCGTGGCCGCTGATGGCAGCGAGGGCCAGCGCTGGCTCGCGGAACGCTCTCCGTGGCTCGCCGAGCTCCGGCCCCCGGGCGGTCGGCCGGCGGCCTTTGTCTGTGAGGACGAGCGTTGCCTGCCGCCGGTCGCGGATCCGGCCGCCCTGCGGGACCTGCTGGCGGTGCCGGCCGGGAGGAGCGAGGCGCAATGAGCGAGGACCGCCTGCTACGCCTTGAGGAGAAGATCGCGTACCTGGAGCGGCACGTCACCGCGCAGGATCGCGCGATGCTGGAGCTGACCGAGGAACTGGACGCCCTGCGTCGCGAGCTGCGGCGCGTCCGCGAGGCGAGAGCTGACGCGGGCGCGGCGCCGGAGCCGGCGGACGAGCGGCCGCCGCATTACTAAGCTGGAGCGACCGGCGCCCGAGCTCTTGGCTCAGAACGAGGCGGTGACTTCTTGGAGGTAGCCGGGATCGAGCACCTGTTCACCCAAGGCTGAACACTCGAGCTCGTCGTTCTTGTACAAGCGAAAGCGGATCGGCCCGCCGGCCTCGGCCGTTTCCCAACGCCACTTTCCAATGGAGATGAATTGCAGCGGGACGCCGCGTTCCCAACTCAGGCCTGGCCCCTCGCCGCGAATGAACAACCGGTTGCCGATACCGATGTAGGCGGTGGCCAGCAACCGCGTCGCGCCGTCTGAAGTGAGGGTGCGTTCGACCGAAGCTCGCGCTCCGGGAGAGCTGTCCTCGATGCCGAGCTCCAGCGCCGGCTCGGGCTCCGGCCGGCGGGCGGCCCGCTTGCGCGGCAGAGCCGCTGGCGGGGGCAACTCCGGTTCGCTAGGTGCGACCATTGGGCCAAGGGCAGGTGACTGTTGCTCCGGTTCCGCGGTCTTCACCGGTTCGGACGGAGTCGCGGCGACCACGGGGCGCTCTTTTGGCGCGGGCGCTAGCGGCTCTGGCACGGCCGGGGAGGGGCCTGGCGCGGGCGCGGCGGGGGCCGTCTCGACGACCGTGGCTTTCGGCTCCCGCGCGACGGCGGGGGGAGCTGCGGGAGCAGCTTCCGCCGGTGCGGCTTCGGCCGCTTCCTCGCGGCGTGGTCGGCGCGGCTTGCGCGGGGCAGGGGTCGCGGTCTGCGGAGGCACCGCGACCGAGATCGGAGCCTCGATGACGGTCGTTGGCGCGGCAGGCGGCGGAGCCGATGAGAGTTGGTCGGGGCCTGGATCGAAGACCTCCGGCGGTTTCCGGCTGGCTTCTCGCCGAGGAACTTCGCCTTCCGCAGCTCGGGCGGACCGGCTCGCGTGGACCTCGCGCGCGGTCCCGGATCCTTCGCGGGCGGCAGCGAGCACGCGTTCCAGCTTGGCCGCGCTGTCGGCGGCCTCGCGTTGCAGGGCCGCCACCTGTTTGGCCGCGGCGGTCTCCAGCCGGGTAAGTTCAGTGGCGGTCCGCGCCAGCTGGTTCAGGGCGGCTTCGATCCGCCCGAGCTCGCTGGTCCGCAACGCCGCGATCTCTTCCTCCAAGGCGGCCCGGGCCCCATCCTCTGCCTCGGCCAGCTGGCTTTGGAAAGCCGACACCCGTTGCTGCAGTTTTTCCGGTAACTCCTCTGCCTCGCGCAGCGTGCGGCGCGCTATTTCCGCGATCCCGTTCAGACTGCCCGTGGCGATGCTCACTTGTTGCGCGGATTCCCGCACGGTCTCGGCCAAGGCCTCGAGGGCCCGCTGCCGCTGGTCGAGCGCCTCGTTCTTCTGCCGCTCCAGCCGCGCCACTAGCGGCACCAGGCCCACCAAGACGCCCAGCAGCACGCAGGCGACGATCGCTACCACCGCGCCGGTGGACAACGGCAGGGGGCTCGTCCACGCCACAATTGCCGCGGTGCCGAGCAACGCCAGGTCGGTGAGGATGAAGAGCCAGGTGGGCAGGCCGGGGGACGGAGAAGACTTCATGGGAGGGCCCGGGGCGGCGTCATCCGGTTTGCTCGCGGTGAAACCGGGGGCGCCTCGCCGGCGGGTGGGGAGGGTTTGCGCCCGCGTTTCCCCCGGCTCAAGGGCAAAACGGCGTTTGCCTCGGCCCTGGCCAAGGCCACGCTCCGCTCCATGGACTCCTCAGCCTTTGTCCGGATCGAGCGGGAAGCCCCCGGCGGGGTCCGCCATTATGTCGTCCACGCCCACGATCCGCAGTTTAGCCTAGAGCTGAGCCCGGACGATGCAGCTCCCGACCGGCGGGGGCGCGGGGTGCTGCGGCGGCTGTCCGTCCCGAATTCCTGGGCGGGCGACTACACCCGCTACGCGCGGCTGGTTTCGGCTGCGCAGGAGTTTTTCGCCCAGTCGCTGGAGGAGCCCGCCCCTAAGGCCGAGTCGCGCCGCTGGGTCCGCTGAAGCGTCCCGGCTTAAAGGCGTCGCCAAGCTGGCGCCCCGAGGGATAATAACAGCCCTACGGGGGCGGGAGTCACCGCATTGGCTCGGGGTGTCGTTCTGGGGAGGGCCTATGAAAATGGGTCTTGCCCCACTGGAGCGGGACCTGGCGGCGCGGCGGGGTTAAGTTCATCGACCCCCCTCCCGGGTGGTGGCCGTGAACTTCGCGCCGTGGAATTCGGCGCGGAAGCGGTCGCGGAGGGTGCGGGCCTGGTAATCGAGGGAGTAAAGGTAGGAGGCGCCCCACTCAGGGCGCTGCCCCGGTCACTTGATCGCCAGCTGGGGCCGGCCGGCCTCCGGCCAGTCGATGTGGAAGAACTCGCCGCGGGGGCGGTCCGTCCGCTCGTAGGTGTGCGCCCCGAAGTAGTCGCGCTGCGCCTGCAGCAGGTTCGCGGGCAGGCGGGCCGAGCGGTAACCGTCGTAGTACGACAGCGCCGAGCTGAAGGTCGGCACGGGCACGCCGCACTCCACCGCCAGCGCCACGACCTTCCGCCAGTTCTCCTGCGCCTGCCGCACGGTCTTGTTGAAATACGGGTCGAGCAGCAGGTTCGCCAGGTCCGGCTTCCGTGCGTAGGCCTCGGTGATCTTCTGCAGGAACACGGCGCGGATGATGCACCCGCCCCGCCACATCTGCGCGATCTCGCCGAAGTTGAGCTTCCATTTGTACTCCTTCTGCGCCTCCCGCATCAGCTGGAAGCCCTGCGCGTACGAACAGATCTTCGAGCAGTACAGCGCATCGTGGATCGCCGCCACCAGCGCCTTGCGCGAACCTTTGTACTTGCGGGACGGCCCCTTCAGCATCTTCGCCGCCGCCACCCGCTCCTCCTTAATCGCGCTCAGGCACCGCGCGAAGACCGACTCCGCGATCGTCGGCGCCGGCACCCCCATATCGAGCGCGTTCACCGACGTCCACTTGCCCGTGCCCTTCTGGCCCGCCGTGTCCAAAATCACGTCCACGATCGGCTTCCGGGTCACCGGATCCTTCTGCTTCAGGATGTCCGCGGTGATCTCGATCAGAAAGCTGCCCAGCATCCCGCGGTTCCATGCGGCGAAGATCTCGCCCATCTCGGGGGCCTTCATCCCCAGCAGGCCCTTCATCACGGCGTAGGCCTCGCAGATCATCTGCATATCGCCGTACTCAATGCCGTTGTGGACCATCTTCACGTAATGGCCCGCGCCATTCTCACCGATGTAAGCCGCGCACGGCACCCCCCCCTGGATCGGCTGGCCTGGCGCCGCCCCCGTCAGAGGCCGGCCCGTCTTCGCGTCCACCTTGGCTGCGATCGCGTTCCAGATGGGCTCCAATTCCTTGTAGGCCGCCGGATCACCGCCCGGCATCAGCGCCGGACCGAACCGCGCGCCCTCCTCGCCGCCAGAAACGCCCGAACCGATGAACCGCAACCCCTTCGCACGCAGGGCCTGCTCGCGCCGGATGGTGTCCGTCCACAGCGCGTTTCCTCCGTCGATCACGATATCGTTTTTGTCCAGCAACGGCACTAAGCTGTCGATCACGGCATCCGTGCCCTTGCCGGCTTGGACGAGGATCACGATTTTGCGCGGGCGCGAGAGGGACTGGACGAACTCTCCAAGGGTCTCGGCCCCGTGCAGGCCGCCCGGCGTGGCCGGGTTCTCGGCGACGAACTTCTCCGTCTTCTCGGTGGTCCGATTGTAAACCGAGATTCGGAAGCCGTGATCGGCGATGTTGAGGGCAAGGTTCTGACCCATCACGGCGAGGCCGATGAGTCCGATGTCCGAGGGTGTCTTGGCCATGGCGAGGAAAGTAAAAAGGGGGGGCGAGGTTGGCCCGCGCCCCGCCGAAAACCAACCTGATTCTGGCTGACTTGGCTTAGGCCACTGGGGGCGCGGGGGGCCGCTCTTCCCAGACGCGGGCGAGCTGGATGAGCATCTGGGTGGCGCGGCTCATATCCTGCAGGGAAACCCACTCTCGCTGGCTATGCACCTGGTGCATCCCGCAAAACAGATTCGGGGTCAGCAGGCCGCGGGCGGTCAGCTGCGAGCCATCGGTGCCGCCGCGGATACGATGGCGGAACGGCGTGAGGCCCGCCCGGCGGATCGCCTCCAGCGCGTAGTCCACTGGCCGCGGATCGCGGTCCAGCGAGTAACGCATATTGCGGTACTGCTCGTGGAACGCCACCTCGACGCTGGCGCCAGGTTCCGCCGCCTGTACCGCCGCCCCCGCCTGCTCCACCAGGCGCCGCAGCTCGGCCAGCCCCGCCAGTTCAAAGTCGCGCAGGATCAGGCGCACGGTCGCTCGCTCGCTGTTGCCGCGGATCTCGGTCGGATGAATGAACCCTTCCCGGTCCGCCGTCCGCTCTGGGGAACGGGAG
>Ga0194121_10006914_pt1 | contig 14997 bp, 15 predicted proteins | sample TA2MahCa50mmetaG_FD_148609 | JGI IMG/M metagenome (GOLD analysis project Ga0194121, IMG submission 148609) | Freshwater microbial communities from Lake Tanganyika, Tanzania - TA2015020 Mahale Deep Cast 50m | ecosystem: Environmental > Aquatic > Freshwater > Lake | place: Tanzania: Lake... | reverse complement strand
GTTATAGTCTCCCCGCTTGATCGTTTGCAGTGATCAGCGGGTTGTTAGCTCAGATGGTAGAGCAGGTGACTCTTAATCACCGGGTCGGGGGTTCGAGCCCCTCACAACCCACTTACGCCCTTAGGGGCGCAGAGGAGGTTTACGACCTCGTGCCAGGTACCCGAAGCGGATGTGTGTTACCTAAGACTCCCCAAAGGCTTGCCGTTCGGCAGTTTCCAAGCAAGCCAGCCATCCACAGGCTTATTGTCATTAAGGTGTTTTGCGGCGCCTGAAGGCGTTTTATGTACAACCCCATCGGCTGTTTGAATCACACCGCCTGCCAAAACCCTTGCTCTGTGATGAACTTTCAGACTGCGGCGATTCCAATGTAAATCTTCACCCTCCCTCAACTTGCCCAGCTTCAATAATTCTTTGACACTCATAGCTATCCTTTCGAAGGGGCGTTCAAACTCCCGGTATTTGAAGTCTAATTCATTGGGTTTTGTCAGTCCATTAGGCTATTTTGTGACTTCGCACTGTCGGGACGTGAAGGTTCAAGTCTTGATGCGTATTAATCAAGAAGGGTGGGTATGTGCTCAGAAAAGTCAGTAAGTGTGTCTCGCTCAAATTACCTTCCTCAACCCTTCTTAAAGTGGGCGGGTGGGAAGCGTCAATTAGTGAAGGAATTAGCAAACCTCATTCCGAAAAAGTTTTGGAAGGACCAAGGTCGCTACTTTGAGCCATTTTTAGGTGGTGGGGCTTTGATGTTTCATTTAGGCAATCCCGATTCAAATACATATATTCCTGGCGAACGACTTGTCTTGAACGACATCAATCCAGATCTTGTGACTACATATATTCAATTAAGAGATAACCCACAAAATCTCATAAAGAAACTTGAGCAGCTAAGCCTGGACACTTCTAAAAAAACATTTCTCAAGATTAGAAAAACGAAGCCCAAGAACCCTGTCGACATTGCAGCAAGACTAATTTATTTGAATAAGACATGCTTTAACGGTCTTTGGCGGGTCAATGGAGAAGGCGAGTTCAATGTTCCCTGGGGTCAATTCAAGAATCCAAAAATCTTTTCGCGTCATAACTTACTTTTAGTGAACCAGAGATTACAAGGTGCAAAGATAACAAACCTGCCTTACTCAAGAGCTCTTATGGATGTTCGTAAGTGTGATTTGGTCTATCTAGACCCTCCTTACATACCCTTAAGTGCTTCTTCAAGTTTTTCTAAATATACCAAGGATGATTTTGGGTTACTGGAACAATACGGGCTCAGCGGTGTAATTGCTGGATTAACTCAAGCAGGGGCGTTTGTCATTCTATCTAATTCAGATACTCAACTGACAAGGCGAATTTTTGGTAGCGGTTTATCCCTGAAGAAAGTGTCCGTTCAAAGAACTATTTCAGCAAAGTCTACAAGTAGAACGAGAGTCACTGAGCTAGTGGGCATCAACTTTGACTAGAAGGCAAAGCTTTTTGAGGTAATCTGCGGTCACCACAAATTGGGGGGCATAATGGTAAAGGGTGAAGGTGGTAAACAATTTGAAAAACAGTGCCGCAGCGTTCTTGAGATCTGGTGCCCAAAGAATGGTTTAGTGCTTTCGGAGCAAAGTAAGCTTCAATTTCCGAAGCCTGGTGGGGGCTCACACTTTGTTGACATTGAGATTGTAAGTTCAACTGATACTCAAACAAGAGGTCTATTTTCTTGCAAATGGCAAAAGAGCGGTGGGACCACTGATGAAAAAATTGCATATGAGGTAATTAAGCTTCTGAGTGCTATGGAGTTTGACCTGCGTTATAAGCACGCTTGGATTGCCATGGGTGGAACTGGTTGGAGTCAAAGTATTCTAAAATTTGTCTCCAGTAAGGAAATTGAAAAATGGATACCAGCCATGAAAGGTAAGGTTACAATTTTCAAAGATCCAAATGACTTGATGCAGCGAGCACAAGAAGAAATAAGACTCTATTCTTAAATTTACTTCGTAATGTCAAGGTCATATTCTGTAATCTCACGGAGATTCTCGATGGAAACTGGAGGTTCAGTTCGATGTACTATGTTGTGGCAGTTAGGGCACAGAGGAATTAAATCTAATTTAGGATCCAAAACATAACTTCCCCCCATTTTGGAAACTGGAACCAAGTGATGAACATGAATCACGTTTGCGCCAAGTGCACCATATAACTCTTGTAGGAGAAGCCCGCATCCTTGGCAGCGAAAACCATGGTGTCTTAGGCAGATCGCTCTATTGATTCGACTTCTCTCAAATTTACGAGTTACCGATAATTTCAAAGCACCTTCTTCCCTTGCTTCATTTTCTGTCGAAAGGACCCAGTCAATGTTAACGCTAAGCAAGAGAAAGAGAATGCACATAAAGTCAAACAACGCGTCATTTAGTGCCTTCATGGATTCTTCATCACATTGATAATTCTTGGCAATTACTAGTGAAAAATTGTGCCAAGTGACATCAGTAACTTCTCGTAAATTTGGTTTTCCATCAATCTCTAGACTTACACGAGAGTTACGCATTTTAGTTTTATCGACAAGGTTTTCGATTTCATCAATTCGTTCCTTCAGACACCGTCGCATAAAACTTATGAGCCCGTCAGAAAAGGAGTCAAGCTTTAGCTCAATGTGCCAGCTGAAATAGTCATCAGCAATCAAGATACTCAGACCTATCGGCCTTGGGAGTTCGACTAGTCTCAAGCTGACTTCGAAAGAGTCGTCCGCTTTTAACACTTGTCTCTCTATTTCTGCTCCTAAAGTGTCGCTTAGGGACTGAAGTTCGCCATCAATTTGCGAGAGACGCTCGCGAGAAAGTGTCACTTCTCGTTAATCGCCTGTTTCATCGAGGAATTCATCCGGTTCGGGTAGCTCCTCAGTAAGTGATCGCAAAGTCATAGACATTCGCATGCGCATTTGTTGAAATTGTTCTTTAGTGCGATCCGTTCTAGTCGCAAACTCAGCATCCATCATCGCATAAAGAAGAAAATCGAGTCCCTCTAGAGCTAGTTGATTATCATAGAGGGGCACATAAATTTTCTGGTAGAAAGGATGGCTCTTATTGATGTAGACGACATGCTCTCTGCCGCGCATGAAAGGTTCAATGAACACTCCGTCATCAAGTGTATCAACCACATCAATTCGTCTCGTCTTATTATCTGAATTTATTAAAGCTTCTTTTGCAACTATCTCATTCGTGCCAAAAACAGTATTGACTTCAATTGTATTTGGAGTGATCCGCTTGATATCCAAATCACCAATCTCAGATGAAACATCATCAATTATCTTGTTGCTTATTCTGTGTGGATCTTTATCATCCTCGGATATAGGACGATTCTTGCGCCTCTTTCTAGTCAAAGCTCGAACCTGTACGGAGTACGGTTGAATTACACTAACTAAATGGTCATACATCTCTTCAGGAAGATCGATGCTGTCTTTGTTAACAGTGAGCTCTAGCAGTGGGTCCAACTCTGGATCTAGCTCCAGAGCAACTCGCATCGAGTTGAAGTCTGGATGGAAGTTAATAATCTCAAACCAGCCTGGCTTGTGAAGAATTCGATCTGCGCGATAGGGGAAAATTCCTTGAGTTTTCATTCCTTGTTTAGATTCGGTAAACGCGCCCTCACGCTTTTCTAGATCATTCTTTCCTCGTAGAAGACAGGTTCTTATCGAGTACTTAATTTTCTTTTCGGGGTCACCATTCAGGGTCGTTGTAAACTCATCGACAACCGGATCCCAATCCGGGCTCAAGTAATCCTCATGAAAAGGATTAAAGGGAACTAAGGGTTCGTCGTCAACAACGATTCGAATCTTCGGAGAATCTTTCGCAGTTCCCTCTAGGAATCTATGAAAGACCAGACTCAGATATTCCTTTGTTTGCTCGACAACATCCTTGTTGGTAACTTCTTTATTTCTTTTTCCTCTCTTTGTATCTCTTTTCTTCTGACGAAAGATAGCTTTCTCCCAAATTACAACTGTGCCATGTTCATTGCCAGCACCGCGATTGAGAGCATCTATTTGAGAAGGTGAAGGATCGTAAACTTCGAATTCCCAGCGATTAATTTTCTTGACCTTTTCTAGATCCCAAGTTGCAGCGTAGGCAACACCTTTATTGTCCCTTGACACAACGGTGAATTTTCTTGTGTAAGAAGTTGATGAAGTTTTTAGGCCCATTCCATATACGCTTAACTTTGTACGAGCCATTGATCTTTCTGTCCCGTACGTCATTGCCTTAACTAATTCATCATGAGACATGCCGCAGCCATTATCTGCGATAAATACTTTGTAGGTTCCATCAAGTAACTTCTGAAATCGTAAACTAATTTTTGTCGCTCCAGCACTTATGGAGTTATCAATTATGTCAGCAACTGCCGTCCACGGCGAGTAGCCCAATTTGGACAGTGCATATGATGCTATTGACGGATCTGGAGTTCCATCAAATGTTTGGTTATTCATTATCGCTCCTTTTGTCATATTTATCTTACACTCCTATAAATTGAATAGGCGATATCTTAATCGCTCTCTCGAAATCCTTATTCTTGGAATCTGATACGGAATCCTCAAGGGCGACTTCGGCTAATTCCTCTTTAAATTCCTGCCTATCGTTGATTACCTCTTCAATAGTTCCCAAATAGAACATTTTGTGGACAAAGACTGTCTTGTCTTGTCCGTGTCGATAGGCTCTGAATGTAGCTTGTCTCTCCACTTGGGGATTCCACTGTCGGTTAAAGTGAATAACATGATTTGCTGCAGTTATATTTAGTCCTACGCCACCAGCCTTTGGATTTATAACTAATACTCCAAATTCTTGTGCTGACTCAAACTTATCAAGAATGGCATACCTACCTTCTTTCGAGACTCGACCATCTAAAAAATCTACAAATGAATTTTGAAAACGACCTTCACATAATCGAGTTATCAGATCTACAGAATCTTGGAAAGTTGTAAAAACAATAGCTTTTTCTTGATTCAACCTCACCTCACCTAGAATTTCAAGAAGCCTTAGAAGTTTTGCATCTCCCTTATCAACATAGTCAGAGATAAGTAGACCTGGGTAGCAACTTAATTGAGTTAGATGAGTTATCATTGCTAGCGCATTAGAACCCGAGCCATTGTTCATAAACTGCCTTCTTTGGGAATCATAAGTCTGAGCAAAAGTCGCTGTTGGAACAATCGGTTCATCGATCTCGACGAGCTCTGGCAACTCGGTCTGGACATCGCGAACTACACGACGGAGAATAAGTGGAGCAATGTGCCTCCCAACTCTCTTTGCATCGGATGGGTGGTCTTCTATTAACGAAGTAAAAAACCCAAAGCTTCCGAGCAAGCCCTTACGAACTATATTTCCAAGTGTCCAAAGATCTTTTAGTGAGTTCTCGACAGGAGTGCCTGTGAGTAAGACTTTGCGTCTTGAGACTACCTCTAGAGCTGATTGAGATCTTTGAGAGTTACGGTTCTTCAGGAGCTGTGCTTCATCAAATATTACGAGATCCCACTTAGTCTGTCTCAAAATCCCTAAGTCTCTAGTTAAGACTTCATAAGACGTTAGCACAATTCCTGGTCGATCAATTCTGTCAACTCTTCCCTCACGTTCTGCACCGACATGGATGTAAACACGCAAATCAGGGACAAATTTCTTAATCTCCCTTGCCCAGTTGATGACTAGATTTGAGGGGCAAGTAATAAGAAATTTTGATTTCTCTGGATTAAATGTCTCAGCAATCAACGCCAGCGCTTGAATTGTCTTACCGAGTCCCATTTCATCACACAAAAGTCCTCCAATACCCTCGTCATGTAAACCGACAAGCCAATTGACGCCCATTCTTTGGTAAGGAAAGAGCCTTTTTGAAACGTGCGATTCAAGAGGGCGGTATCTACTTGGTAGATACCCATTCAATTCGTCTTGATCATAGGAGATAGGAATACTCCGACGCCCGCATTCAGCTATGAGACTCAGTGCACTCGCCAAAGAGATTTGAGTCAAATCTTCGATGTCATGTTCTGCAAGCAAATCTTTTATTTCTTCAACTTCGATTAAGTCTATAGGAATCCAAGCGCCTTTAAAAATTAAATAGTCCTGCAATTCTATTAAGTTTTTGACTTCTATCCGCAGGTTATCAGAAACAAGTTTAAGCCTTAAAGATATAGATTTTTCTTGCGAATAAACTTCTAAATAAATCTTGGCTACACCGTAGACTTCAAGCCCACAAGATGACCCAGTACTCTCCACGTACTGCCAAAAATCAATTGCACTAAGTCTTGTCGGGGTGCCATCTACATCCCTTTGGACTGAAGAGTTAGCCACGTATGGACTAGACACCCTGGCCTCCTCAAGTTTCGTTTTCGTCTTAGAATCTATCAACTCTGGCACTCTATTGTCGCAACTCTTTGTCACCGCTGTGAAGCCTCGACAATGCCAGACCTACGTCTTCGCGTGCACGTAATGCAATACCTGCAAGTCGTGCCAACGCGCCGCTTGCGATGCCAGTCTCTTTATTGATTTGAGCCTCAAAATCAAGACTCCGCTCAATTTCCGACACGACATCCTTTAATTGAGAGATATCGAGCTCTCCGTTGTTTAGTAGTCCAAGTGCAAGATGTTTAGCATAAGAATATGCTGCTGCTATAGGAGCATCGCTAGCATCGTCGAGAACCGCAAGAATGTTGTTTCCTGATAAAACTTTGAACTGTTTCCCATTAGTTGGCGCTTGATCAATAGAAGCAAAGACGATAACCCCCACGGGAACATTTCGGTTTCTCTTATTCTCGTTTAACTCTCTTAATGCTTCCTGCAGACTGAGCTTCGAATCTTTAGCTTCAACAACAAATAGAGGTTGAATTATTCCGTCAGTTCTCTCTTGTGAACTTACCAAGAAATCCCCAGAATTTATCCTACGTTGATTGTGAGACTTACCAGTTCGACTTCTCGAAACATCTTCTATCAAGTCTGTACCGCATAAGTTTTCAAGATAGAAGCCAACCCTCTCTTGATGGGCAGTCCCTTTGCTCGGGGAGCTCTTATAGAGACCTCGGGATATTCCAAGATTCTGAATCGCCTCTTTTAACACATCTCTTTGGGACTTCAATTCTGCTCGTACTTCTCTCTCAAATCCAGCAAAGGAATCCTTTAGTACCTCTCCGGTCACGGCCTTTAGCTGTCTTGGGTATCTGTTTTCTGTCTGATCAATAATTCGGTCAATGACTTTGTCTGCTGAGATCGAGAATTGCTCAAGTGTTGAGTCGCTGGAAGCAAACTCAAAGGCCGCAGACGCCAATTCCAGCATCTCTTGTATTGCTTGTTCTGCACTCAAGCCCGTTTCTACTGCATGCCTGATCCTTTTAACGGGTCTTCCATGAATTCGAATGGAAGTAAGAAGCATCTCATCTTGACTAACTAAAACGTATGACATGTCTTTACCTCCTTGATTTGACTTTTAGATGAGTATTTTCTGGGTTGAGAGTGACGCAAGGACAGGGTTAAGCAGCGAGAGCTAGTTTGCTTTTTGCGTGAATACAGGTCTTACCGGTTTGTCCAACTGCCACTGCCAGGCGAAAGAGTTCATCGGCCTTAACGAGCACCTGATAACAGAGATTGTTATCAATTGTTATTTGGAGCTTACGAAACATGAAATCATGTGGACTGCTACTAACATAGATGCGTATTCCAGGAATATGGTCCAGGTATGTTGCTCTTCCCAACTTGGCTGCCGTAGCAAGAAATGTTGCGAGAGCGTGTAATTCGCTCCGCGACATGGGGAGAAGTTCGATTTGATTAGAGTAATGTGAGTTTTGAAATTTGAACACAATCGAATTCAAATCGAACTTCTCACATGAGCAGTTTGGGCAAAAAAAGTGAGTTGAGTCTATGCTTGCAGAGGTTGCTTTGAATGAACGCAATCCCTTCTCGTTACCACGCAACGAAAGTGTTTTATCCATTTACGCCTTTCTGTGCTTCAACTGGAAGGGGCTGGCTTTCTATACCCCTACTCGAGATCTTGTAGGTGGAGGACGGTAATTCCTCGCTTCATCTACTCGAGATCTTGTTGGTGACTGTCCTGTCTATCTCACTCAGTTATTCCCGAATTCTTGTGTCGCTCGACCAAAATTTGAAGTAATTGCTGAATGTCATGAGGTACTTGTCCAAAATATCCGTCTTCGTGTCCGGGTAGCTCGGGCCACTCCGGAATCTCACCATTTTCGTCAGGAGTTAACTCTTGATAAGTGGAGAAGCTGGAATCTAATGTGGTGGTTTGTGAAGCAAACAGCAGTTTGATAAGGTTGGCTTGCTCTTTGCTCTTTATGGCGTGAACACGGAGACGCGTTATTAAATACTCGCTGTGGGTCTCTACAATCAACTGTCTATCAGCAAGCGTCATCGCTATAAAGAAATCGGCTAGCTGTCGCTGCAAACTTGGGTTGAGGTGCAGTTCAGGTTCCTCCAAAAGAACCATGGACCCTCGCCGCGCAACAAGGCAAATTGCAATCACAGGAATCACTTGGCTAATGCCAACTCCCAGCGAACGGAGTGGACGTCCATCAACAGTTAACTTAAGGCCGTAATGCAACTCTGGAATTGATGTAACACCTGTTTTTGCAATTCCCAATTTCAACAACCAAGCATTGAGAGCCTCTGTAAAACTGCACGTCCTCATTTCTATACTAACGTAATCTAAACCCGGAATTGGTAATGGGATCGGATAATGAGAAACTGGGTTTTCAAACACCAATTGACCGAGTCTTTCACCTTCACGGCCTAAAGGTATCTGCGAACTTCCGGGGCTCCAAAACCTCTCGTAGATTTCAGTCGGTGCTTTTCGCAGAGGTCCAAGATAAGAGACTCTCTGTAGGTACTCTCTAAATTTTTGCACAGCGTGTCCAACTATTAAGTTTAAAGAATTTTCTTCATCAAAATAAGCTAGATCGTCTACCAGTGCAAACCCCGTAGGCACCAGTCGAGCGGGCACAGATTTGTCAAACTTCTTTATCTCATCAAGTCGAGACTTAACTCTTCCCCAAAAGACAGTTAATGAGAGTGAAATGCTTTTCCTTAGAGTAGCCAATTCGGCTGTATTCATTTGATAGGGCTTAAAATACTTGTTGATCTCCGACAAAAGATATATGTCGTGTTCAGCCTCTGGAATAATTATTCCTTCTTTGGACAAAAGGTCAAGAGTTTCGTCATAGTAGCCGTGAACGTCAGGCGCATCAACTAGATACTTCTTTACTGGAATATCCAAAGAGTTCCAGGGCAATAACTCCTGCCCAATCGCATCAAACTCCTCACTTCTCCAATCAACGTCCGCTATCTCACGCGCAACTTCTATACATTTCTTTGCATAAGCCTCGACGGACAGTTGAGATAAACGATCTATTTCATCTTCAGAAAGAGACTGCTGATTATGGTTGTCACCTTTGCTTGCCTCTACTCGCAAGCTTCTAACAATTTCAGCGGCAATAGGCTGAGGTCTTGAAAAGAAGGAATTTTGATGCCTTATAACAATTTCCAGTAGATTCATAGATTCTAGGCCCGTTATTGGTATACCAAGCATGAATTGCGTTGCTTCAAGAGTCCTAGTTTCTAGCTTGTTGGGGTAGACCAAATAACTTCTTGGATCCATATGGACTGCTCCACGGCTCTTCAGATTCCCTGTAGTTCTGACAGAAGATGAAAAATTGTGATCATACTTGTTATCAAATTCTTCCTCTGAAGTATTCTGACTCACATTCTTTTTGGATCCGACAATTTGCTGGACCTCAAGACCATTTACAGATAAGGAGGCTTTCCCAGATCTCACTTTAAGGAGATTTTTCTCATATTCATTATCGTTTGCCTCAAATTGAGCAAGTAGTAGCAGGTTACAACCTCTAAGGGCTGGAGATATATTTTGCGATATCGACCCAAGATCTACGTCAATATTTCGTAAATCATCATGATCTTTTAAGATCGACTCAAGCCATCGACCGCGAAACGGTATTGGAAACCGAAAATTACATCCGATAGAAATGTATTGATCAGTTTTGCTCGCGTTATCATTTATTAGTTCGGAAAACTGACCCAGAGTTATCAAACTCCCGTTCATATCCAAAAATCCCTTGGCTCCCAATCCGCGAGAGTCTGGCGAGCTTGCATTTTGTGCCAAGAGGAGTATCGCCTGTATCAGCGTACTTTTGCCCGATGAGTTTCTACCTACCAAAATTGTCAAAGGCGCAAGCTCCAATTCGCAATTCTTAATACTCTTAAAATTGCCTAGTTTGAGGCTCTTGAGAAAGGGAAGGCTTGGCGTCTCATGTAATTCCCTTAGTAGTTCTTCGTTCTTGAATTGCCAGGGTTCACTCGTTGTACGTTTCACCATTTAGCACCTCACTAGAGCTCGAGCGTAGGGATTTGAAGTAACACGTTCCAGAAGAAGTTCGATTGACTCAGTCTGTTTTGACCCACTCATCTCACTTATAAATCTTCTGTACGATAATCGTTCACCATTAGAGCTCGGTACAAGGCTAAAAGCACTAACCCTATCATCGACAAAGGAGAAGTATTCTAAGAAATCAAGACTGATGCTGACTACTGCATCAATGAGTTTGGATCTCTCTACCCAGGAGCGATCAAGAAGGCTCATTTCATAGTTTCCAGCGAATAAACAATCGTGATTTTCGTTAGTAATGTAATTTGCAGGCGCTAAACGTAGAAAGGATTGTCGAAAAAGATCGGTTACGCATTGCTGGCAAATCTGGCCATGAACTTTGCTCCCTTCTAGAATTGAAAGGTCGAAGCTAAAAATCAAGTCAGGAGATAACACAAGGGCGAAAAGCAATTTCTTTCCGTCTGGCTCGGCGATGAAGTCTCGTGTCACCGCTCGATCAGGTTCGGAGTGAACCACGATGACTTCAGCTAAATTGGCAGCAGAAAAAACTCGCGCGATGCAGACAAAAGTGGGCCCGTAAGAATCTATCCAGACTCGTCGGATTTGTCCTATTTTTGGACTCATGGATTGTGTTAAGGCTTCGGCATTACTCGACATTTTTCTCTACCTCCTCAGCAGCTTCCAAAAGTAAGTCATTTTCTGTGACCCAGTATTGCTCGGCATAGTTCCTCACCTTTGTCACTAGGCTTTCCGCTACTGTTTGTTCGGCATTCTTATCAAACTTCTCGAGTTTCACCGCTAAAAAGATTGACTTCTCCTCTTTCGTGAGATCGGCAACTAGTGCCCTGGCCGCTTTGGCCAGTGCCTCGTCATTACTACTCGAGATCATGTCAAACGGGTCCAAAGAAGTGGGCTCGTTCTCTATCTCCATGCCCGAATCCCCAAAATCCTCCTCTTCATCCTCTGGGTTGAACGAGGCATACGGGACAGTGCCAAACTCATCGCTTTTCCCCTCTAAGAGTTCTTGAGGCGACACCCCTTTCGCAGAATGGCGATTCAAATCCAAAGACTTGAAAATGACCCTACGGGTCGCATCCCTGTGGGACGCAGTGCCCTCACGCTTGGGGAGCACAACTGATAGAGCTTTGTAAATTTGAGCCTTACTCGGCAATGGGTTCATGAGACTTATCTCATTAGCAAACTTGCCAATACTCTCCATAGTGAAAGGGCCTTTTTTTGCCTTCCGTGGAGTTCCTCGGGCCGTGATAGCCGGTAGCGGTTTCCAATCTTGAGATTCTTTCAACATCATCTCGACCAGTCGATCCACAATCGCATTATGTTCTAATGAATTCTTCGCTACACCATTGTCGTTTAAGATACTGATTTCAAACTTTCTAAACAAAATTCGGCGGAGAATAGCTACGATGTTTTCATCATGTGATGCTTCAGTCATGTCCTCGAGCCAAATTGTCAAGCTCTTCTGCATCATGTTGTAAAGATGCCCCACACTTGCATCTGAGCTGCCTTCAACCAGGGAAAGAAAAGTAGCATGCTGTCTCCTCTTGGGATTTAGGAAGCGCTCAATGATTACTCGTTCTGATACGTGTCGAACATCTTGATCTGACCATCTCCATTCACTCAACCCATCTCCTATGGAGTAAAGTCCAAATCTTGCGGGCGACAAAGAGTCAGACCGTTTTAGTTTTGATTTCACGGCGCATTCAGTCAGAGCTAACCAACTCTTGCCAATTTGCTCATACCCATTCTCTGGCAGAGCTTCTCTACTTGAGACTTCCTCTTCGATAAGTTTTTCAAGGGTTAGTGTTTCTATAAGAAGACTGAATTCAAGAATTTCTGAATCTCCGCTGAAAGAATTCATAAATTCTCATCCCTCTTAACTTCTTTTTGAATCAAGGAAGTTCCATGTACCTTCTCTATGCACGCAGAAAATGTACGCAACCAAGATTGATCCGATTCAAAGCATTGAGGTAGATTCCGCAAAACAATACTTACGGGCACTTTCTTTGGGTGCCGAATGATCACCGCCGCATCGCTAGTACAAGGACAGGCTTTCTTGGGTGGATGCACATGAGCTCTGTGGATAAGACTGAATGGAATTTGATCTCTTTCGAGTTCAAAATGGGATTTGGACCGAATCCAGACCTGAATGAGTCCACTTCTAACGTTCTCAATCCCAAAGATCAAGCAAGGATGAGATTGAGCATAATCCGCCCCTTTGATATTGGTTACATTGTCAGGGAGCGTAAACCAACTTCCAATGGGCTGTTCGCCTGAGTCAATACGGCCCTGCAAGACATACGCAGCTAGTTTTTCAAAAGCGTCCTGCTCCACGCCCGACAACTCTAGACTATTTTAGTTTGGGACTTGCAGGTAACTCCGTTTAAAGCCGACAAGATCTCGAGTAGAACTTACGAAAGTATCCGATCAATTGCTGGAACCGATGGCAGTGATGTGACGTTAGCACTCAGGTTTTACGCGGACTAAGCAAGAGAATCTCAGAGCTCGAGCGCCTCCTTGTACGCAAGGATCTGAGTGAATGGGACAGACGCTGGTCCGAATACAAACTCGCCGAAGCCAATTTTTGGCTTTGGGCCGAGACTCAGGGATGGGAAGAAAGACGGAGGGCGCGCAACTCGCTTGGTTGATCAACACATAACCCTTTTATTAAGTTATTCCAAGAAGCTGTATCAAGGAGTCTGTACCTGTGGATGGACTTCCACGATCTGCTCTTTTGAGGACGCTGACTTGATGCGTGCGATGCACGCTCATGCAGTTGTCACCTTTGGCAGTTACCAATGAATTCAAGGATGTCAGTTAATCGTCATACGTTTTGAGAGTTTTCAACGAGGGAGGAAAAATCGACAATCAGGAAACTGAAGATCAACAATTGTGGAAGAGACTTCCACACACTGAAGGTGAAGAGCGAGCGGAATTACTAATCCAGCTCGCACAGCAAGCGCTCTATAGATCATCAGGTAATGAAGCACTTGCACTAGCTGAGCAAGCCCATGAGATATACCAAGGCTTAGGGGCTAGAGCATCATCGATAGCGATGGCAAATGCAATAACAGGAATTGGTTACTCGCTAAAAGAACTAAATAGAGTTGATGAAGCAACAAAGGCTCTTGATGGAGCAATTGATTTGCTACGCGAAAGTAAGCATCCATTCGTGGCTGATACCCTAAGAACTAAAGCAAGCTGGTATGGAGAGCAAGGTAAATGGGATGAGGCGTTAGCTAGCTATAGCGAAATAGCTCAGATAAATGAACTTGATAGTGACAGTGAGTTCTACGCCAGAGATCTCTTCTCAATTGCCGCCTGTTACCACGAGCTAGGAAACTGGAGTGAGGTAATCACATACGGACTTAAAGCTCGCGACATTTTCAAAGAAGAGAAGATGGTCTTTGAAATTAGCTGGTGTGATCTAAATATTGCAGATGCCCACGCAGAGCTAGGAGATGGTGAGCAAGCTATCTTCTGGGGACGCAAGGTAAATGACATAGCAACCCTTCGCAAAGATAACGAGATGATCTGCAAATCAAACTTTGTGATGGCAAAGGGCTATAAGGTTCTTGAGAAGTATCAAGATGCAGAAAACCTTCTTCTTGCAGCTCAAGATCTGGTTGCTAATTCAAATGATTGGACCCAAATCACAAAAATTGAAAAAGAGTTAATCAGTATTTATCGCTTAACTGAGCGTGATACCGAGGCCGATGAGGCAGAGCGCAGGCTCTCAACTCTTACCGAGGTCGTGGAGTAGGCAGTTAGTTATATTGCCAATAGTTTTTCCCCCTCTTGCCTTATCCCTGTTTGATATAAGAGGGGCTAACTTTAGGATTTAAGGAGAAATTTTGAGTCTAAGTAATCTAAGTAAGAAGTCAAGCGTGCCACATCGAGCAACCCTTTCACCATCATCTTTTTATAACATCAGATGTCCTAGATGTCTCTGGCTCGAGTATTGGCATAACGTGAAGTTTCCGGGGAAGTTTCTCGATACAAGACTCGATTTACTAGCAAGCCAGTCTCCATCAACGGTGAGCAGACACGGTGGAAGATCTACGGAGAGATAGATCTCTTAGTTGATCACCAAGATGGTACCTACTCGATCGTTGATGGAAAAGTCTCGATGAAGAAAGATGCCGAGGCCCTCATTGAGAGCTACTGGACTCAATTGGAGGCTTATGTTTACGCGTTCGAAAACCCCTTGGAGGGTGCGCCGAAGCCAATTAAATCAATTGGCCTGCTTCAATGGCGTATCGATGACTCACTTCACTTCGAAGGGGATTCCCGCGGGTTCTCTGTCGATCACCGCTACATATGTATTGAGCGAAGGCCCGAGGAGTTTCAGAGCTTCTTGGAGAAGTTTATTGGAATCATTGAGGGTGATTTTCCGGAGTCAGGTGCGGATTGTGAGAACTGCAAGTTTCTTGCCAAATTAGGTTTCAGCTACTAACACCCCCACCCTTAACTCACTTCCCTATCCCCAGCCCTATCTGGTCACTTAGATCCGTAACGACAGAGATCTAGGCAGTAGCCCTTTGTAAGCAACCTGATAACAACGAAACTCTTTGATTTCATGGTTTTGGGGATGTAGATTGTGGTCACAATCAAAGGATGACGCTC
>Ga0194121_10006913_pt1 | contig 15000 bp, 14 predicted proteins | sample TA2MahCa50mmetaG_FD_148609 | JGI IMG/M metagenome (GOLD analysis project Ga0194121, IMG submission 148609) | Freshwater microbial communities from Lake Tanganyika, Tanzania - TA2015020 Mahale Deep Cast 50m | ecosystem: Environmental > Aquatic > Freshwater > Lake | place: Tanzania: Lake... | reverse complement strand
TTGCCGTCATGCCCGAGCCCTCCATGGCGCCAAGTAGAGCGTTGCCGACCTGCAAAAGCATAATCCATTGGGTATTTTCGGGAAATAGAAATTGCGCACTTCCTAAGGGAGCCTCTGCACATCTTTTGCGCAAAGTTTTCCCCATTTTTTCCACATCATATAGCGCAGAGAAGCGAGAGCTTTGGACATGTATACCACATCACGGTCTGGGGAACAATCCCCTGGTCCTGCCGGAGACTGCCCAGTTAACAGGGCACTCTCACTGTCTGTATTCCCCTGCACTCGCTGTGCGAAGACGCAGACAGGCGCTGCTAGCCGGGCTGTCGAACGCAGCGCCATATCATCTATAAAAACTTCTCTATTCAATAAGTTAGGCACATCTCTTGCATTTTTTGTCGTGAGAGAAGAGCTATGGCATCTCTTTTGCTAGGACCTACATGCATATCGCCGGTATCAACACAAAAGCGTCAGCCAACCCTGTCCTGGATTTTACATAAGGAATGCCTATGCGACGCAAAATTCCTACCATCCACGAAAGTGCTGAAGTGCTCCACGAGCGGTACCAAGCCGAACCGCAGGCACGTCTACAACAACGACTCTACATGCTATATCTCCTGCAGTCTGAGCGCGCCAAGACCATGAAAGACGTGGCTGCCCGTTTGCAGGTGCACCGCGTCACCGTCGGACACTGGCTCCACGTGTATGAGCAGTCCGGCCTTGAGGGTTTGCTTGGCATTAATCCCCATCCTGGTCGGCCGCTTTCATTGTCGCAGGATATCCTGGAGCAACTGCAATGTTATCTCGAGATTCCAGGGTATTTTCAAAGTTACAAGGAAATTCACATCTGGCTCTGCGAGACCTTCCATCTCGACCTGAGCTACAAAGTAGTCCATAAAATTGTGCGTTATGTCCTGAAAGTACAATTGAAGAACCGTCACCAGACCGCAGTCACAGCTCTTTCATAGGGTGGGCATAGCCCACCCGGCACGCTCCGTTTCCGTGTGGTGTGTCTCTTAGCGCGTGGTTTTGCTCCGACGACGAGACGTCGGTGCGGGGGGGCTGGCTGGGGCAAAAACCCCTGCTCGCTCCAACTCGTAGAGGGCGCGTATGCCGACGCTGTAAGCCACCCCGCCTCCAGGGACTGCCGCGGCTTTCATCGCCTCGAAGAGCTCCTCCCGCGTGGCGCCGTATGCAACGGCACGGCGCATATGCGCTTCTACGCCATATTGCAGGCCCCGCGATGCCAAAATGCCTATCACGATCAATTCTTTGACCTTGACCGACAGTGTGCCTTCTTCGCCGACACTGAGGCGGCGGACTTCCGTCCGTGCGGCATCATAGGCCGGGTCTAGTTGTGCTGCCCATTCCATTTCATCATAGCCATAGGGATTCTGCATGTCTGGCTGTTGCTTCGGCTTGGTCGGCATGAGCCCTCCTGTGTATATGTGATGACTAAACACTTCATTTCCCCTGTGCAGCATACCATACCTGCCGGGCCATGCGTCATGGTCTTTGCGCCGAGCCCGTCGCTTGACCATGCAGCCGTAACCGCGCTACGATAGACTCACATTCTTGCATCGCCGTCAGTGCTCTCGGGTCAACGTGTAAAGGACAATTCCATGAAATTCGCGCGTTTTCAAGCCGGTGGTCAGATCAGATATGGCATCGCAGAGGGAGAAAATATCCGCGAAATCCACGGTGATCTCTTTGGGGACCACACGCCAACAGGCACCGTGTATGCCCTGAATACGGTGAAACTCCTTGTTCCGTGTACGCCGAGTAAAATGCTCGCGCTGGGGCTCAATTATGCGCTGCATGTCGCAGAGGGCGGTACAGGGCGCAAACCTCCGGAGCGCCCAGAGATTTTCTATAAAGTCCCGTCGTCGCTCTGCCATCCTGGTGATCCCATTCTGATCCCGCCAGGGGCTGGTGAAACACACTACGAAGGTGAGCTCGTGGTGGTCATGGGCAAAACCGCTAAACGCGTCCCCGTGCATGCTGCGCTCGACTATGTTTTTGGCTATACGTGTGGCAATGACGTGAGTGCCCGTCCCTGGCAGCGCGGCGACTTGCAGTGGTGGCGCGGCAAATCCTGTGACACGTTTTCTCCCCTGGGGCCGTGGATCGAGACCGAGATTGCGGACCCGTCGACGCTGACGTTGGAAACGCGCCTGAATGGTCAGGTGAAACAACATGCCGAGACAAATATGCTGCTGTTCGACGTGCCCACATGCATCAGCTTTATCAGTCAGCATGTCACGCTCTATCCAGGCGATGTCATCTATACCGGCACCTGTGAGGGGGTTGGCCCGATGGACACTGGTGATACTGTAGAAGTCGAGATCAGCCACATTGGCGTGTTGCGCAATCCAGTCATCCGTGAAACCGAGTAGCGCGAGGTGCCCCACAGGCACAGAAGGGGTGGAAGGCGATGGACAACGAAGCGACGTTGCGGGCTCTGGCCTTACAAGTACGGAACTGGGGGAAATGGGGCCCGGACGATGAAATTGGCACGTTGAATTACATTACACCAGCCACGATTGTCCAGGCGAGCCAGCTCGTCACCGCTGGTAAAGTCTTTGCCCTGGGTATTCCCCTCCAGCGTCATGGTCCGCAGAGCGGCACCCGGCAGCGCTTTAACCCCATTCACACCATGTTTCGTGATGGTGGGGACCAGCCGAAAACGCCAGAAGAAGTGGTCGCGCTGCAGGGCTATGGCGGCTCGGACGACTGTATTACCATGCCTCTGCAATGCGTCACGCAGTGGGATAGCCTGGCGCATGTGTTTGATTCGGGCAAAATGTACAATGGCTACGACGCCACCCTGGTGACCAGTAGCGGCGCCGCGAAAAACAGTATCGACAAAACGAAAAACAAGATTGTCGGGCGCGGCGTCTTACTTGATGTGCCCCGCTATAAGGGCGTGCCGTTTCTGCAACCAGGCTATGCCATGACCATTGCGGATCTCGAAGGCACCGCAGCGGCCCAGCACGTCGAGGTCCGCAGTGGCGATATTTTACTGGTGCGCACTGGACACATGTCGACTTATTTGCAGAAGGGCAACTGGCATTTTTTTGATCTCGACACCTCCCCTGGAGTGTCCGTCTATACAGCCCCCTGGCTGCATGCCAAAGAAATCGCTGCCATTGGTAGTGACAATTATGCGGTCGAAGTCCGTCCTTCAGAGCTGCCGCCCTTCCGGAGCCCGTTTCACATTTGTGCCATTCCCAACATGGGTTTGACGCTAGGCGAAATTTTTTACCTAGAAGAACTGGCGGATGACTGCGCGGCAGATGGACGCTATGAGTTCCTCCTGGTCGCCCCACCGCTGCCAGTAACCAACGCGGTCGGCACACCAATCAATCCCTATGCCATGAAGTAGGAGGAGGCGGTATGCCCAAACCCGTTGCTGAGGACTATCAATCGCGGCCGCAAAAACCTGACGATTTTGACGCCTTCTGGGAAGGTGTGCAGCACCAGGCAGCGGCGATCCCGCTGGAGCCTGCGTTTGTGCCTGACCCACTCCGGAGTTCCGCGGAGATCGAAGTATTCCAGGTGTTTTATACAAGCCTCGATCAGGTACGGGTCGCCGCGTGGTATTGCCGCCCTACCCGTCGGTCCGCGCGTACGCCTGCCATCCTGTATACCCCCGGGTATCAAATGGACCCGCCGATTCCCAAGGAATGGGCTGCCAAAGGCTATTGCGCGCTGTCGGTAGCGCCGCGTGGCAAACTCCGCAGCATGCAGCAGTTCAACCCGGGATACCCAAACTTGCTCACCTACAACATTACTGATCGCCACACTTATGCGTATCGTGGGTTTTATATGGATGCCTGGCGGGGCATTGATGTGCTGCTGGCATGTCCGGAAGTCGATCCAGAACGGCTGGGCGTGACGGGGACAAGTCAGGGCGGTGGCCTCACCATTACGACGGCAGCCATGCGTTCGGAAGTCCGCGCCGCGGCAGCAGGGGCACCGTATCTCTGTGGCTATATGGACGCCATTGCCCTGACGCACACCTATCCCTATGAAGAGATCAATGACTATATACGCGCCCATCCTGCCAGCCGTCAGGCGGTAGAAAGTACCCTGGCCTATTTTGATGGCATAAACTTTGCCGACCGTATTACCTGTCCGATCATTGTCAACATTGGCCTGCAAGATAACGTCTGCCCACCCGAGACCGGGTATGCGCTGTTTCGCAACATCCGGTCAGCGGACAAACGGCTGTACGCTTATGATGGACACGGCCACGATGCCGGGCGGGTCCGGCACGCGCCTATCGTTGATCGCTTCTTTGCCCAGCATTTGTTGTCCGGGAGGTAGAGACGTCATGGCTCAAATCCCCAGCGATTTCCACGTCTATTGGCAACAGACCCACGACGCGCTGGCAGTGTATCCTGCCTGCCCAGAGGTCGAAGTTCTGCCCATGCGTAGTACCGAGTTCGCCACACTCTATCGCGTGCGGCTCACCAGCGTTGGCCCCTATCGTCTGTCGGCGTATCTCAGCATTCCCGTGGGGTCTGGTCCCTTCCCCGCCATTTATTACACGCCAAAATATCAAAGCGTGCTGGAAATTATCCCCCAGGGGACCGCCAACCTGCAGCGTAGCCGGTACATCACACTGGCCCTGGCGAGCCGGGGGCAGCGTACCTCTGATACTCCCTACGCCGCCATGTTTCCCGGCCTGCTGACCGATGGTATCACGCAGGCGGCCACCTATCCTTTCCGGGGCATTGTGGCCGATAGTGTCAGAGGCTTGAGCTATCTCTTGACCCGCCCCGAACTCGATGCCACACGCGTCCTGGTCGTCGGCAATGACCTGGCGTTGATCACTGCCGCGTTGCAGCCTGGAGCTACGCATGTGGTAAGCACCCCGGCACTGTTCTATGACACCATCGCCCTTGCTGCCCAGACAACGGCGTATCCCCTGGAAGAAATCAATGACTACCTGCGTGCCTTTCCAGCCCACACTGAGGCTGTGCGCCAGACCCTGAGCTACTACGACCTGCGCGCCTTTGCCCCACGTGTTACTGCACACGCTCTGCTTATGGCTGGGGCGCCGGGCTCCTTGCTCAGTGCCACTACCCTCGCCCCCCTGGAAGCAGCTCTCCACGGGCAGGTGACCATGCATGATTCCGAGCAGTCGAACTACAAGGATGGGCTGTATAGCGAGCAGTGGATGGCAGCGCAGTGTGGAATCACTGATGTCCAGGCCATTCTCCCGGAGCACTGGCGCTCATGAGGCATGCCCCTCTTCCATCCATAGGCCAGACTTAACATGAAGAGCTTGTGAAACAATGCCTTCTGGCCCCCTCTCCCCCTGGGAGAGGGCTGGGGTGAGGGCAAGACGTTCTGACCAGAAGCCGCTGCGCCCTCACCCTGACCCTCTCCTGGGGGGAGAGGGAACTGGAAAAACCCTTGGAGAATCAACATTGAGACTGACGTTCGCGCCTCTGCTCTTCCGCCACCCCCGGCCAGGAGAGGCCGGCAGAGAAAGCCAGGGTGGAGAGCCATGGAGCGGCGCCCCACTGGGGGGGAAGCGCTGACCGCGCCAGCTATACCGGGCTGCGTGGCAAGAACGCGTCTTACAGGGTGATCCGATACACGCGCGTCGCCGTATCGTGAAACATGGCAGCGCGTTCGGCAGCCGAGTACCCGGCAGACAACCGTTTGAAAGCGTTATACATTACGTTGTATGAAAACGACACTTTATCGACCGGGAAATTGCTCTCAAACATGCAGCGATTGGGACCAAATTGTTCAATACAATAGTGCATGCAAGGCGCCATGGACGCTGCGAGTTCGATAGAATCGACAGGCTTGGTGCGGGTATGCCAGTCAAAGCCGGTGCGCGGCATACCCATACCACCCAGCTTCATATAGACATTGGGGCAGGCGGCGACTGCCGCAATGCCACGACGCCAGGTGGCGAGCACTTCGTCATCCCGGTTGGCGTAAGGCCCTACCCGTAGTAAGCCACCGATATGATTCACGATAATAGTCAGATCGGGCACGGCTTTCGCAAAGTCGGCCAGTTCAGGGAGCTGTGGGAAATACATCCAGCCTTCCAGGGACAAGCCCATCCGCGCTAACACCCGTGCCCCCGCGCGAAACTGGTCGCTGGCAAGTTGATGTGGCGTGTTATGGGCAGCGGTATTTTCTACTTCAGGATGGGGATCCCAGGTTACTGAATGGCGAATGCCGCGAAACCGATTCGGGCTAGCGGCCTGCAATGCTTCTAGCACTGGGGCAACGCGCTCGCCCAGATTGAGATTGGCATGGCCGACAATGGATGCCGCGGCTCGGCCCTGGCCGTACAGGCCACTGGCGCTGGCCGCAGCCAGGCCCTGGACGAATTCGACCTCACCCACGGGACGCATCTCCACCGGGCCGTCGGTGCGATACATGGCACGGGCTTCAATAAACACTGTAGAGCGCACGTTGTGCCCGCTGTGCATGTCTGCTGCCAGCTCGTGGAGTAGGTAGCGCTGGAAGGGAATGCGCTCACTACGGAAGTCCCAGAAATGATGATGCGGATCGCAGATCGGCAGATTCGGCTCTAACGGCGGCTCGGTCGTTAAGGCAAGCCAGTCATTGCCTCCAAATGGCATAAGCATACCTCCATGACAGGATAAGGGGCAGCGCCAGCGCCGGCCAGAGTATGTCCCTGGGCAACGCGGTCTGTAGATGCACAGGATACTCACGTCCCTCGGTGCCGTCAACGCTGGCCCGTGGGGCCTGGCTCAGACGCGCCTCTGTAACAGGGTGAGGAGCGCCGAGACGTGTGATACGCGACGGAAATCGTGAATCACCTGCAGGCTGCTGGCGATCTGCTGGGCGCTCACGCCAGCATGGGGCATCAGGGTGTGATATTTGGCATCCACGTCAGCCCAGGCAATCCCCCGTGCCCCGGCGCCTCTGGGCACATAGACCGTGTTGGAGACGGTCCGTCCGTCTTTCGTCTGGATGGTCACCGTGGCACCCTGACGATATTGTTCAATGTGTTCGGTTGGCTGTGCCCCCACTCGGACGCGGGTGATGAGTTGCTGGATCACTGGATTCGTGATTTTTGCCGCGGTCGCATGCACCCATGAGAAGTCCCGATCCGCGACCCCGGCGGCCAGGAAGTAGGCAGGGCTGTGCGCCATACCAATGAGATCCGTGGGATGGTGCGGACCGGCGAGGGCGGTGACACCTGGCCGTGACAGGGTAATGCTTTCCACCTCGTCCGGCAGGATGTGCCCCTCGCGCGCTGCATTCGCCGCCGCTTCCGCCAGGGCATGGTGGGGATGCCCGCCCGGCACGAGCTTGATGGCCATATCCGTGATGATATCCCAGGACTGTCCCAGATCACGGGTCACGCTGGCGCCATCAGTGCCGCCATAGACGGCACAAAATCCCTGGTGTGTTTCGAGGATGCTGGCTTCCGCCGTATACCCCCGCTGTGCGGCCCGCGCTGCCTGCAGGCCCAGCAGCGCGGCGAGCCCGGCATGATACTCACGCGCTACACTGGTGTTGGCTGCGGCCATGAGCCCACCCATAGACGTGGCTGACAGAGCAATAGCCTGTGCTAGCGCCTCGGCGTCCAGCCCCAGTAACCGTCCGGCGGCGACAGCACCACCAAAGATCGCCACAATGCAACCGTGAAAACCACGGGTACGGAGTCCGGGTGTAACGGCCTCGCCGATACGCCCTGCCGCTTCATAGCCCAGTACGATGGCCGTCAAGACGTCTTGTCCACTGGCTCCTGTGCGTTCTGCCAGGGCCAAGGTTGTCGAGACGAGCGTGGTACCAGTATGCACGATATTCCGCAAGTCGCTGTCGTCTGAGGCCGCCGCGTCACTCATGACGGCATTGACCCGGGCCGCCTCTGCCACCGGGAGTCTCGGGCCGGCATCGAACCAGACGGCGCTTTCGGCGACGCCACCCTGTTCACGGGCGAGGTCGCGGATAATCGCTGCTGAGGAAATCCCCGAGCCCAGGGCGGCACTCGCCAGGGTACTGGCGATTAGCATTGCCGCGTGCTCGATAGTCTGTGGTGGCAAGTCAGCATAGGATGTCTGCGTAAGAAATGTCGCCAGGGTGTGCGCCACGGTCATGGGCTTCTCCTTGTGTGAGAGCATGCGGAGAGACGTTGTCCAAGCCTACGCGACCCTCGCAGGCTTTGCAACCGGCACACGACATGCCGTTTTTCCATGTGATGGTTGCTCCGTCTAGCTGATGCTGTTAGAGTAAACACCTTCTCTCCCGAGCACGCTCCCCCCGCTGGGGGGAGGCGTCCGAGACACTCCCAAAGGAGGGCAGTGAGCATGGCGACCAGCGGACGAGATATGATCGAGACCGCCCGGCAGGCGGTACCCAAAACTCCTCATACGCAATTGCAAGCTCAGCTCAACGCCGGAACACCGGTGATTGTGCTCGATGTACGAGAAAAAGAAGAATGGGATGGTGGACACATCCCACAGGGGACGTTGTTGTCCCGTGGTCGGTTGGAAGGACGGATTGAGGAGCTCGTGCCCGATAAAAATACCCCCATCGTGACCCATTGAGCTGGCGAAGGCCGCGCTGCCCTGGCAGGGCAGACACTGTTAGCGATGGGATACACGCATGTGAGCTATCTAGTTGGCGGTTTTAACGCGTGGAAAGAATCCGGCTTGCCGGTGCAGCATCCTCCCCAACCCTGAGCCTGTGAGGCAGTCATGACGCAAGCTATCCAAGATGGGAAAATCGTGTGTCTGCAATATACCCTGGCGTTGGCTGACGGCACTGAAGTTGACTCGTCGGCTGCCAGTGGCACCTGGACGTATGTGCATGGCCATACCAAAATGCCAACTGGTCTGGTCTCCGGGATCGCAGGGCTGCACACGGGCGACCATGTGCGTCTGGAACTGCCCCCAGAAGAGGCCTTTGGGGTCGTTGATTCGGAGGCCTTCCAGCAACTCCCCAAGGCACGTTTTCCCGCCTCGACCCTCTATGTGGGATACAGCGGAGAAGTCGCTGGCCCAGGCGGGAGTATTGTGGCTTTTCGTATCCATGCCATTGACGACGAGACGGTGACCTTAAACTTGAACCACCCGCTCGCCGGTGAGCGCGTCGTCTTTGATGTCACCGTTATTCACGTGCAAGATTAGCCATCGCAAGGAGAAGGGCCTATGCACCGTCTCAGCCGGGACAAGTATGTCACAGTATTGCATCCCACGACGCAACCAGCCATTACGATTGCCTCTGGCGAGGAGATCCTCGTGGAAACGTGGGATGCCTATAAGGGGGTCTGGGGCGCAGACGAGCAACCGCCGGAAGTCGGGGCCGCCACAGGGCCCATTGCGGTCGCGGGGGCGCAGCCGGGTGATGCGCTCCGCATTGAGCTCCTGGCCATTACGCCAGCGGCTCTGGCCATGCACGATGTCAGGCCGGGACGCGGGTTTCTGGGAGAGACGTTTGTGGAGCGTCGCCCCACCGTCATGCCTATCCGTGATGGCAAGCTCCAGTTTCCAGGTGGCATCACGGTCCCGGTGCATCCCTCAGTAGGTTTGATCGCGACCACGCCGACGATGATGCAGATTACCGCCAGCGATAGTGGCCCGTATGGTGGCGACCTGGATATGAAGGAGCTGGTTGCCGGCAGCACCCTGTGGCTACCCGTGTTTGTACCGGGTGGCCTGCTGGTGCTGGGAGATTGCCATGCCGTGGTGGGCGACGGGGCCGTCGGTGGCACGGGAGCGGAATGCTCTGCGGAGGTCACCATGCGCATTGCGGTCGAAAAAAACCGTCATTTACCCAGTCCACGGGCTTTAACGCCAGAGCATTTTGCCATCCTGGTCTCCGGCGATGACGTGGGCGAGACCATGAAGCAGGCGGTGCAGCACATGGTGGATTTCCTGGTACAGGAGCGCGGGATGGAGCCCTATGCAGCGTATAGCCTGCTGAGCCTGGCGGGCGATGTCCGCATGTCCCGGACGTTCCGCCCGCTCAGCCCTGTGAAAATGATGCTGGAGCGTCACGTGCTGGACCAGCTTCCGGCCGTGGCCTGACGTACGATACGGGGTCAGCCTGCCAGCGTGTAGAGGTGCGGGCACCCTGACGAGTACATGCGCGAGACCGGCAACCAGCCTCATGTAGGCGGAGTCCACCACAAAGGCGCAACATTACATGGCCGTCCCTTCCCATATTGATAAACCTGCGCGTGCTGCAGCGTTGGCGCCGTTTCGTGTCCGCAGCTTCCGCCTGCAGTGGCCTGCCGATCTGGCGGTTTCCTGGGCATTTGACATGGAAACCCTCATTCTCGGCTGGTACGTGCTCACGGAGGGGCGTTCGGTGCTGATGTTCACCATGCTGGCTTCGTTGCAAAACCTTGGCACTCTGCTCGCACCCCTGTTCGGGGTGATGGGTGATCGTGTGGGCTATCGCCCGGTGCTTGCCACGATGCGCGCCTTGTATACTCTGCTGGCAGTGCTGCTGATGTTCCTGGCCTACCACGACGGGCTGACGCCCATGGTGGTGCTCGCTATTGCCAGCGTCATGGGCTTGGTGCGACCGTCTGACGCTGGCATGCGCACCGCACTGGTGGGCGCGACGATGCCACGTGAGACCCTACTGGGGGCTATGAGCATCCAGCGCACTACGCAAGATTCGGCCAAAGTGGCAGGGGCGCTTACGGGAGCCGGCGTGGTGGCGCTGCTGGGAATTGGTCCAGCCTATACGGTGGTCGCCAGCTTATATGCCCTGAGTACTATGCTCACACTCCAGGGGGCGCCCTCGCAGGATGTCCATAGCCCTGCGCCGACCCCTACCGCAGCACCCGCCTCGCCACTCAGTGATCTACGTGCTGGTCTCACCTATGTATGGCACACGCCGCTGCTGTGCGCTGCCATGTGCTGGGCGTTTGTCCTAAATTGCACGGCGTTTCCCATGATGAACGGTCTGATGCCGGTGATGGCCAAAACTATCTATCAAACCGACCAAACAGGTCTCAGTTATCTGGTCGCTGCAGGTGGGTGCGGGGCGTTGTTGAGCGCGGTCGTGCTGAGTCGCGTTGGACACCTCATGCGTCCAGCGCGGGCCATGTTACTGTTCGGGGCAGGCTGGTATCTGGCGCTTCTGCTGTTTGCGCACACCACCACCCTGGTGATGGGCATGCCCATGCTCCTGCTCGCCGGTCTCTCACAGGGCCTGGGCCAAACCGTCATGGCGACCCTGCTGATCCGCCACTGCGATCCGGCGTTGCGCGGACGCCTCATGGGCATCCGCATGCTCATGATTTACGGCAATATCCCTGGTCTCATGCTGGCCGGTTGGCTCATCCCACGCCTTGGTTATCCACTGACAGCCACGCTGTATGGCACCCTGGCGCTGGGGCTTGGGGTGCTTATTACCATACGCTGGCGCCAATATCTCTGGTGGCGCGAGGCACCGGCGAATACGCCGTAAATCGGTTGGATGCACGGCGCCAGTGACACCAGCGCCCATGTATGCTATGCCTCTGAGGCATTGGAGGGCACTACCGATCGGCCCGGTAGCGCTGGACAAATGCTTCGTCCACCTCAATACCAAAACCCGGCGTTTCTGGCAAATCCACCCAGCCCTGGCGTAGCGGGGGAGCCATGGTCGGCAGATACGCCCCGACCGGGTCACGGTCCGCTGCAAAGTATTCTGGGTACAGGCCCTGCGTCGTCGATGCCAGGAGATGCATGGACAGTAACGGTTCTTCATGATGGGCCATCTGGACGCGGTGGCTCGCCGCATGTGCTGCCACACGCCGCCATTCCGTGACCCCACCGGCGAGCGACATGTCGGTATTGAGAATATCGACGGCACCGCCTTCGACAAGATCGCGGCAGGCCCAGCGTTGCATCTCGCTCTGCCCGGCGGTGATGCGTATCCCGGTGGCGGCACGCACTTCTTGCATGCCACGCACCTGGTCATACCAGTGGACGGGTTCCTCAAACCAGGCAATGTGACAATCGGCTACGCCACGCGCAAAGGTCGTGGCATCGGCCACGGAATAGCCCATGTTGGCGTCACAAGCGATGATAAAATCATCGCCAATCGCTTTGCGCACCTGGGATACTCGTGCAATATCTTCCTCTGGCGGCCGTCCGCCCACCTTGAATTTCACACCAGCGTAGCCCGCCTCGCGATACTCGAACATTTCGTCGATGAGCCCTTCCACCCCTTTGCCTTCGGCATAGTAACCACCAATGATTATCGTCTGCAGGCGCGTCTGCGCTGCGCCCAAAAGGCGGAACACGGGGAGACCGGCCTGGCGACCGAGGAGGTCCCACAGGACCACATCGAGGGCGGAGAGCGCTTGCATCATAGAGCGCCGATTTGCCGACATGATGGTGTGCTGAAAATGCTCTTCCCAGATAGCGGTCACATCACTGGCCTGACGCCCCAGGATATTGGGGAAGAGCTGCTCTCGAAGGATGCGACAGACGGTGGCCTGGTGGTCGCGTTCATCCCCAATATAGATCTGGCCTCGGAGCCCATCGCTGGTCCACACGCGTAGTAGCAACGTGCAGCGCCGGTTCATCGAATAGGTCCCACCATAAAATGTCTTCGTCAGGGGTACTTCCAGTGGAATAACCTCTGCCCGTTCGATCCGCATTCTTGTTCCTCTCTACTTGTCGTCCGCCGGTAAGACCGCCGAGGCGCTCAAGGAAGCGGGATTGCGCGTGTCCCATTTCCCAGCCTCTACGGACGTCAAAAAGTCCCAGATGGCCCGGTTAAACGCGTCGGGCTCTTCCAGATTGATCGTATGGCCACTTTTGGGAATGACCAGGAGCCCAGCCGTCGGAATCGAGCGTTTCATGAAAATGCCGGGCTCCAGACAGGGTTCGTCCTCATCCCCGGTGATAATGAGGGTCGGGACATGCAGACGCCGCATCTGCTCTTCCAGCGCATACACCGAGGGCCGACGCCCTTGCACGCCCTGCATGGTGCGGGCGGCGCCTAGCCCCGAGTGCTCGGCGAGCTGGTCGGCAAATTCTCGCCAGCCACGTGGATCTTTATCGATAAACTGTACACGTGTTGGACCCCTGGAATAGACTGACGCGACATCGCGCATGCCATCGCGTTCGATACGTCCGGCAATGTCCCCGCTATCTTGCTGAAAACGCTGGCGCTCACTGGCCACTGAGCCGTATCCACAACCCGCTATCACCAGAGAACGCGCCAACTCCGGATACCGTAGCCCAAAGTGGAGAACTGCATAGCCCCCCATGGACAACCCCACCAGGTGCGCTTGCTCAAGCCCCAAATGCCGCATCAACCCAACGATATCGTCGGTCGCCTGGTCTTGCGAATACGCTTCGACTGTTTCTGGCACATCAGACGGTGGATAGCCACGGGCATTGTAGGTAATGACTTGATAACGCCGTGAAAAATAGCGCACCTGGGGTTCCCAGCTACGATAATCTCCGGCAAACTCATGACAGAACAGCAACGGATAGCCACTTCCCGTCACTTCGTAGTAGAGCTGGATGCCATTGACGGAGGCCATGGGCATAACAACACTCCTCGCTGTAGGGGCCAAAACGATGGGCATGCCATGGGGCCGATGGTAGCATAACCCTGCGCAGGGCGCGAGGGGCAGGCGGCATCTGTATAGGTGTGCAGCACACAGCACACGTACGATGGTAGCGTCTGGGAGTGCTGTCAGTGTAGGCGTGACGCCAGGGCTTGCGTGATCGCTTTCCCTAACGACTCCAAGGTGAAGGGTTTGTAGAGCAACGCCGCGATACCATGCTCCTGCATCTCTGCTGCATCGAGGGCTCGACTATACCCTGTCACTAACACAAACGGTAACTGCTGGCAGAGCTCTCGCACTTGGCGAGCCACACTCAGGCCATTCAATCCTGGCATGGTCCAATCGGATATCACGAGATCGAAGTGCTGTGGTGTCTGCCGCACGTGCTGTAGCGCCTCTGCTGCGTTGGTATACGTCGTCACGCGGTAGCCGAGTTTTTCCAGCATGTATTGTCCCAGGAGAACGATTTCCGCATCATCAAGCAGGAGAACATGTTGTCCGGTGCCCTGGGCTGTATGCACGGCGGCGGCGGTAGGGCGCGTGGTGGCGTCTTCTACAACAGGGAAAAACAGCGCAAAGGTGGTACCCTCGCCAAGGTCACTCGCCACGGTGACTACCCCGTCATGACTTTTCATAATCCCATGAACTACCGCCAGCCCTAAACCCGTGCCCTGGCCAGGGGCCTTGGTCGTAAAAAAAGGATCGAAGATGTGTTCCAGGGTCAGGGCATCTATCCCAGGCCCTGTATCCCGTACCGTCAGTTGCACATAATGCGTTCCCACACGGAGCTCGGCGTGTGCTTTGGCCAGGACTAGCGTGGCCTCCAGGGTCTGCTGCTCCAGGGTAATCACCCCCTCCTGGTCGCCGATGGCCTGGGCAGCATTGGTACAGAGATTCATGATGACTTGATGCACCTGCGTCGGATCGGCTAAGACTGTTGGTGCATCGGGGTTGAGATGCACCTGTAACGCAATCGTGACGGGTAGCGTCGTCCGCAGCAAAGCCAGAGCCTCTTCAATAGCGTCCTGTAGACGAATGATCTGACGTTGTTGCTGCCGTTGACGGCTGAAGGTCAGGATTTGCTGCACCAGATCACGCGCCCGCTCGCCGGCGGTGAGCATCGCGGTCAGCCGGGCCTGCAGTGGGTGCTCCGGCTCCAGTTCCAGAGACGCCAGGCTAATATGGCCGAAAATACCGGTCAAAATGTTGTTGAAGTCATGGGCAATACCCCCGGCCAGGGTGCCAAGCGATTCCATCTTTTGGACCTGGCGGAGTTGTTCTTCGAGCTTGAGCTTGGCTTCTTCGCTTTGACGGCGCTCTTCTGCTTCTAGAGCCATGGAGACAAAATCGGCAATAGATGCGGCAAAGGTTTCTTCTTCTTGCGACCATGTCCGTGGGGTGCCAACATGCTCATGGCATACGACGCCGACATTGCGCCCAAACACCCGAATAGGGGCATCGAGCATAGC
>Ga0194121_10006909_pt1 | contig 15005 bp, 10 predicted proteins | sample TA2MahCa50mmetaG_FD_148609 | JGI IMG/M metagenome (GOLD analysis project Ga0194121, IMG submission 148609) | Freshwater microbial communities from Lake Tanganyika, Tanzania - TA2015020 Mahale Deep Cast 50m | ecosystem: Environmental > Aquatic > Freshwater > Lake | place: Tanzania: Lake... | reverse complement strand
GGGTCGCACCTGCGCAACGCGCTCGAGATCGTGCAGCGCAGCGACGCGCCTGGCGCGCGCGCGCTGTGCCTGCGGCTGCTGCGCCATCGCGATGTCGGCCTCGCCGCACTGGCCGCCGCGGCGCTCGAGAAGCATGGCCAGCCGCAGGACTACGAGATCCTGATGGCGTGCTTCGACGCCGCGAACCCCGAGTTCAAGCTGCGCTTCCTGATGGCGGCCGCGAAGCTCGATCCGGTGCGCGCCCAGCGCCAGATCCTCGACTGGATCGATCGGGGCGAGCTCGACGGCATCTGGGACGAGTGCGGCTCGCTGCTCGCCGGCGCGAGCGCGCCCGATGTCGTCGGCCGCCTGAGCCCGCACTGGCCGGCGATGCCGCCGCGCTTCAAGGCCCTGCTCGCGGCCCCGTGTGCTCGCGCGGGCGACGCGGAGGCTCTCGCGTTTCTGCGCGACGAGGCGCACAGCGCGGAGCAGTGGCGCGCCGAGTCGGCCGTCACGGCACTCCAGCTTGCGAGCATGCATGCCGAGCTCGACGAGGTCGCGCGGCGCGGCAAGGTTCCGAGCGCTCGCCTGCGCGCGCTCAACGCGCTCGCCGCGCCGCAGATCGTCGCGAGCCACGCCGAGGCTTTTCGCGCGAACCTGAACTCGAGCGATGACGGGCTCGCGAACGCTGCGCTCACGGTGCTCGTGCGCCTGCGCGACTCGAGCGCCGTCGCGCGCGCGCTCGCACTCGTCGCCGGACAGGACAACGAGGGACTGCGCACCGCGATGTCGGCTCTGCGAGAACCAATGCGCGAGGATCCGGAGCTGGCGCGGCGTGTGCTCGCGGCTCTCGAGGAACGGCGCGCGCCCGAGAGCGGCGTAGATGTCGCGGAGCAGATGCGCACGCTGCAGGCGATTGGACAAGTGCCGCTCGAGGAGGCCGCGCGCAAACTGGTCGAGCGCGCGCGCACGGCGAGCGGCGAGGTCGCGGGCATGCGCGCGCGTCGCTGGCTGCTGCAGCAGGCCTCGAACGCCGGTCCCTTGGGGCAGCGCGTGCTCGCTGCGGAGCTCGAGCGTTCCGAAGACGAGCTCGAGCGGCTCGACTTGATCGAGGCACTCGCGGCGTGGGGCGGCCCCCTTGGCGTCGACGCCCTGTCGCGCTTCGTCGAGAGCGAGCGCGCGCGACCCTACGAAATCCTGCTGGCCGCCGAGCGCCTGACGCGGCTGGGTTCCGTCGAGCAGGTCGCGCCGCTGCTGAAGCGTGTCACGCTCCGCGTGACGCAACCGGATGTGCGCGTCGCGCTGCAAGCGCTCTTGTGGCTGAACTACCCCGGTCCGCGCTGATGTCTCAGCGCTCGCCGAGCGCGCGCCACTGCGCATCGCCGTCGAGCTGCGGCGGAGCTTGAGGACCGCTCCAGCGGCCTTCCTCGTTGGGATGCGCGACGAGCTCCGTGCCCGTGTTCCACGCGTAGGCAGAGATGCCCGTCTTGCGCCACTCCCACGGCCACGCGCGCACCCATGTGCCTTCGGTGGAGCGGCCGACCTCGAACAGGTAGCCGTGCCGGCGCAGGCGCAAGCCGCCATCGAGGTACTCGAGGTCGTCGAGCTGGCGTGGCGCGGACGGGTCCGAGGCGAGCAGGGTCTCGATGCTCGGCCTCTGCGCCGTGTGCACCTCGCGCGTGGCGAGGCCCGCGAGACGCTTCACGAGCGCGCGCGCGTCCTCCTCGTTCTCGCGCAACGCGAACTCGCGCAGGCGCGGCAGCGAGACGAGCAGGACCACGAGACCGATGGCGACGAGCATCGCGGCGCTCGACAGGCTGAGACCGCCGCGACGGGGGGAGGACGGGGTGAAGATCAGGGTGCGCACGGCGGGATCGTGCCGAAGCGGATGCTAGGCTTCAAGCCATGCGCGTCCCCTCGCCTGCGGGAATGCCCGAGCCGCTGCGGCAGGCGCTGCTCGCCGTGGCGCACCAGCTCTGCGAGCGCGGCGCGCAAGCGTGGCTCGTGGGCGGCGCCGTGCGCGACCTCGCCCTCGGCCGCGAGCCCAAGGACATCGATCTCGCGACCGACGCGCTGCCCGCCGACATCGAGCGGATCTTCCCCGAGGCCAAGGGCGTCGGTCGAGCCTTCGGCACCATGCTGGTCGTGCACGGCAAAGTCCCCGTGCAGGTGACCACCTTCCGCTCGGAGCGCGGCTACAGCGATGCCCGCCGCCCCGACCAAGTCCAGTTCGGGGCCACGGCCGCCGAGGACGCCGCGCGCCGCGACTTCACCTGCAACGCGCTGTTTCTCGACCCCCTGCGGGGCGAGCTGTTCGACCCCACGGGGGGGCTCGCCGACCTCGAGCGCGGCGTACTGCGCTGCGTGGGGGACCCCGTCGAGCGCTTCCGCGAGGACGGCCTGCGGCTGCTGCGGCTGGCGCGCTTCGCGGCGGATCTGGACCTTGCGCCCGACCCCGCGACGCTGGCGGGAGCGCGGGCGAGCGTGGACTCGATCGTCGGAGTGAGCGGCGAGCGCGTGCTGGCCGAGCTCTCGACGATCTTCGTTCGAGCCCAGCCGGCGCGCGCGCTGCGCCTGCTCCACGAACTCGGCGTGATCGAGCGCGCGCTGCCGGGCCTCGCGGCGAGCGAGATGGACCGGCGCTGCGCGGTGGTCGCCCGCGCCGGAGAGCCGCTGGGGGTGCTCGAGGGCCTGTGCGTGCTGTTCCTCGCCGAAATACTGACCCCGAACCGCGCGGGCGAGGGAGAGGAGCTCGAGCGCAGGCTCGGGCTCCTGCGCCCCTCGCGCGAGCTCCGCCACGGGACGCTGGAGGTGGGGGAGCTCCTGCGCGCCATCGAGAGCTGGTCCGTGCACGCTCCGCGCCGCTCGGAGCTCTTCCGCGCGGCGCGCAAGCCCGGCTGGAACGCCGCCGCGCGACTCGCGCGCGCCGCGCGAGCCGAGCTCGGGCAGCCCCTGGCCGCGCTCGACGCAGCGCTCGCACGCCTTTCAGGCTTCGGTCCACGCGACTTCAGCCCGGAACCCCTGCTCGCGGGCCCCGACCTCGCTGCCGCCGGAATCCCGCGCGGCCCGCGCTGGGGCGAGCTGCTGCTCGCCGCGGAGACGGCCCAACTCGACGGCGAGCTTGGCACGCGCGAGGACGCGCTGCGCTGGCTGCGGGAGCGCGCGGCAGACGCACGCTAGGTCGGAGGAAAGACCTTGCGGAGCGCGACGGAGAGCGGGAATCCGCACAGGATTGCCGCGGCGACCGCGAAGGCTGGCTGCGCCGACACGAGCGGCTGCACGCCGTCGAGTTCGACGCTGCGCGCGGGCACCGAGGCGAGCGCCACGAGCGCGCTGAACACGAGCAGGCGGCGCAAGCCAAGTCCCGTCGCGCGCCCGGCGTCGGCCCGAGTCCATGGCCCGCTGCGCGCGACCTCGCGCAGCAGCGCGCCGGCCGCGAGCGCGGCGAGTCCCAGCGAGCTCCAGCGTGGCACGACCAGACCTTCGGTCGCGTGCCAGCAAGGGAGCGAGAGCAGCGCGAGGCTCGCAAGGCCCAGCGCCCAGCGCGGCAGGTTGCCGACGGCGGCGTCGCTCGACACATCCTCCAGACGCGCGACGACCGACACGCTCGCGACATAGACGAAGTACAGCGCGACGAAGAGCGGCGCAAAGGCCGGCTCCAGCTCGGAATGTCCGAGTCCGAGCTCGCGCGCGACGAACACGCCGAAGCCCAAGTTGGCAGCGCGGCAGGCGCCGAGCAGGAACGGGCCGCGCAGGGGTCCGCGACCAATGAAGTCGTAGGCCAGAACGAGCGCTGCGAGCCCCGCCATCCACAGCCCGGCGCGCGGCGCCACGAGTGCGGCGAGCGCGATGGAGGCCGCGACGAGCAGCAGACCCGCGAGCAGCGCCGTGCGCGCCGCGATCGCGCCGGATGGAATCGGCCGGTCTGCGCGCGCGACGCGATCCTCGTCGCGATCGGCCCAGTCGTTCAGGACCATCCCGCCGTGGTACACGCAAGCTGAAGCCGCCAGCGCCAGCGCCGTCTCGCGGGCGGCAGGCAACGCGCCCGCGCCGCCGAGCGCGAGCCCCGCGGCGGCGTCCGCGAGAGCCGACGGCGCCAAAGAAAGCCGCGCGAGACGCCCCCAGGCGAGGAAGCGCGCTCCCGCGCTCACAGGCTCGCGACGCGCATCACGTCGTTGTAAGTGACATACACGAGCAAGGTCAGGATCAGCACCATGCCGACCACCTGGCTGTAGCTGTGCACGCGCTCCGAGACGGGCGAGCCCTTGAGCTTCTCGATCACGAGGAACAGCAGGTGCCCGCCGTCGAGCAGCGGCACGGGCAGCACATTGATGAACGCGAGGTTCACGCTCAGCATGCACAGGAAGAAGAACAGCTTGGCGAGACCGAGCTCGGCCCAGCTGTAGGCGTACACCCCGATCGAGATGATGCCGCCCATGTGCTTGCTCGAGACCTGGCCGAGCACCATGCGCTTGAGCATCAGCCAGCTGTCGGTGGCGAACTTCAGCGTGGCCTGCACGCCGACGACGATGGCTTCCGAGAGCGACTCCGCGCGGTAGGTGTAGAGCGCCTCGCGCTGGCCGAAGCCGTAGTCCGGCGCGGACTGCGGGCCGGGCGTCACCTGCACTTCGAGCGTCGCTCGCGCGCCACCGTCGAGTTCGCGCAGCACCTTGAGCGTCAGGCTGCGCTGCTCGGCGGCCACGCCCTGCACCAGCGGCAGGAAGTCGGCTTCCCAGTCTTTCAGCTCGACGCCGTTCGCCGAGAGCAGCCGGTCGCCGCTGCGCAGGGCACCCTCGGCCGCGGCGCGCGGTGTTACGACGACTTCGCACTGTGCGAGGTTCGGCGCGAGCGCGATGTCGCGCGCGAGCGCGAACGCAGCATCACGATCGAGAGCCTCGCCGCGCAGCGTGATGCGCTCGCCCGCGCGATCGACTTCGAGCGCGAGCGGCCCGCCCGGCAACGCGGCCAGCGCGAGATCGTTGCGCTGCAGCACGCGTCGTCCGTTGGCGCGCACGATGCGATCGCCCGCGACGAGGCCGAGCTTCGCGGCCGCACTGCCCGCGCGCACTTCGCGCACGATCGAGAGCGCCGGCAGCAGCCCGAGCACGCGCTTGGTGTCGTTCGTCGACCACTCGGGCTCGAGCGTGAGCTCGCGTTCGCTCCCGTCTTCTCCAGCGACGCGCAGGTGCAGCGGCGCGCCCTCGCGCGACGCGATCTCGAGCGCCTCTTCGAGCGTGAAGCCCTCGGGCACGCCGAGCACCGCCACGATGCGATCGTTCTCGGACAGTCCAGCCTTGGCTGCAACGGATTCGCTGGGCACGAGGATCGCGCCCGCGCGATCCGCACCCGGCGCGACGCCGATGGTCGCGAGTCCGAGGCGCTCGTCGAACGCAGGCTCGATCGCGAGCCGACGCGGAGCCGACTCGCGCGGTCCCTGCACGAGCAGGTGGGACTCGCCGGGCGGCGCGAGCGCGATCTCCTGCGCGATGTACTCGAAGCTCGCGATCTTGGCGCCGTTGACCTCGAGAATGCGCGTGCCCGGCTCGATGCCGGCGCGCCATGCGGGGCTGCCCGGCGCGACGGAGCCGACGACGGGCTCGTTGAACTTCACGCCGTGGAACATCACCAGCGGCAGGACGATCGCGGCGAACACCATGTTCATCAGAACGCCGCCGGAGTAGATGAAGAAGCGCGCGCCGACGGACTTGGTGTGCAACTCGTCGCCGAGCGGCCGCGAGCCGGGCTCGACCGAATCCTCGCCCGCCATGCGCACATAGCCCCCGAGCGGCATCAGCGCGACTTGGTAGAGCGTGTCGCCGCGGCGCACGCCGCAGAGCTTCGGTCCGAAGCCGAGGCTGAAGGTCTCGACGCGCACCTTGCACAGGCGCGCTGCGACGAAGTGGCCGAGCTCGTGCACGAAGATCACCAGCCCGATGCCGATGGCCATCTGCACAAGGCGCGAGAGTGAGTCGAAATCCATAAAACTTCAGCGGGCCGCGGGCGGGGAAATGCGGTCGATCTCGGCCAAGGCGAGGGCGCGCGCATCGCGATCGGAGGCGAGCAGCGCGTCGATGCCGCCGGTGCGCGCCGGACGGCGCTCGAGCGCGAGGCGATTGATGCGCTCGATGTCGGTGAAACGAATGCGGCGCTTGAGGAAGGCTTCCACGGCGACTTCATCGGCCGCGTTGAGCACCGCACCGGAGTCGCCGCCCTGCTCGATGGCACGGAAGCCGAGCGCGAGCGACGGGAACAGGGCTGGGTCCACGGGCTCGAAGGTCAGGCGCGCGAAGAGCTCGAAGTCGAAGCCGCGCAGCGGCGCGTCGACGCGCTCGGGATGGTGCATGCAGTAGTGCAGCGGCCCCTTCATGTCGGGCGGTCCAAGCTGCGCGAGAACGCTGCCGTCGACGAACTCGACCATCGAGTGCACGACCGACTGGCGGTGGATCAGCACCTCGATGCGCGCGCGCTCGAGCCCGAAGAGGTGGTGCACCTCGAGCACTTCGAGCGCCTTGTTCATCAGCGTGGCGGAGCCGACGCTGATGCGCCGCCCCATGGTCCATGTGGGGTGCCGGAGCGCGTCGTCGGGCCCCATGCGCGCCAGCTCGTCCGGGCGCGAGTCGCGAAACGGCCCGCCGCTCGCCGTGAGCAGCACGCGCCGCACGCGCGATACATCGTCGCCGCCGAGGCACTGAAAGATCGCGCACAGCTCGCTGTCGACCGGCAGGATGCGGCCGCCGCGCGAGCGCGCGAGCGCCATCAGCTCCTGCCCCGCGACCACCAGCGATTCCTTGTTGGCGAGCGCGAGCTTGCGGCCGCGCTCGAGCACCGCGCGCGACGGCGCGAGCCCGCGCGCCCCGACCATGCCGTGCACGGCGAGCTCGTACTCGGCGCGCTCGCACAGCTCGACGGCGGCGTGCGCGCCCGACAGAACCTCGACGGAGCGCGGCAGCGCCGCGCGAGCGCGCTCGGCGGCCTCGGCGTCGGAGAGCGCCAGCCAGCGCGGACCGAATTCGCGGGCCTGCTCGACCGCGAGCGCCCAGTTGGAACCCGCGGCGAGGCCGGTCACGGCGAAGGTCCCCGGACGGGCGCGGACGACCTCCAGCGTCTGGGTGCCGATCGAGCCGGTGCTGCCGAGGACGACGAGGGAGCGCATGTGGAGGCGGGTGGGCCAGCGCCCCGTCTGGGCCTCGCGCCGGCCCCACGGCCGAGTCGATTGCCTGCGATTGCGGCGCGCCGGTAGTCTAGGACGCCGATCGGGGCGGTGGAACAGCGCCCCCGCCCCGCATGAGCGCCCGCCTCGCCCGCCATTGCCCGCAGTGCGGATCCTCACTCGGGCGGGCGGTGGTCGAGGGCCGCGAGCGCAGCCGCTGCCCGGACTGCAGCTTCGTCGTGTACGAAAACCCAGCCTGCGCCGTCGCCGCGCTGGTAGTCGACGGCCGCGGCCGCGTGCTGCTCGTGCGCCGCGCGCTCGACCCCTGCAGGGGCGAGTGGGCGCTTCCGGCCGGATTTCAGGAGATCGACGAGCGACCGGAGGAGACCGCCGCGCGCGAGGTGCGGGAAGAGGCCGGGCTCGAGATCCGCGTCCAGTGCCTGTTCGACCTGTTCCTCGTGGCCCAGCCCGGGCGCCGCGCCGTCACACTCGCGGTCTACCTGTGCCAGCCCGAGAGCGGGGACCCCACCCCCGGCGACGATGCCCTCGAGGCGCGCTTCTTCGACCTCGATGCGCTACCGGACGCGATCGCCTTCGACAACCGCGAGCGGATCCTCTCGCATCTGCGCGCCGATCCTCGTTACCTTGCCTGCATCACCATGAGCACCCAATCGACCGGCGCAACGCGCTCGATCTCCTACAAGGACTCGGGCGTCGACATCGAGAAGAAGTACGGCGCCGTCGAGCGCGCCACGGACGCGATCCGCAAGACCTTCACGCCGGGCGTGGTGGGAGACATCGGCAACTTCGGCGGCCTGTTCGACCTCGCGCGCGCGGGGGTCGGACAAGGCCTGCTCGTGGCGAGCGCCGATGGCGTCGGCACCAAGCTCGAAGTCGCCAAGCGCGCCAAGGTCTACCACACGGTCGGCCGCGACCTCGTCAACCACTGCATCAACGACATTCTGGTTCAGGGCGCGCGGCCGCTGTTCTTCATGGACTACGTGGCCGTGGGCAAGATGGAGCCCGCGGTCGTGGCCGAGCTGATCCGCGGCTGCGCCGAGGGCTGCCGCGAGAACGCGGTGGCGCTGCTCGGCGGCGAGACGGCGGAGATGCCGGGCCTGTACGCGCCGGGCGACTTCGACCTCGCCGGCTTCATCGTCGGCATCGTCGATCCGGCCAAGCTGCTCGACGGCAGCCGCGTGCGCCCGGGCCAAGTCGTGCTCGGGCTCGGCTCGGCCGGCCTGCACACCAACGGCTACTCGCTCGCGCGCAAGATCCTGTTCGACCACACGGGGCACTGCGTCGAGGACCGCCCGGCCGAACTCGGCGGCGCCTCGGTGGGGGAGGCGTTGCTCGCGGAGCACCGCTCCTACCTGAAGCTCCTGTGGCCGCTGCTCGAGCAGGGCAAGCTCGCCGCCATGGCGCACATCACCGGCGGCGGCCTGATCGACAACCTGCCGCGCGTGCTCGGCTCCTGCGACGCGGTGCTCGACCGCAGCTCGTGGCCGGTGCCGGCGCTGTTCCGCTACCTGTGCAACGCGGGCAATGTCGACGCCGAGGAGCGCTACCAAGTGCTCAACATGGGCATCGGCATGACGCTCATCGTCGACACCGCCGATGTGGCCGCGGTGGGGAACCACTTCCGCTCCGTGGGCGAGCCGTTCTTCACGCTCGGCCGTATCGAGGCCGGCAGCGGCGTGGTGCGCTGGTCGCGCTAGGCAGCTCGCATGGCGGCGCGCTCCCACGCGCCCCTTGCGGGCCCGCGCGTTCCCCTCCGGTCCGGACGGGGCCGGAACGAGAATTTGGCCGCTGGACCCCCGACCTCTCCCAAGCCAAGCTAGCCCCAGCGCTGAATGCGTGGGACCCACCTGCGATCCGGCTGCAACCTCGGCCCCCGCGCGGGCTAACCTCCGAACATGAACCACTCGCTCCTCCGCAGCGGCTTCCTGCTCCTCTCGCTCCTCGTGCTCGCTCCCGCCGCGCCCGCGCAGACCGGTGAGCTCGCCGAGAAGGACCAGCAGGCGCTGGGCAAGATCTTGGGCAAGTTCCTCGGCGCCAAGCCCGGCGACAAGGAGAAGGAAAAGGCGCGCGAGAACTTCGGCAAGGAACTCGAGAAGCTCGGCAAGAAGAAGGGCCACAAGGACACGACCGAGGCGCATGTCGCGGCGCTCGGGCTGACGGCGGACCTCGGCCGCGCGCTCTACTTCGCGGTCGAGTACAAGCTCAACCTGCGCGGCGGCAAGCCGATCAGCGAGGAACTCGGACAGGTTCCCAAGACCAGCTACGCGCTCTCGCTGCCCTCGACCTACCGCCCCGGTGGCGCGCCGCTGCCCCTGATCCTCGCCATCCCGGAGTTCAAGGACGGCAAGCCGGTCTCGCCCCCCGAGTTCCTCACCACGCACTTGAACGAGCAGGAGATCCGCGAGGGTGCCGCCATCGCCGCGGTGCCGATGCCGGCCAACAAGGACGACTGGAACCTCCTGAAGGAGGACCGCAGCGGCGGCATCGCCATGGTGATGTTCACCTGGGGCGATGTGATCGGGAAGGTCGGCATCGACGCCAACCGCATCTACCTCTTCGGGCGCGGCACGGAGGCCGTGACGGCGGCCATGCATGTCGCGACACGCTATCCGCACCGCTTCGCGGGCGTGATCGGCGTGAGCGGCGACGCGGCCGCAGACATCGCGCCGACCAACTTCGGCAACCTGCCGACCTTCTTCGCCGCCGCGGGCGCCAACGCGAGCACCTTCGAAGCCAAGGCCAAGGAGCTCGGCTACGGCAACTGCACGCTGCAGGCCGACGGCACCGCGCTCGACGCGTGGGCGTGGATCGGCAAGACCGCGCGCTCGCCCAACCCGCTCAAGGTCACATTCCAGCCCGGTGATCCGTTCCCCGATCGCGCCTACTGGGTGCGCATTCCGGCGACGGCGGGGCTGGCCTCGCCGGTGGTAGCCGAGGCCGATCGAGCCACGAACACGATCAAGGTCAAGGTGCCCGATGTGCGGCAGGTGACGCTGCTCTTCAACGCGGAACTGATCGACTTCGCCAAGCCGGTCAACATCGAGATCAACGGCAAGGCGCGCACGGAGAAGATCGTGCCGTCCGTCGACGACATGCTCGCGCTCCTGACCCAGAGCGACAACGGGCGCGTGTATGTGACCCAGCGCACCTACGAGGTCACGCAGTAGCTCCCGGGCGCCCGCGCGCGGCGCGAGAGGATCCGCACGGTGCAACGAGCCAGCGCGAGCCCGATTCTGTTCGTAGCCGGCGCCGCGGGCGCCTGCACGATGGCCGTCGAGCTTGCGGCGGTGCGCTTGATCGCGCCGTGGTTCGGCGCGAGCTCGCGCGTGTGGACGAATGTCATCGGGGTGATCCTGCTCGCGCTCGCCTTGGGCTACCTCTTGGGGGCGCGCTGGGCCGCGTCGCCGCGCCCGCGCCGCGCCCTCGGCTGGAGCCTGCTCGCCGCGGCCCTGTGGACCGCGTGGACGCCGTTCCTCGCGGGAGCGGTGTGCCGCCTGTTCCTGCCCGACGGGATCGGGCTCGACCGCGCCATCGAGCTGTGGACATGGGGCAGCCTGGCGTCGACCTTGGTGCTGTTCCTGCCGGCGGCCGTGTGCCTGGGCTGCGTCGGACCGCTGGCGCTCGAGGTCGTGCAGCGCACGGACGGCTCGAGCGCTGGCTCCGCCGGAGGGCGCGTGCTGGCTTGGTCGACCCTCGGCAGCCTGCTGGGCACATTCGTGACGACCCACGCCCTCGTGCCGTGGCTCGGACTGTCGTGGACCTTCCTCTCTCTAGCCGGGCTGCTGTTCCTGCTCGGTGCGGCCCTCGCGCTCGCGGAGCGCACCCGCGCCGCAGCGGGGCTCGCGCTGCTCGCAACGGCCGCGGCTGCCGGTTTCTCGCGCCTCGAGCGCGGCGCGGCCCCGCAGGGCGTGGCGCTGCTCGAGGAGCGCGAGAGCCCGTACCAAAGCGTGCGCGCGGTCGAGGACTCGCGCTGGGGCGAGCCGGTGCGGCTGCTGCAGGTCAACGAAGGGCTCGACTCGTTCCAGTCGGTCTGGAAGGCAACCCCTGGGCTGCTGGGGCCGGGCTACTACTACGACCTGTTCGCGCTGCCCGCGTGGTGGAGCGGGGCGCGCGGGCGCTGGAAGGTCGCGCTGCTCGGACTGGGGGCCGGGACTGCGTGCCGCGTGCTGCGCGGAGCGAGCCCCGAGGGCGTGGAGCTCGAGATCGTCGGCCTCGAGCTCGATCCGGTGGTGGTCGAGCTCGGCGAGCGCCACTTCGGGCTCGACCCGCGCCGCGAGCGCGTGATCGCGGGCGTCGATGCGCGCGCTGCGCTGCGCACGCTCGAGCGCGACTTCGACCTGATCGTGCTCGACGCCTACGCGCGCCAAGTCGAGATCCCCTTCCACCTCTCGAGCGAGGAGGCGCTGGCGGAGATGCGCGCGCACCTCGCGCCCGGCGGCTGGCTCGCGATCAATGTCGGCGGCTTCGGCTTCGACGATCCGGTGGTCGCCGCGCTGTCCGGGACGCTGGCACGCGTCTTCCGAAGCGGCGTCGGCTACCGCGTGAGCGCCTCGCGCAACTTCGTGCTGTTCGCGCGCCGCGACGGCGAAGTTCCGGTCCCGAGCGACGCGAGCTTCTGGTTCGCTTCGCCGGTGGGGGACGCGCTGCTGCCCGCGCTCTCGGTGCCCAGCGCATGGTCGCGGCTGGTTCCCTGCAGCGACACGCTCGCCCTGTGCGACGACCGCAATCCGATCGACGAGCTGCAGATGCAGTCCTTGGAGCAGGCCCGTGCGCGCCTCGCCGATCCTCGCTAGCGCGCTGGCACTGGCCTGCTGCACTTCGGCGCTGCGCGCTCAGGCCGAGGGCGTCTCGGAGGCCTTCTCCGACGGTCGCTACGACCTCGCACTGGAGGCCGCCGACGGGCTCTCCGACCCCGTGCTCGCCGCCGAGTGGCGCTTTCAGGTGCTGCACGCAGCGGGGGACTTGCCCGGAGCGCTCTCCGCCGCGCGCGCTGGGCTCACGCTGGCTCCGACGAACTCGCGCCTCTCGCAGAACGCCGCCAATGTGGCGCTCGCGCTCCAGGAAGGCTCGCTGGCCCTGGAGTTCTGCGACGCATGGCAGCGCGCGCTGGATGCCCGTGCGAGCAACGCGGGTGCGGACGCTGAGTCCCGCCCGGCGGAAGTCGAACGCCTCGCGCGCTACCGAGCCAGCGCACGAGAGCTGCTCGCGCTCGACGCCCAAGCGCGCGCCGCGACCGCGCGGGCACGCAACGTGGCGCTCGCGCTACTCGGCGGAACCGTGCTCGCGCTGCTCGCCCTCGCGCGCGGAGCCCGGGCCGCCACGCTCCGCGCGTGAGCGCGCTGGAAAGAGCTCGGGCCGGCACATCTCGCGATGCACCGGCCCGAGCGTGGGAGCGGGCGATTCGACCTGGCTGATGTCGAGCTAGAGGATGTCGAGGATGCCCGTACCGCCGGACGGCGACGTCAGCGTCGGCGTGTTCGCGCGGTAGTTGATGTTGACCGAGATCTTCGTGTTCCAGGGCAGCATTTCCTTGTCGGCGACGATGCCCAGCGCCGCGGCGGCGAAGCCACGGGCGTTGTCGGTCTTCTGCTTGTCCTGCATGAGCGCGATCAGCGAGTCGATCGAGCGCGCATCACCGATGAAGCCCAGCGCCGAGCTGATCGCAGCCTGCGAAGCGAGGCCTTGGGCCTCGCCGAGCATCTTGACCAGCGAACCCACCGTCGTCTTGTCGCCCATCAGGCCCAGGCCGATGGCCGCGGACTTGAGCAGGTCGGGACGGTACTTCGACTTGGCGAGGATGGCCTGAATCTGGTCGATCGCGGCGCGATCGTTGACCAAGCCGAGCGCCACCGCGGTGTAGCCGCGGGCCTCGTCGTCGGAGATGTTGTCGAGCTTGTCGCGCAGCAGTTCCTTGGCGTCTTGGTCCTGCATGATGCCCAAGGACACCGCGAAGGCGCCGACTTCCATCGGCTGCTTGGCGTCCTTGAAGGCGCTGCGCACGGCGAGCTTCATGTCGCTCGAAGTGGGCTGCTTGGCGTCGGCCAGCGCGCGCTCGAGCACGCCGATCGAAAGACCGGCCCACGCGCGGTAGACGCTCTTGCCCTTGTCGAGCTGCTCGGCGAGGAACAGACGCACGTTCGCGTCCTTCTTCTTGCCTTCGAGGCCCGCGGTCGGAGCCGTGCCGGTACCCGGGCGGCCGCCGACCTGCGCGATCGCGATGGCGGCGAAGTTGCGTGCCATCTGGTCGGCGAGCTCCTCCTTGACCTCCATCAACTGGCCGCGGATCTCCGCGTCGATCTTCTCGTCGTCGCAGTCGCCGATCTGGCCGAGCGCGAGGATGCAGCTCTGCTTGATCTCGTTCTCCGCCTTCGAGAGCTTGTCCATGTCCGTGAGGAAGCGCGTCGCAACCGCCTCGCGGAGCGGGTTCTTGCCATCGGCGTTGGTCGGCACGCCCTGCAGCAGGTTGCCGACGGCGCGCGGCGCGTGGGCGCGGACGAGGAAGGTGTTCTTGTCGTCTTGGTAGTACGACATCAGCCACGCGATCTGGTCGAAGCGGCTCTTCAGCTCCGCCGGGCGGGCAAAGCCGTTCTTGGCATCGATCACAGTCGCGAGCGCCGCCTCGTCGATCTGCATGGGCACGAGGCCCATGGCCACTAGGCACGCCACCGACACATCGTAGTTGCCGATCTGCTTCGCGGGACCGTCCGCCATCTTGGCGAGCGCGTTGGCGATGGTCTTCTTGTTGCCTTCGTCGGCCGCGCGAGCGCCGATCAGGCCCAGCCCGTAGGCCGCGAACGCGCGGTTGCGGAAGTTGACCTTGCCCGAGAGCTTGGGCAGCGAAGCGTCGATCTTGGCGATCGCCTCGTTGGCCTGCACGACATCATCGTTGAGGATGCCGATCAGCAGGTCGATGTTGGCCGTGGACTCCGAGCCGAGGATGCCCAGACACAGGGCCGCGGTCTCCGCCACTTCCTGCGTCGAGTCGCCGAGGAAGCGGATCAGCTCGACCGCCATCTCGGACTGGCCACCCTCGGCCTTGGGATCGTCGCCGATCTTGGCGAGCGCCACCATCGCGCCCGAGAGGATGTTGTTGTTGCGCTCTTCCTTGAGGATGCGCTTGAGCGCGGGCACCACCTTGCCGCGGATCACTTCCTGCGACGGGCGCAGCGTGTCCTTGGCCGTGCCCTGCTCGCCGGCGCCGACGAAGAAGTCGTCCGAGCCCGTGACGATGCCACCGGCCTGCACGGCCGCGCGCAGGTTCAGGTACGGCTCCTTGTTGAAGCCCCACCAGAATTGCCACACCGAGAGGTCGGGACCCGAGTCGCCGCCGCCGCCCTGGGTGCGCGGACCGGTCGGAGCCGCGGGAGCGCCGCCCGGTGCTCCGGGAGTGCCCGGTCCAGGCGTCGTCGGACCGCTCGGTCCGGGAGTCGTGGGGCCGCCGGTGCCGGGCGTGGCCGGGCCGCCGCCGGTGCCGCCGCCGCCGCCCGCGGGGACGGTGTCGCCCGGGCCGCGGTAGGTTCCGCCGTGACCGTAGGAGGTGCCCGTCAGAGAGACGGCGCTGCCGGTGATCAGGGCAGCTGCGATCAGGATGTTCTTCATGTGGACCTGTCGGACAGTGAGGTAGAGGAGTCCGGGATGGGATGCCCAATGTGACGGGCACGGCCTTCTAGGGCAAGGGCTGTGCCGAACTACCGCCCGCCGCGGCAGATTTCCTGCCGAGGCCCCCCGGGGGACCGGCGGCGGAAGTGTGGACGAGCGTGGGGGAGCGATGTCGCCGCGCCGCGACCCGAACCGCGCGGGCTCGTGTTTCGTCGGCGTAACGGTAGGTGTCGTTCCGGGAGCTTGCGACGCGGGT
>Ga0194121_10006907_pt1 | contig 15008 bp, 8 predicted proteins | sample TA2MahCa50mmetaG_FD_148609 | JGI IMG/M metagenome (GOLD analysis project Ga0194121, IMG submission 148609) | Freshwater microbial communities from Lake Tanganyika, Tanzania - TA2015020 Mahale Deep Cast 50m | ecosystem: Environmental > Aquatic > Freshwater > Lake | place: Tanzania: Lake... | reverse complement strand
ACCGGAATCCCGTCGTCCGTTCGACGATGGAGACGTGATCCGCACTGGCGTGCGGCAGCAGGTAGTCGGGCCAGTGGAAGAGCGTGGCGTGCACCCCCGCCTCGAGCAACAGCTTGTCGGTGCGCGGGGAGGTCCACGTCGCCTGAATCAGGCCGTTCGGCCAGAGATCCCAGTTCGAGGAGGCCTCGGCGGCAATCCGCGCGCCCGCGCCCAGGCCCGACGTGGCCCCGCCCGACGCGCAGATGCAGTCCGCCTTGAGATCCGTGAAGAAGTTCAGCCGGTTGCGCTCCGACGCCTGCCACGTGAGCCTGGCGGCGTGCGAGCCGTAGCGCTCGTCGCGATAGGCCGGCCGGCTCAGGTCGGGCTCGTAGATCATCCCCCCCTGGTTCCCGTTCAGGAACAGTCCGATGGACGGGTTCTTCGTGCCCCAGCGCCGGAACGCGGCAAAGAACCACAGCTTGTCCTGCCGGATCGGGCCGCCCACGGTGACCCCGATGTCGTAGATCCGCTCGACCTTCGGCGCGATGGCGTTCTGCAGCCCGCGCTCCCGCAGATCCGTGCCGAGGTTGTCGGCGTGCATCGAGGAGTTGGAGAAGAGGCCCGACACGTTCCACCGCAGGAGGTTGCTGCCCTCCTTCCCCACCATGTTGATCAGCACGTTCGGGCTGCCGCTCTCGGCGCCGACGCCGCCGGTCTGCACGAGCATCTCCGCCACGACCTGGCTGTTGAAGATGTACCCCGCGGAATCGCCGGCGCCCGCGTAGTTGTCGATCCGCGAGCCGTTCAGCAGCAGGTAGCTGCCGCGCTTGCCGTGAAACTCGTTCTTCCGCTGCTGCGAGTGGTAGCCGCCGGTCGTGCCGCCCACCTGCGGGTTGCCCGCATCGTAGCCCGGCGTGAGCGAGATCAGATCGACGATGCCGCGCTGGCCGGTGGGCAGCGTCTCGAGCACCTCCGATCGGACCGAGAGCTGCTGGACGCTGCGGCGGGTGTCGACGAGCGGGGCCTCGCCGGTGACGGTGATCGTCTCCTCGACGTTGCCGACCTGCAGATCGGCGTTGACGGTCGCTGTGAAGCCCGCGGTCAGGATGATGCCGTCGCGCCGCACCACGCTGAAGCCCGGCAGCGTGAAGAGCACCTCGTAGGTGCCCGGCCGCAGGTCGACGACGTTGTAGCGGCCCTGGGCGTCGGTGACCACGCTGCGCGTGCGCTCGATGAGCGCCGGGCTCGTCACTTCCACCGTGACGCCCGGCAGCACGCCGCCGGAGGTGTCGCGCACCACCCCGGCGATGCTGCTCGGCGCCTGCGCCGACGCCGTTGCGGCCCACATCAGCAACGAACAGCCTGTCAGAGACCACGCGCCACGCCTCGGTGTGCGCCCCATCGTCTGCCTCCTCGCCGCCAATCCAGTTGTCGGGCGAGCGCATCTTGCGCTCAGACCTCGACCGGTGTCAATCGGTCGAACCTCTGCCGCGGGCGCCGGGCGCGGCACCCTGCCGGTCGGTCCCCGGGGCGAGCGTCGTCCAGCGGTCGATCGGCACGGCGGTCCACTCGTCGGTGCGGCCGTCGGGCCAGACGACACGAACATCGGGAGGCTCCGCCGAGGCGCCCAGACCGGCGAGGATCCGCGGGTCGTTGGCGGAGGCGTAGCTGCCGTCGGCGCGCACCCGCCGCCAGAGCGTCACGCCGTCGCGCCGCCGGATCGCGACGCGCGCGCCGAGCAGGTCGCGCGGCGCCGCGGGCCCTCCCGTCAGTCGCAGGCCGAGCCACGGGCTGCGGCTGCCGACCTGGTTGAGCAGCACGCGGGCCGGACCGCTCGCGTTGGCGACCACGACGTCGGCGTCGCCGTCGTTGTCGAGGTCGCCGAACGCCGCGCCGCGTCCCACCTCCGACGGCGCGAAGGCGGCACCGGCCCGGGCCGTCGCCTCCTCGAAGCGGCCGTCGCCGAGGTTGCGGAACAGCTGCCGGCGCTGGTCGTACGGAAACGGGTGGTCGGCGGGCGCGGCTTGATGCCGCACGATGGTGCCGTTGACCGTGAGCAGGTCGAGCCAGCCGTCGTTGTCGACGTCGATCCACGCGGCGCCGAACCCCGTGTAGGCCACCGTGGGCGCGGCGAGTCCGGCGCGGCCCCGCCGGTCCTCGAAGATGCCCGACCCGTCGTTGACATAGAGCACGTGCGTCTCGCCGGTGAGGTTGGTCACGAACAGATCGTCGGTGCCGTTGTTGTCCGCGTCGCCCGCGTCGACGCCCATGCTCGCCTCCGCGCGGCCGTCCGCGCTGAGCGCCACGCCCGCCAGCAGCGCCGTGTTCCGGAACGTCCCGTCGCGCTGGTTGATCCAGAGCTGATTGGCCTGGCCGTCGTTGGCGACGTAGACGTCGATCCAGCCGTCGCCGTTGAAGTCGGCCGTCGAGACGCCGAGCGCGGGACCGAAGTCGCCGCCCACGAGCGCGCGCGCCGTCACATCGGCGAAGACGCCCGTGCCCAGATTGCGATACAGCCGATCGCGCTGCGCGCGGTACACCCGCGGCGGACAGTAGTCGCGCCCGCCCGTCACGCTCGTGCACTCGATGTCGGCGTCGGGGCGGTACTCGACGTAGTTGCCGACATAGAGGTCGAGCCACCCGTCCCGATCGAAGTCGAGAAAGGCGGCCGACACGCCCCATCCCGGGTCGTCGACCCGGCTGGCGCGCGACACGTCGGTGAACGTGCCGTCGCAGTTGTTGCGGAACAGTTGATTCGGCCCGAGATTGGTGACGTACAGGTCCACGCACCCGTCGTTGTCGACGTCGCCGGCGGCCACGCCCATGCCGTAGCCGCGCGCGTCGAGGCCGCTCGACGCGGTGACATCCGTGAAGCGCAGGGTCCGCGCGCCGTCGGCCGCCAGGTCGTTCCGATAGAGCCGTCCGCGGAGCGGCAGCTGGCGCTCGGTGGGCCGGAGCCGCGCATCCTCCAGCGACCGGCCGGTGCCGAGCATCCGCCCCTGCGGGAAGAAGACGTCGAGGTCGCCGTCGCGGTCGTAGTCGAGGAGCCCCACGCCGGGCGCCATGATCTCCGGCAGGTAGAACGACCCCGACATGCCGTTGAAGTGCACGAAATCGATGCCGCTCGACGCCGTCGCGTCGACGAACCACGCCTCGGCGGCGGGCGCCGCGGCCGGCGGCGCCGACGCCGGCTCACTGCCGCAGCCGGCGAGCGTCAGGCCGCTGACAACGGGCACGAGAAGCCGGAGGCCGCCCCGGGGCACGCGCACGAGGACGCACTCTGCCCTGTCGAGCGACCCGAGTCAATGGCGCCGGGACCAGGCCCGAGATCCCGGTTGACATCGACCGCCCGTTCGACTACCAAGATGCAGGCCTTGAGGAGGCCGCCCATGACGAACAGCCACCGTGTCGTGACCCTGGCGCTCGCGCTTGTCCTGGTGGCGCCGGCCACGCCCGCGCGCGCGCAGGCAGCCGAGTCGCACTACGACCATCTCGTGCGGCTGGCCAACAGCTATCAGGTGACGCTGGACGTCACCTACCGCACGGCCAACAACTGGGATGCGACGCTCGACATCATCCGCCCGCGGCAGACGTCGACGCCCACCCCGACGGTCCTTTTCTTCCACGGCGGCGGGTGGACGGGCGGCAGCAAGGATGCCGGCCTGCTCGCGGCGCTGCCATATGCCGAGATGGGCTACGCGGTCGTGAACGTCGCCTACCGGCTCGCCGGCGTCTCGCTCGCGCCGGCCGCCGTCGAGGACGCGCGCTGCGCGCTGCGGTGGGTGTACCGCAACGCCAAGCAGTACAACTTCGATCTGAACCGGCTGGTGCTCACGGGCCAGTCGGCGGGCGGCCATCTCGCCCTCGTCGCCGGCATGCTCACCGAGGAGGCGGGCCTCGATCTGGGGTGCCCCGGCGATCGCGGGGCGGGGCCGTTCAATACCGATCCGCTGAAGGTGGCCGCGATCGTCAACTGGTACGGCATCACCGACGTGCGCGAGATGCTCGGCGGACCGAACCGCCGCGCCTACGCCGTCATGTGGCTCGGCGGCCAGCCGAGTCGCGAGCAGATCGCCACCCAGGTGTCGCCGCTCACCCACGTGCGGCCGGGGCTGCCGCCGGTGCTCACGATCCACGGCGACGCCGATCCCACCGTGCCCTACACGCAGGCCCAGCGGCTGCACGAGGCGCTGCAGAAGGCGGGCGTGACGAGCCAGCTCGTCACCGTGCCCAAGGGCGGGCACGGCGGCTTCGCCGTCGACGAGACCCTGCGCATCCATGCGGCCATCCGGAGCTTTCTGACACGACACGTCGGGGCCGTGACGAGCAGCAACTGAGCCGGGGGGTTGTGGGGCGAGCCTTTCAGGCTCGCCCCGCGCGAACCCGCAGGGTTCGCGCCACATGCAATCGCGACCACCTACCGGCTACCGGCTACTACCTACCGGCTAGAAGTTGACCTGCGCCCCCACCTTGAACATGCGCGCGGCCAGGACCTGCTGCGCGTTGAGCCACGATCCGCCGTACCGCGTGTTCAGGCCCAGCACAGGGCTCGCGTTCAGCAGGTTGTAGACGTCGAACATCCCCTGGACGCGGGTGCCGCCGATCCGGACGATCCGGGCGAGGCGGATGTCGAGCTGCGTGAACCGGTCCTCGAACCGGCTGCGGGGATCGATGAGCTCGGCCTCGATGTTGCGCACGCCGCCCGCCAGGCCCCGGCCGAGCGACGGCGCGATCTCCGCGCTCGTGGCGACGTAGCTCGCCGTGATCGGGACGCCCGGCAGGTTCTGCAGCGCCACGCTCGGCAGCAGTCCCCACGGCAGCGGGTAGATCGCCGACACCTTGATCTGCGTACCCGCGGACCACGGCGTGCGGACGTGGCAGAAGTCTGCGTGCCTCGGCGTCACGATCGAGGTGGACGCCGCGACGCCCAGGACGGTCTGCGGCTGCACCTGCGGGAGTGCGTTGAAATCGCACGTGTCGTAGACGGTGCTGCCGGTGCTGAGGCCGCCCGACACCATGCCGCCGGCGCCGTAGCGCGCGTTGATGGTCACGTCGACGCCGTTGAAGACTTCGGTCTGCCGGCCGTAGTGCGACGCCTGCGTCACCAGGTTGTTGATCACCCCGAATCTGGCCGGCGTGATGTTGTAGAGGCCGCACACCGCGCTCCCCCCGCCGCCGGGCAGCCGGGGATCTCGCGGCGCCGTCACACAGAACGGATCGTAGTCGGCGGCCGTCACCGCCTGGTTGTCGGTGGCGAGAAAGTTGCCGTACCAGGTCCGGAAGTACGCGACGTTCAGCGCGACGCCCGCCCGCAGCTCGTGCTGGACGGCTGCCGACGCCTGCCAGTTGTAGCCCCGTGTGCCGAACCCCTTCATGACGTCGTCGGCATACCGCGTGGTGATGCGGAGCTGGCCGAAGTTGGCCGGTGACAGCGGGCCCAGCTCGTCTTCCTGCGGGCTGTAGTCGCCGTTGCGGTCGTTCCACGCGCGCGTGGCGCTGTTGACCGACGTGTTCACCGGCGCGACGTCGTTGACGATCCCGCCCGTGGACTGCCAGGCCACGTACCGGCCGAGGTACACCTTGAGCGCCGTCTTGCCCGTGCCGGACAGGTCGTAGGCCGCACCCAGCCGCGGCGACAGATCCTTCCAGTTCGGCACGTTCTCCACCCGCGGAAAGTCGCGCGCCGGCACCCACCGGCCGGCCGGCAGGTGCAGCTCCGGGATCCACCCGTAGAAGGAATCGAACCGGGCGCCGAGGTTGAGCGTGAGCCGTCGGATCGTCCACTGATCCTGCGCGTACAGACCGACGCTCCGCACGCGGCCCTCGCGCTCGTAGGGCGTCGCCCAGTAGGTCACCGACTGGGGCACGCCGCCGCGAAACGTGTAGCTGACGTCGTGGTTGATGAACGCCCGGCGATGGACCAGCGCCTCGAGCGCGTAGAGGCCGGTCTTGAAGGCATGTGAGCCGGTGATGTACGACACCGTGACCCGCTGATTGCCCTGCTTGAAGACCTGGCTGCCCCAGGCCATCGTCGGACCGAGCCCGGAGCCCCTCGAGCCGTAGCGGTAGTTCCGCGACTGCTCCAGGACGGAATAGTCGTCGTACGTCCCGCCGGTCAGGCGATTCTGGATGTTGCCGACCACGGCCGTGCCGCCGGCCTCGATCAGCAGGCGGTTGGTCGCGGGATAGGTCCAGGTGGCCTGCGCGATGTAGTTCGGCACGTACTTGTGGGCGCCGGCCGCTTCGGGCGCCACCAGCCCGTTCTGAATGGCCCACATGCAGTTGCAGTTCTTCTGCGCGATGTAGCCGAGATCGAGCTTGTGCCTGGTCGCGGCCTGCCAGGTGAAGCGGAGGCTGCTCTCGCCGTAATAGTCGTCGTCGAACGCCGGCCGGCTGAGGTCGGGCTCGTAGAACAGCGTCCCCTGCAGCCGGTTGTAGTAGTTCCCGGGCAGGTACGACGAGGTATGGAACCAGCGCTGGGCGGCGAAGAACCAGAGCCGGTCCTTCCGGATCGGTCCGCCCACGCCCAGGTTCACGTCGAAGAGCTTCCGGATCTCCGGCTGGGCGCCGACGCCGCGCGCGCGCAGCGCGTCGGTGACGTTGGTGCTCTGCAGGCTCTCGTGCCCCAGCGTCCCGAAGAAGGACCCGGAGAAGGTGTTGCCGCCCGCCTTGGGGACGAGGTTGATCTGCACCCCGCCCGTCTCGCTCTCGGCGGACATCCCGCCCGTCTCGACGGTGATTTCGGCCGTGGCCGCCGGGTTCGGACTGTACGTGCGGTTGCCGGACCCGAGCAGCGTGTTCTGCACCATCCCGTCGCGCATCAGGACGAAGTCGGCCTGGCGGCTGCCGTGAATCCCGAAGCCCTGGTCCTGCTCGCCCTGGTTGCCGCCGACGTCCTGGCGGTTGGGCGTGGCGAGCACGGCGCCCGGCAGCAGCGCGCTGTAGAGGTTCATGTTGCCGCCGACCGGGAGCTGATCGATCACGTCGCGCGCGAAGACCTTCTGCTGCATCACGTTCTGGATGTCGACGACGGGACTCTCGCCGGTCACCGTGACCGTCTCCTCGAGCGCCCCGACGCGCAGCTCGGCATTCACCGTGGCCGTGAACGCCGTCGTCAGCTCGAGCCCTTCGCGCCGGAAGGTGTTGAAGCCGGGCACCGTGAACGTCACGGTGTACACGCCCGGCCGCAGGTCGACGATACGGTAGAGGCCCCGATCGTCGGTGACGACCGTGCGGACCTTTTCGATCAGCGCGGGACTGGCGGCCTCCACCGTCACGCCGGGCAGCACGGCGCCCGTGGCATCGGTCACGACGCCGGCGATGGTGCCGCTCACCACGGTCTGCGCCGACGCACCGACCGGCCAGACCAGAAGACTCCCGAAGACGGGGAGCACGGAGAGGACGAACGCCGCGGCGACGCGCAAGGAACGGCGAAGCATGGTCGGCCTCCTCGGATTAAAAGGCCGCCGACGCGCGACTATGAACGGATGATGGCCCTTTGTCTCTGCGTGCGGGCGATCCTACCGCATCTCTGGTCGCTGGTCGCTGGTCGGTCGGTGGTAGGCGGTAGTCGGTTGCCAGCCGGTAGCCAGAAGCCGGCAGCTGGGAGCGACTCCCAGCTGCCGACCAGCCACCGACTACCAGCTACCGTGCGACCGACTACCAGCTGACCTTAGGGTTCAGAACGTGTACCGGATCCCCAGCTGCATGGTCCGCGGCTCGTCGGCCACCGTCGTCCGGTTGAAGTTCGGACTGCGGCGGTTCGCGATCGGGTTGTCGAAGTTGACCCGGTTGGTGGCGTTGTAGATCTCCGCGAAGAACCCCACCGACTGCGCAGCGCTTGGCCTGACGACGTACTGCAACCGCAGGTTCAGCATCGTCTTGTTGCTGCCCTTCATCCCGTTGCGGACGGCAACGCCGTTCGTGTCCATCTTCGATACGATCGGCAGCGTCGCGTCGTCGCGGCCCCGGACCGGCCGGTCGAAGTTGTCCGCGTCGCCGTCGACGTCGCGGCCCACGAATTCGTTGGCGGGGTTGCCGGAGTAGTACACGAAGGTGGCGCCGAGACCGAGGCTCCGCCATGGCTCCCAGTTCCCGCCGGTCGTGAACGCGTGCCGGTTGTCCAGGTTCGCCAGCCCGTAGTCGGCCCTCGGGTTGCGGTCGTCGGTGACGCGCCGCTCGATCAGCGCGAAACCGCCCCCCCGGCCCGCGTTCACGTCGCGCGCGCGCGAGAGCGTATAGGCGAGGCGTCCGGACCAGCGGTTCGACACCCGCTTTTCCGCGCTCAACTCGAGCGCGTCGTAGTCGCTGTTGAACGCGTCGAGCGTCTGGTATTGCAGGACACGCCCGAAGACGGCGCTGCGCGCCGCCGGTGGAATCAGCGTGCCCGTCGGGTCGAACGCATCGACGCCGAGCCGGGTGACCCGCCCGTTGGGTCCGAGCGGCCCTTCGTTGATGTCGATGCGGCCAGAGAGGTCGCGCCCAACGTTGCCGACATAATCCGCGCGGACGGCGACGTTCGACAGGATCTGGCGCTCGACGCCCACACTGTACGACCAGAGATACCCAAGCTTGCGGTCACCGGCCAGGAGCGGGTTGCTCGTGTTGACCAGACGTCCGGCGGCAAGGTCATTGGCGAAAGCCTGGAGCTGGGCCCTGCACGCGGGGCTGATCAGCGCACGTCCCTGACCGTCGCCCACCGGGTTCAGGCAGGGGTGCGCCGGCCGCACGCCGCGCAGGGCCGACGTATCCTCGCGAGTGTCGAACTCGAAGGCTCGTGGAATCACCCCGCCCTGAAAGAGGTTGATGAGCACGGCCGTGGCCGGAAATTCGTAGAACCTCCCGAACCCGCCGCGGATGACCGTCCGGTCGTTCGGCGCATACGCCACACCGACCCTCGGCGCGAAGGCGTCCTTCGTCCGTGGCGTGATGTGCTGGTACTCGTGCCGGACGCCGAGATTCAGCGTGAGCGTGTTGGTCGCCTGCCACTTGTCTGCCACGTATGCCACGGTGCGCCAATCGTCCACCGGTACGAACATCTCACCCAGTCGAATCCGGAAGCGGCTCGGATAGGTGAGGGGGTTCGCGGCGTCGAACGGCTGGTTCTGCAGAAAGTCGAACGTGCCAATCTGGTTGCTCGCGATGGCGCTGTCCCCGCCGTTGGTGCTGGCGCCAAAACCGAACTTCCATGTGTGGTTGCCAGGCGTGTACGTGAAATTGTTGTTCACCGCGATCGTGTTGTAGAAGTGTCCCGTGATCGCAGCGCGTGGACCTGCCCGGTAGTCGGGGTGCTGCTGCATGGGGCCGAAGTCGAGCGGATCGATGCCGCGGAAGCCGGGGATGGTGCGGGAGCCCACGTCGAACGGATTGTCGTTGAACGCCGCGTTGAACAGCCGCCGGTCGGCGATCTTTAGTCCCTCATAGGTGCTGCCGACCTTCAGCTCGTTGAGCATGCGGTTGCCGATCGTGGCCGTCCACGAGATGTTGTTGATCATCTCCTGCGAGCGTTCCCATCGGAAGTTCTCGGTGATGCTCTGCTCGCTCTCGGCGTTTTCGCCGATCCCGTCGTTTGGGCTCATGATCAGCCGGTAGCTGAGGTTGTTGCTCGGCGTGAGCTGATAGTCGACCCGGGCGAAGTAGCTGTTGACGTTCGCTTTGTACACATCCGAGAACGGGACCGCGAGCGGCGCCGCCTCGGGTGGGAACTCCAGCGCCACCGCTTCTTCCAGCCACGTCCGCTCGTAGTTGAAGAAGAAGAACGCCTTGTTCCGGAGGATCGGCCCGCCGACGTTCCCGCCGAGGATGTCGCTGCCGCTCTCCGGATCCTGCTCGCCCCGCAGCCTCGTGAAATAGTTGTCGGCGTTCAGGCTGTTGTCCTGGCCGTAGTAGAACGCGCGGCCGTGGAACTGGTTCGTCCCGCTTCTGGTCACCGCGTTGACGATCACGCCGGAGGCGCCGCCGTACTCGGCGCCATAGTCGTGCGTCAGCACCTGGAACTCGGCCATGCTGTCGACGGTGACGTTCGCTTGCGCGAACGCCATCGAGCGATCATCCCGATTCCAGACGCCGTCGACCAGGTACAGGTTGCCCTGCGTCTCGCGCCCGTTCGCACTGTAGTTGGTCCCCTCGAACGTGCCCGAGGTCAGGTTCGGCACGAGCCCGGGTACGAGCTGCATCAGTGACATCTGCACGCGCCCCTGCATCGGCAGGTTCTCGATGTCCTGGGCCGTGATGTTGGTCCCGATCTGCGTCTGGGTCACCTCGACGAGCGGCGCCTCTCCCGTCACCGTGACGATGTCGGAGAGCGCGCCGATCGGCATGGTGAAGGACAGCGTCACCGCCTGCCCGACGAGGACGAGGACGCCGGTACGGGTCTGGGTCTGAAAGCCAGACAACTCGGCTCTCACCGTATAGCGGCCCGGCATCACAGCCGGCAGGACGAATCGGCCGTTCTCATTGGCAACGGCCGTTCGCGTCAATCCCGTGGTTTCCTCGGTGATAGTAATTGTCGTCCCGGGAAGCGCGGCACCTGTCTGGTCGGACGCGCTCCCGTTGACTTCGGCGACGGCCGCCTGCCCGAAGGCAGGCGCGACGGAGACGAGCGAGAGGACACACGCCGCAGCGACGCACAACGAACGGCGAAGCATGATCGGTCCTCCTGGTTATAAGGACCGGCCGGCGCGGAGATGAACAGCGCGAAGCTACAGGGGAGTCACATGCGCCTCATGCTAGGGGGGGCGTGCGGATCCCGTCAAGACGGGATATCGCGTGAAATAGTTCACAAGGCTGGCGCCAACGAGTGAGCTGGCGCGGGCGGAGCGATGAGTTCGCACCCGGGCGCAGCCTGCGGCTGCGCCCGGGGGGTAGGGGTCAGAAGCGGTACGAGAGGCCGAACTCGGCCAGCCGCGGCGGCATGATCGACCGCGGCCGCAGGAAATCGGGGCCCGAGCGGTTCTGCAGACCGGTCGCGGTGTTCGCGTTGAGCGCGTTGTACAGATCGAACGTGACGGTCGCGACATGCGCGCCGGGCAGCTGGAACCGCTTCTCGACGCGGAACTGCACCAGGTTGAGATTCGGCCGCCGGTGCGTGCCGATCGGCTCCACGTTGACCACGAACGCCGGAATCGTCCGCCCGCCCCGCACCCGCACCGTCCGCGCGAACGGGTCCCCGCTCGTGTGGTGGTAGTTCGCCGACACCGCCACCTCGGCCGGCAGGATATACGTCCCAATCACCTTGCCGTCCCAGTCCCACGTCTTGTCCGCCGAGAAGATCTCGTCGTTGGGCGTGAGGAACCCCACGTGCTCGCCCGCCGCGGAGAAGGTGGGGCTGGAGGTGCCGAAGCCGAGGGCGCTGGCGCTGTTGCGCGCGCCGATCGGGATGTTCTTCTTCGTCGCGGAGAAGGACGCCAGCAGCTGCCAGCGATTCGCGAGCCGCTTGACGCCCGCGATCTCAATTGTCTTGAAGCTCTGGTTGGCTCGCGGGTCGTTGACGGAGGTGTACTCCTCGAACCGCAGGCCCGTCAGGCTCGGCGCGTACTCCCAGTAGGTGAGCATTCCTCCATCGTCGGCGGTCCCGACACGGCCATCGGGGCCCGGGTCGCGGGCCGTGACGGGAATGTTGTAGGCGTCATAGGGGCGGAAGCGGTTCAGATGCCGCAGGACGTTCTTGGTCTGCGAGTAGATCCCCGTGGCGCGGACGGAGAGGGTGTGGCTCTCATTGTGATCACGCCGCAATCCGGACAGCTTTTCGGAGGGGGGCGAGCGTGAGGTGAAGGGCGGACGCCCACCGGTCACTGAGTGCGAGTGCGCGTAGATTAATGACGTCGGCCGCCGTTGTCTCCTTCCACCGTGCACCACTGCGCTTCATGCGGACCGTGATGAGGGTTTTGCACGTGGCTTCGGTATTGCCGCTCCCGATGGGCAGCCCGCGCCGCCGCGCGCCCGGATAGCCCATGCGCTCCCGGTGATTCTCCAGATAGGTAATGGCCTCGTGCACCGGGCGGTTCGGGCCGGTCCGGACGTGCCGCTGGCCCGACCGGAGCAAGACCGTGCGGATGTCATCCGGTGCGGCGTTGCGATTGAGCAGGTCGATCCGCCACTGCGCCACCACCGCCGGCGCGCGCGTCTCGCCGTAGACGACCGCGGCGGCGGGCGCGAGTTTCTCCAGCAGGTGCCAGAAGTCGAGCAGCTCGTACACCGTCGTGCCGAGGGTCGCCTCATCGAGCGCGCTGCGCAGCAGGTCGCGCAGTTCCGGGGCGCCATCCGTGAGCAGGACCACGCGGAGCTCCGGGCGCTGTTCGAGGATCGCCACGGCATCGGCCAGCAGCCGGTCACAGAGCTCCAGAGGATCGCGACTCGGCACCGCGCCCTGCCGAATCGTGTGCAGGGCGGTCCCGCGCTCGTCATGGAAGGTGATCGTCGCGCAGTAGGCCATGCGGAAGACCCGCTGTGCCGGCCGTTTCGGGGCGTCCTTTCGCGGCCGCCCCACGGGGCGCGGGCGGGGCTCCTCCAACGGCAGCGAGACGCGATCCAAGCCGAAGCTCACCGACCGGGTCTCGGTCGGAATCTCCAGCGCCACAATCAGCGCGTCATCGATCTCGGTTTTCTTGCGCGCGTAGAGCTGACCGACCGCATGGCCGACCCGATCGAAACTGGACCGACTGTACGGCAGGCGGCCGACCCGGCGCGCCGTGTCCTCGGCTTCCCGGGCTGTCCCTTGCTGCAGCAGATGCCCCATGGCCGTGGCCGTTTCGGGCAACCAGACCCCGTCCACCGCACCCGTTCGCAGACTGATCGTGTCGACGACTGGGCCGTTGCGCTCCGCGCGGTACAAGGTGCGTTCCACGACGACATCGCCGGCCAGCGTGTAATACCGTCCCTCGGCGCGATGCACGCGCGTATGGACGCGGCCGTCGATCACGACGGCGGGCGCGTCGATGTCGAGGGCGGCCAAGAGGGTCTGGTGGGCGGCCCGCTCCACCGTGGCCGTCCGTTCCCCGAGCTCTCGCTCAATCTGGGCGTAATCGACGGCGCGACCGCCGGCGGTACGACGATGCGCCCGCTCCACGCTGGTCACCAACTGGGTGATGGCGTCGGCCAAGGACTTGCAGTCATCGGGAATCGAGATCAGAATCGGCATCTGAGGGCATCCTCCGTCTGGAGCTTCAGCACCTCGGATGGTACAGGCTCTGCCCTCATCCCGCCTCGCTCGGCCATCAGGCCGCTGCGGAAATTCCCCTCAGATGCTCACAATGAGATCCACACCCCGTTACGGCGGTATGACTACTACGGGGCATCGGGCGTCATCGACAAAGTGGATGACTTCTTGTTCGACGACGAACTCCTTCTCATAGCTGAAGACGGCGCGAATCTGCTTCTGCGTAACCTGCCACTGGCCATCTTGGCGCGTGGCAAGTATTGGGTGAATAACCACGCCCATATACTCAAGCCAAAGAGAGGCAACATCGAGTATCTAGCGGCGTTGATGGAATGCATCGACTACCGGCCTTGGATTTCTGGCGCAGCGCAGCCCAAGCTGACCCAGGACCGGCTGATGAGCATCAGAATCGTCGTTCCGCCGCCGCCGGAGCAAGACAGCATCACTAAGTGGCTGGAGCGCGAAACAGCTGCACTCCGGGCGACTATTCAACGGAGCCGTCGTGAACTCGACCTGCTCCGCGAATATCGCACCAGTCTCATCGCAGATGTGGTCACCGGCAAGATCGACGTGACCGATGCGGCAGCACGGCTGCCGGAGGACGTCGGGGAACCCGATGCAGACGACGAGGTAGATACAGAAGCGGACGTCGAAGAATCTGCTGACGAAATCGACGCGGGCGCAGCAGAGGCCGAAGCGTGACCGATCTGCTCGCCCAATTGCGGCGCAATCAGCAGCGCGGCAGCAAGCCGCGCTGTCATGGCCTCACGCACGGAGACTTGGCGCGCCGTGCCGGCACGCTTACGGAGCTGATTGCTCCGTGGGGAGAGGTCAGCTTGGACGATTTCTGCATGCCGGAGGGCTTCAATGACGTCGGCGAAGCGCAATTGCACGCGGCCGTCCGACTTCTTCCCGACGGCATTCGATCCGTACTTGCGTCATGGTGGCTCGCTGTGCCGTCACCGAAAGCCACCACTCCCAACTGGGATTTCGCATGTACGTGCCGGATCGGAGATGACCGCGGGCTTCTGTTGATTGAGGCAAAGGCTCACCAGGGTGAGTTGCATAAGGAAGAATGCGGCAAAGCCTTGACGTTCCCGTCTCGGCCAACAGCATGCGCAACCACGTGCGGATCGGCGCGTGCCTCGACGAAGCCAGCATCGCGCTCGCATCCGAAACGGGCCGACCGTGGGCGTTGAGCCGCGACCACCATTATCAGATGTCGAACCGATTCGCCTGGGCATGGAAGCTCACAGAGCTCGGCGTGCCAGTCGTTCTCGTCTATCTGGGTTTTCTCGGCTGCGACGATATGGCGAAAGACAGCGCCGTCATCGCGACCGAAGCGGAGTGGGAACAGCTTGTCAGGACGCACAGCTCGTCAATCGCACCGCCGGAAGTCTGGGGTCAGACTTGGCGTCTGCACGGGCGAGCCTTCGTCCCATTGATTCGCAGCTTGAGCGTGCCACTCAAGCCGGCCTCCTGATGCGACATGAGCCACACTGATACCAGCGAGCGCGGTCTGGAGGAATTGATCGTCCGGGCGATGACCGGCCGCACGGACGTCCTCGTCCCCGCGCACATGGCCACCGAGACGTCCGTTCCGGTGGCGGGCGGCACCGGCTGGCTCCTCGGAGGCCCGACCCACTACGATCGGGAGTACTGCGTCGATCTCGTGCAGTTGCGGGGATTCATCCTGGCGACTCAGGAACACCTCCTCGAACCCCTCCAACTCAATACGGACGGGCCCACGCGCCAGAAGTTTCTCGCGCGCCTCCAGGGCGAGATTACGAAGCGGGGCACCATCGACGTTTTGCGCCACGGGATCAAGCACGGGCCACACCACATCGACCTGTTCTACGGAACCCCTTCGCCA
>Ga0194121_10006905_pt1 | contig 15015 bp, 12 predicted proteins | sample TA2MahCa50mmetaG_FD_148609 | JGI IMG/M metagenome (GOLD analysis project Ga0194121, IMG submission 148609) | Freshwater microbial communities from Lake Tanganyika, Tanzania - TA2015020 Mahale Deep Cast 50m | ecosystem: Environmental > Aquatic > Freshwater > Lake | place: Tanzania: Lake... | reverse complement strand
CGTGCGGGAGCGTTGTGTATGGAGTGTCAGCCCGTACTCGCGGATGACGCCCACACCGGCATGCACCTCATGACCACTGTCGCACACTTTTAAGTAGGCTTCGCTGGTCACCGCTTTGGCCAGATGCACACTGACTGCTGCTGGCCGACCAGCGTCCAGCTTCCACAGCGCTTCATAGGTCGTCCAGCGCGCGGCATCGAGGTTATTGACGATGTTGACAATATGGTCCTGCACCCGCTGGAAGCGTCCGATTGGCTGGCCAAACTGCACGCGCGTACGGCTGTAGGCGACTGAGATATCAAACACTGTCTGGCAGGACCCCACCTGGTAGGCACACAGAATGGGAATCGCCTGCATCGCCGCGGCTTCCAGGGCTTCCCAGCCCTGTCCTTCCGTCTCACCGAGAACGTCCGCGGCCGGCACGCGCACATTGTGCAAGCGCACTTCGTCGACCTGGGCCATCCAGCCGGGTAACGTACGTATCGTGACGCCTGGGGCTTTGGCATCGACCAGGAGCAGGGTAATACCACTGCTGGCACCATTGTTCGGTGGGGACGTGCGCACTGCGCACAGCAGATGGGTAGCGGCCTGCGCATCATGCACGAACAGTTTGACGCCGTTCAAAGTATAGGTATCGCCCTGCCGGCTGGCGCGGAGCTGTACGGTCTCTGGCCGCCAGCCATAGTGTGGCTCGGTCACGGCGACGCTGATCACGCGCTCACCGCTGGCTACCTGCGGTAGGATGGTACGTTTTTGCGCTTCGGTCCCGCTGTGCAGGACGGTCAAGGCCCCTAAAATGCCCGACGAGAAATAGGGACCAGCCACCGGACCACGCCCCAGCTCTTCAAACAGCACTGCGGCATCGGTATAGGAACGCCCCTCACCCCCGTACTCTTCAGGGATGAGAATGCCCAGCCAGCCCAGCTCGGCGACCTTGCGGAAGAGCTCCGGCGTCACCCCGGTCGGCGTGGACTCCAGGGCGATAATGGTCTCTTTTGGATACTCTTGCTGAAGAAAACTTGCCGCAGTGGTTTTGAGAATCTCCTGCGCCTCGGTCAATCCCAGATCCATCGTCCACTCCTTCCTGCCGTGCGCAGCGCTAGCGGAGCCGTCCGGCCTGTTCTCGGGTGGTGCGGCCAATGCCAATACGCCGCGCCATAATGACTTTTTGAATGTCCGTGGTCCCGCCCGGATGTAAACCCACTACGGCAGAACGTTGATAGTGTTCGAGCAGGCCATGGAGCGGCCCCCAGTCCGGGTCATTCGTCATCGCATAGGGGCCTACGGCGCGCAGGATGGTTTCGGCAATCTCCAAGGCATAGGTTTTGCGACAGTAGGACAGCTGTGGTCCTTCGTACGAGCGCGGTTTATGGGCATGGCTCAGCCAGTAGGTCCGCAGGCCCATGAGGCGTACGATTTCGCTCTTGATATAGGCTTCAACCATATCTTCGCGCACATCGGGATCTTTACTGAGACTCTCACCATCCCGCTTGGTGGTAATGCAGTATTCCAGGAACTGATCCACCACGCGGTTGCGCCGAATCATTCCACCGCCACCGTGTTCCAGTTCCAGGTGTGTGGTGGCCACGCGCCAGCCGTTATTTTCTCCACCGACCAGATTAAACGCCGGCACGCGCACATTGTCGAAGAATACCGTATGCTTCAGGCCGGGTGAGGCACCGCCTTCGCCACCGGCCGTTAACAACTCCATGGGGCGCACCTCAATCCCTGGAAGTCCATAGGGAATCATCAGCCAGCCGAGATTCTCGTGCCGAGGTTTGTCGGGATCCGTCACCACAATGGTCCACATCATTTCGCAGCCGTGCAGGCTCCCGATATAGATCTTCTGGCCATTGACGATATAGGAATCGCCATCGCGTACGGCGCGGGTCTGCACCCCGGCCAGATCGGAGCCAGCATTGGGCTCACTGAGGAGCTGCCAGGTCCGCCATTCGCCCCGGAAGATCGGAGTTAAAAACTGCTTTTTCTGCTCTTCCGTGCCCCAGACAAAAATACTGGCGCCACCTAAACGGCCGCCCGAATCGTAGTACGGTGGCAGGTGTAGCCCATAGCGGTCCAGCTCTTCTTCCAGGATCATCACGAAATCGACATTCAGGTCACCGCCGCCATATTCTTTGGGATACGTGGGATAGAGCCAGCCTCTGGAACCTAGCCGTCGGCCGAGCTCGCGCAATTTCTGATATTGCTCCAGCGTCAGGTCGCCTGGATCGACGGGTTGCTCCAGGCCCTCGGGGATATTCATGGCTAACCACGCCCGCACCTCGGTACGGAACGCTTCCTGTTCCGGAGTATACGTCACTTCAAAATCCATACAACCCATCTCCTTCGTGTCCAGAAGTCTGTGCGTCTGGCGCCATCATAGCAACTTTACAGCGCCCGAATCCAGCGGGTCTCAGTTGCCAACGCTGCCCGCGGCCAACCGTGCGGTCTGTTGCTCCTTGGCACGGAAGTGCGGGATCACTTGCTCCCCAAAGAGCCGAATGGTATGCAACACTTCATGATGCTCCGCCGGGCCAATGGCACAGAGCGGAAAAATCTCTTCAATGCCCAGGGCCTCATACGCTTCGCAAAAAGCAATGCATTGATCTGGTGTGCCAATACAGAATGACCTGCCCCCTCGCACGACGTCAGCCGGGGTGGGCTCCCCAGCATGCGGACCACGGGCCAGCTTTTGATCACGCTCATAATACCCTTGATAATCCGGTGGGACATTGGCCGGGTCAAAATCACGCCAGACCAGGCGGGCGCGTTCTCGCTGCTGCTCGATATACCACTCGGCGAGCTCTGTACCACGCTCGGCAACCAGGCGCGGATCTTCATGACAGTATCCGGTGGTCATCAGGGCTGTGCGACGATTCACGCTCGCCGTGTTGGGAGCGTCCTGCAGGGCCTCCTGGTAGAGCCCCATCAAGCGTTCGACGCCCTGCGGACCACCCTCACTGCCAAATAGCGCGCCAAAGCCTAAACTCCCAGTCAGACGCGCGGTCTCCGCACTACTACACGCGGACCACAATGGCGGATGCGGTTTTTGGACCGGCTTGGGCAAGACTTCACGCCTGGGAATCTGGTAATACGTGCCGTTATACGTGAACTCCTCTTCCGTCCACATGCGTGGCAAGACCGCGGCAAATTCGTTCCACATGCCGCGCGTGTCCTCAAGCTGCGTACCATACGGGGTCAGCTGATACGGATAGCCGGTGCGACCAATGCCGACATCCACCCGGCCATGGCTCAAAATATCCAGCGTCGCCATCCGCGCCGCTACATGGAGTGGATGGTGAATAGGAGCCAGCACTACGCCTACCCCTAAACGCAGGCGTTTGGTGCGCTGACTCACCGCTGCCAGGGTCAGGTCAGGGGCGCTGTTGTGGGACCACACAGGACGAAAATGGTGTTCGGAAAACCACACGCTATCAAAGCCCATTTCTTCGGCGTAGACAATCTGGTCGAGCGCTTCATGAATCCGCTTTGACTCACTGTCGGTAGTCCACGGCTTGGGCACTTGAATCTGATAAAACAGACCAAATTTCATGGGAGACTCCTTACCGGGTCCGTATACGTGCTCTGTTGATCGCGCAGGGCCATACCCAGCCAGTACCATGCACTCTCCGCCATCATGCTCTCCTGGTATGCGCGCACAGCTTGCAGTGGAGTGTGAGGATAGGGCATACAGAGCACATTGCCACACCACAGCCGGTAACGCAAGTCTCGACCAGGACGAGAGGTCTGTACGCAGGCTTCCCACGCCGTGTTTGTGAGTTGACACGGTGTCGTGAGCCTGCTACTGTCCTGCGCACCCGCAGCGGGGATGGTGCTTTCTCGCTCATAGAACGACTTTCTCGCGCTCCTCCTGGCATGTGCTCCTCCTGCTCCCCTGCGGCCGAGTAACACCTTTGTCTATCCATGGCCTGTTGTCACTGCACCAGCCGTCGTTCCAGAGAGGAGAATACCATATGCGCCCATCGCGCTGGTTTGGGTTATGCCTTGGGGTCATCCTAAGTCATCTTGTCGTGCTGGGCTCTGTGACCGCACAGCCAGCAGGGGAACTGCGTGTTGCGGTCGCCACCTTTGGCAATGAGCGCTGGCTTCCGCACCTGTATGTTGGGGCTGAAGACATTGCTCTCAAACCCATGTACGAGAACTTGTTAACCCGCGACCCCAAGACTGGCGAGCTGGCGCCGATGCTGGCCGAGCGCTGGGAAGTGCTGGATGGCGGGAAAGCCTGGCGCTTCCATCTGCGCCAGGGGGTGGCCTTTCATCATGGTCAGGGCACTCTCACCGCGGAAGATGTCAAGTTCACCTTCGCAACCCTCATGAAAGAGGGTTCCGCCAATTCCCTTGCCCCGGAGTTTCGCCTTATCAAAGAGATGGTGGTCGAGGGACCCCAGACGCTGACGATACATTTTGAGCAACCGTTTGTCGCATTTGGCAATAAAGTCACCCAGGGGTTGTTCTCCTCTGTGGCTTTTATTCACCCCCAAAAATATCTGGAGACTGCCGGAGAGGAGGGGGCAGAACGGCGCCCTGTCGGTACCGGACCCTGGCAGTTTGTTGAGCATGTGCGCGGTGATCGTATCACGTACGAGGCCGTTGACAAACACTGGCGCGCCACACCGCATTTCAAACGGCTCGTGCTGTTAAAAGTGCCGGAGCCGGCAACGCGCATGGCCATGCTGCGGGCTGGTAGCGTGGATGTCATTGAAATTGGCGGGGAATACGCCGAAGAGCTGCAAAAAGTGGGGGTCCGGACGTTATTGATGCCTAATGTCGCCTGGCTGTACATCATCCTGGGGGGACAGTGGCCGGGCAAAGCCACGTATGATGCGAATGTCCCCTGGGCTCTTCCTGATGCCGAACGCGCCAAAAAGGTGCGGCTGGCGCTCAACCTGGCGGTTGATAAAAAGGCCATTATGGAGCGCATCCTGGGGAATCTAGGCACAGTGACCGGTGCCTGGCTGAGTTATCCGCATGATCCGTGGTCGACCGAAGCGTCTGCCAAAGCCTTACCGTACGATCCGGCGAAAGCCAAGGCCTTGCTTGCCGAAGCGGGCTATCCGAAAGGGTTTGAGCTGACGATGAATCTGACCGCCTGGCCAGGCCGAGGCTATTTGCCAGATGTCGGGGAAGCCGTGGCGACTTACTGGGAGAAAATCGGCCTCAAGATCAAACGTCGTCCATTGGATCGGGCCGTCTTTGCCGCGGATTTCCGGGCGCGGGCCTATCCGGGTGTGGCGCTTGCCTATTCTTGGCCTCTGGTCGGGCCAGAACCCTGGGAATTACTGATTCGTGGTGGCTATAGCAAGGCTGGCCTGTGCCTGTTTATGGAGCATGAGAAGCTCGACAGCTTTATTGAGCGGCTGGTGGTGCAGCCGGATACGGCAGAACGCAGCCGCATTATGCGTGAAGAGATGGTGCCCTGGCTGGTCGAGTATATGCCTGGGGTACCGATTGGTGCCATGCACACCATCGCTGGTGTTGGGCCACGTGTGGGGGAATGGCCCCTGATTCAGGGACATATGGGGTTTCATAATTGGGAATATGTGACGCAGAAACGCTAACCTCACGATGAGGAAGACACGATGCTCCGCTATCTGGTTGGGCGCCTTTTGCAGGCGCTGCTGAGCATGCTGGTAGTGATTAGTATTGTGTTTGTGCTGACGCGGCTGTCTGGCAACCCGGTGCATCTCCTCCTCGACCTCAGCGCCACGCAGCGCGATGTCGAGGCGCTGACGCGCCAGTTGGGCCTCGACAAGCCACTGCTGGTGCAATACGGCCTTTACGTGGGGCATATCGTGCAGGGGGATTTTGGGGCGTCGGTCCTGACGCGCCGTCCGGTGACTGAGCATATTCGTGAACGCCTCGTGGCGACGATAGAGCTGGGCCTGGTGGCGATGCTGTTGAGCGTCGCCATGGGGATTCCGCTCGGTATGTATTCTGCCGTCTACCGTGGTAGCATGCTGGACAAGTATGCACGGGTGTTTGCCGTGCTTGGCCAGTCTATGCCGCCGTTCTGGCTCGGGCTCATGCTGATCCTGGTGTTTGCCGTGCTCCTGGGGATTCTGCCAGCTGGTGGACGCGGTGGTGTGCAGCATATCCTGCTGCCCGCCTTTACCCTGGGCTATTTTACCTCAGCGGCCATCATGCGCCTGACGCGTTCGAGTATGCTGGAGGTACTGGGAGCCGATTACATCAAGTTTGCTCGTCTCAAAGGGCTGCATGAACATATCGTGCTCTGGAAACATGGCCTCAAGAACGCCCTGCTACCAGTGATTACCTTTGCGGTGATGCTCTTTGTGCAGTTTCTCGGTGGGGCGGTCGTCACAGAAACCGTGTTTGCCTGGCCGGGCTTAGGTCGGCTCATTCTGGAGAGCATCACCACGCGGGACTATCCGATTGTGCAGGCTGGGGTACTGGTGTTGAGCGCCCTGTATCTGCTGGGCAATCTCCTGGTGGACATTCTCTATAGCTGGCTCAATCCCAAAATCCGCTATCAGGGTGCCGCGGGTTAAGCTGAGGAGCACGTCGTTATGGCCATCGCCTATCCTCTCGACAACCAGATTCCCACCCGGCGCTGGTGGGATGCGCTTCGCCACTTACCCTGGTTCCCGAGCACTATACTCGCCGGACTGGTGATCATGGCGATAGGGGCGGCATGGTTGGCGCCACACGATCCCACTGACGGTGACATCACCCGTAAGCTTGTACCACCGGCGTGGACGGCGCGTGGCACCTGGGAGCATCCCCTGGGCACGGACCGCTTTGGACGCGATGTGCTGAGCCGGGTGATCTATGGTTCGCGCCTCTCGCTCGTGGTGTCACTCCTGGCTATTGGCGTGGCTGGTACCCTGGGGACGGGCCTCGGGCTGGTGGCCGGTTACCGTGGTGGCGTCACCGATGCCGTCCTCATGCGCCTCACCGACATTGGGCTGTCGTTGCCGACTATTCTCATTGCGGTGGTACTTGTCGCGGTGTCTGAGCCGAGCTTTCGCAATGTGGTACTCGTCATCTCACTGCTCTTATGGCCGCGCTTTGCCCGGCAAATCCGTGGCGAAACGCTGGCCTTGAAAGAACAGGATTTTGTTGCGCTGGCCATTGTCGCGGGCAAGTCCAGCACCTGGATTATGACGCGGCATATTTTCCCCAATGTCGTTCCCACCTTGCTGGTGGTGTGTACACTGCAGGTAGGTTATGTCATCCTCTTGGAAGGCTCTTTAAGTTTCCTGGGGGTGGGCGTACCACCGCCGAATCCTGCCTGGGGCTTGATGATCGCCGAGGGGCGGGGGTTTTTAGCCACGGCCTGGTGGATTTCGCTGTTTCCAGGGCTGGCCATGTTGCTCACTGTGCTAGCCGTCAACCTGCTGGGCGATTGGTTGCGCGACCGGCTTGACCCCAAGTTACGTCAGGTGTGAGGAACCAGCATGCCGGACACAGCCCCCTTACTGGTCGTAGAAGACCTGCGTACCCATTTTTATACTCGACGCGGGGTGGTGAAAGCAGTCGATGGCGTGAGCTTTACCCTGCAGGCTGGCGAAACCCTGGCGCTGGTAGGTGAATCGGGTTCAGGGAAGTCCATGACCTGCCTGTCGCTGGTGCGCCTGGTGCCCGAACCCGCCGGGCGTATCGTGGGAGGGACCGTGTTGTGGCAGGGCGAAGATCTGCTGCAAAAAAGTGCCGCGGAGATGCGGCGCATCCGGGGGAAGCAGATCGCTATGGTGCTGCAGGATCCCATGACCTCACTGAATCCAGCCCTGACCATCGGTGCCCAGGTGGCGGAAGTGGTGCGCTTGCACCAGGGCTTGCGTGGTCCTTCACTGCGGCAGCGGGTGTCCGAAGCCTTGCAGCGCCTGCGCATTCCCGCCGCAGAGACGCGTATGAAGCACTATCCGCATCAGCTCAGCGGTGGCATGCGCCAACGTGTGAGTAGTGCCATCGGTATGGCGTGTGTGCCCCGTTTGCTCATTGCCGATGAGCCCACTACGGCGCTTGATGTGACCATCCAGGCGCAGTATCTAGAGCTGTTGAAAGACGTGCAGGCACAGACAGGCGTGGCCATCATCCTGGTAACGCACGACTTTGGGATTGTCGCTGCCAATGCGGACCGTGTCGCGGTGATGTATGCAGGGAAAATCGTGGAGGTTGGCACCACATTGCAGATTTTCGATGCTCCCAGCCATCCCTATACACAAGCACTGCTCCGCTGCTTACCGAGTGTGGACACGGACCAGCACGAGCTCGTGGAAATCGGCGGCCAGCCCCCTGACCTGGCGCATTTGCCTCCAGGGTGCCCGTTTGCGCCGCGCTGTCCACAGCGACAGGCCCTCTGCGATGCCACGTATCCACCGGCTGTGGTGGTGGACCAGGGTCATGTGGCGCATTGCTGGGTGGCGAAACCAGCTACAGGCTGAGGAGGGGATATGCTGCAAGGCATTGCGCTGACCAAGCACTTCCCGATTGCGGGCGGGTGGAGCCTCAGCAAAGAGCGGCACTGGCTGAAAGCCGTGGATGGCGTGGATATCCAGGTGCAGGCCGGGGAAGCGCTGGGCATTGTGGGTGAATCAGGCTCCGGTAAGACCACGCTGGCAAAGATGCTTTTACTGCTGGAACGCCCCACCAGTGGGGATCTGCTGTTTCACGGCACGGAGCTGCGTGCGTTTGGGCCAGACGATTTCGTGCGCTATCGTCGTTCAGTGCAGGCCGTATTTCAGGATCCCTATAGTTCCCTGAATCCCCGCATGCGGGTGGAGCAGATTGTCGCTGAACCGCTCCCGCCGGACTTTGCGACCAGCCGCGCTGAGGTCCGTACGCGCGTCACCGAGGTTTTAGAACTGGTGGGGCTGCGCCGTGATAGCCTCAGCCTGTATCCGCATGAGTTCAGCGGTGGACAACGACAGCGCATTGCTATTGCCCGGGCGCTGGTGACCTATCCCCAGTTGATCATTCTCGACGAGCCCGTGTCTGCGCTGGATGTCTCCATCCGCGCCCAGATTCTCAATCTCCTGAAGCGTCTGCAGGAACGCCTCAACCTGTCCTACGTGATGATTGCCCATGACCTGGCTGCCGCACGCTATCTCAGCACGCATCTGGCCGTGATGTACGCCGGTAAACTCGTTGAAGCCGGCCCCTGTCAGTCTCTGTACACTGCGCCGCAGCATCCATATACCCAGGCGCTGCTCTCGGCAGCGTTGCCGTTGCATCCGTCCGTACGGCGGCAGCGTGTCATCCTCTCTGGCGAAATCCCCAACCCGCTGCATCCACCCTCCGGCTGCCGCTTTCATCCCCGCTGTGTGCAGGCACTACCGCACTGTGCGACACAGGTGCCCGTGTGGCAGGAGGTGCGCCAGGAGCACGCCACGGCGTGTCATCTCTATGCCCAGCCTGGGGCGTGCACCATAGGCTGAGTCACTGCAGAGGTGGAGCGCCTATCTGGTCTAAGCCTGCGGTGTCGCAGGCCCGTGCTCCCGTAGTAACTCCTGGACGGCGTCCACATGCTCGGCCCGTGCCATCGCCATTAACAGGCGACTCAGGATCGCCTCATCAGTTATCTGCGCCAGTTGGCGTTCCACCTGTTGATACACTGAGACAGGCGGATCCAGGCGTGCCGCTAGGACGTCAAGGATACTGCGCCGTCGTGCTGCCAGCGCCTCCCTTTGCGCTGCCTGGTGGCCTTCACGCAGCCCGGCCTGGTGGCCGGCCTGGTGGCCGGCCTGGTGCCCTTCACGCTCTGCCTCTTCGCGCAGCCGGCGGAGAAAGGGCGTATCCAGCAACAACTCATCGCGGTCCATCAAACTTTCGACCATTGTGATACTCTCCTCATCCGTGAGCAAGGCAGTCAGTGCCGTTAAGAGACGTCGCTGCTGCATAACATCGGGGACCTGGTGCAGGCGGTGTACGACCTCTGGCAGTACCACGGCTGGCTCGCGTATCTGTGTCTGGCCCACCAGCGCCAGGAGCGCTGGGCGATCCAGACGTAACAAGTCTTCGGCGGTCATCTCCCACAGGCGGATGGGGTGATAGCGCCAGGTCAGCGTCGGCGAGCCATCCGCCCCGGCGACTTCATGATGACCATGATCTCCTCTCCCGGCGCCATGGCCGACATAGAGGACCACACTCCAGAGGGGCAGACGATAGGTCCGGGCCAGCCGTGGCATATACATCAGCATCCGCCAGGGCAGGGGCTCATGGCTGCGGGGACCTTGAAATTCAATATGGAGCAAGAGCTCACGCGTATCGTGCAAGATGACCCGAAAGACCAGATCCACCGCCAGGTTCTCACCAGGAAGTTCGACGTTGAGAGGGTAGGCGTCCTGTACCTCCGTGTGTAATAGCCAGGCAGCGAAGTCGAGAATGCAAGTGCTGACCAGCAATTTGAGGGGACTGTCGGTCTCCGCCATCGTGCACTCCTGCGTGTCATCGTGCTCCTAGATGTCCGTTTCGTAAATCCCTCGCCAGTTTCCTGGGTACGCGGGCCTCTGGCCCGCTCTGGAAGCGGCCCGGAGGGCCGCGTACCCAGGCATCCCAGACTGGTGACACACTTATGAAACAGACTCTAGTATAGCACACGCCGGCCTGCGGTCGGTGCATGGAGAGGGCACGCCTCCCATAAGCACGAACTGCCCAGGAAGTGCTGACGAGACAGGGTGGTCCGGCTCCCTCTCCCGCTGGGAGAGGGTTGGGGTGAGGGATGTTGCGGTCCTGCCAGCAACCCGTCGTCCCTTGTATCTTTAACTATGGGCTCTGTGGACCGAGAAGAGTGAGAGCACACGGAATCCCAGGAAACTGATGCCTTGCGTCACGGGTGCCACACGCGTCACCGGCTTACGCAGGCTGAGCCCCAGGGAGGTGTCGAGAAACACGCGCATCTGCGCCAGGGTTTCATGCACGCGCGCCTTGCTGTCGGCAAACACCAGGCAGCGGTGTCCTGGCGGGGGCGGCTGCGCAACGCCCCTGCCAGGACACCGCTGCCCACCAGGCCCAAACACTACTGTGGAACAAACCCGCACAGGGTACAAGAGTAAAAATGCCAAGGGCTACGGAACTTCCCTCAGGAGGCGGAAGCCCAGGGCGGCGAGGCGAGAGCCGGGCGCGTCGCCGCCGCGGAGCGCCGACCGGCAATCGCGGGCGCCGTAGTTCCAACTGCCCCCACGGTTGACCCGGCGCGTGCCTGATGCAGGGCCTGCAGGATCCACTGCAGCGGCTGCAGTATATGACCCATACCAGTCCTGCACCCACTCCCAGACATTCCCATGCATATCGTACAGTCCCCAGGGGTTCGGCTTCTTCTGGCCCACAGGATGCTTGGTCCTACCAGCATTTTCACCAAACCAGGCATACTCGCCGAGCTGGCCTGGATTCTCGCCGAAGCTATACGATGTCGTCGTGCCCGCCCGTGCCGCATATTCCCACTCGGCTTCCGTGGGCAGACGGTATTTCGGCCCACCCTCTCTAGCGTTCAGACGGCGCACAAACTCTTGCACATCGTTCCAGGAGACCTGTTCAACGGGGAGCGTCTCTCCCTTGGAGCTGCTGGGATTATTGCCCATGATCGCCTGCCATTGCGCCTGCGTCACCTCGTATTTTCCCAGGTAAAAGGGCTTGCTGATGCGCACCTTATGGGGCGGCTTTTCATCATTGTCAGCGCTACCGTCATTGGCCCCCATGGTGAACTCGCCAGGTTGAATGAGCACCAGCTCCACGCCAAGACTCGTCCGCGTGGCTTTCTCTGGGGTCACCGGTGGCGAAGGTGCTGGCTGGGTGGATGGGGGCAGCGCTGGCTTCGCCCCCTCAGTCACACGGCTGCGCTCTGCCGCCTGGGTGGCGGCAAACTGTTGCTGCTCCTGGCGCAGACGCTGCCGCTCATCTGCAAGCTGCTGCTGCTCTTGCTGCAAGCGCTGGCGTTCGGCGGTAACCTGGCTGTACTGTTGCTGCTCCTGGCGCAGACGCTGCCGCTCATCTGCAAGCTGCTGCTGCTCTTGCTGCAAGCGCTGGCGTTCGGCGGTAACCTGGCTGTCAGGTGGCAGGCTCAGCCAGCCACCTGCGAAGCCGAGGCCTAGCAACAGCACCACGAACAGGAACGTCTGGACAGGAGGGCGCCTCTGGGGCTGGCGGGGGAGTTTGGTGCCGCAGCCGGGGCAAAAGGTTATCGTCGGCTGGGGAGCTGGGCTACGAGTCGCAGAGGCCATCGTTTCTTTTCCCTCTTGCTCTTCAGGGGTGTGCTCTACCAGAAGCGCTCTTGTTCCCTCTCCCAGGGGGCGAGCCTGCTACAATGCCGCGCCACACACCACACAGTGGCGCCCGCGGTCTGGCGTCCGGTGTTTGCCAAAACGTGCCAGCAACCGTAGTGGCACGGCAAAGGGCAAGGGACTATGTGGGCACCAGCGCTCCCCACCCAGGCGCGTCAGACAATGCTGGCAATACACCACATCCGGCGTATTCGCCTCCCCACACACGGTACAGGTGAGCCGGGCTGGCACTGGTGGCGGGGGTGTCGGCGCAGGGACGGGTGGCGGTGGACGCGGCGCTGGCGGCAACTGCGCTGCCACCGCGTGCAGCTCTTGCAACCACTGGTAGGCGGTCGGACGCTGCCCGGTGTCCAGATAGCCGCGTTGGAAGGCAAACGTCAGCAACCGTTGCGCCTGCGCCGGGCTCTGCTGATAGGCACGCTCGTAGTAGCCAAACACGTGGTTGTTCTGCGTCTGGATGCCGTTCAGCCCGTGTAGTGCTGGCCAGGTGTGGTGTTGCAGATAGGCAGCAGTCTGGTACTGCTCCGCCATGAAGAAAAAGGGCGCCAGGCCAAAGAGCAGATAATGCACGCCGCATGCCGTAGACCAGAGATCCACTGGGATGCCTACGGTGACCTGCTGCCGGGCTGTAGTGCGCACCAGCTCGGCCATAATTTCAGGCGCCAGCCAGCCTGGTTCGGGCTTGCCAAGCACTACCGGTGTCTGCCCTGTCCCGGCCACGGCCCCGCCATCCAGGTCAATAATCGTCAGACTGCCCTGCGCCATATCGACCATCAGGTTCTGGCCATTCAGGTCGGCGTGCACGATGCGCAGGCTGTACAGAATGTGCATGCCCTCGACGAACTGCTGAGATAGGGCGATACGCGTCGCCCAGGGCAGATTAATGTAGGTGTTGAGGTCGTCCACATCGTCGCGGATCTGCACCAGCGTTTTCCCGCTCACCCGACGCATGATGTACCCCTGCACTGGCTTGCCGGCCAGGGTACCGGTGAAGAGGAAGAGCGGCAAGGCGCGCAGGGCTGGACACGTGGCGATTCCGTAGGCACGGTTGTTCTCCCGCAAAACGGTGACCATCTCTGGTAAATTCGGCGGGCAGCCCTGATGAAAGATTTTTACGAGCAGATCGGATGTCCGATGGCCGTCAATATGCTCCACAGGATAGATCACGCCCTGTCCACCGCTTGCCAGGTACTGGTCCGCCATCTCAACCGACTGACAGCGATTTTCCCACGTCTGTAGCGACAGGCCGGAAGGGATACAGCTTGCAGGATCAACGCTCATGCGCTTCATGCCATGGTATCCAGATGCTGCTTCAGGTAATAGTCACATGCCTGGTGTGACACCAGTATAGCCAGAGTGGCATCATCGTCAAACGTCTGGGCCTGCAGCAAGGCTTCCAGGGCCTGTGTCAGGCTGGCGTTGTTGGCGTGGGCTGGCCGGAGCTGCGCAAAGTAGGCTTTGAGATGCTGATTCAGCAAGGCGTCGAGATGCGGATTCACCTCGGCCCAGAGTTTGTCACCGGCATCTCGCCCGACCCGCTGGTGATCTGGTGAACTGATCCCATCGCTGCACAGCACCAGCAGATCACCGTAACGCGTGTCTTTCCAGAGTTGGCAAAAACGTACCTCGGCGGTCAGGCCCTGTGGGGTCAGGATGCCGTAGAGCGTGTCCTTGCCAGTCTCATTCAGGAAGGCATGGCCCAGCATCAGGTCGGTGACGCACCAGGGCCAGCGGCGCTCCCAGAAATGCCAAAAATCGCCGCGGATGTGATACAGGCTGCCATTGCCGAGGTAACTGATGAGATAGCTATCGTCCAGCTCGATGACCGTGGTCAGCGTGGTTTGTAAGGCGTTGGCCTGATCACGGTAACGCATGGGATTCTGCGCCTGGCGATGCGCCAGGGCACGGACGGCGCGTTCCCAGAGCTGGTGCACGGTGGACGGGGTGATCCGCGCGGCCTGCTGATCATACTCCTGCACTCCGGCCAGGAAGATTTTAATGGCCAGGTTGGAGGCAACGTGGGCGTCGAACGAGGAACCCAGGCCATCGGCAATGGCCACGGCGCTGCAATGTGTGCCAGCGTAGACGGCGCCAGCGTCCTGGTTGGGGTTTTTGCAGGCTTTGGAGGCCACCGCCAGGTCCGCACGCGGGCCCGGGGTTGTGGGTGGTGGTCGGTTCACGGAGATCTCCTCCTATCCCCCCTCCCTCTGGGAGAGGGGGTGGAACGTATGGTCTTGCATGCACAACTGCTAGCCGCGCATCTGGCTGATGCTGGCCTCGAAGAAATCGCGCAACTCGTTGGTGTTCATGGTGAATTTATAATTGTGCGGCTCGCTGACCAGGCGTTTCAGGGTCATTTCGTCGAGCCCACGGTCTTTGCCGTAGCCGGCGGCACAGAGCGTGATGCGCTGGCCGCTCTGTTTGATGCGCTCGGCCACCTCCACCGGATTGGCGCCGCGATTGTTCTGCCCATCGCTCATGAGCACAATCACCACCGAGCGGCTGGCGGTGCTCTGTCCATCCAGGAAGGCCTGCGCCATGGCGTAGGCGCCTTCCAGTGCATCGCCGATGGCGGTTTCGCCACCATGGCCTTTGAGGGAGTTGTAATCGGCCGTGTCGTCTACCTGCGCCACCGGGGTGGGCACTAGAACACTGACCAATTGCTTGAACCATAGGTCGTACCGGGTAGACAAGCGTGGGCGATATATGATCTGATGAGTGGAGGAGTCCCTTGAACCTTCCATCGTGAGGAGTC
>Ga0194121_10006902_pt1 | contig 15017 bp, 9 predicted proteins | sample TA2MahCa50mmetaG_FD_148609 | JGI IMG/M metagenome (GOLD analysis project Ga0194121, IMG submission 148609) | Freshwater microbial communities from Lake Tanganyika, Tanzania - TA2015020 Mahale Deep Cast 50m | ecosystem: Environmental > Aquatic > Freshwater > Lake | place: Tanzania: Lake... | reverse complement strand
GCTGACGAGCGCGGCAATCATGTGGCGCGAACCCTTCCGCCTCCGCCGAAGCTCCGGCGGACCGCCGACGCGCGAAGCGCGACGGCGGGTCGGGTTCGCGCGGCGAGCCTGGAAGGCTCGCCCCACGATTCCGCAGTCCACCCGGGTCATGGCTACTTGTTCAGCTCCTGCAGGTGTGCCACGACAGCCGCGATCTCCGCCTCGTTCAGGGTGATCCGGCTCATCACGGCCACGCCCGCGAGGGCCGTCCGTACGCGCGCCTCGTCGGCGCCGCGAATGTCGGGCGCGTTGAACTGGGCCCCGCCGCGTCCGTTGGCCCCGTGGCAGGCCGCGCAGCCGATGCCGCCCGCCGTCTTCTCGAAGATCATGCGTCCCGACACCGCGCCGCCCGCCGCACCCGGCGCACCCGCCGCCGCCGCCGGCGCCGCTTTCCGTAGTGCGGCCGACCGCTGGCGCATCTGCTCCCGCACCGCGGCCTTCGGGCCGCCCATGTCGGCGAGCAGCTCGCCCTTCCACTCCGGCGTGAACCGGACGAAGCCGCCCGAGTGCGTGTCGCCCCCGTTCGGCGTCGGGATGTAGCCCTTCACCTTGTGGGTGTTCAGGTCGAGCACGATGATCTCCCACCCGTTCATGTTGCTGATCCACAGCTCGTTCACCGTGGGATCGGGATGCAGCACGCCGTGGTCGATGCTCGACGCCGAGCCGCCCAGGAAGATCGGCAGGTTCAGGAACTTGCCGCGCGGCGGGCCGAACCCCACGGCGTCGACCACGCCGACGACCGACCCGACGTTGTGCGTGCCCTCGCCCTTGCCGATCGGGTAGAGCATCGTCTCGTCCCAGTTCAGCACGAGCCCGTAGGGACCGGCCACGCCGGCGCCCGTGTCGTCGACGACCCGGTTCGTCGTGTTGTCGATCCGGTAGATGTGGCTGCTGTGCGCGTCGTTGACGAACGTGTACCGGCCGTCGGAGCTGTGCGCCGAGCCGATCGGGTTGTCGCCGACGAACGGGATGATCGCCACGGCCCCCGTCTCGAGGTTCAGCTTCGCCATGCCGCCCGTGTTGTGGTGCTCCTCCCGCCATGGCGGCGCATGGAGCGGGATGAACATCAGGCGGCCGGCCGGATCGACCGTCGGATACGGATGCCCGATCCGGTAGCCGAGGTCGTCCATGTTGATCGTGCGCACCACGCGGTTGTTGTCCTTGGGATCGAGGAGGTAGTGCGGGCCGCCGCCGGCGTTGCGCCCGAAGGCCACGATCACGCGGTCCCGTCCCTGCCAGTCGGTGAAGCCGGTGATGTGGTGGAACCAGTCGGCGCGCGGGCCCTCCAGCACCTGGTGCAGCTTCAGCGTGCGCGCGTTGATGATCAGCAGGACGCTCCGGATCTGCTTGGTGGCCGCGACGCGGTGCATCTGGCCGATGTACAGCCACCGCCCGTCGGGCGAGATGCCGACGCCGTGCGGGTTCTCGACGACCTCCTCGCCCAGGTCGAACAGGGCCGACCCGACGACCTGCTTGCTGTAGGCGTCGATCACCATCACCCCGGACTTGCGCGTGCCCCCTTTCGGGTTCGAGCCGACGCCCTCGGTCGTGACGAAGACAGTCGGGTGCGCCCGTACGTCCCACGCATCGGGACCGCTCGAGTCGTAGGTGGCGAACAGCCGGATGCGGCCACGAATCGCCTCCTCCGTCTCCCAGCCGCTCGGCTGTGCCGCCGGCGGCGCCTGCGCGAGCTGCCCGGCCTGCACGACCATCGTCGGCGCGATGGCGGCGAGCTGCTGCTGGAGCGCTTCCTTGTCCGCCTGGAGCGTCGTGATATCCGAGGGCGACAGCCGCGGCGCGGTGACGGCGCCGATCGCCACGACCGCCAGCCCCACCAGGGCGCCCGCGAGCGCACCGCCGATCCATCGCGATGTCACAAGCTTCTTCATGTCAGTTGCCTCTTCCGGGAGGTCCGTCCCCGGCGACGGTACTTTGCCACTTTTTCGAGCACGGCGCACACCGCGCCGGTGTCCTCGCCGCCGCGCCCGTCCGCCAGGGCGGCCGCATAGATCGGCGCGCTGGCGCGGAAGAGCGGCGTCGGCGCACCCACCTCGCGCGCGAAGGCGCCGATGATCCGCATGTCCTTCTGCCAGACGTCGAGCTTCATCGTCGGCTTCGAGTAGTCGCCGCGAACCATCATCGGGCCGCGCACCTGCAGCATGCGCGAGCTGCCGGCGCCGTCGGCGATGACCTTCAGCGTGGTGGCGGGATGGAGACCGGCTTTCATTGCCAGAACGAGCGCCTCCGCAGCCGCCACATTGTGGATCGCCACGAGCAGATTGGCGACGAACTTCGTCTTCGACCCGGCGCCGAACGGCCCCACATGGTACCGGGCCCGGGCGACGGCGTCGAGCACCGATCCGACGCGGCGATAGGCGGCCTTCGGTCCGCTGGCGTACACCACGATATCCCGCTCGCGTGCCTGCGAACCGGTGCCGCTCAGCGGACAGTCGAGAAGTGTGATCCCGGCCACTTCCAGCGTCCGGCGGGCGCGCTCCTTCGCCGCGATCGGCAGCGTGCTGGTCTCGATGACGACGCGCGCCGCCCCCGGATGCCGCGCCAGCGCGGCGGCGGTCTCGACGAGCGCCGCCGCCGACGGCAGCGACAGGATGACGCCGGTCGCCTGTCGGGCGACGTCGCCCGCGCTGCGCGCGGCCGTCCCGCCGGCGCGTTCGTGCGCGCGCACCCGGGACGACCGGACGTCGTACCCCACGACCCGATAGCCGGCGCGGATCAGGTTCGCCGCCATCGCCGATCCCATGATGCCAAGACCAATCACGCCGACAGTCTGCATGGCTCCCCCACGCCACACGCCTCCGGTTTCACGACCGGTAAGCGGTTACTGCGCACGTAACGGCGCGCAGCGACTCACGCGGGCCCGCTGCGACCAGGCGGCGGTACCGACGTTGCACGCGCGTCACCCATGCGACTCGCAGCCCTTCTGGTGCTCCTGGCTGTGGCCGCATCCTCGAGCTGCGGGGACGGCCATCCGATCGCCCCCTCGCCGGTTGCGCCGTTCGCCGCACCAGAGGCGGCGCGGCAGCTCGGTCCGTCCGATTACCACGAGACGCCGATGCCGATGCCCGATCCGACGCTCCCGCCGGCGCCGGCTCCGGAACCGGCGGCGATGGCGATCATGATCGTGGGCACGAGCGGCGCAGGCGCCTTCGCGCCCAACCCGCTGCAGGCGGCGATGGGGAGCGCGGTCGTCTGGACCAACACCGACGCGACCCTCCACCGCATCGTGCTCGACGACGGTACCAGCGTCGGGACGATCATGCCGGGACAGTCGAGCGCGCCGATCACGCTGGGCGCCGCCTCCGTCACCTATCGCTGCACGCTGCATCCGTCGATGGTCGGCACGATCCGGGACGCGTCGGTGGCAGCGCCGGCCCCGATGCCCGAGCCTCCGCCCGACCTCGGCGAACCCGACCCCGGGTACTATTCTCAGTCGTAGCACATTCTGCGGTGCGCCGACTGCGCCGCCCTACGCCGGCCGCGCGTAGTAATAGCCGCCTTCTTCGTCGACGGCGACGGGCGAGTCGAAGAGCGCCGTGAGACGGTCGGCGGCGAGCACGGCCCCCTTCGGCCCCGCGTCGAGCACGCGGCCGTCGCGCAGCAGGATCACGCGCCCGATCTCCGGCACGATCTCCTCGATGTGGTGCGTGATCAGCACGAGCGTGGTGCCGTCGCGGGCGACCTGCCGGACGCGCTCCATGAACGCATGCCTGGCGACGAGGTCGAGGCCCGTGGTGGGCTCGTCGAGCACCAGCGCCCGCGGCGCGGTGACGAGGGCGCGCGCCAGCAGCACGCGGCGCGCCTCCCCGCTCGACATCTCGTCGAGCCGGCGCCGGGCCAGATGCGACACGCCCATGCGCGACAGCGCCTCGCCGGCACGGCGCCGCATGTCCGGCGTCACCACGCCGTAGCGGAGGATGCCCTGCGTCGCGAAGAAGCCGGAGAGCACCGCCGCCTCGGCCGTGACCCGCCCCTCGTTGTTGCCGAAGATGAACCGGTGGTGGAGGTCCGAGGAGATGATGCCGAGCTGCGTGCGCAGCTCGAACACGTCCCAGCTGTCGTGGCCGAAGACGCGCACCGGCGGCGGCGCGCCGTCCTGGGCGACCGGCCGGTCGTCGTGCGTGAGCAGCCGCACGAGCGCCGACTTGCCCGCCCCGTTGGGGCCGAGGATCGCCGTGTGCTCGTCGGCGCGAATCGTGAGCGTGAGGCCGTCGAGGACCGCGCGATCGCCCTTGATGACAGTCGCGTTGGAGAGCTCGAGGACGGGAGCGGACATCTACGCCGGCAGCAGCTGCCCCTTCGTTTCCCGCGCGAACGGCAGGAGCAGCAGGCCGAAGACGAACGTCAGCGCCACCAGCGCGACGGGCACGCCCAGGCTGCCGTAGCGCGGGATGCCGTAGAACATGAGGATCACCAGCGCCACGCCGACGAACCGCCCCGCCGAGCTGATGAAGCCGATCGCGCTCGCGCGGCAGTCGGTCGCGTACAGCTCCGGCAGCCACACCGTGTAGACGGCGAAGTTGGCGCCGCCGAGGCCCATGAAGAACGTGAGCACCATGAAGAGGTTCAGCGCGCCGGGCTGGTAGAACACGTAGCCGAAGCCGATGGCGGCCGAGACGCCCAGGATGGTCATGAACAGCGCCATCGTCGGCCGGCGGCCCACCCGCTCCGCGATGATCGGGACGAGCACGCAGCCGATGATCGTGGCAATGGCGAGGACGATCGACGCGTAGGTCGCCACGCGCGCGAGGTTGGCTTCGACCGTCTCCCCCGCCGCCGCCGCCATCTGCCGCGCCGCCGTGGGCACGTAGACCGAGCCGGCCCAGAGCATGATGATCGACACCAGGAAGAGGCCCGACATGACGAGCGTGTCCCGCTTGTAGCTCGGCGTGAACAGCGCCCCGAACGCCTGCGCCATCGTCGGCCGCTTCTCCTGGGCGTGCCCGAACTTCTCCTGCCACTTCTTGGACTCCTGCACGCCGTAGCGAATGAAGAAGATCATCAGCGCCGGGAGGCCGCCGAAGATGAACATCCAGCGCCAGCCGTAGTTGGCGCCGATGAAGTAGTTGGCGACGGCCGCGAAGAAGAACCCGAAGTAGTAGCCGGTGTGCATCAGCCCCGCGCCCATCTTGCGCGTCCGCTCGTCGAACTCCTCGGCGATGTAGGTGGCGCCGACCGGCTGTTCACCGCCGATGCCGATGCCGCACAGAAACCGGAGGACGGCCAGCTGCCAGATGTTGGCGACCAGGCCGCAGAGAAACGTGAACAGGGAGTAGCAGAGGATCGTCAGCATCAGCGCGCGGACGCGGCCGATGCGGTCGCCGATCGGGCCCCAGATCATCGACGTGCCCCATCCCGCCAGGAACAGCGCGAAGAGCAGCGCGCCGTAGGCGCCGACGTTGGCCGGCGTCGGATCGATGCCGGAGGCCGGGAGCAGCTCCACCAGCGCCGGCACCAGCACGAGCGCATAGATGAACGAGTCCATCCCGTCGAGCGCCCAGCCGCCCCACGCCGCGAGGAATCCGCGCTTCTGATTCGTCGTGAGCTGGAAGCCTGGCTGCGAAATCGCGGCGGCGCCGGTCACCATACCGATGTCCTCCTGAAACGAGTCCAAAAGCGGTCCATTCTATGGGCGCGCCGGAGCACGGTCAAGGCGCCGCCCGGCGCTGCCGCTCCACGATCTCGAGATTCCGCCGCGCGTCGAGCGACTGGGGGTCGAGGGCGAGCGCCTGCTCCAGGTGATCCACGGCCTCGTCGAGCTTCCCCTGCGCCGCCAGCATGAGGCCGAGGTCGCTGTGCGCCTGGCTGTTGCGCGGATCGAGCTCGACGGCCCGCTGCAGGTGCCGCGTCGCCTCCTCCTGCGCGCCGCGCGACGCGAGCGCCGCCCCCAGATGCCAATGCGCCGCGCCGGCGTCGGGGTCGAGCGCGAGCGCGCGGCGGAACTCGGCGATGGCCGGCTCCATCTCGCCCCGCTCCGCCAGCGCCAGCCCGAGCACGTTGTAGGTCTCCGCCGACTCGGGGACGATGGCGCCGAGATAGGCGCTGCCGGCGATCACCCGGCCGTCGCGCTCGGCCAGCCGCCGCGCGTCGGCGACCTGGGCCGGCGAGGCGTCGTAGGCGAGGGCGAGCAGCCTGACGTACACGTCGAGCGGCTCGAGCGCCGCGACGGGGCGGCCCGCCTCGAAGCAGCGCGGGCACCACTCGGCCACCCGGCCGATGTCGACGATCCCGGCGGGCACGCCGTGGCCGACGTTCAGCATCGATCGCACCCCGTACTCCTGCAGCGGCCGATCGTCAACGACCGGGGGCACGCCGCGCGTCGCCTCGTCGAGCGTCCGGGCCGAGCCGACGAAGGTGCCGACGATCTCGTGCAGCGCGCCGAGGCTCACGCGCTGGAGGTCGGCTCGTACCTCCGGCGCCGCCTCGAGGGCCGCGGCGACGCGGGCGGGATCGATGGCGATGCGGTCGGCGGCGGTACCGAGCAGCACCAGATCCGACGCCGCGCCCGAGAGCAGCACCGACTGTGGAAACACGTCGACGAAGGCCCGGGTCATCGAGAGCGTGGTCTCGGGCGGCACCTGATACGCCGGCAGCCACTGGCTCACGTACCCGTTCGGCTTCAGGCGCCCGCGCGCGAGTGCGTAGAACTCGCGCGAGTAGAGCGCGCCGACGCCCGCATAGGCAATCGGCGGCGGCTCCAGCACGACGAGGTCGTAGGTGCCCGGCGGCCGCATCTGCAGGTGCTGGCGGCCGTCGTTGATGTGCACCGCGACTTTCGGGTCGGCCAGCACGCCGTGGTGGGCGGCCTCGAAGTACGACGCGTGCGCGAGGATGTCGCGCGAGAGGTCGGCCAGCTCCACGCGCGCGACCGAGGGGTGCAGCGTCGCCGCGTGCGTCGTGTTGCCGACGCCGAAGCCGATGACGAGGACGTCGGCCGGCCGGTCCATGGACAGGAGCGGCAGGTGCGCCAGCGCGCGCATGTAGCGCTGCGAGAGCGGGAGCGTCGACGACATCGCGTGGCCGTTGGTGTAGAGCGTCCGCCCGCCGCCGGGCGCCTCGGCCACCGCAATCAGCTCGGTCAGGCCATCGCTCACCACGAGCCGCCGCTCGTCGTTCGGCGGCGCGCCAAGCGCGCGCCGCGTGACGTGGTCGGCCGGCAGCCGCAGCCAGAGCCCGAGCGCGACCCCCGCGATAATCAGCGCCCCGGCGAACGCCACTCGTCCGCCCGAAGGCGGCAGCCACACTGCCGCTCTGGCGTCCGGCTGTGCCCCTGTGGCGTCCGGCTTCAGCCGGACGGAATCTCTCGAACCCGCCGCGAAGAACAGCGGCACGATCGCGAGCGCCGCGATCGCCATCAGGATTGTCGTGCCGCGCTGCAGCCCCGCCGCCGGCAGCAGGAGCAATCCGGCCGCGAGGCTCCCCGCCACGGCCCCCGCCGTGTTCGCCAGGTACAGCGTCCCGGCACGTCGCCCGACGCGCAGCTCCGTGCGCTGGACGACCGCGTTGGCCAGCGGAAACGCGAACCCCATCAGCAGCGCCGGCAACGCCACCTCGGCGAGCATCGGCCGCGCGTTGAACCACAGTTCCGCGAGCGCGCCGGTTCCCGCGACGCCCGCGGTATTGATCGGATCGACGTCGGCGGCGGCGAAGCCGTAGAGCGTCGAGGCCACGAAGAGGCCCTGCGCGAGCATCAGCCACTCCGCGGGGCGGCCCGTGCGCCGGTGCACCGCGCCGCCGATGAGCGAGCCGAGCCCGATGCCCAGCAGGATGAGCGTCAGCAGCAGCGAGAACACCGCCCGGAAGCCGCCCAGGAGGATCGTGAAGTGGCGGAACCAGAGGATCTCCATGCCGAGCGCGGCGAGGCCCGACATCGCCAGCGCCAGGCTCGTGAGCGCGACCGCCCGGCGCCCGCCGTTGGCCGCAGGCCGCCCCTGGTCCGGCTGGCTCTGGTCCGGCTGAAGGCCGTGGGCCGGCTGAAGCCGGCCGTCACGTACGCCGGAGCGGGCTTTTTTCGCCTGTCGAGTCGTGGCGTCCGGCTTCCGTGGAATCGCGGCACCCGGCTCTAGCCGGACCTGAGTCAGCGGCCGCGCGAGATACCACGCGCCGACGCCGGCCAGCAGGTTGAACCCCACCGCGATCATCTGCGTCGACCAGAGCCCCCACGCCGGCACGAGCGCAAAGTCGGTGAGGATGGCGCCCGTCGCGGCGCCGAGCGTGTTGATGCCGTACAGCTCCGCGATCCGCCAGCCGCCCATCGCCAGATCGCTCCGCACCAGGTGCCGGATGAGCAGCGTCAGCGTGCCGCCCATGAGGAGCGTGATCGGCGTGAGGAGCGCGATGGCAATCGCCGCGCGCGCCAGATACGACCCCGTCGACAGCTCGTACCACCCCGACGCGTCGCGCACGTAGGACGAGACCAGCGCCGACACGGCCCCGAGGTGGGGCAGCGCCGCCGCGACCGCGAACCCCAGGACGGCGATGGCGACCTCGACGTGTCCGTAGGCGCGCAGGAGCGTCGTCGCGCCCCGCCCCCGACCGTCATCGTCGCCCCGAAGGCGCGCGTACCGGCGATCCGCCCAGGCGCCGACGAGATAGCTGCCGACGCCGAGGCCGAGCATGAAGACGGCAATGACGATCGAGGCCGAATAGATCGTGTTGCCGAACACGTTGCCGAAGACCCGGACCCAGACGACTTGGTAGATCAGGCCGCTCAGGCCGGAGAGGAAGAAGAGGAGGGAGATCACTCAGTCTCTGGTCTCTGGTCTCTGGTCTCTCGTCTCTGGTCTCTCGTCTCTAGTCTCTGGTCTCTGGTCCTGAAACACAAAGCCCGGCGCGCGGAGCGCGCCGGGCCATGACGAGAGACGAAAGACCAGAGACCAGAGACGTTCTCAGTTCGTCCCCCAGCCCGGGTTCACCTGCTTGCCGAGGAGGAACGCCGGGGTGGCGCCCTTGCGCGGCACGAACTTCTGCGCGCCGCCGCTGTCGACGGCGGCCGTGTAGACGTTGCCCTCCTGGTCGACGCTCATCCCGTGGACGCCCCAGAACGCCCCGCGAAAGTCGCCCCATGTGCCCCACGAGTACAGGAACCGGCCGTCGAGGCTGTACTTGAGGAGCTTGGAGGTGCCGCGGTCGGCCGCCCAGAGGTAGCGGTCGCTCGTGATGATGAACATGTGGATGTCGGAGATCGGCCGCGGGCCGAAGCTCCACTGATCGAGGAACGTGCCGTTCTCGTCGAACACCTGCACGCGGCCGTTGTTCCGGTCGTTGACGAACACGCGGCGCGTCTGCGGATCGGACGCGATCCCGTGCACGTTGTTGAAGTAGCCCGGGCGCGTCTCCTTCCCCTGCTCGCCGCGCTGGCCCCACGTCATGAGGAACTTGCCGTCGCGGTCGAACTTCACGACGCGCGTGTTCTGGTACCCGTCGGCCACGACGAACGTGCCGTCGGGCAGCCACGCCATGAACGTCGGCCGGAAGAAGTGCTTGTCATCCTCGCCCGGCACGTTCGGCTCGCCGAGCGTCTGCAGCAGGCGCTTGCCGTCGTTCGAGAACTTGAAGATCGCGTGGCGGTAGTCGTCCACGATCCAGATGTTCTTCTGGGGATCGTACGGGCTGATGTAGATCGCGTGCGGACGCCGGAACATCTTGTCCCACTGCGTCCAGTCCTCGACGAGGTCGCCCTGCGCGTTGAAGACCGTGACGATGTGCTCCCAGCGGTAGTCGACGCCGGGCTGGCCGACGTCGAGGTCGTCGCCCGGCTCGCGCGTCCCCTGCCGGAAGAGCGCGCCCGGGGGGCTCGCGGAGGTGGCGTCGCGCACGGGCAGCCGGCCGATCGGGAACTCGATGCTCGGCGCGATCTTCACCGTCGCCGGCCGCTTGTGGATGACCGGCAGCTCGCCGCGCTGCAGCACGAACACCCGGTTCGGGCTCTCGGCGAAGACGTACTGGCCGGCGCCCCATGTCCAGTTCTCGTGGCCGGGGCGCGACTCGATCGGCTTGGGCCAGTCGGCCACCGTGTAGGCGCCGAAGATGTCCTGGCCGCCCTTCTCGCCCGGGACGGCTGCGGTGGTGACGTCCTGCCCTTGGCCCTCGACCGGCGCCACCTGCGAGCCGAGCACGACGCCGACGACGAGCGCCGAGGCGGCGGCGAGAAGCACGAGTGATGTGCGCGTATGCATATGAATGCCTCCAGAAGTCTCTCGTCTCTCGTCTCTGGTCTCTCGTCCTTCGTAACCAGAGACCAGAGACGAGAGACCTGACCTACCTCGTGCTCGTCACGGTCGCGGGCACGTTCTTGCGGATCCAGCCAATCGCCCACTTGATGATGCCGTCGCTGTTGCGCTCGGACATCATCATGTGGCTGTTGCCGTTGAAGCCGACCTCCTCGAGCCGCACGAACTCGGCGGGCACGCCGGCCTGCTTCAAAAAGCGCGGAATGCACGGGTCGTACACCCGGTGGTACGTGCCGTTGGCGGAGATCGCCACGACCGGAATCTTCTGCCACCGCGCGAGCCTCCGCGCCGGCTCCGTCTGCAGGTAGCAGCGCGCCTCGTCCGGCCGCTCCGACTTCTCCTCGAGCACGACCTGGATCTCGGCGGGCGTCCTGGCCGGCGGGTCGTACTCGTACGGGTTGTTCGTGAGCCCCCACGAGTTCGGGTTGCGCGGGCCGGTCGTCACCTTCGCGGTGTCGACGTTGGCGAACTGCGGGCCGCCGGGCTCCGCCGTGATCATCGCCCGCACCAGGTGCGGCCGCGCCTCCGTGATGTCGAACCCGAAGCCGCCGCCCTGCGAGTGCGTGAACATGATCACGGGCGTGCCGATGGTCTCGAGCAGCGCGATCCCCGCGGGTCGAATGAGCTGTCCGGTGGCGCCGGCGAACTGCACCTGCGTCTTCATGAAGAAGTCGAAGACCGGGTCGCCCATCTTGCCGCTGCCGGGCCACTGCGTGTGGTTCATCTTCAGCGGGAAGTCGCCCCGCTCGCGCACGTTGGTCCAGATGCGCTCGATCTCGAGCGCCGTCCGGATGCCGACGTTGCCGTCCACCGGCGTCTTGCCGTCGGCGCCCGGCAGCGGCACGTAGACCGAACGCCCGCGCGCCGGATAGTCCACCATGTAGACGACGAACCCTTCTTCGACCAGGCGGTACGCCCAGCCGGCGCGGCCGTCGGGCGTCTGCAGCCAGTCGACGCCGGTCTGCCCGTTGCCGTGGAAGAGCACGATCGGGTTCGGGTGCCGGATCTGCCGCGGCACGAGCACCTCCGTGTACATGGCGCCGCGCATCACGCGCCGCCCCGGCTCGCCCCAGTACTCGCCGCCGGCGTAGAAGAACCCCTTGCGCGCGATGCTCTCGACGGAGAAGGTGGGGATGGTCTTCGGCGGCGTGGCGCGCGAGGCGTTCTCGCCGCGTCCGGGCCGCGCGGTGCGGGAGAGCCAGCCGCCGATGAACTTCGCGATCTCGGCGCTGTTGGTCTCCATCATCATCTGGTGGCCGTTGCCGCGCAGGCCGACCGACTCCATCTCGACGTACTCGGTCTTCACGCCCGCCTGGTTGAGCCACTTGGCGAGGCAGTGGTCGTAGATCCGGTGGTAGCTCCCCTCGCCGACCATCAGCATCACGGGGATGCCCTGCAGGTTCTTCAGCGTGCGCGCCGGCTCCTGCTGGACGTAGCACGGCACCTTGTCGGCCGCGGGCGCCTGCGCCTCGAGCGTCGTCTGCAGCTCCTTCGGGTCGCTGATCGCGGGCTCGTAGGTAATGGGGCTGTTCGCCACGCCCCAGCTCAGGCCGCCGCCCTGCTGGTACGCCACCTTCGCGGCGTCGACGCCGCGGATGGGCGGCGCGGCCGGCTCGAGCGTGACGATCGCCTTGACGAGGTTCGGCCGCCGGTCGGCGACGAGCCAGCCGAACGCGCCGCCCTGCGAGTGCGTGAGCAGGATCACCGGCGTCTTGATCTCGTCGAGCAGCGCCACGTACGCGTCGCGCGTCAGCGTCTCCTGCCGGTTGCCCTGGAGGAATTGCAGCTGCGTCTTGGTGAAGTCGTCGAAGACCTTGTCCCCGATCCGGCCGGTGCCGGGCCACGCGGTGTGCTTCTTCGCCTGCGGGAAGTTGCCGCGGGTGGCGGCGGCGGTGAAGATCTCCTCGAGGTTCTCGGCGGTGCGAATCGTGAGGTTGCCGTCGACGCCGGGCACGAACTGCGATCGGCCGCGCGCCGGGAAGTCGGTCAGGTAGACGACGTAGCCCATGTCGAGGAAGTTGTAGGCCCAGCCGGGGCGGCCGTCGGGCGTCTGCAGCCAGTCGGTGCCCGTCTGCCCCGCGCCGTGGAAGAACACGATCGGGTACGGCGATCGGATCTGCTTCGGCACCATCACTTCGACGTACATGGCGCCGCCCATCGTGGCTTCCTTCGCGTCGCCCAGCTCGCCCACGTACTGCCCGCCGGCAAACCAGAAGCCCTGGCGCGCGACGTTGGCGAGCGACACGGTGGGGACCGAGGGCGGCGGCGCCGCCTTCGCGGCAGCCGTCTGGGCCGCGGCGTCGGTCCCGAGACCGCCGAGGACCACGAGCGACGCCAACAGCAATCGACACGGCTTCATAGGCTTCACCTCTTCTTCATGATCAGTCCGTCATCTGGCAATCTGAGGATTCTAAACCACCGCCCTGTCCCCTCGGCGCCCGACCCCTGCCGTCACCCCTTTTCCCGGTGCGCCGTCGGGTGTACAGTGCGAGTCCCGATACTCGGGAAGGAGCAGTCATGCCGAATCGCAGAACGTTCTTCAAGAGCATCGGCGGGGCCGCGGCCGGCGCGCTGGTGATCGGCCGCGGCGCGTCCAGCCAGGCGCAGGCGCCTGCCCGGCGACAGGTGTCGATTGGCGGCAGACGCGTCCGCGTGATCGACGTCCACGCCCACACCAACATCCCGATCATGGATGTCGTGAAGGGCACGCCGTTCGAGAAGCAGGGCGCCGGCAACCCCGGCCTCGAGCAGCGCCTGCTGGCGATGGACAAGCAGGGCGTCGATCTGCAGGCGCTCAGCATCAACGGCTTCTGGTGGTACGGCATCCAGGACCGCGGCCTGGCCCGCGCCGTCTGCAACGCGCAGAACGAGGGGCTGGCGCAGTGGGTGAAGAAGTACCCCGACCGCTTCGTGGCGATGGCGTCGGTGCCGCTGCAGTTCCCCGATCTCGCGGCGGAGATCCTGCAGGACGCGGTGACGCGCCTCGGCGCGCGCGGCACGACGCTCGGCGGCCACGTCAACGGCGAGAGCCTGTCGCTCGAGAAGTTCGACCCGTTCTGGGCGAAGGCGGCCGAGATGGGCGAGCTCGTCTTCATGCATCCCGGCGGCGCCGACAACATCATCCGCGACGAGGCGTGGAAGGCCCGCGGCGACCTCGGGAACATCATCGGCAATCCGCTCGAGACGACGTACTTCCTCACGCGCCTGATGTTCGACGGCGTCTTCGACCGGCATCCGCGGCTGCGGGTGTGCGGCGCGCACGCCGGCGGCTACCTCCCCTCGTACGTCATGCGGACCGACGTCGCGTGCGAGGTGCGGAACAACGCCAACTGCGCCAACAAGAAGCGCCCGAAGGAGTACCTCCGCTCGCAGATCTTCATCGACACGATGGTGTTCTCCGAAGAGGGGCTGCGGCACCTGGTGGCGGAAGTGGGCGTCGGCCAGGTCGTCTACGGCACCGACAACCCGTTCAACTGGCCGGTGACCGTCGATCTGGTGCTGAACGCGCCGTTCCTCAACAACGCGGAGAAGGAGCAGATCCTCAGCGGCAATCTCACGAAGCTCCTGAGGATCACGTCGTAGGAACGGTTCGGATCGTTCGGATCGTTCGGGTCGTTCGCGTTCGGACCGCGACGGTTCGAACGACCCGAACGAGCACGCGAACGATCCGAACGCGAACGAGAACGATCCGAACGACCCGAACGCTCCGAACGATCCGAACGATCCGAACGATCTGACGATCCGAACGAGGACGAAGACATGCAGAGCCGCAGACGTTTCTTCAGAGCGATCGCGAGCGCCGCGGCGGGGGCCTGCCTGGCCGGCGGCGGCCTCGCCGCCCAGACCCGCCGCCAGGTGACCATCGGCGGCCGGCGCGTGCGCGTCATCGACGTGCACAACCACTGGGACATGCCGATCCCGGCCGCCATCGTCAAAGGCACCAAGTTCGAGGAGTACATGAAGGGCGCCTCGTTCGACGACCGCATCCCCACGCTCGACCAGATGGGGATCGACGTCGCGGCGGTGAGCGTCAACGACTTCTGGTGGTGGGAGACGGACGACCGCGGGCTCGCGCGCGCCATCTGCGCCTACCACAACGAGACGCTCGCGGGCTGGCACCGCCGGCACCCGGACCGGATTGTCGGCATGGCGTCGATCCCGCTGCAGTTTCCCGACCTGGCGGCCCAGATGCTCGAGGAAGCGGTCACCAAGCATGGGGCGCGCGGCGTGACCGTCGGCGGCCACGTCAACGGCGAGAGCCTGTCGCTGCCGAAGTTCGACCCGTTCTGGGCGAAGGCCGCCGAGATGGGCCAGCTCGTCTTCATGCACCCGAACGGCTCGCAGAACCTCCTCAAGCCGGGCGCCCTCTCGGGGCGCGGTGGCCTCGGCAACATCGTCGGCAACCCGCTCGAGACGACGGTGTTCCTGTCGCGGCTGATCTTCGACGGGACGCTCGACAAGTTCCCGGCGCTCAAGGTGTGCGGCGCGCACGGCGGCGGCTACCTGCCGTCGTACCTCGGGCGGACCGAGGTCGCGTGCGGGCGCCCCAACCAGAACTGCATCGTCAAGAAGAAGCCGAGCGAGTACATGCGGACGCAGCTCCTGGCCGACACGATGGTCTTCACCGACGACGGGCTGCGGCACCTCATCGCCGAGATGGGCGCCGGCCAGATCGTCTTCGGCACCGACATCCCGTTCGGCTGGCCCGTCCACGTCGACTACAACGTC
>Ga0194121_10006890_pt1 | contig 15037 bp, 10 predicted proteins | sample TA2MahCa50mmetaG_FD_148609 | JGI IMG/M metagenome (GOLD analysis project Ga0194121, IMG submission 148609) | Freshwater microbial communities from Lake Tanganyika, Tanzania - TA2015020 Mahale Deep Cast 50m | ecosystem: Environmental > Aquatic > Freshwater > Lake | place: Tanzania: Lake... | reverse complement strand
AAGGGTCCCGGGTACCGGTTGATTTTCTGCAACCGCATTGCCGGGCGTATCCGGGAAGACGTGCCAACGCGCGTCTTCTGGGGAGGCAAAGACGGCTTCGACTCCCAGCGCTTCTCGGCATATCGGCTTCGTTCCGGATATGCCTCGTTTGGAGCCGATTTCAACGACGATGGCTACCCCGATTTAGCCATGGCTTCGATCGTCCATGCGGTTGCCGAAGACCATCCCGAGATCGGTTTCAACATCCTGTGGGGTGGCAAAGATGGACTCCGCGACGAACGACGCTCGGTCGTGAAAGAGCCGGGGCTGTTCGTCCTGAGCGCCGGCGATGTCGACCGGGACGGCTATCTCGATCTGCTGGGTACTTGCACGGCCTCTCCAGTTCAGGGAAGCGATCCGCCACGCATCGTCATCTGGCATGGCGGTCCCGCAGGCTTTGACCCGAAACGGCGCGTGACGTTGCCGGCAAGCGGAGTTAAGGGATGCATGGCCGTCGCGGACTTCAACAAGGATGGATTCCTCGATCTGGCCGCGTCGCGTGGCGAGGCTAACCTGGTCTCGGTCTTCTGGAATAGCGCCACGGGTTTTTCGGCGGCGCGGTCCAGCGATTTGCCGCTGGTCTATCCCGACGACATGAGCACAGCCGACCTTGATGGCAATGGATGGTTGGATCTGATTGTGACGAGCTTCATGATCCCGGACACTCGCATCAACGATTTCGGCACGTACGTTTTCTGGGGTGGTCCTGAAGGGTTCAAGCCAACCAATGCGCAAAGATTGCCGTCGCATGCCGGCTGCGGCATCAACGTCGCCGATTACGACCGCGACGGGCATCTCGATCTGCTGATACCCAATTACCGCGTCGGCAATAACCGTAGTCTGATCCCGTCGTATCTGTTCTGGGGAAGCCGCGAGGGGTTTTCCGAGTTAAATCGGACGGACTTGCCAATCAATGCAGGCCATGCGGCGCTGTCGGGCGACTTCAATCAGGACGGGTTAACCGACGTCGCGATTTCGGCTCATGCCACCAACGAAACGCACATCACGAACTCGAGGGTCTACTTCAACGACGGGCGCCGCTTTGCCCAACCTCGGTTTACGGAGTTGCCCACCGTCGGAAGTCATCACATGAATCGGGCCGAGCCCGGCAGCATCTATGATCGCTCTTACCGCCAGGCCTACCTTTCGCGCGTTTTCAAATGGGATGGGCCCAGCTCGCAAGGCCGGTTGGTGTTCCAGGCGGAAACGCCGGGCAAGAGCCGGCTGGAGTGTGCCGTGCGAGCCGCTCCATCCGAGGCGGAGCTCAGCCGGCAGACCTGGAGCCAATATCACACCGAGGGCAAGCCGGTGTTCGAGTTCAAGTTGTCGCCTGCAGACCGCTGCCTGCAATACCGGCTCGTGTTCGTTTCCGACAACGGAGACCGCTACCCGGTTTTGGATCGCGTTGAGGTTCGCCTGGAGTAGGCCAGCCGGCCATCCCCTGCGGCCGGATTGATTGCGGGGCGTTGAACCGAACCGAGAACGAATCGAGCAAGAAACTTGAAACTCGCAGTGGCTGACGACCTGAGTTTAACCAAGTCCAAAGGCACACTGAAGACGACTTTGCTAAGGCTGGAGTTCGACCACAACCACACTTTCCAGGACGCCGTCGAAGTCAAGCTCAAAGGGGTAGGCGTTGGTTGAACGGCGTGCCGTCGCCGAAAACGCCTAGCCAACGGGCCGCGAGATATCAAGGCCGGAGCCCTTGATGAGTTAGCAATTCCCGCACCTCGCTTCTCGTAGAGATTTTGCTAATGCCGTCGTGCTGGTTGCGCCGGAAGCACAAGCGGCATCGTGACCCGCGAGTGAGACCGCCCGCGGGCAAGGGTTCTCCCGTTTTCCGGCGTTATTTCGAGAGGGGCTGCCATGTTTCGACGAGATTTCATTCGCACCACGATGGGCGCCGGTTTGGCTGCCGGTTTGAATTTAGCCTGGGCCACTGCTTCCTCCGTGGCTGGGCCGGCGGCCAACGTCAAACCGAAGTATCGAGCCGGCGTAATCGGATTGGGTTGGACTGGACTGCTTTATGACCTGGGACGCCGCAGCGGCGAGCGTTTCGATATTGACGATGCCAACCGGCCGACGCCACTCGTGGAGATTCAACGGAGGTTGCACGCGCATCAGCATCCCGGAGACGAAGGACTGCCGCAGTCCTATGCAGAGGCGCTGTGGCAACGGCCGGAAGTCGAACTCGTCGCCGGAGCAGACCGCGACCGGAAGCGTTTGGACATTTTCAGCCAGCGCTATGGCATTAAGGCGGTCTACACCGATGGCGTCGAGATGATGCAGAAGGAAAAACTGGACGTTGTGGCTATCTGCACTAACACGAAGGGGCGGGCATTTTTGACGGTCAAAGCTGCCGAACTGGGCGCCAAAGCGATTGTGACCGAAAAGCCCATGTGCCATACCCTGGCTGAAGCCGACGCAATGGTTAAGGCCTGTGCAGATCGCGGCATTCCGCTCTGCTGCGGGGCTATCACCACCACGCACCCATCGTTTGCTCGAGCGAAAGCTTTGGCCAACAGCGGAGCGATTGGGAAGACGATCTCCATCGAAGCCGGCGGACCGAACTCTCAGCACCAGAACTGGTCTTATTTCCTCGACAGTCCAGCCGCATGGGTCGTGGGCACGGGAGATTCTGTCGGCAACCGAGAATTTGGCGGCGAAGGCGTTCTAGCAGCTCAGAGCGGTTTGACAGTTCATTTCAGGAATGGTGCTCCCGGTGTGCGTGTGACCGGCACCAAAGGCGAAATTGTTTTCGAACGCCAGACTCTGGCAACCCACGGAGCGGCCTGGCGCTGGTGGCAGGATATCGATTTCGTCAGCCAGTTGAGCAATGACTGGGAGCCTGAGAAAGGAACACGGCGGGTAGAGATGCCATGGCCTATGCCTCAGTTTTTGTATCCTTACGCCGCCGTCTACGCCGTGGATGACGTGCTGGCGTGTCTGGAAGGAAAGCTCGACGAACCAAAGAACTCGGGGCGCAGAGTCGCGGTAGCTCTGGAGGTGGAGATCGCGATGAAGGAATCGTCGCGGCAGGGCAGCAAACGTGTGGACCTGCCGCTGGCTGACCGTTCACTGGGCCTGGAGTACGCCTGGTTTCGGTAGGCCGTCCCGATCGATTCCGGTGGCAAGGTCTGACTTGGAGGAACAAACCCAATCCAATGAAGAGACGAACATTTCTCGCAGAGTGCGCTTTGGCCGCAGGAACGGCCGCGAACCTGTCGCTGTCGGCGAACACAATCGGTGGAGGCACTCCCGACCCCGGCACGACGCCGCGAAAGAAGAAGCCTGCCATCCTGTTCTACCACGATGGACGCCACCCGCTCGTCTACATGTACGAACCACCCATGTCGAAGGAGGAATACGAGTCGCCGGTCGACGAGCTGGCGGGAACTCCCGTGGAAGCCCTTGTATTCGAAATCGGGTCGGGAGTGATGTTGTATGACACCCGAGTCGGAGAACTCTGGGGACACAATGTCAAACGGTGGCCAATGGCGGTATGGCGGCGAGCCCACCAAAACGCCCGCATGCTGATCGACGCAGGATACGACCCGTTGCGCGTGCTGTGCGACCGCGCCCATGCCAAAGGCATGCTTCTGTATCCGTCTTTGATCGTGCAGACCGGCGCCGGCCCAGGAGGTCGAGAAGGAAGCATGCGGCGCTCGGATTTCAGTTTCGACAATCGGCGTTTGGAAATCGGCGCCGGCGGAGGATTGGATCCAAACTTTCCAGGTTCAACGGTCTTCGATTTCAAACACGCCGAGGTGCGCGATGAGCGATTCCGGCTGATCGATGAAGTGCTGGCGCGCTATCCGATAGACGGATTCGAGCTGCAACTCACGCACGCTTACTATTTCAGGCCGGACGAAATCGAGTCTGGGCGCAACATCATGACGGAATGGATCGCGAAGATTTCGCGGGCGGTGAAGGCAAGCGGCCGGGAGCGTGAGTTTGTGATTCGGATCGACGGAGATATTGGGCGCTGTTATGACGCCGGTCTCGACATTCGAGAATGGATTCGCCAAGGCCTTGTGGATGCCTTGATCGGCGAACCTCCCTATCGCGATCACGCGGATCAGACGGCCGATTTCCGGCCCTTGGTGGCGGCTGCCAAAGGCTCACAGTGCCGCGTGCACGCTGTGATCGGCAGCACGGTCGGTTCGGACCGGCTCGGCGAGTCCGTCACGCCGGTGATCCGGGCGGCCGCCTGCAACTACTGGGCTCAAGGGGTTCAAGGCCTGTGTCTGGCTCAATGGCAGGCGAACTGGCCTTATCAGGCTAGTTTTTATGAAAGTCTTCGCGAGCTGCCTTATCCTGACGTGATGGCGGCCAAAGACAAAATCTATTATGTTCCAACCATCACCTGCCGCAATCCGCAAGGCCTGCCGGGCGCACGGCTTCCCGAGGAGTTGCGCCTTCACGAAGCAGTTCGGGTAGAACTCCCAATCAGCGACGATCTGGCGCGCTGGCATCAAGCAGGACGCTTGCATGAAGTGTTGTTGCGCCTGCGGGTGGCTAATACCACGGAACTGGATCGGATCGAGTTCTTCCTGCCCGCTTCCTCCCTGCGGCGGATCAATGAGATGTTTCGGATGACGGCGCCTCGTTGCCTCACTGGCAGCAGCTACTGGTTCATCTATCGGCTGCCTCCGTCTTGCTGGCCGAAAATCGGAGACAATGTCGTCGAGGTGCGCCTGATCGAGCGGGATCCTGATGTAACGCCAAAAGCCTCGCTCCGCGACGTGGAACTCGAAGTGAAGTACCTAATGGGCAAGAGTTTCCACCGAGGACAGGATCCGGATTTGGGAGCTTACGACCGGCACATCGAATAGCAGTTGCATGGGTCGCTCTGGGTAGCGAGTGTTGCTGGTGCACGACACACAATGGCTGCTTCGGGCGCACCGAGGCAGGCGCCGGATTTCTTCCCAGCGCTTTCAAGTCCCGTTCCGACCCGGGCCAATCGTCTGGCACGCCTTCCAGCAGCCGGCTGGAAAGAGTTCAACGTTGAGGCCAGATCTGGGGATTGAGCAGGTGTGGCGGCTTTTCGCCCTTTAGCACCTGCAGCGCTTGCATGATCGCGCCCCGCCAGAGACGTTCCTGGCAGGCGGGCGTGGCTCCCGCGGTGTGCGGTGTGCAGAACACATCGTCACGCACCAGCAGCGGATGATCCGGCGGTGGCGGTTCGACTTCAAAGACGTCGAGTCCAGCGCCGGCCAGATGGCCCGACTCCAAGGCTGCCAGAAGGGCTTGTTCATCGACGATCGGGCCACGAGCGGTATTGATGAGGATCGCGCCGCGTTTCATCTGCGCCAGGCGTTCCGCATTCATCAAGCGATGTGTTTCATTGCTCAGAGGGATGTGGATCGAGACGACGTCGGCCGAGGCCAGCAAGGCATCCAAGGAGGGCTCCAGTCGCACGCCGTCCGGGCCGTTGCCTGACGCGGCAACATACGGGTCGTGCGCAGCCACGTTCATTCCAAGCGCCAGCGCCACTTTGGCAACCCGGCTTCCGATGCGCCCCAGGCCGAGGAGCCCCAGGTTTCGTCCATTGAGTTCAAGGCCACCGTGCTGAATGAAGGAATCGATCTTCTCCCCGCGCAGCGCCAGGTTCTGGGCTTTCTTGATCTGCTTGGCCGCCGCCAACAGGAGCGTGACAGCGTGCTCGGCGGTGGAAACGCTCGGCGCATCGGGGGCGTAGCACACCGCGATGCCGCGTTCGGTGGCGTCGCTGACCACAACATTGTCGTATCCGATGCCTGTCCTGGAGATAACGCGGAGCTTTGGCGCCCGGTCCATGAGGCGGCCATCGTAACGGATCTTGGCGGAGGCGATGATCCCTTCGGCTTCAGCAATGGTTGCCAGCGGGTCTGCTGGAGTCGCAGCGGCAGAACCGACACTTCGGGCGGCGCCCTCTAGGAAAGTTTCGAAAGCCACGGGAAGCGTTCGCTCGAACCAGAGACCAAAGGGTTTTTGGGGCGTGGAGTTGCTTGCAGAGTGTGCCATAGTTTTTGGGTTCGCTCGAAATCAACGTTAATGGGATTGTACTAGGCGGCGTGCGCTCCAGCACACGTTTTGAAAGCACTTCTGTGCTTCACTACAAGCGGGGCGATACGACATGTTTTGGGAAGCACTTCCCTGCTCCAATACGGGCTGGAAGCCCGTGCGGCGAGGAACGCGCATGTGCTTGTAGTGCCACACGCCAGTGCGGCCATCTGTAGTTTGGACATTTTTCAAAGTACGAGGTTGACCAGGAGATGCATCGCTATTGGTCTCTGCTCTTGGAACCGGCCAACCTCCACGCTGGTCGGGTTCTGGTCGCCGTCCGGAGGCCGGCGCCCACATTCAAATGTCCAATCTCCAGGTGCCGCACGCCGGTGCGGCCATTTGAAGCGCTGCACGGGCTTCCGGCCCGTGGCCGGGGTCGCCGACCTCGGTTACAGCCGAAATCGTTTCCTTAATCCTCAGAGGATAGGCTTGAGGCTGCGCAGGTCCCTGGCGACCGAGCAAGCCGTATCCTGGAGAATCGACCAGTCTGAGCTAGTTTGAATCCAGTGAATGCCTCTGGCAATCCAGCGTCTCACGAGATCGGGCGAATAGCCGATCGAGGTGCCGCAATAAACTTTTCTGCGGCGGCAAGCTGCAATGACATGGTCGACCGCTTCGAGCACCCGAGGATGAGTCGTCTGCCCCATCAATCCCATGGATCCCGACAGGTCATTAGGTCCGAAGCAGAGGCTGCCGATTCCAGGCGTGTCGAGAATGGCTTCGATCTCGTTGACCGCATTGATGTGTTCGATCTGCAGGATGACGAGAGGCTCTTCCCGCGACCGCTCCAGATAAGTTTCGGTATCGAGCAGACCATAGCGGATGCCCCGGCGCGGCCCAAAACCGCGAATGCCGTGGGGTGGATAGCGGCATGCCGCTACGGCTCGTCGAGCATCGGCAACGCTGCCGATTTGAGGAACGATCACGCCGGCCGGGTTCAAGTCCAGAATCGGTTTGATCGCCATGGGATCCGAAGATGGGACGCGAATCCACGCGGCTGTATCGGTTCCTCGCAGAGCGCTCACGTGCGCGTCACAGGCTTCCAGCGTCAAGCTGGAGTGCTCCATATCGATCCAAAGAAAATCGAACCCTGCATTGGCGAAGATCTCGCTGATCATCCCATCCTTCAGAGAGACACCGGCTCCGATGACCAATTCCGATCGACTCAACTTGTCTCTGACCTTCTCGTAACAGTTCATGGGTTGTCCTTAATGAGTTGTCTGTAACGGTGTTGCCAATGGCCGCCAATCGCCAGCCTGAGGAGCCAGCCATCGAGCTGTGCGGTCTCCGTCAGGACTTTTGGAATGGAGAGTCTTGATAACGGACGAGGATTCGTCAAGTCCAATTTTGCTTTGTTTGATGCTCCGACTCCGCTGGCCAGGGCAATGCCAAGACCACGACACGACGCGACGTCACGAGCCTCCGAAATGCCCGCTTCGAATCGGGGCGAGATCTTGTAGAATGCTGGGATCGAAGCGACGCAGCCTGCATCCCGACCGCCGGGGGGCTTCCGGGCTGGACTCCTTGACTTGGAGAGTGGCATGAAGAAGAACCGAGGGCCGAATCGCCGGCAGTTTCTTTCCGCTGGCGGATCCATGCTGGCAGCCTTCTCTGCAACAACCCCCAAGTCCGGCCAAAAGCCGAGTGCCAGGAAAGGCTCTCGCATTGACTGCCAAAGCCACCTGTTCGCACCGGAGCTGCTGTCGCTGATGGAAAAACGCCAGGAATCGCCGCGTGCTTATCGCCAAGGAGACGATCTCTACGTGGTCGTCGGCGACTGGGTGCGACGGGTGTTGCCCAAGCATCTCGACGTGGCCGCCAAAATTGTGGACATGGACCTCAGCGGAATTCAGATGACGGCGCTCAGCATCAACGATCCCGGTCCCGAGCTCTTTGGCAAAGAAGGAGCTGCCGTTGCCAGAATCGCGAACGACTTCGTTGCCGAGGTAGCGCGTCAGCATCCGTCGCGCTTTTTCGGTCTGATGGTCCTGCCGCTGCAGGATATGGAGGCAGCGCTGCTGGAACTCGACCGATGTGCCAACCGGCTGGGCATGAAGGGCATCCTGCTGTATTCGAATCTTGCGGGAAAGTTTCCCGATCTGCCTGAATTTCGTCCGCTGTTTGAACGTGCCGAAGCTTTGGGTCTCCCTGTGCTGCTGCATCCGGCCTTCCCGACAACCTATGAGGCGACGAAAGGCTATAACATGGCGGCTGGTCTTGGGTTGATGTTTGACACGACTATCGCGTTGAACCGCATTATCCTGGCCGGGATCTTGGACCAATACCCCCAGCTCAAGCTCGTCTGTCCCCATGTGGGTGGCGCGCTGCCCTATCTCATCGGCCGAGTCGATCATCAAACCATGATCCTGAAACGTGGCGCGGACCAGATCAAGATCAAGAAACCGCCCAGCGAGTATCTGCGGCACATCTACTTGGACACCGTTTCGCCGCTGGCGATGGCAGTCCGATACGGTTATGACTTTGTCGGGCCCGATCGTTTGTTGTTTGCCAGCGATCATCCCTGGGTGAATCCCGCGCTCATTGCCGGTAACGTCGAGAGTTTGAACCTGACAGCGGAGGCTGAAGAGAAAATCTTTTCGGCGAATGCCAAGAGACTGTTTCGGCTATGATACTGACCCGCAGAGCATGGTTGTTGGCAGGTTCCAGCCTCGCTCTCTCAGAGCGCCTGTGGTCCGCTTCTCACCGCTTTCGGCTGGCCATCTGTAACGAGACTTTTGTGAACTGGCCGTTTGAACGAATGTGCCAGGGCGCCCAGCGCGCCGGTTACCAGGGGATCGAGATCGCTCCGATGACGCTCGGTGACGATCCAGTGAAGCTTTCTGCCCGGCGCCGCGCTGAGCTGCGCCGCGCAATGGCGTCGGAAGGCCTGAAGTTTGCCGGGCTGCACGCGTTGCTCGCCGGGCCGCCAGGACTTCACGCCACCACGCCGGATGTAACCGTCCGGTCGCGAACCTGGCAGCACCTGCGCGGATTGCTCGACTTGTGTGCTGACTTGGGTGACCGCGGCGTGATGGTTTTCGGATCGGGAAAGCAGCGAGCCACGACAGCCGGTAGCACGGCGGCAGAAGCGTTGAAGCGATTCGCCGATGGTTTGGCCGGCCTGGTGCCGCTCGCCAGCCAACGCCGGGTCACGATCCTGATCGAACCGCTTGCTCCGGCATTTTCCGACGTGGTCAATACGTTGGGCGAGGCCGCGGATCTCGTCGGCCAGATCGGCAGTCCGTATATCCAGACGATGTTCGACAGCCACAATACGGCCGCAGAACAGGAACCGCACGACGGGCTGATCCGCAAGCATCGCAAGGTGATCAAGCACGTTCACCTGAACGAAATGGATGGACGCCATCCTGGCACCGGAAACTACGACTTCAAAAAGGTGCTGCAAGCGTTGAAAGACGTTGCTTACGAAGGCTGGGTCTCTTTGGAAGTGTTCGATTTCAAGGCGGGGCCCGAAAAGATTGCGCACGAGTCGGCTACCCGGCTGCGGCGATGGGAATCGGAGCTACGCTAGACACCAAGGGCTTGCCCTTGAGGCTCCCGCCCAGGCCGCAACCGCATCGTCATTCCTGCGAACGCGGGAATCCAGTTTGCTTGTAGTTCCGCACGCCCGTGCGGCCAGGCGCAGTGAAGCTACATTTCGAAGCCGGCTATCCGCTCGTAGTGCCGCACGCAGTGCGGCCATTGTGAAGCTCTGCGTGCTTCGCTGCACGGGCTGGAAGCCCCTGCCAAAGGCAAGCTCGAGGTTTGCTAGACTAGCCATTAACCGGTGGTCGAGCGTCAGCGACACCAACCGTTCGGATGTCGTCGCGAGCAGCACCCTGGGAAAAGACTGCCCGCCGCCTGGGTCGAGCGAGCATCATCGATCAATGACACCAACTGGCTGCAGGTGAAACGCGCTCCATCGCAGCTACACGGGACGGCGATCCCACGCCCCCGCATCACCAAAATGAGAACAAGATCCCCGTAACGCCGCGCATAACAGGCCAAGCGGGTCTAAGCTTGAAAACAACTATCGAAGGAGACAGAAGCCTATGAACCGACGCTATTTTCTTCAGTCATCACTCGCGCTGGCCGCTGCATCCAGGCGGCACACTGCCGCCAGCGACCAGGTAAACCTGGCCTTCATTGGCGTCCGCGGTCAAGGGAAAGGCTTGGTCAACCAGTTTGCGGCGCTCCCTGAAGTGAATATTCCTTACTTGTGCGACGTCGATGCCAACGTCTTTGGCCCAGCCGCAAAGATTGTCGAAGAGAAGAAAGGCAAGAAGGCAGAACTCATCGGCGACCTGCGCCGCGCCCTCGACGACAAGACCGTGGATGCAATCGTCGTTGCCACGCCAGATCATTGGCATGCTCCAGCGACGTTGTTTGGCTGCGCCGCCGGAAAAGATGTCTACGTCGAGAAACCCTGCTCGCACAACCTGCGCGAGGGACGGATAATGGTGGAGGCCGCCCGGCGTACCCAACGGGTGGTGCAACACGGCACGATGTATCGCAGCTATCCCAGCTACCTGCGCGCAGTGGAGCATGTTCAATCGGGCAAGATCGGGAAAGCGCTGATGGCCAAGGCCTGGGACGTGCAGTTGCGGAACGACATCGGACGCCAGCAAGACGGCCCTGTCCCAACCGGAGTCGATTACGAAACCTGGACAGGTCCAGCTTTGATGTTGCCGTTCAATGCCAATCGCTTCCACTACAAATGGCACTGGAACTGGAACTATGGCACGGGCGACGCCGGCAACGACGGCGTCCACCAAATCGACATCGCCCGCTGGGCACTGGGAGTCGAAGCGCCGTTGGAAGTGTCCGGCATGGGGCGAAAGCTCTTTTTTCAAGATGACCAGCAGACGCCCGACACGATGACGGTGACCTTCAACTACCCGGACAAGGCAATGATTTTCGAGATGCGCATCTGGACTCCCTACGGCATGGAAGACCAGGAGAATGGCGTGGCTATCTACGGCAGCGAAGGTGTGATGCACATCGGGCGCTGGTCAACCGCAGCTGGCCGCAAGTATGGCTACCGCGTCTACGATCGGAAACATCAGCTCGTCTTGGAAGACTACGAAACACAGCCGCAGAACTGGCACGCCCGCAATTTCGTCGATTGCATCCGTTCGCGCCAGAAGCCCAACGCGGACATCGAAATCGGATTCACTTCCTCACTCCACGCACATCTGGCGAACATCGTGGCTCGTACGGGACGTCCTCTGAAGTTCGACGCCAAAACCAGTTCCATTGCCGGAGACGCACAAGCTAACCAACTTCTCGGCCGCGAGTACCGAAAGCACTGGGCAACGCCGAAAGTGAGCTAGCCCTGGGTGCATGACGTAAGCAGGATTTCTCGCCAGGACGGGCTGGGTGCTCCAACCCCGAATTGTCACCCAGTGACGCGGCACGAGGCCATGCGACCTGCAGCCCTTGGCGGCCGGGTGCCCGTACCCGGCGGACTGCATGCCAGAAAAACAGGTGTGCGTTATCGCCCGTTGGTGAGGAATTCCTGCTGTCCGCGAACCTGCGTCATGCGCGCGAAAAGCCTGCCCCCGCGAAGGCGAGCCACAGCGCGGGCGGGACTCTAAAGGTTCTTTCGCTATGAACGGGTACAGAAATGCCCGCTGAAAGCCCCGTTAACGACGGAGGATCCGGTATCGGCAGCGAGGGATTTGATGCAAAACCAGGTGTTCTGGCTTTGGATGTGGGTAACCCGGACCCGGCGGCGAACGTGACGACTCTATGGTTAGGCGGGCTTGCCGGCAGGCGCCTAGTTCGAGCTGGTTGCAAAGAGGCGGTTGCGAGCCGGCAGGCTTAGCTTGCGCGAGTAGTGGTAAACTCGAGTGACCGGTTGGCCCTTCTCGAGGATCGGCGTTTCATCTTCGATCACAAAGTCAGCAAAGTCCGGCGCGTTAAAGGCTACGAACGCCAGAGACAGCGACTCCGCGGTCTTTTCGTAGCGTTTGCTCAGATCAGGGAAGGCAATCGGGCCGGTGTCGACTTGATAGGCAGGCTCTTCATCCCGGATGTTGATTGTCTTAACAGGGAATTCAATGATCGCACGCAGCCCGCTGGCCTGATCGGAGATCTCGGTTTGAGCCACCAGCGGAGCCCCGTCTTGTGTGGCTTTGTGGATTTCGGCTCCGGTAGCCAGAAGCCGGCTGGAGCGAGGCTGGCGGAGCTGGTATTGCTGGCCCTCCCACATCGCATTCGCGGGTTTCCATTCTCGATAGTTGGGGTTGAGATAGGCCTTGCGGCGAAAGATGAGGCCATCGACGGGGCCAAAGATGGGAATGAAGTCGTAGTTGTCTTCTACGAAGAGGTCCTTCTTGGCAAACGTGTGCTCACTCTTGCAAGAGCCACACTGGTAGTAATCTTGAAACTTCCCGGTGCGATCATCGATGATGCGGGTGCGAGACTCTACCCAGAACCGCACCCGGTTCCAGACGGCTTTGCCGGAAAGGAAGGAGAGTCCATAGTCAATGACAGCCATCCCGCCCGGCACTGGCGTCTGCGCCGAACTGCTCGGTTTTTCGGACGAGGTTTCGGCAGCGCATCCCGTCAGCAGCGAACCCGCCAATGCCGCCATGGAAGATCCGGCGCCGATTTCAATCAGCTCGCGGCGGCTGATCCTGTTTTGTTGGACACGGGACTGTAAGGTTCTGAACATCTAAGTGGCTCCTTTCGCTCGTCTCTGAAGTGTGGATGCGGGTTTGGCTCAAGCGCGCCTTCCCCTGGCGCGCAGTGGCTCTGAAAATTAGCTGTAGCGGTGGTCTGCGATCGCCGATCTCGTTTCCCTTCAACAGCAGGGTCGGGGCTCATCGAGCGCCGCTACAAATTTTAACACCTTCGCGGCGGCTAGCGCTCATTTCTGAACCAACTGCTCTTCCCGCAGCATGACTCTCAAGTGCCCCTGAAATCGGGTGGTAATCCAGAGCTCACCTTTTCTGCGCTCGAAGATCGTCGGATAGGAGAGTCCGTCCATCCGCATTTTTCGTCCTTCGCCGAGCTGCAGGGGTTCGCCTCCTGCAAGTCGGACAAAGACAATGGGTTCGTTCCAGCTTTTTCCATCGTTTTCCGAGAAGGCGATGGAAAGCTCCTCACGCTGCCAGCTGGCCGCTGCTTCGGAAAGACCATTGTCATTTCTGCGAGCGACAGCTTTTGTTCCGGAAGGATACAACCGGTTCCAGACGAGGACTAACCTCCCACTGGCCAGCCGGGTCAAGAAGCCGGGCGAGCTGCTGGCGTCGATGGTGGTGGGCTGCAAGATCCTCCAGGAAGAACCATGATCCAGGGAGTACGCTTCCCAGAAGCGGTCCCAGTTTGTGCGGATCAGCATCCAGAGCCGTCCGTCGTTGAGCTCAACCAAAGTCGGTTCCATCGCTCCATCGTGGTGTCCATGACCGCCGAGGTCAATAATGTTGCTTTGCTTCCAGCTTTTTCCGGCATCTGTGGATACAAAGGTAGAGAGGGCGTGTCGTGCCGGCTTGCGCAAGAGCAGCTGAACCGGCACCACGATGTGCCCGGTCTTGGTTTCAATGATGTCGATCAAAGCCCCGCAGTAGCCTTCCAGAATCCGTTGGCGATCGACCAAGTCTTTCCACCATCGAGGCTCCGAATCGACCAAACATCCAAGCGGGCGTTTTCGACCGCTTCTCCTGCCTCCTTGTTCCACCCCCACTGGAGGGTGCTGATGTCCATGTAAACCAGAACAATCGCGTTATCTCGCGTTCGCAGGAGGACACCAGAGTCATCGGGGATACCGGGTTTGGGCCCTGTATAGATGGCGTGCGGTTCCGACTAAGTCTTGCCATCGTCCCGGCTTACGCGTGTTGCGTTCCCTTTGACGACCAGGAGGCTGCCGTCGCTGAGTTCCACAAACGGCCCAACCATTCCAACGGGTAGTTCGAGTGGTTTGCAGCGCGCATCGATCCACGTTTTCTCGCCGGTCACCGCTAGGCCAGCCGTGGTAACGAGACTCAAAATCAGCGCGAGAAGTCGAGCGCTCTTCATGGAGTTCACTCCTTTGCGTGGGATTGGCTTTCGAGGCCCATAACCCACAATCCTGCTGAATCCGTTCCGTTGGGTATGAGTCCGATACGAACGTAGCCAATGCCGCGGGCGGGCTCCATACCCATCAGGGTCGATCCGTAGACTCCCTCAATCGCCAGCTTGGCCAGATTCGTTTCGCAATCCCATTTAATGGCCAGTTCTTGAGCTTTTCCTGCTTCCAAAGTGGTTCGGATCTTCCCGATGTCGGAAGTTTCCTCAGCATAAGGATCACGGGTCGTCCTGGAAATACTTCCAGAGTGCCCTCCACGTTTCATTTTGATTTTCAGGTCAGCATCGATCATCCAGCGGAATGTCCCTCCCTGCTGGTCGGACGGCTGTAGAAAGTATTCCGAAAGGTCGAAGTACGCGCCTTTGAAGCCCGCTTCGACTCGAAACTTGATCTTCAGCTTGCCACTCTTCCCTAAAGGAAAATTCCAAGTCACTCCACTAGGCCCGTCTGCAACCTTCTGAAGCCGCAGTGCCGGCGCGTTGTTCGAGTCGCGCAAGACCTGAACGCCTCGCGTTGCCTGCGCTTGCAGATGTTGCAGACCTTGCGAGAAATCTTCGGCTGCCTTGGCCTCGAGCAGCCAAGCCGGATCCACACGGAAAAGCCGGGTATTGCCATTCCAGTAGGTCGTGCATTCGGCGAAATGCCTTTGTTTTCGGCCAACCCGCCCGCGCTCGCCGTAGCCGGCCAGGATATGCCGATCCGATCGCTCCGCGACAAATGGATAACGGGCACCGACGTTCTGATCCTCGGGAGCAAAAGGTGGACTGATTTCCCGATAGCCCTTCCATTCGCCTCGCTCCTGGATCGCCATGACCAGAGAGCTGCGAGAATGCAACTCGTTATTCCATACCAGCACCAGCCTCCCATCACGAAGCCGCA
>Ga0194121_10006888_pt1 | contig 15040 bp, 12 predicted proteins | sample TA2MahCa50mmetaG_FD_148609 | JGI IMG/M metagenome (GOLD analysis project Ga0194121, IMG submission 148609) | Freshwater microbial communities from Lake Tanganyika, Tanzania - TA2015020 Mahale Deep Cast 50m | ecosystem: Environmental > Aquatic > Freshwater > Lake | place: Tanzania: Lake... | reverse complement strand
GTGCAGCGGGCCACATCAGGCGGTGGTGCGCGAACTCGTGCCGTTCGACTCGCCGTGCGACAGCGACACCACGCAGGCCCGCGATCGACAGGGCATGGGCACCGTCTGCATCGAACCGTAACGATGCGGCGCCCCACGAATGTCGCCGCGATGAGCCCCTACATCGTTGGTGCTTCCTTTAGCGGAGTCCGCGTGCCACCTCGGGCGTCAAGAACAACTTGACGTTGGGGTGCCCCTGCAGAACCGAAGCGGGGCACGATGAACTCGGCGGCTCACGAAACGCTCTCCTAATTGGTTCGATTTTCGCCTCACCTAAGGCGAGAAGCACCACCTCACGGGCCAACATGATGTCACTCAGCCCTTGAGTCACTGCATGACTAGGCGATTCAGCCTCGTCCCAGCCGTCGCGAACCATGTCGTCGCGCGTGGCTTGAGATAACGCAATAACTCGAGCAGTACTTGCAAAGTCTGATCCGGGTTCATTGAATGCAATGTGTCCGTTACGTCCGATTCCCAGCAGTTGAAGGTGGACCGGCTCCGCATTGATCAACGCACGAAATGCTCTCAGATTGTCTTCTACGGAAGTATCTCTTGCGAGAGGTGAAATCAGGTCCACTCCATCCAAGGGGAGTCCTGCGAACAGTGACCTACGCAACTCCATCTCAAAGGTTCGCTCGTGACCAATTGGCAGTCCGAGATACTCGTCGAGCATTACCCACGTTGCATCAGTGAGCCTTATGTGCTGATCCTGATGAAGCGCGTGAAGAATCTCGTAGGAGTGTCGAAGGGACTTACCGGTTGCCAATCCGATTCGCGGTCGCGACTCGGCATTCAGAATCCTGGATACTCTCTTGGCGACCGCATGAGCAAGGTCAGCCTCGTCGCCAATGAGGATTTCCATCTCGCCCCGTATTCCCATCCCAATTCGTCAAGTTACTTGACATTAATCGTGAGCGTCAATTAGCCTCCCTCTTCGATGAAAATGCGAGAAGTTGGTGGGGTGATGTCAGGTATCCCATCGGCGACCCGAACTGAGACGATGGTGCTTCGTGCCATCTGGTTTGAGGGTGCGGAAACGCGCTCTCAGTTGGGTGCATCAACAGGGCTCTCACGCCCGACGATCATCGCGGCTCTCGATGCACTTCGTGAACGGAATCTCATTCGCACGTCGCGTCGCAAGCAAGGCTCGCTCGGGCGAGACCCCGAGTACATCGCTTTGAACCCACGCGCGATGTACGGCATCGGGGTCGATATCGGAGGGACCAAGACGGCCGCTGCGCTCGTCGACCTACGAGGCGAGATTGTCGCGGAAATCACCCGCCCCACGGTCCAAAACGGACCTGAATCGCTCGTTGACTCTGTGAGCCAAATGAAGCGACGACTTCTTGCGAATATCGGTGCCGATGCGCGTCTGGCACCATTTGTGGCCATCGGAATCCCTGGCGTGCTACAGGATGACGGTCGGTTAATGCACACGGGTACCCTCGTCGGGCTCGACACGATGGATATGCGCAGACTCTTTGAAGACCGACTTGGCTGTCGGGTGCATCTTGAAAACGATGTGAACATGGCGGCGTACGGCGAACTTCTAAGTTCCGAGAGTTTCTCGGAGGGAACCCGGATTCTTATATCCGTCGGAACCGGACTAGGTATGGGCATCGTTCACCGCGGTGAAGTTCTGCGCGGATCCACGGGGCACGCGGGCGAGATCGCCTACCTCCCAATCTCGGCCGATCAAGAGACCCGAGAATCCAAGCGGCACGGTGTTGCGGAGATGCTGGTGAGCGGTCCAGTATTCGAAGCCCAGTACTACAAACTCTCCGGAACACGACGCAGCGCCGACCAGATTCTGGAGTTGTATTTGGGAGACGACCGACACGCGTCTGCCGCGGTGCATGAGTTGGCTCTTCAGCTGGCCCGCGTAGTCGTATCCGTCGTTGTCACTCTCGACCCAGAGCTGGTTGTTATGGCGGGCGGCCTCGGTTCGAGTCCCGTTCTCCACGACCCGCTACTTCGAGCGGTGAACGCCATCTCGCCACTGCCCGTCAAGTTGGAACTTGCACGATTCGGGGGTCGCGCCGGCGTCGTGGGTGCAACCACATATGCCCAGCGCTATCTTGAGAAATTGCTGATTACCGAGGGATGAGCGGCACCTCGTGAGTTCCACAAGCTCGCTCGCATATCTGGGTGGCGAGCCGGTTCGTAGGTCGGCGTTTCCTGCTTGGCCTCACGCCACCGACCGTGAGCGGGAATTGCTCCTTGAAGTTCTTGACAGTCGCAAATGGTGGGCAACGCAGGGTACGAAGGTTAGAGAGTTTGAGCGGCGCTGGGCTGAATTTAACGGTGTACCTGGAGCGATTGCCGTCACGAATGGTTCTCACACTCTTGAGATCGCCCTGCTTGCTGCCGGAGTTGGCGAAGGTGACGAAGTCATCGTGCCTGACTGGACTTTCGTTGCGACAGCGGCAGCGGTGTTGATGGTGCATGCGCATCCCGTGTTCGTCGACGTCGATCTCGAGACGGGTTGTATCGACCCTACGGAGGCTCGCGCTGCAGTATCCCCGCGCACTAAAGCCATCATCCCAGTACACATCGCAGGCAGCGTCGCCGACATGGATGCGGTCAACGCCATTGCAAAGACCCACGGTCTGGCAGTTATCGAGGACTGTGCCCATGCTCACGGCTCAACATGGAACGGCATTGCTGCTGGTGCCCTCGGCGATGCAGGCTCGTTCTCCTTTCAGTCTTCGAAACTCATGACCGGCGGAGAGGGTGGTGCAATCGTCAGCAGAGACGCCGATTTCTTGGCACGTGCACGGTCGATCTCCGACTGCGGGCGTCGACCAGGGGAATGGTTCTACTCGCACTACACCCTCGGCGGCAACTATCGCATGACCGAATGGCAGGGCGCAGTCTTGCTTGCCCAGCTTGAGAGATTTCCAGAGCAGCAAGCAAACAGGGCGAGGAACGCCGACTATCTCAACAAGCATCTGGCGCAGATACCAGGTGTACATCCCCAACATCGTGATGTTCGGTGCACTTCGCAGGGCAACTATTGCTACGTCGTACGAATTGATGAAGATGCATTTGGTGTCTCACGTGACCGAACCCGAGAAGCCTTGTTAGCGGAAGGCATGTCACTAACCATGGCTTACCCCGCACTATCGACACTTAATTTGTTTCGTGATGTCAACGGTTTCAGCCCACGCTTCAAGGGGCGTGTCGGAATGCAGGACTTTGCGAACGCGGACCTTACGACTAGCCGTAGGCTTGCGGACAGCACGCTGTGGTTCAATACGGCGGTCTTGATGGGAAGCGAGAGTGACTCCGCGGACGTCGTTCGAGCTATGGAGAAGATCTACGCGCATCGCAATGCCCTGAGGAATGTGGCTCGATGACCGGTCTTGTTATCGGGACACCATTCACGCTCGTCGAGGATTCGGCAGTGGAGGTACTCAAGTCGATTCGGGACTACACACTGGCGGCGCACGACCCACCCTGGTCTGCAATAGCCGCACAGGTTCCGGCACCGCAGCGGCTCGTAATCGGATGGGAGATGGAGCTGTCAAAGCTTGAATCGATGGCCGCTCAGGGATGCCCCGGTTCCACGGTGGTGGGCTTTGGGGGCGGTACTGCTCTCGATACGGCGAAATTCCTCTCGTGGAAGTCGTCAAATCCATTGGTGCAGATACCCACAATCACATCTGTTGACGCCGGATTCACCGATGCCATTGGTGTGCGTGTGGACGGCAAGGTGCGTTATATCGGTAAGCTCGCACCGAAACAAGTCGTTCTCGATTTGTCGATCATTGGTTCAGCACCAAAACGACTGAACCGTGCTGGAATCGGTGATGTATTGTCGTGTCACACCGGACTTTGGGATTGGAGGTTGGCAGTAAGTCGAGGGGAGGGTCACCCTTGGCGAGATGACCTTGCTGCACTGGGGAAGGAGCTGCTTGATGCGCTCTTTGCTGCAGGCAGCAATTTCGAGAAGGTTGATGACGACGCCATTCGCTTGCTGACCAAGTCATATCAACTAATTGGTGCGGCTTGCGCCGAGGCCCGACATTCGCGATTCGAGGAGGGTGCCGAACACTTCTGGGCGTACGCGTACGAGCATCAGACCGGTGCGCATCCTATTCACGGTGAGATCATTGCATTTGCTACGGTGCTCATGAGTTTTATCCAACAAAATGATGCTGAAAAAGTGCGAAACTTCGTCAACACATGTCGTGTACAGGCAAGCCCTGACGATCTTGGTATTACTCGGGCAGACTTCAACCGAACCTTTCAGGTACTAAAGCACTATGTGCGTCGTGAGAATTTGGACTTTAGCGTGATTGATGTTGTTGATTGGGACTCACGGATGCTCGATGATGCGTGGCAGTTCGTGCAGGGAATCAATTCTGTTGGTGCATTAATTGGTTCGCACTAGCGAGTGATGACCACATCGATCGTCGTCATCGGCTATGGATGGGCGGCGCGCATGCATGCACGCGCTACTACTGAGCTGAACCTGCCAATTGCGGGTGTTGTCGGCCCAAACCCTCAGAAGCGGGATGCTTTCGCAGCTGAATTCAGTGCGTCTGAATCGTCTGATGACCTCCCTTACATTCTGAAGCGAGTGCGTCCGCATCTCGTAATTATCGCGAGCCCAAATGCTGACCACTTCGAACAGGCTGCCCAAGCCATAAAGGCGGGCGCACACGTTCTCGTAGAAAAACCAGTCACCACGACACTTGCTGATGCGACTGCCCTCGCTCGTCTTGCCGAAGAGCATCGCGTTACCGTCTCGGTTGGTCATATGTGGCGTTACCACGACGCCGTACTTTCGCTTCGCGCCCGCATTGTCGCTGGCGAGTTCGGCAAGGTCGTCCGAACACACGGCTACGGAGTCCATGCAAAATGGGGTCCCTCGGGCTGGTTCACCCAGCAGCAACGAGCAGGGGGTGGAGCACTCATCGACATGGGGATTCACGCGATTGATACCGCACGTTTCTTGCTCGGCGACCCACTACCGATACGTGTGCAGGCGAGCATTGGCACCGGTGTCTTTCGAGCTGATCTCGAAGTTGACGACGATGGCTTACTGATCATCGATTGGAACAACGGTGCGCGATCGCTCGTCGAGTTTGGTTGGTGGCAGTCGCGCCTTCGAGGCTTGGAGGCCGAGACGGAGATTGTTGGAGCTACAGGATCAGGGCAGATATGGCCTGAATTCCGCACATTTCAGGCCGATTATGAACACTGTTCCCTGGAGATGTACCGTCGCCAGCTTGAAGACGTGGTGAGATCTAGCCAGGCAGGGTTTGCATCACGAGTTTCTCTTGACGTTGGCATCATTGCACTGCAGATTGTAAGTGAAGCATACGAATCAGCGAGAGTTCCCTATCAGCCGACCACATACATCAAAACATGGGAGCCAACATGGCAAAGATAGAACTCGACCGGATTACCCGTCACTTTGAGGGCAACCCGTCTCCTGCGGTGAGCGATCTCACGCTTCATATCGAAGACGGCGAGTTCTTAGTCTTGGTTGGCCCATCGGGATGTGGAAAGTCAACGATCTTACGCTCTATCGCGGGCCTAGAGATCGTAGATAGTGGCAACATCAAAATTGGTGGTCGTGACGTGACCAACCTGCCGCCGCGCAAGCGCGATATTGCGATGATCTTTCAGAATTATGCGCTGTACCCCCATTTGAACGTGGCGGAGAATATCGGGTTTCATCTCAAGCTCAAGAAGACAAAAAAACCTGTGATGGTAGAGCGAGTCAACAACGCAGCTTCGACGCTCGAGCTCTTCGAGTTGCTGAACCGTAAACCGGCGAAACTCTCGGGAGGGCAGCGACAACGTGTCGCCATGGGTCGCGCAATTGTCCGCGAACCAAGTGTCTTCCTCATGGACGAGCCACTTTCGAACCTAGACGCACAGTTGCGACTCGAGATGCGGACTGAGATAGTTCAGTTGCAACGGCGACTGGCGACCACAACGGTCTACGTCACGCACGATCAAGTTGAGGCGATGACGATGGGCACCAAGGTTGCTGTGCTTAAGGATGGTGTGCTACAACAGTGCGCGAGCCCTGAAGACCTTTACGCGAATCCCGCAAACATCTTCGTTTCACGCTTTCTCGGCTCGCCTCCTATGAACATGTTCATGGTGACCGCGTCGGAACTATCGAGCGATGGTGGCTTTGGCTTCTGTGGACAGCACTTCCGTATTGTCGGGCAGACTTTGGCACGCGATATCGTCATCGGCTGTCGTCCCGAAGACCTAGAACTGAATGAAAGCGTCGGCACCAGAGCGCGTGTGACCATTCGTGAAAACCTAGGGTTTGAGAGCCTCGTTCATGTGCAGACGGAGGGTTCCGCGCGCGATGCGGGTCAAGTCATCATTCGGGAGCAGGCGGCTCGTCCCCGTGACATTCACTCGTCGGTGAAGGTTCGGCTTCGGGCCGGGCGTGATGTACACGTCTTTGATGCCAGCACGGGCCTTCGACTCGGAACGGCTATCGCAGCGTAGTTATCAGTTCGTGAGGGGTCGTCGCCACCGACCAGAAGAGGCAACCCACATCTTGTTAAGTGACTTGACAGAATGACCGCTGTGGAGTACTTTTCTGAGTGATGACCTTCAAGGGTCATTAGCAAGACCGAATAAGCCTCAACCAAATCGACAAGGGGGATTGTGAAATGAAGTCAACCAGAAGTCGCGGCTTCCGAACGTGCTTCGGTGTGGCGCTTGTGATGTTCGCCGGCGTCGCGCTCGGAGCCTGTGGCTCCGACGAAGCGGCTGAAGAGCCAGCAGCAGAATCCGTCACCGAGACGACTGCGGCCGCGGAGGCGGAAGTTAGCCCCGTCGATGCGTGGCTTGCCGATGTGAAGTCCCAATACGAAGGATCAACGGTGAACTTGCTTATGGGCTCGCATCCAGGCACAACTGGATTCCAAGAGACAATTGGCCGATTCCAAGATGCGACCGGCATCAAGGTGCAGTTCGACGTCGTTGAAGAAGGTGCGATGATCGAAAAGCAGATCGCCGAATGTGGTTCCTCCAGCGATATCTACGACATCTACATGATTGCGGTCGAAGGCATCACACGGATGACGCAGACTGAGTGCGCGATGCCACTAAATGACTGGGTTGCTGGGCTGCCTACCTGGTATGACTTTGAAGACTTGATGCCGGCCTATCGCGACCTCTTTACGGTGAACGGCTCGTTCAACGCGGTTCCGTTTGCGGGAGAGAGCATCTTCCTCTTCTATCGCAAGGACCTCTTTGACAAGCACGGCAAAACCCCACCAAAGACGTGGGATGAGCTTCGTGACTTGGCAAAGTTCTTCAAAGAAAAGGAAGGCATCGCAGGAGTCAGTTTCCGCGCCCGACAGGGTTGGGAATTCACCTATGGTTATAGCGGTTTCCTGTTTCCCTTCGGTGGTCAGATTGTCGACGGCAAGACTTCGAATGAGTGTCCCAAGGTCAAGCCGAGTGGTTGCCCACCTGCAATCAATGTCCCTGGTTCTGTTGCTGCTCTGGAGTACATGATTTCGTTGAAGGAGTTTGCCCCTGTCGGAATTGAGTCCTTCTCGTTCCCAGAGGCATGGCAGTCATTCATGACTGGCGACGCCGCGATGATGGTCGAGGCCACTGCGGCGGCAGGTGAAGTAGAGAACCCAGATAAGTCGGTCGTAGCTGGTAAGACGGGTTACACCGTGTTGCCTGCAGGTCCAGCTGGTGCGTACACGGGGGTATGGGGCTGGGGTCTTGGCGTGAACAAGTCGTCGAAGAACGCTGGAGCTGCCGGAGCCGTCATCACGTGGCTGACGAGTCGCGAGAACTCGCAGGCCTACGTTGACGCTGGTGGGATTCCAGGGCGTTTGAGCGACTTCACCAACCCCGACAACCAAGCAAAGTATCCGTTCTATAGCGCGATTGGTGATGCCCTCGCACAGGCTGAGACGCTGGCGAAGACTGGCAACAGTGTGGTGCCGAAGGCCCGAATCTGGGTCGGCTGGTCTGATTCAATCGGTCTGCACGGCGCCGAAGCTTTCGTGGGGAAGATCACGGCTGCGGAGGCCGTCAAGCGAATGCAAACTGATATGGAAGCAGCCCTTAAGGGATAGTCAGCGAATCACCTATCTTGTGTTGGGACGCAGGATCGGGTAAGTGGTGCTCCTGGTGGTGGCGTGGAAGCGCCACCACCAGGAGCATTTTCGGAGGCAGCCACGATGTCGCGAAGTTCATTTCAGCGAGTCGAGCCATGGCTCTATGTCGGACCTGCGCTCGTTGTCACTTTGGTGCTTGCAATATCGCCGGTCGCCTATCTGGCTCAAGCAATGTTCAAGGACATGGAATTCGGTGATCCGGTCAGCAAAGCACCGAGTGCCGGCCTAGCCAACTTCCGGCTTGCTTTCGGAGAATCAGCCCGAATCCTAGATGGCTTGCGCCTCACCGCGGTCTACACCTGTGTTGCGCTAGTGCTCGAACTAGTGCTCGGTCTCATTATTGCGCTCGTAATCGAAAACCTCAAGCGTCTATTGCCTTTCGTCATGAGCGTGTTCTTGGTGCCGATGGTCGTGATGCCGGCGATGGTTGCGATGGTTTGGCGGCTGTACTTCAGTTACGAAGGGCTCGTTAACTGGGTGATTGGGTTGGTCGGCATGTCTCCGCTGAACTGGTACGGCCCCGAACACGCCATGAAAGCAGTCATCATCACCGACGTCTGGCAGTGGACGCCGTTCTTCGTGCTGCTCTTCACTGCAGGGCTGCAGAACGTTCCACGTGAGATCAAGGAGGCTGCGGAAGTTGATGGTGCGTCGTCGCTGCAGATTTTGCGACAAATCAAGATACCGTTATTGGCTCCACTCATCGTGATTGCGGCGACCCTGAGGGTGATGGAGTTGGTCCGACAGTTCGATCTTCCTTACATCATGTTTGGCGGTGGACCTGGCAGTGCGACCCGCACCCTTCCGCTCGCAGTATTCAATACCACCGTGCAGAAGCTCGATGTGGGTGTTGGCTCGGTGCTCAGTCTGGTGTTGATCTTGCTTGTCGTGGCAGTGAGCTGGCTGTTCCTGATAGCCATGAAGCGAGCAAGGGTAGTGCATTAATGGTTGCGGAATTCTTGGCCGGCACGACCGACTTGCCACCGCAGCCGTCTCGCCGACTTCGTCCTGGTCCAGCTATGACGGCGATTCTTGGGCTGCTCTTCGTGGCGCTTTGGTCGTTCCCCTTTACCTACATGTTGCTGTCGACGCTGAAAATACCGATTGACAATATCTCAACGCCCCCCAAATTCGTCTTTACTCCAACAACAGAAAACTTCCGCATGGTCTTTGAGAATCCTGACGTACTCAGGTTCTTGCGCAGCTCTCTGATTGTTGCGTCAGTGAGCACGGCAATAGCTCTAGTGCTCGCGTTCCCAGCCGCATACGCACTTGTACGTTTCCGACGTTTCTACCGTACCGAGCGTGTTGCCTATCTCTTCTTGCTATTGCAACTATTGCCGATTATTTCGCTAGTCTTCCCATATTTTGCGATCGCCCAGCGACTCGGCATCCGCGATACACACCTCATTCTCGTCATCGTTTACACGTATTGGAACGTTGCCTGGGCAATCTGGTTAATCAGAGGATTCATCGAGGCAGTACCCGCAGAACTTGACGAAGCCGCCTTGGTCGACGGTTGCTCACGACCGCAAGCGCTGTGGAAAGTCGTAATACCAGTCTCTGCAAAGGGTCTTGTCGCAGCGGCAATCCTCATCTTCATCGGCGCCTGGAATGAGTTCACGCTGGCCTTCTTCCTCACAGCGCGAAACGCACGAACCTACCCCACGATTATTGGATTCTTTCTGACCCACTCTGGTATCCGATGGGGTGAGATGTTCGTCGCGGCTTCGTTAGGGACTTTGCCAATTGTCGTTTTTGCGTTGCTCGTGCGAAAGTCGTTTATCAGTTCCCTCAGTTTTGGTGCGGTCAAAGGTTGACAGTAAAAGTTCTGTCTAGTACCTTTACAAAAAGCCGTGAGGCTGTGCACACAAATGGGGGTAAGGCCATGGCAACCGACGCAACGGTCCTGAAGAAGAAGCTGATGGCGGCAGCCGAGACAAAACGCGATCGACTTGTCGACATTGTGTCTCGCTCCGTTCGTATCCCATCGCTGAGCGGAAGCGAACAGCCAGTGGTCGAGTTTTACAAGAAAGAACTCGCTGAACGCAAAGTCGAGCGGGACATCTGGAACCCTAGAACGGCAGAGTTGAAGGCCCACCCCGCATATGTGCCGGTGGATTACGGCTACGACGATCGTCAGAACATCGTGGCGCGTCGTCGTGGCGCAGGCGGCGGGCGAAATCTCGCGCTCTTCGGGCACACCGATGTCGTTCCGGTCGAGACCCCAGATAAGTGGACACATCCACCTTTCTCTGGAGAGATTGTCGATGGAAAAATCTACGGACGTGGCTCGGCTGATATGAAGGGCGGCTGCGGTGTCGCAGTCGTGGCCCTCGAGGTGCTCGAGGAGCTCGATGTCAAGCTCGCGGGAAACGTAGAGGCCCATCTGATCCTTGATGAGGAAGCAGGGGGCAATGGCACGCTGGCAGCGGTGTTGCGCGGCCATTACGGACCTGACACTGGCTGCATCATGATGGAGCCAACGTCGCCAAATAATATCCTCATCTCGAATCGCGGCGCTCAGTTTTTCCGAATCACAGTGCCGGGTCAGGAAGGTGGTACCGAATACCACCGCGATCTCTTCTCCGCAATTGACGGAGCATTGGTGATGTACGAGGCTGTCAAGGCATTCGCCTTGATGCGCGAGTCGCACGTTGCAAATCCGCTGCACGAAGACCAACGTTACGTTCGGTATCGCCGTACGAGGGTGCCTACGGCAGTCTGCAAAGTAAGGGCAGGTGCATGGCCATCGACAGTTGCGGCCGAGGCCGTGTTAGAGGGCACCATCGAGTGCCTGCCGAATGAAGACATTCGGCAGGTCGTTGATGCGTTTGAGCGGTATCTGAAGGAGGTGGCGGCTGATCACTGGTTCTTGAAGGATCATCCGATCTCGTTTGAGAAGTTTGGACTGTGGTTCGAGTCTGCGGGACTTGAGTTCGATGACCCATTCGTGCTTTCACTCGTCAAGGCTTCACAAGAGGCCATCAACCGTGAACCGAATGTTGTCGGGGGTGGAGGGAGTGACCTGCGGTTGCCCCTTCTCTATGCCAAGTCTCCGACGGTGTTGTGGGGGCCTGCTGGCGGCATGATCCACTCAGTTGACGAGTTCGTCGAAATTGATCAGTTAGTCGAAATGTTGAAGATTGTCCTCGTCACTGCAGTTGACTGGTGCGGACTTCCCGAGTAGTCCACTGCTGTAGTCACGCCGGCATGACGCAAAATGATCTCATCAGGGCGGTGACGCTGGAGTTGAGCCAAGTTTCCCCTCGCGATTTTGATGTGAAATCGACGGTCAACTACTTCGCGGATCGGGGATTCAATACCCTCGTGGTGTTTGCGGTGGGTTACCTCTATGGGGAGACCTACTTCCCGAGCATGGTGATGACACCTCACGAAGAGCTGGACGGCAGAGATCTCTTCGGCGAGATACTCGCTGAGGCAAGATCGCGAGAGCTGCGGGTTTTTGCTTATGTCAATAGTTTCTTTGGTGGCGCAGAGTACTTCGAAGCGCATCCCGATTGGACGGCTCGCTGGGCGGATGGGAGGGAGACGACTCAGGTTCGTGCGAAGGGAATGTGTTTGAACTCTCCCTACCGAGATGTCATTGCAAGAGTGAGCGCCGAGGTTTGCTCACGATACGAGATTGACGGGCTGTACCTTGACGAACCAAGTCTGCAGAGTTGGTGCGCATGCGGCTCTTGTAAGGCGAAGTACCGAGTTGCCACTGGTCGCGAATTGCCCCTGAACTCGGATGGTGATCGTCACGAGTTCGCTGCCTTCCTTGATTGGCGATCTAGCTGTGTGACTGACTTCGTCGGGGAAGTCGGCAAAGCATGCAGACAGGCTCGCCCAACAATCACCTACTTCGCCCAACATGCGTTTCCGCTGAGTTCAACTTCGCACTCTCTGCATAAGCACCTCTTTTGGGGAACGACATCTGGTCGCACACCGCCTCAGTTCGAGGATTGGTATCGCCCAAGTTTCTACGGCCAAGATATCCGGCGTGTCGGGGAACATCTTGACATGATCGGGATTGAACCGTGGCGACGATTCGCCGGCTATGCCGCGTGGTGGCAAGGAGCGTGTGTCAACTATGCGCGGGCCGCCGGTCGCAACAAGCCCGTACTGCCGTTGATGGAGTACCCACACTTTCCGTGGGGACTGGGCAGGCTCAGCAACGACGAACTTCATGTCAACTGTGCGGATGTAATTGCCAATGGTGGCGATCTGTGGTGGCCGATGTACGCGCCTGGTGCCGCGGACAAGGGGGGCTGGGATGCGTTGTCCACGGTGTTTGGGGAACTTGCTGAAGTGCGCCCGGCGCGAGCCACACTGGAAGCAGAGATCGCGATTCTCGTATCTCGCAATTCGGCAGAACGGTACGCACTCGGCAAGGTCGATGAGTTGTATCTCGATGATCTGCTTGGAACCATCCAGATTGTTCGCGAATTACATGTGCCGTACAAACTGCTGGTTGACGACAACATGACTGCTGATGACCTCTCCGAAGTCAAGGTCATCTTTGCTCCCAGTGCTGCATGTTTATCGCCGCGAGCTGCGGGGATCCTTGAGACGCACGTCGAGCTTGGCGGGGTTCTTGTCGCTCAGGGATTCGTGGGTACACACGACGAGTGTGGACTTCCGCGAACGACGCAACTGCTCGAGCAGCTTCTGGGTGCGCGGCTGGGACCCAATCGCATGCACGCTCGCCTCGGCTATCTCATTGATCGACGCGACTCCACCAAGCGAGTGCTCGTTCGGGATGAATATCCCGCAGTCTTGGTCAGTTCGGCAGAGGTCGTATTCGACATTGCTCCATCTCGTGATCTCTTCGTGCCACCAAGCCTTACAGATCTGTCACCTGGAGTCCTTCGCCATCGGACAGGGAATGGCGAGACATATACGGTCGGACCAGCACTTGGTCGACTACGTCTTCGATATGAACTGTTCGAAGCTGTAAGTTTCTATCGCGAGCTCCTAGCTTTGTTGCAGTGGAAGGTCTGCGGAGTGGATATGGGCTCGCAGGTTGGGTTGCACGTTTGGCGTGAGGGCTCAAGTCGTCGAGTGGTCTTGGTCAATCATCAGGGCATTAGCGAGACAGGGCGACTCGCCAAACTCTCAAATCAGACCATCGTGGTCAAAGATGCATCGCGGGCATCGTCTTTGCGCGGTTCGAAGCTCGATGTCGAGCAGACGACTGTGGGGCTTCGCGTTACCTTAAAGGAACTCTCGCACTGGGATTGCATCGTCGTCACGTAGATGCTCGACATCGTCTCGATTCCGAGGGCCATATCGGAGATTGCTGGTGAGCGGCCAGACGATCCGGCAATCTTGGTCGACGGCAAATCGTGCACTTGGGCTCAATTGGACGGTCTCAGTTCCTTAGCTGCCGCGGGGTTCGTTGACGCGGGAGTGCAGCGCGGAGACCTTGTTGCTGTCGCGGCTCGCAACGACGTCAACTTCTTTGTCACTGTGCTTGCGAGTTACAAGCTCGGCGGAGTCCCGATGCCGGTTTCATCTCGTCTCACCTCTCGAGAGCGTCGCGAGATTCTTGCGGTCGCTCGACCACGGTTGCTTGTGGGTTTCGATTCGGCGGATCAGACCTCTCAATCGGTTCGCAGCCTTGACGGTTTGTGGACGGAGTCTGTGACTCTCGATTCGAGAGTTCAGAGAGTCAATGGGGAGCTGGAGATTGTTTCGCCGTCGTGGAAGGCACCCACATCGGGCGGTAGCACAGGACGTCCGAAAATTATCGTCGCGACCGACGGGGCCGCCATCAATCGCGCGGGAAGTGCCGGAATGCTGATGCGAAAGTCGGGGTGTGTGTGTATTCCTGGTCCGATGTACCACAACGGACCGTTTAGCTATGCAATAAGGGCTATCACCTTCGGAAATACCCTCGTCACCAGCGCTCATCGGTTTACTGCGGAGTCAACACTCCGGTCGGTGGCAGACACGAAGTCGTATTGGATGTTGTTGGTGCCAACCATGATGCATCGCATTCTGCGTGATTCGTCACGGTATGAGCATTCGTTGGAGAGTCTCGAGTTCTTGTGGCACGTAGGGGCAAAGTGCCCTGAGTGGGTAAAGGAAGAGTGGATTCGATGGCTCGGGCCTGAACGCGTCTACGAGCTCTACGCAGGTACCGAGGCGCAAGCCATTGCCTCAATCAGTGGCACTGAGTGGCTGGAGCATCGTGGATCCGTGGGCCGTGTAACTGTCGGAGAGATGTCGGTTCGTGACGAGAATGGACAGCCAGTTCCTACTGGTACCACTGGTGAGATTTTCATGCGGCCAAAAGCTGGTCGGCTAACTTACCGCTACCTCGGGGCCACAGCGAAGGTGGTTGACGGCGGCTGGGAGTCTCTCGGTGATCTTGGACATTTTGATGTTGATGGATATCTCTATGTTTCCGATCGACTTACGGACATGATCGTCACCGGGGGAGCGAATGTCTATCCGGCAGAGATTGAATCTGCAATCGAGGAGACGGCGGGCGTCCTCGCGGCTGTTGTTGTGGGTGTAGCCGATGACGAGTTCGGATCTGTAGTTGCCGCAGTTGTCCAGGTTGCTGAACAATCTGATCTCACCGAGGAGCGAATATTGGAGGACCTCAATTCTCGACTCGCGCGGTACAAGATTCCGAAGCTGTGGCGCCTTACCACGACCGCACTACGAGATGATGCGGGCAAGGTTCGAAGAGCGCACTGGAAGGCAGCGTTCATTGAGGCTGAAGAACGGGGAATCCGCTAGCCTCACTGAGCGTTACCAAGGGCGATTAGCTCAGTCGGAAGAGCGCTACGTTCACATCGTAGAAGTCGTGGGATCGAGGCCCGCATCGCCCACTCGGCGACGTACGTGCCGCCCGACAT
>Ga0194121_10006878_pt1 | contig 15056 bp, 15 predicted proteins | sample TA2MahCa50mmetaG_FD_148609 | JGI IMG/M metagenome (GOLD analysis project Ga0194121, IMG submission 148609) | Freshwater microbial communities from Lake Tanganyika, Tanzania - TA2015020 Mahale Deep Cast 50m | ecosystem: Environmental > Aquatic > Freshwater > Lake | place: Tanzania: Lake... | reverse complement strand
AAGACATGTGTAATGCCCAGCAGCGCCAGTTGCCCCAGGAGAAAGAACAACAGCAGGATCCAAAACCCTCCGCCTTCGCCACTCAGCGTACCGCTGTAGGTCATACTGGTCGCAATATACACTCCCGCGACGACCAGGCCAGCAGCGCTGTTACGCGCTGCGAGCTGCTCCTGGACCCCCATACCGAGAAACACACGGATGGTCACCAGCGAGACGACGGTGAGCAGCACAATCCCTAGCCCGCCATAGAGGAGGACGCCCAGAATGTCTGGGAGCAAGTCATAACTCAGACTGCCCAGCAGCACAGTGACTGTCCAGAACACCCCAAACAGATAACCCGCCACGGCAATCCCCGTCGCAGGATTATCCGCTTCAATCAGCATGGTGTGGAGCGTCTGACTGTAGAGCCACTGCTGCACCCAACGTGCGAGCGCCAGCAGGACCACTGCGGCTAGGATCACAAAAAGCGCTTCAGTAAGACTCACTCCCGGTCTCCTTCGTCGTGGGGGATATATACAGGACTTTATGCCGGTACAGTGCCTGAACGTAGAGGACGAAAAAAGGCCCGTATGTCCTCCACCAGGGCCTGCGGCTCTTCCAGGGCGGCAAAATGCCCCCCGGCAGCCATGGGCGTCCAGCGTTGCAGATTGCACACACGCGCCACCCACTCTCGAGGTGGACGGAGAATCTCCCGCGGGAACGTGGCAACCGCCGTGGGTACGGTAATGCGCTCCCCGCGCCCTAACCGCCACGGACGGTGGCGCATCTGATAATAGAGCCAAAACGAGCTGTAGATCGTCTGCGTTACCCAGTACAGCATGATATTGGTGAGCAACGCATCTTTACTCACGCGACTATCGAGGTCACCGTGGCAATCCGTCCAGGTATAAAATTTTTCGGTGATCCAGGCCGCGAGACCCACCGGCGAGTCATGCAAGGCATAGGCGAGGGTCTGCGGCTTGGTGCCCTGGATCCACTGATAGCCCGTTTCTTCCAGGCGCCAGGCATCAGACGCGGTAAGAAACGCCTGTTCGGCTGGCGACAGGTTGCTGCGTTCGCTGGGATGGGGCGCCACGGGCACCAGGTTCAGGTGGATACCAATGAGGTGCGCAGGATAGGCATAGCCCAGGCGCCCGGTAATGAATGCGCCCCAATCACCGCCCTGCGCGGCAAAGCGCTGGTAGCCAAGGACCTCCGTCATGAGACGCTGGAACAGCGCGGCGATGTCTTCGATATCCAGGCGGCGCTGCTGTGGCACATGCGAAAACCCGTAGCCAGGCAGGGATGGCGCAACAACCGTGAAGGCATCACACGGGTCACCCCCATAGCGTGCCGGATCGGTCAGCGGACCAATGACTTGCACAAATTCATAGATGGAGCCAGGCCAGCCGTGACTCAAGAGCAACGGCATAGGAGCAGGTCCCACACCGGGCTGATGGATGTAATGCAGCAGGATATCATCGAGCGGCACGCGGTACTGTGGCAGACGGTTCAGGAGGCGTTCATGCGTGCGCCAGTCATACTGCTGTTGCCAGTAGCGTACCAGGTCTTGCACATAGGCCAGGTTCGCACCGTATTGCCAGCCAGAGCCCGGGATGTCATCGGGCCATCGCACGAGCGCCAGACGTTGCTGCACGTCATCGAGCACCGCCTCCGGCACCGCAATGGTAAAAGGCGCAGGCGTCATCGCTACACGCAGCTCCTTTCCGCTTACATACACATTTTGAGCGCTTGTTCCACGTCAGCCAGCAGGTCCCCGGTGTCCTCAATACCCGCCGCATACCGTACCAGGCCATCGCTAATCCCCAGGCGCTGGCGCTCTTCCGGGGCCAGCTCATAATACGACATCAGGGCGGGCTGTTCGACGAGGCTCTCCACCCCACCCAGGCTCGGGGCAATGTATGGTACGCGTAACGCATCTATGAAGGCGCTGGTCTGGGCTAAGGTCCCATCGACTTCAAAGCTGACCACGCCACCGAAGCCGCGCATTTGCTGCTGGGCAATCGCGTAACTCGGATGGCTGGGCAGGCCAGGATAATACACCCGCCGCACGCGTGGGTGGGTTTCCAGTAAGCGCGCCAGCGCCAGTCCATTGGCGTTATGTTGCTGCATACGCAGGGCAAAGGTTTTGAGACCGCGCAGCAGTAAGTACGCCGTATTGGGATCTGTAATGCCGCCCAGTACCCCCTGGGCTTCCCGCAAGGCGGAGATCAGATTGGCACTCCCGGCAACAACACCCGCCATGATGTCGTTATGCCCGCCAAGATACTTGGTGGCGCTGTGCATGACCAGGTCAATCCCACAATCGAGCGGATTCTGGTTATAGGGCGTCGCAAACGTGCTATCAATCATGGTCCGCAAGCGGTGGCGTTTGGCAATCGCGACGATCTGCTCCAGGTCTGCGACATAGAGATAGGGGTTGGTTGGAGCTTCGGAAAACAGCAGCCGCGTGGTATCCCGTACGGCCTCCTCAATGGCCTGCACGCTTCCAGGGGGTACGACGGTCACCTCAATACCTAGACGCCGCAGCATGTTATCGCAAAACTGCCGGGTGCGGCGATAGCTATCCGCGGTCATAATCATGTGCTGCCCAGGGCGCAACAGCGTGAGCAGGACGGACGTAATGGCGCACATCCCCGAGGCCCACAGCAGCGCTTCATCGGCGTGCTCTAATTCGGCGAGTTTGCGCTCTGCCGCATGCACGGTGGGGTTGCCATAGCGGCCATACTCGCCTTTATCAATACGCCCTTCTTTGAAATCAATGAGCTCCTGGGTATTGCGGAAGACATACGTCGAAGTCTGGTAAATGGGGACGGTAATCGCATCGCCCAGACGCTGCTGGCGTTCACCGCCGTGCACGGCACGGCTACTGACGCCTTGTGGCAATGGCTCGTGAGACACGACTGAGCCCTCCAGAGCAAAGGCTGTACGGGTTATGAATGGTCTGGACTCGCCGTGGTGATGTGCGTATAGCGGTTCGTGCTATCAAAATCGGGGAAGATATGTGGGGAGCAACCCCGGCTTTTTAGCACTTTTTTTAGAGTGGTTGCAATACGCCTTAAATCAATCCACTGTCCGACATGTTATCAAAAAGGACAGTAACAAACCCCCTCCCGCGCGTCAAGAAGAATTGTGGAGGCGATGATGCGCATGACAGGAGGCCGGCGCCGCGGTCCATGGAGAGCAAGGGGGTCAGATTACCGCTTGCGAATAGAGCGTAAGTACACTCCCAGCGCGATCGCGGCCATAACCGCCAGGGCGGCATGCAAGGCCGCAGCACCGCTCGCGGTGTGGTTGTAGGTGGTGATTTCACGGGCGGCATACGCCAGGCAGACAAAAATGCCGCTCGCGATAAGGATACGATGTATCGTCATGATGGGCACGCCAATCTCCTCTCAACGTCCCGTGCTCGAGGGCTCTCCCCCTGTGAGGAGAGGAGGAGAGAGACCGTTTGTGCCTGGTCTTATGGCACGACGGCGATCGTCCCGTCGCCCGCCTCCACTTCGCCAACGATCACCGCGCAATGGACCCCGCGGACCTGGAGCGTATCGACCAGCGCACTAGCGTGGGCTGCGGGGAGGGCAATGAGCATTCCGCCAGAAGTCTGTGGGTCAAACATCACCTGGACCATTTCTGCAGTGACACCTCGATCGAGCGTGACTGTGCCCTGCGTGTACGCCCGATTACTCACATCCCCCTGCGTCAGATAGCCGCGCTTGGCAAACACCAGCGCCTCTTCAAACACTGGGAGCTGGGCGGCGTGTAAGCGGATATGCACCTTGCTGCCCTTGGCCATTTCGCGGGTGTGGCCGATGAGGCCGAATCCGGTAATATCCGTCGCAGCATGGGCTCCGTGCTCGACCATGGCCTGACCAGCCACGTCATTGAGCGTCCACATCGTTTCGGCCATGCGCTGCAGCAATGCTGGTGTACCTTTGCCGCGCTTCAACGCGGTGGCCAGGATGCCAGTACCGAGAGGCTTGGTCAGCACCAACTGATCGCCCGGCTGTGCGGCGGCATTGGTGACGATTTTGGCAGGATGCACGATGCCGGTGACCGCCATGCCGTACTTCAGCTCTTTGTCCATGACAGTATGGCCGCCCACAATCGCCACCCCTGCCGCACTGGCACGCTCTTGCCCACCCGCCAGAATGAGTCCTAAACCTTCAGGGTCGAGCTTGTCAGGATAACAAGCGATATTGAGAGCTGTCAGCGGTTTGCCGCCCATGGCATAGACATCGCTCAAGGCATTCGCCGCAGCAATCCGGCCAAACGTATAGGGGTCATCGACGATGGGCGTAAAAAAATCCACCGTCTGTACCAAGGCGATCTCCTCGGTCACTTTGTAGACTCCAGCATCATCCGCAGTAGAGATATCAACCAGCAGATTCGGGTCCGTTTGCCGTGGCAGGTGGGCCAGGGCTTGCCCCAACACCGTGGGGCTCATCTTCGAGGCTCAACCGGCACAGGCCACCAGACTCGTCAGTTTCCATTGCTTCTGTTTTCGGAACATGCGCAACTCCTCGATCACCAAGAATACACATGCATAGCTGTCACACTGTAGCGCATCCTCGCCACTTTTACCCGTGATTTTCCGTGCCCTGCACGCGCGACACCAGCGCCCGCACAGCCCGGCGCAGCAGTGCTTTGATCAGGAAGTGCGTGCCAAGGAAACTGGCCGCCATGCTAACAAGCTGATGCGGCAGCGTTCCCAGAGCCTGATATTGCATCAGGCCACCGACCAGTAGCATACCACTGGTCGCCAGCAAGGGCGCACTCCAGGCCACTCCCCGACGGCACCAGGACAGCGTCGCGAGCGTCGGCTCAACCTGTACCATATGGAGATGCCAGAGCGTCGGCTGCTCCAGCACGGCCAGCAACACGCGGATGAGCAGATCGCCGTCAGGCTGGATCAAGGTCTGGATGCCGATGCCGTGTTCATAGGGCGTGGACACCACGAGCCCACCCCCACAGTACAACGCCCGCACTGTCCGCAATACCCCGCGCATGGCGCTAGAAAAACCTCGCAAACACTATTCTGGCAAAGGCCCCGATCGTATGCACCAGTTCCTGCCAGAACGTCACGCTTACCCGAATACCGTTCTGGTGTAAGACATGCAGTAGTTCGTACATTGTTCCTGCATATTTAGGATGAATCCGGGTGATAACGTCACCATCAATTTGAATGAACGTCTGCATGGCAATCTCTTCGAGTCCGAGCTCCCAGAACTTGCTGAGCAACATAAACTCCTCTGGCGCGAGCGGAAACGCCGGTGGCGTACTGGCAATCTGGGCGCGCGTGTATGCCTGATCCCAGGTGGCCAGGCCGCGTTGTTGTAAAGCCTGAAAAATCGTTAAGATATGCGTTGCCTTGTCCTGGATTTCATACAGCCGGGTCAGATCACCCTGGGTCTCCGGCGAGAGCGGCGCGGGCTGGCTGGTCAATGCGTCGATCCCCAGCTGCGCTCGCGTCTGGATCTGTTGAAAGGCCACGTAGCCCCCCAGGGCGTCCGCGTTCGGGAGCGCGGGGATTCCCTGGCGTTCTAGCTCTTGCCGGTACGTTGTCGCGATGTCCAGCAAGGCGCCACACGGATGGGGCATTTTGGTGCCGATGATGTGCGGCTGCACAATCTATGAAAGTCGCGGAGCATCTGGTATTCGTCTGTCAGGCATTCTGGAGGAAATACCGTCGTAATATCTCCTTGCAATAACTGCACCCGGGTCAGCAGGATTTTGGCATCCTGGGTAGAATCAATGTCAGGCGTTGTCTGTCCTGCTTGACGCGTCACCCGCCCGACGACCGTTAGAATCTCGAGCGTTGACCAGTTGTCGAGGGCACTGCGTACCCGCTCGATAAAATGCGCACTCTCTGCCATAATGGACCCTCTTGCAAGCCGGATGGTCTCGCTGTAACCTTACACTGCGGTTGATTATAGTTCTGCGCCAGGAGACACGCTATGGTGTGGTTGGCAGGGCGCGTTGCTGCCTACGCCTGGTGTGCTTACTGCCTGGAACGCGATTCCAGCGTCCTATGGGTTGCGAGAACGACACGACTGTGGGACAATGCCGCACCGATTGTAGTCAGGCGAGGTGGACAGACTGCAGTCAGGTAGGGCCTCTCAGATGGACGTTATAAGGAGACAAACCTATGGACGCAACAGCTGTGGTCTCAACAGCGCTGACGATCGACTTGAATAATTTTATTAAAGGGGCACTCAACGGTCTGTCGGACGCGGACCTGGCCAGACGTCCCAATGATCAGTGCAACCCCATTGGCTGGACGCTGTGGCATGCTACGCGCGTCGAAGATGGTATTATTGCCAATATCAGTAGCAAGGCGCAGGTGTGGGTCGACGGTGGCTGGCATCAGAAGTTTGGCATGGCTGCTGATCCGAAGCTCAATGGCATCGGGGATTCCCTGGAGCAAGTGGCCGCCTTCAAATCGACGGCAGCCGACTTGCAGGGGTATGCGGAAGCCGTACGGGAAAAAACGCTGGCCTGCTTGAATACACTCACCCCCGCCGACCTCGATCGGGATCTCGCCCCTCCCGGCGGTGGCGACGCGCGCAAAGTTGGCGCCTGGCTGGCAGTCATCTTACTTGACCATCTGCATCACAGTGGTCAGGTGTGTTACATCCGTGGTTATGTGACGGGGAAAGGCTGGTTCCCGCGGTAGAGCGCTCTGTGTGTATCCCGCGCCGTACTGGCGCGGGGTCAACAGGAGAGAGCAGACTGGTACGGCGCCAGGCAGGCGCGTTGTCATACCCTGGCATAATAGTTTTTCTGCTTGACATGGCCAGGTTACTCGTGGAATAAACTCCCTGAACGAGGGTCGAGGAGATCATCCCTCTCTCCATTCGCTGTCTGTCGCGCAGCCTGCACATAGGCAGAAATGCTCTGAGGGATTGATGAGACGATTAGGCAGTATAACTCTGGTGCAGCATATGTTACTGTCCGTCCGTCCGTGGCTGATATCCTGTCTCTGGAATCTGTGCATCTACGGATGTAGCCTGATGATGGTGCTCTGCCCCAGCCTGGGTAGTGCTGCGGAACAGGCAGAGCTCGAGTATGCCAAAGGGGTTGTCGAATACGGGAAGGGCAATTATCTCGAAGCGCTTGAGCATTTCCGTACGGTCGTTGCGCTCACGCCGGAGGATCCGAATGCCCGTTTTTATCTCGGCTTAACGCAGAATCGTCTGGGTGAGTTTGGGAGTGCCATTACCCAGCTGGAAAAGACGCTGCAACTCGATCCGTCCTTGCGGTATACGCACTATCATCTGGGCATCGCTTATTTTCAAGAACAGCGCTTTAGCGAAGCGCTACCCCAGTTTCAACGCGCTGCCGAATTCGATCCCCAGAACGCCGCTGTGCAATTTTATCAGGGCTATACGCTGTATCAAATGAAGCAATACCGGGACGCGTTGCCGCCTTTTGAGCGCAGCATCCAGATGGACGCGGCTCTGGTGCAGTCGGCGCAGTATTACCGTGGGGTAAGCCTGTTTACGCTGGAAAACGATGCCCAGGCGCGCGTAGCGTTTGAAGCGGTACGGGCTGTAGATGCCACGTCCACCATTGGACAGAATGCCGAACGTTATCTCGAAGCGTTGAAAGCCAGGGAGCGGGAGCGGCGTTGGTGGCAAGTGCAAGGTGGTGTCAGCTTCCAGTATGACGACAACGTCATTTCGGAGCCCAATACCATTTCCATTAGCCGCCAAAGCGATGGCAGCATGGTGTTCGACATCGGTGCCAAGGTCTTTCCTGTGCGCCAGGCACTCTGGGACGTCGGTGCGGGCTATGACTTTTTTCAAAGTGTGCATTTCTCGCTGCACGACTTCGACATCCGCAGTCATGCGTTTAGCCTGTTCGGCCGTCTTAAAGTCGAACCCGTGACGTTCCGTCTCTCCACCAGCTACGCCTTGACCGCTCTGGATAATGCCCGTTTTTCTGAGACCTTGACGTTACAACCCAGCGCCACGATTAAGCAGTCTGAAACGTTCCTCGGGCTGGTCGCCTTACAATATCGTCCCGAGAATTTTTCGAATGATGTGCCCGCTGGACAGCTGGCTGCAGTCCGTGGGCGTGATGGCTGGAATGTGCGAGTCGGTTATGATCAGTTCTGGCTTTTTAACAACAAGCGCTCCTATGCCCGTCTCGGATACCATTATGATACGCAACGCAGCGATGGGAGCGATTGGGACTACAATGGTCACGAAGTCAGCCTGGGGGTCCAGACGCCTCTGGGAGCTGGCCTCACGCTCGATGTGAATGGGACGTATTACCGTTTTGATTACCAGAATATCAATTCGTTTTCCTGCTGTTACCAGCCTGATACGCGGGGCCTTGGTGATCTCGATCTGGCCAATGATACCCAGAAACGGACAGACAATCGTTTTACTGCAGGCGTGGCGCTGTCACGCGATTTCGGTCCGTATGTGACCCTCTCGGCGGGATATGTGCATACCAGCAATCAATCGAACATCCCGTTCTTCGACTACCGTCGTAATCTTGTGACTCTAGCCGTCAGCGGGAGGTATTAGTGTATGAAGCGACGGTATAGCCTACCGATGGGTGTGCTGGTGTTGATGTTGATGCAATCTGCGTGGGTCTGGGGACAGACGGATGATCGCCTGGGGCAGGTGCTGGCCGTTGAGGGTACCGCCGAGGTCCGAGCCGCGCGGGCTGCCACGTGGGAACCCTTACAATTCCGTGCGGTGCTGTTTCCCAATGATACCGTGCGTACGGCTGCGAACAGTAAGGTCAAAGTGCTGCTCCGTGATGAGTCCATCATGACCCTGGCGGAACGCAGTGAGATGCAGTTTACCGAGTTTGTGTTAACCCCGCAGCAACGTCGCACTGTGGTGGGGTTGACCTTAGGGAAACTCCGTGTCGTGGCGACCAACGTCTTTGGCGCGGGGTCAACGACAGAGGTCCGTACTGCCAACACGGTGGCCGGGGTGCGTGGCACCACGTTTGTTGTCGTGTTCATCCCGCCAGAGGAGACACAGGTCATTGCCCTTGAAGGTGAAATAGGGGTGTCGAACGTGCGCACGCCGCAGCGTCCCCAGCTGTTGTCTGCCAACTTCATTACCCGCGTGGTGGGGGATGCGCTGCCAGCACAACCACGGGGGCTGTCATTCACCGAACGGCAGGGGCTGGCGTTGGAATTGCGCTTAACAGAACAAATTCCGACAGAAGTGCGGCCAATGAAGGAGCGTCAAACGGCAGATGGTATCCGTGGCGATCCTACCGTAGGCAAACTGGCTGCAGCGCTGGCACCACTGCCCCAGCTTCCGCAAGGGCCAGGAGGGGTACAGCTTGGCAAGGTAGACTCTGCAGTGCAGTTAGCGCAGCTCACAGAACGTACGGGGCGAGTCAATGCGCTGCTGTCTTCCGAGCCTCCGGGCCTGCAGGGTAGTCCAGTGATTACCCCTGACAATATCCAAACGGCTACCACGGTTCTACAACAGCCCTCCAATTTGCGTTTGACGATCTCCATTCCCCGTCGCTAAAGAGCCATGGTGCTGTAGGGGTAACCGAGCAGTTGCCCCTACCTCTTATAAGAGAGTGTGGTGACCTCCTGGCCTGTGGCTTGCGTGAGCTTTGCCGCTGCGAGATTATAATCGCGCACGGCTGTGTAGTACTCACTCACAATGCGGGTATACAAGCCCAGGTTCTCAAACACCTCTTTGGCTTCACCGATCCCCAGTTCAAAATTGGCCAGCGTGGTGGCGAGCAGGGCCCGTACGGCTTTGCGCGCATCCTGGGCCGCATCAATTTTCTGCTGCGTTTCCTGCACTTCTAAATAGCGCCGCTGGATATCCAGGGCAACGCCTGAGGTGGCACTGTGTTTCTGCGCTTCCACCTGCGCGAGTTCCGCCAGTCGCTCCTCGACTTTTGCCTGCGTCATCCAGATATCGAGCTGCCAGCGTAAGCCCAGCACTGCCCCTCCTTCAAAGAAGTTAAAATCATCTTTGGCGAATGGGCTCTCCTGGTTATCGCGGTTGGGGGCTTTGGCATAGCGTAAACCACCAGCCAGGAACAAGGCCGGGTAATAGGCCCCCCGCGCTGCTTCCACACGGGCCTGCCGCGCCGCCAGACCCGCCTCAAGCTGAGCGATGTCTGCCCGATGCACACCGGCCAGTTCGAGATAGCGTCCGAGCGGTTGCAATTGCAGGGTCACCGGCTCCAGTTGGGTCTCCGCGATATCGGCATCGTGCTCAAGGGGAATACCAAGCTGACGCAGCAAGGCTCCACGCGTGACGGCCACCGCCCGCTCAAGCGTGTAGACTTCGCGGGTAACGCTAGCGAGTCCAATACGGAGCTTTAACAGGTCCTGCTGGGTAATGGTGCCTTGCCCGGCCTCGACGCGCTGCTGCGCGGTCTCGAGGGCCTTGACGAAATTGTCGCGCACTTCATCTAACAAGGCTTTGACCTGGCGACTGAGCAACAAGTTATAATAGAGCTCTTTCACGGTGGCAATCGTCGCTTCCCGCGCCCCCTGGGTGGCAGCACGCCTTGCCTCTACGCCATGGCTGGCCGCCAGAATTTCCGAACTCAAGCGGCCAAAGGTATACAGTGGTTGGACGATCTCAAGTTCACCTCTGGTGAACGGGCCGAGATCAGAGTTGTCTGTGCGACCCGTCACCGCATTCCCCGTCGCCCCATTGACGATGCCGTTCAGGCTGGTGAAGGTGGCCTGTGGCAAGCGTCCCGCTTTGGCCTGGGCCAGCTGGCTTTCCGCCAGACGTATAGAAGCCTGCGCTTCAGCAATGTCCGGACTCGTTGTGAGTGCACGTTCGAGACACTGGGCCAGGGTGAGGCGCTGGTTTGCAAAGGCGAGCGGCGCGTAGCCAAACGCTACCGTGAGGCAACATCCCAGCATACAAAGCCAGTCCCTCGTCTGCCGCATTGCACGTGTCCTTCGGCTCTCTTGCACGGCTTTCCTCCCCTATGGACTCAGCAGTGTTCACGTGGCAACAGGCCCTGAGAGCACTGGACAATCCAGGGCCTGGGTACATGACAGGCTACGTGCCCCCTGGGCTGCAGAATGATAAGCCAGCAATGTCAGACGGAGACAGAGCTCTGCTTCGCGCAGGCTCTGCACTCGCATACTGTCTGTGCCAAGGGCCGTGTGAAAATCTGGGAGCATGGCGGCGAACCAGTCCGGGTGATACGACCCTGCTGACAACGCTGCCGGAAAATGCAGTTCCTGTACCATGTCTCCTGACTGGATCACCCGCAGGCAAGCGTCCTCCACAAGGATTGCGCCGCGCGTCCCACGGACATGGACGCGGTTGGTCCGTTGGGCGGCGGCCCAGGTCAGGTGGATACGCGCCTGGGCGTGCGGAAAGGTGACCTCACAGGTGACCGTATCTTCTACCTCGGCGGCGAGGTAGAGTCGCCGTTCTGTCGTGGCCATTAATGTTTGCGGTACAGCATTCAATAAGAAGAGCGCCAGGTAAAACGCATGCCAGCCATGATCGAGCAGAATACCACCCCCAGCGATTGCTGGATCAAGGCGCCAGCCTGTGTCCCCAGCGGGTTGGGTCCGTAAGGTCGTCAGGTCCAGTGCCAGAGGGGTGCCAATCGTCTCTTCTTGCAAAAGACGTTTGAGGGTCTGCACGATGGGCGCGTACTTCCAATTATGCACGGGAAATACCAATACCCCGGCGGCGGTCGCAGCGGTCATAATCCGCTGCATAGCCGCGGCATGAAAGGTCAGTGGTTTTTCACAGAGGACGTGCAGGCCATGCGCACAGGCTTGCAAAATGCCCTCTTCATGCAGCACTGGCGGGGTGCAGATATCAAGAAAATCGAGCTGTTCATGGGTCAGCATCGTTGCCAGATCCTCGTAGCAACGCACCGTGGGCAGGAGGCTCTGCAGCTGTGCACGGTGTGCTGGAACAGGATCCACGGCAGCAACAATACGAAACGTAGAGGTGGTCTGCCAGGCTGGCACATGGGCCTGACATGCGACCGCGCCACACCCAAGAATCGCCCCCTTATACATGACGGTAATCGACCTCCTTGACGATGACCTGAAACACTTCGTCAAGGATCTCCAGCCCTTCCTGCACCTGGGCTGCAGTAATCACCAACGGCGGATTGAGGCGGACACGCGGGAAATACCCCATCATGAGCAGACCACGTTTGAGTGCTTCTTTGAAAATGCGCTCTGTCACCTGCGACGATAGCTCTTCTTTGGTGTCGCGGTCCTTCACAAGATCGAGGCCAATCAGCAGACCCTTCCCACGCACATCCCCGAGAAACTCGTATTTCTCCTGGAGCTGCTGCAAGCCTTCCAGCATCAGCGCCCCGATACGTTCCGTGTGCTGCACGAGCTTGTCCCGCACAATGGTCTGAATCGTGGCCAGAGCAGCCGTAGCGGCCAGAGGGTTGCCACCATAACTGGACGACGAAGCGCTCGGTTTGGAAAACGGGGTAGCCGCAGTAATTTCAGAGGTCGAGATCAAACCGCTGACAGGGAAGCCACCGCCCATGCCCTTCCCAATGGTCATAATGTCTGGCACTACCCCGGTGTGTTCGCTGGCAAACATCTTCCCGGTACGGCCGAAACCGGTGATAATTTCGTCCACAATAAGCAGCGCGCCAGCCTCGTGAGCGATCTCCTGCACCCCCGGTAAAAATTCCGGCGGCGGCACGATGTTGCCGGCAGTTCCCTGAATGGGCTCGATGATAATCGCCGCAATACTGCCCGCTGTGGATTTTTTGATGCTCTGGCGCATGAAATCCAGGCAGAACATCCCACAGTCAGGATAGCGCATCTTGAAGGGGCAGCGATAGCAATCCGCGTAGGGCACCACGTGCGTGCCACCGGGTAAGGGACCCCAGCCCTGCTTCGATTCGTCGCCGATGAGGCCCATGACCCGTCCTGTCTTGCCATGGAACCCACCCCAAAAACCCACCACCTCAAATTTTTTGGTATACGATTTCGCCAGACGAATGGCCGCTTCAACCGCTTCGGCGCCACCGCTATAGAGCTGTGTTTTGGTCAATTCTCCCGGCGTGAGCGAGGCAATCAATGCCAAGAGCTTAGCACGATTTTCCGTGGTAAAACTCCCGACAATGACTTTGCGAATCTGCGCTTCCAGCGCCGCCACGAGGTCAGGATGTGCGTGGCCCAGGCTGGCCACAGTGACCCCAGCATAGAAGTCAATGTAGCGGTTCCCATCAATATCCGTCAGGGTTGCCCCTTCGCCGTGCGACATGGTCATCTGCGCGAGCTGGGCAATGCGTTGGATACCGGGCGACAAAAATTCTTGCTCAGCGGTGAAACAGGCAATGGACTCGGGGCCGGGGACAGAGGTGATACCGGCAAGGGCATTGTGCTGTTGGGTCATACCCCTTCCTCATGAAGGTTATGTGTGACAGTGATGATGTGCTACGCCAGGATCGTACTGGGGACAAGCGTAGACAGGAGGTAAGTAGGTTATCACGTGGAGGGTCAACAGCGCAGCTGGATGCGCCTGGGACAACCAAGGTAACAAAGCAACCACAGCGACAAAGGCACTCCGTGAGTGCAGTCCATCTCCACAAAAAAGTTATTATATAGCATTCTTCATCGTAGCTTGAGAAAAAATTTCCATAACCCATCGGCCGTATGCTACCATTGCTATCGCGCGTTTTGTCACCAGACACAAATCTGCTGTGTGCCACAGAAGGAGAGCATGTTTGCCTGGAGCTCAGTTTATTTTGCAGGGCGCCAAACGGATTTTTGACGCCAAAGCCCTGTATGCGCAGATGGTTATCACTGATGATTGCAATCTCTCCTGTGGCTATTGCAATGAGTATATCCCCGGCGCCCCCCCGGTGCCCCTGACGACCCTCCAGGCACGGGTTGACCAGCTCGATGCCCTGGGGGTCATGGTCTATGACCTGCTGGGGGGCGAGCCGTTGTTGCATCCGGACCTGATCCCTTTATTGCGTTATATGAAAACCGGGCGTCGGCATCGCAACATCGTCGTGCTCATTACCAACGGTTTTTTACTCACGCCCACGAAAGTTGCCGCACTCAACGAGGCTGGTCTGGATATGATGCAGATCAGCGTCGATTCCATTGTGCCAACGGCTGCCTCACACAAAGCGCTCAAAACCGTTCTCCCCAAGCTGCGTATGCTGGCGCAGGAAGCCCGCTTCAGTGTCAAAGTGCAATCGGTCCTCACCGAGCAAACCTGCCGCCAATATCACGAGTTCCGGCAACTCCTGGCCGATCTCCCGTTTGATTTTAGCTTTTCGTTGTTACACGAGCCCGGTGGGCATGTCGGCATTCAGGGCGAACAGTATGTGCAGCTCTTGCGTGAGCATGATCTGTACGCCGGCATGCACTTATATCGCCAGCATGCTGAGGAAATGCTACGTGGCGATGATGCACGGCCCTGGAAATGCCTGGGGGGGAGTAAGTTTCTCTACGTCAATGCCGCAGGTGAGGTGCAGTTCTGCAGCCAAAATCACGAATTTCACAAGCCATTGCTCGACATGACGCTGGCTGATCTACGCGCCAATAACCGTCATAAAACCTGTGAGCCTGGCTGCGCCCTGGGCTGCGCCCGGCTGGTCTCACACGCGCTGGGGGCGCCTTTGAGCACCTTGAAGACCAGTCTCGCCATGGTATCCCGACTACGGTCGTCTCCGAAAGCGACACCAGACGTGCCGACGCCCATTACCCCGGCTAATGCGCCGAGTTGCTGAGTCTGGAGGCGCAGCGATGGCGATGGACGTGCAACGGCTCGACACGGTTCTCTTTGATTTTGGTGGTACTCTGGATGCGCCCGGGGTGCACTGGTTGACGCGTTTTTACCAGCTCTATCCGCAGCTTGGTCTGGAGGTGGCGCCAACGCGTATCAAAGAGGCGTTCTACTGGGCCGATGAGCAGATCCTGGCGCATCCGGACATTACCAGACTACCCTTCCTGCCGCTGATGCAGGCCCATGCTGCCCTGCAACTGCGTTATCTGGGCTTGCCCCTGCAGCCCTCGCAACAACAGCTCGCCGCAGGTTTTTGCACCGCGGCGCAGCAGGCTCTCCACGCCAGTGTGC
>Ga0194121_10006870_pt1 | contig 15071 bp, 6 predicted proteins | sample TA2MahCa50mmetaG_FD_148609 | JGI IMG/M metagenome (GOLD analysis project Ga0194121, IMG submission 148609) | Freshwater microbial communities from Lake Tanganyika, Tanzania - TA2015020 Mahale Deep Cast 50m | ecosystem: Environmental > Aquatic > Freshwater > Lake | place: Tanzania: Lake... | reverse complement strand
ACCGGTCTTGGCCGAAACCATTTCGACCATCAGGCACTCCTCTTGCAGACGCTTCTCCAACAGCGCTCGCGTCCATTCCCGGCCCCCGGCCAGCACTTCCTGCTCGATCTGTTGCAGTCGATTCAATGCCCCCTCCGTTTCTGGAGGGCATACAAATACACATCCTTGACCGGAACTTGCCGTTGATGATCTCGATCCTGACGGCTGCGTCCCTGGGTCTGCCCCACCCATCGCCAATTGGCCGCCCGATAGCAGCTGCCCCGGAACCGATCCCGGTCAACGAACGTCTCCAGCCAGTCCAGGCCGTGCCCGTACTTGTCCTGCCAATCTCGTTGAATCCTCCGGGCCGCCTGGCTTAACACGCAGCTGGCCAAGTGCCTGACCCGGACCCACGGCAACACCAGGAATCGGGTGTTGTTGACCACTCGCAACAGCCCCTGCTTTCTCTCCTGGTTACTCCATCCCAAGGCCTGATCGCGCGGCGCGCAGCGCCACGCTGCGGCGCCGAAAAGCAGACAGGCGACCTCTCGACCCTGCGCGTCCCGGGCCATCGCGCTGCACTGACCAGGACCCAAGCCACGCGGCGACTCACGCCATGACGCCGCGAATCGGATGCGCCTCGATGACGCCCGTGAGCTTGTTGTCGAGGCCGCCATAGAAGTAAGTGAGCTTCTCGTGGTCGAGACCCATGAGATGGAGAATCGTCGCGTGCAGGTCCCGCAAGTGACAGCGGTCCACGACGGCGGCTTCGCCGAGTTCGTCGGTCTCACCGTAGCTCGTGCCAGCCTTCACGCCCGCGCCGGCCAGCCAGTAGGTGAAACCTTTTGGATTGTGGTCGCGTCCGCCCGGCTTGCCGCCGGTGTTGAAGGTTTCCGAAACCGGCATGCGCCCGAACTCGCCGCCCCACACCACCAGCGTCTCGTCGAGCAAGCCGCGCTGTTCCAAGTCGGACAGCAGTGCGGCGATGGGCTTGTCCACTTCGGGGCAGTGGAGCTTCAGGTTCTCCTCGATGCCATGATGGCCGTCCCAGGTGTTTTGCCCGCCCGCGCCGCCGCCGCCGGAATAAATCTGCACGAAGCGGACACCGCGCTCGACGAGACGACGCGCAATGAGACATTGTTTGCCGAAAGGCGCCGGGCCTTGGGCGAGCGAATGCCACGCGGGCTTCGGCTCGTTGATCCCATAAGCCTCGATGGTGCGCGGGTCTTCCTGCGAAACGTCGAGCGCTTCGGGCGCGGTCGCCTGGAGGCGATACGCGAGTTCGTAGCTGGCAATGCGGGCGGTGAGTTCCGAGTAGCCGGGCCGCGTCTGTTGATGCTTCGCGTTCAGTTCATTGATGAAATCAATCTCGCGTCGCTGCATGTCGCGGCTGGTGCCGGTCGGCGGCTTGAGATTCAGAATCGGTTCCCCGGTCGTGCGCAGGACCGTGCCTTGATGCACCGCCGGCATGTAACCACTCGACCAGTTGGGCGCGCCCGTGGTCGGGCCGCCGCGCGGATCGAGCATCACCACGTAGGCGGGCAGGTTCTGGTTCAGCGTGCCGAGGCCGTAGCTCATCCACGCGCCGATGGACGGATGTCCCTGCAGGATGCGTCCGCTGTTCATCTGGAGCACGGCGCTGCCATGCGCGAAGGAATCGCTGTAGAGCGATTTCACGAACGCCAGCTTGTCGATGTGCCGGGCGATGTTCGGGAATGCGTCCGAGCACCACAAACCCGATCTGCCATGTTGCTTGAAGGTGCGCCGGCTGGCCTGCAGCACCGCCTTCGTCTTCGTGTTGCGTCGGAATTCGTTGTCGATGGTCTGCCCGTCGCGTTTCTGCAGTTCCGGCTTGTAGTCGAACAAATCGATCTGCGACGGCCCGCCGAACATGAAGAGGCAGATGACGGACTTCGCCTTGGTCGGGAAATGCGGTTGTTTGGGCAGCAATGGTCCACTCGGCGCGATCCCCGCGGCGTTCGCACGCGAGCCAAAGAATCCGTCACCATCGAGCAGCGACGTCAGCGCCAGCCCGGCGAAGCCCGCGCCCATTTCCCAGAGGAATTGTCGGCGCGGACGAAGCACGTGATCGGCGGGGTTCATGAATTTGAATCAGATCGCGTCCGTGTTGTCTCGCGGTAGCGAGGCACTGAGGGTAGCCGTGGGTTTCAACCCACGGATCGATGTAGAGAGGAAATAGTTTGTCGCGGAGCGACGCATGAATCTTTCCGAACGATTCATGCGTCGCTCCGCGACGCGCTTTCCAACGTCTCCCCACCGTGGGCTGAAGCCCACCGCTCCCATCGGGTTGTCGCTCCGCGACACGCCCCGGTCGAAACGTCGCATAGTTTCAATCCACATAAATCATCTCGTTCACATTGAGCAGTCCGCGACAGAAGCTGTGCAGCGCGACACGCGCTGGATCCTTCGTCCCTTCCGTGACCGCACGCTTATGCTGGTCGGCGAGCAAAGCAAGCGACGCCCCTAGCTCGGCCCTGGTCGGGTCGCGTTGGAAAACCAATTGGAAGGCTTGTGCCATCTGCCGTTCCGAAATCTCTCCCGCCTCGCGACGAACCCGCTCTGCCAATGCTGTACCTTGAGCCTGCACAAACGAATCGTTCAGCAGCATCAACGCCTGCGGGGCGGTCGTCGTGCTCGGCCGCACGGCGACGGGCGAGTCGCTGTTGGCGAAGTCGAGGCATTCGAGCAGCGGCACTTTGAGCGCGCGTTTCACCACGAGATAAACGCTGCGGCGATTCTGTTCCTCAGCGGGGCTGTCCGACCAGCCTTTGCCCGACGAGTCCTGCGTGCCGTGGACTTCCTTTGGCAGCGTCGGGAACACGCTCGGGCCGCCGCGCTTGGGATTCAGTGTGCCCGTGACAGCGAGCATCGTGTCGCGCACCACTTCGGCTTCGACGCGACGGAGATGCTGCCGCCAGAGCAACGTGTTCGCCTCGTCCGCTTCAATCGCCCGACGATTGTCCGCGCGCGACGACATGCGATATGCGCGGCTGGTCATGATGAGCCGGTGCACGTGCTTTACGCTCCAACCGCTCGCGACGAATTCACTGGCCAGATAATCCAGCAGCGGCTGATTCGTCGGGCGCTCGCCCGTTTGTCCGAAGTCATCCGGCGTGGGCACGATGCCGACGCCGAAATGTTTCTGCCAAATCCGGTTCACCATCACGCGCGCGGTCAGCGGATTCTGCGGACTGGCGATCCAGTCCGCCAAAACGCTGCGACGACCGGTGGACTTCGCTTCACTGGGGCGTTGGGAAAACCTCGGTGCCGGCAAACTGAGCACTGCCGGGAACGCCGGATGCACTTCCTCCTTCGGCGTGAAGGCGTCGCCGCGCGCGAGCACCTGCGTCAACCGCGGCCTTGGTCCGTTCTCCGCGACAGCCAGCGCATAGTCGAACGGCGGCGCGGCTTCCTTCGCCTGTTTCAATTCAGCTTCGAGCTGTTTCTTCGTCTCGGCGTTTGTAGCCTGGGCAACGCGCTGTTCAATGCCCTTCACTCTTTCGTGCTTTTCGGCCTCCCATTTCTCAACCTGCGCTTTGGTCGCCAACGGGCGCTGAATTTTTCCAGTGCCGCGACCGCCACCGCCGGTGTGCTGCAAGCCGTAGCCGTCAATGCTGCGGATAAAACTGAGCATCGAATAATAGTCAGTCGCGCTGATGGGATCGTATTTGTGATCGTGGCAGCGCGCGCAACCGATCGTCAAACCGAGGAAGGCCGTGCCGGTGGTGACCATGATGTCATCCAGGTCGTCAAACTCCGCCTTCACGGTGTTGTCCGGCTCGTCGTCCCAGACATGCAAGCGATAGAAGCCCGTCGCGATGATTGCATCGCGCCATTCCTTGCTGCCCGCCGCATTGGCGAGCGTCTCGTCGGCAATCTCGTCGCCAGCCAGTTGCTCGCGGATGAAACGGTCGTAAGGCCTGTCGCCGTTGAAAGACTCGATGACGTAGTCGCGATAACGCCAGGCATTCGGCTTCGCGCCGTCGCGCTCGTAGCCGTTGCTCTCGGCGTAGCGAACGAGGTCGAGCCAGTGCCGTCCCCAACGCTCCCCGTAATGCGGCGAGGCCAGCAAGCCGTCGATCAGTTCCGACCACGCGGCATCGCTCGGATTGGTCTCAAACGCCGAAACTTCCTCCGGCGTCGGCGGAAGGCCCAGCAAATCGAAACAGGCGCGGCGCACCAGTTCGCGCGGTGTTGCCTGCGGATTCATGGCCAGCTTCTTTTCCTTCAGTCGCGCGAGCAGGAAGGCGTCAATCAGGTTCGTCGTTCGTGGTTCGTCGTTCGTGGGCACGGGCGGACGGAGAACCGGCTGAAACGCCCAGTAGCCGCGGTCGGCGTCGGACACCGCGAACCTCCCCATACGCAGCTTTGGGCCGGTCGAACTGGCTGGCGTCTGCTGCCCGGCGCGGCCCGCGGCTTCGGCGACCGAGGTTTCCGCCACGTTGGACGGGGCGATCAGCACGGCCCAGAACGCCAGCGCCGCCAAGGTTCGTCTAAGCTGTTTGCGCATCGGGTGTCTCCGGTAGCTAGTAGTCCGTTTCATGAAAACCTCTACTAGGGCTGCGCCGGAGTGACGAGCCGGTAAAAGCGGCTCCGGCCCGGGTTGGAATCGAGCAGGGAGACGGCGTGATTGGCCGCGCGGGCGCTTACGCTCCTGAGGTTGGTCCACTGTCCGGTCTTGAGGTCTTCGGTGAACTGTACGGTGTAGGTTCGGTTTGAAATCGCGGAGAACTCGATGAGAGCCGACCCGGGGAAAAGGAGGCGGTCAACTTTCAGACGACTGTTGGCGTCCATGGGATTTGTGCCAGCGATGTACTCCTCAAGGGCCGTCATGGTGTCGCCATCACGGTCCTCGACGGCATCGCCAGCGGCGTTCGGATCGAGTCCCAACCGAGTTTCGACCGAATCCGGAATGCCGTCGCGGTCCGTGTCGGCGATGGCCACATTGGTGGCGATGGTGCTGAAAATGCCAAGCCGGGTGGCCGCATTACTCACCACGACTTGATAATTAAAGGGGGTGAGATTGGTAATATTCCGCAACGTCAGAATGCAGGTGTGGTCATTGAGCCGAGAGAAGGCGCCCGGGATGGACACGCCCGCCATGCGCCAGCTGTAGCCGATGGGCAAAGTCGCCGTGTTGGTCACCGTCACGCTAAACGTGACCGTCCCTCCCATGGGCGTGGCCTGATGGCTCAGCGGTTGCACCACGATGATCGGGCTGACGACGACCGTCAGATTGGCTACGGCGCTGTTCGTGGCGCTCGTGCTGTCCCTGGCCACGACAAAATAACTGCCCTGACGGGCGAGTTCGACACGGTCGATGGCGTAAACCGGGTTCGTCGCCCCCGCGATCAGCGCGCCATTGTGGAACCATTGATAGCGCACCACCGGTTCGTGACTAATGGCGGCCGCACTGAAGCTCACGCTGGTGCCCGCTTCGGCCGTCAGGCTCTGTGGCTGGGCGGTGAACTGGAGGGGGATCCGAAGTATCAACACCGCCGGCTCGCTGGTGGCGGTGCCGGCCAGATTAAACACGATGACATCATAAGTACCCGCCTGCGCGGGCGAAGCCGAGGGCATCAGCAAGTCCGGAGAGGTGGCGCCGAAGATTGGTTTGCCGTTGCGTCGCCATTGGTAGCTCAAGGGGCTGGGGCCGTCCGCCACCACGCTCAGAGTCACCCGGGAGTAGGCCAGGTTGGTCTGGCTCTGCGGATGTTCGAAGATCAAGGGACGCCCGATGTCGCTGTAGAGGGCGCCCGGGCTGGGGGCGGCTGCGGTCCAGTTAGCCGGATCATTTCCATAGGCGCGCGAGGCCTTCCGGTGCAGCGATGGGCCGCTGCCATCGGCCGCCACCGGCCACGGCGATCCGTCAGTGTATTCGACCTTGTCGATCACCGCGTAGGAGACGACCTGCGCAGAGCCCGGCTCGGGCAGATCCGGCTGGGCCAGTTCCAGACTGGCACCCGAGTTGCCCAACTGCCCCTTCCATGGACCGAAGATCCGAACGCCCTCCTTGACGCGGTTAGCCGCTTTGAAGGCGTTCAGTTCCCAGCTGTTCGCCGGATTGATGGCGGCGACGAGAAGGACCTCGTTCGACGCTAGCGTAACGCCGGGCGGGAACCGAAACTCCACCGCATCGCGCAGCCGCCAGGCCTGGCCTGGATTCGCCGGGTCATAGAGCGGAACAGGCTCAGCGGTAATGTTCTGCAGCTCGATGTATTCATCGATGCGATTGTCCGCCGTCGCAGTCAGAGGGGGCTGGACATCGGGCGGGTGAAAATTGATCTCGCTGATCACGACCGGGCCGACGCCGACCTCTGAGTTTGGTTGGCCGGGCGTGGGAACTGCCTGCCGCACGAAATGCTCCTCGCCGGTGCTGATCCGATGCCCTCCGAAAGTCACGCCGCCGACCTGGGCGCCAAACTCAAAGCCGTGCTGGTAGCCAGTCAGATTGCCATTGGCGTCGGCCGAGAACAAGTGGACGTCGTCGCCGGCCGCATCCAGCGCGAACGCCCTCGGGCCAGTGTTAAAGTGCGCCTCGGTGAAGACGAGGTATCCGCCGGGCGGAACGATGGTGTTGGCAGGAATTCGATACTTCCTCGGCTCGCCGAAGTCATCGGTCAGCCACCATCCGCCAATGTCCGCGGGGCTGGCCGTCGGGTTATGCAATTCGATCCAATCCACAGCGGACAGCAGGGAATGAGTCAGGGCTTCGTTCACTAGCACTGGCGGAACCGGGCGCGCGCCCGGATCATTGGCGCCGGGAGTGCCATTTTTCAGGCCACTGGGACGCCAGGCTTGGGCCAAGCCCCACGTCTCGGGGGCGCCGTTTTCGTTGACGATCTGGAGAGAGAATCCCGCGCCGTCCGTAATCGAATGCCACGCATCGCTGTAACGGAAGTCGAGGATCGGCTCGCGCACGCTGCCTTCGAGGACCAGGTGATCGCCATCGTTCCCGAGATTGTTCGGGTAAACGCCCAGAATCCGCCGGCTGGATCCGTACCGAGCCTGGAAAGCGCTCACACTCTTGACCATCACCGCCGATTCGCCCGCCGCCAGCACCTCATCTGGAAACTCAAAATCCACCCCGCCCCGCAAGCGGAAGCGATGCACGTTGAGTGGCGTGGGGCCGATGTTCTTGACCTCGAGGTACTCGAATAGCTCGGCGTCGCTGGCGGCCCCCGCCGCCCCGCGCGGCGGGTGATACATAATCTCAGTGATGCGTAACGGCGGGGTTGAAACGTAGAACGTCGCCTCGATTGGCCCTGACCACGAGCTGGACAGCCGCGGATTGTTCAGGCCCGTCAGATTACGATGTGCCCGGTTAAAGGCGCGGGCGAAAATGCGGACATTGTTGGTGATCGTGAGGGTCAGAGGCCCCAGGTTGGACCCTGCGCCCAGCGTCACGCCCCCGCCGGAGGCCCGCGGATCGGCGCCATCCAGGGTGTAATACACCATCGAGTTCGTCGAGCCACTCGTCATCCCGCCCACGCGATTCGGGGGCGTCAACGTGACCGTCGTGCCGGAAGCCAGCGGCCCGCCCGCGCGATCGAATGCGACGGGGCTCAGAAAATTGGTGTCCATAAAGTTCAGGCGCGCGACAAACCAGTGCTTTTTCCATTGGACCTCGGTGGCAAAAGTCCCCGGGCCGCTGCCATTGGTGCCGCGCGGCAACACATGCCAGCGGGCGAATTCACGCGGATAAGCTTCTTGCAGTTCCGCCGCGAACCCGTCGATGATCGCAAAGAGGTTTGTTTCCGAGTAGGCAACCCTGCGGACCTCCTGGTAACGGTCGATGTAACGCTGAAAGAAATTCGGATCGGCAAAAAGCCGGCCCCACCAGCTCCAATTGAAATAGTCCGTGCCTCCGCCGGCCCAAGTGCGCGGAACGAAGTTGCGCCCGTCGGTTGAACCCATGCACCGATCGCAGTCCCACACGGGCCCCATCTCGATGGGCTTGCCGCGGTCCTTATAAAAATAAGTGCTCCACCGCAAGGCGTCCGTATTCATGGCCGTTATCGCCGTTACCAGATAGTCGATCCACGAATCGACGTTGATGTATTGCACGTATCCGGTGGAAGAGTTGAAGCCGGGACTGGCCAGGTTGGTGACAAAATTCCGAAAGTAGCTGTTGATGTACTGCTCTTGCGGATCCCGTTGGGGCAGCCGGATGGTCGTTCCTCGGGGATGGTGATAGATGATCGTCTGCGATGGAACCGAGCCCACCCCCGGCACGTCATAAGTCGGCTCCCCCGAGTCCACCCAGTCGCTTGCCAGCAGGTACCCTCCGGTGATGGCTGGAGCATTGGTGTCTTCGACTTCGAGCTTGGGGATATTGACTCGGTTTGGGGATCGCTTGGGTTTTTCGGCTACGACATAAACGCCGTTGTAATGCTTGGACGCAACGGCGCCGCCTGTCGTGTTCACAAACACCTCGGCGAACCGCGTCCTCGGGGCGTAGCGGCCGAGTTCGCTGGCCATGCGATAATAGAGCGGATTGTGGATCAGCGCCGGCTCGATATTGTTCGGAGCGTAAAGCACCCAGTCGGACTCCTTCGGCATCTCCAGCAACGGCAGCTCTGCCTCATCGTTGAACTCATCCTTAAATTCCACGGCAAAGCTGCTTTTAGGGTAAGTCAGTGTGCTATACCCGCGCAAATTCACGCCCGCGCGGGTCAAAAGCACAGGCGCATTGGTCAGGGAGGCCCGCCCAGCGCTGTTGTCGAGCACGGCCATGGCCGAAAGAAGTTCAGCTTGAGTTGTTGAATATGCGCCCGCGCCAAAATTGTGAATCATGATCAGCGGCAGGTCCGAGCTGAAATTGAGCACATCGGGATGCAACAGAAGGTAGATCTCCGAACGCACTTCCCCGGGAAACACCCCCGGGCGCGTGGAAAAGGCGCGCGCCCGCACAATGGTCGAGCCGGTGATGGCAATCGGCCCCTTGAAGATCGGTGAGCTGAGGTTGGGCACGTTCGCCGCCGCCGCGGTGGCTGCGTTGGTGACCAGAAAATACCGGATCACCGTGTCGGGCTGCTCGGTGGTCAGACTGAGCTGGAAAGGGCTGACGAACGTGCTGCCGGCTTTCGAGAACGAGACCCCGGACGCAAAACCGGCGCCGGCGACGGCGTTGGGCCCTCCGGGAGTGACGCTGGTATAATAACCCACGATGCTCGGGTCATTATGATCGCGTCCGTACGAAACATCCGGAAACTGCGCGGGGTAGGAGACGAACGAGGACACCACGTTCGTGCCCGTGGGATCGACCAGGGCGAGATACGACCCTTCGTTCCTGCTCAACCGGAAGTTCGTGTGCAGCGGCGACAACGGATCGCTGCGGTCCTTGGCGGAAGCAAAAATGATCAAGTGGCCTGACTCCGCAATGCTGACGCGGGGAATGCGCCACCTGGTCAGATTGCGCGGCGAGTCGGTGAGATACCACCCCTCCAGGCTGGCCACGACCTGGTTGCCGTTGAACACCTCGATCCAATCCGATTCGTCGCCGTCCTCGTCATGGAGGCCGCTTTCGTTATCAGCCATGAATTCGCTGATGACGATGTCCCCAAGCGCCGCATGGGGATCGAGGACGTAATCCCAACTGGCCCCTGCAAACGGGTTGCGCGCCGGCGAGAGGTCGGTAATTCCATGATCGGCCACGAACTCGACGTGAACCGGCCCGTTCGCTGGAGCCGGGAACTGGAAGAGGAACTGGGAGCCGTTGATGTCGAGCATATTGGTCGCCGCCAGCCCGTTGATCCGCAAGTCGCCGGGGTCCACCCCCATCACCGATTCACTGAAGAACACCTCCACCTCGAACAACTGCAACTGAACCGAGCCGGGCCGCGGCAACCGATTCACCAGGACGGGAGGCTCTTCATCGAGCGAGCTGCGGAGCGCCGCCTCGAAGAACAAGTCCAGGCTCGCCGCTGAGCCGTTGAGCAGGTGCACCGCGACCACGTTTTTTCCCGGCCTTAACACCGCGCCGACGTTGGTCAAGACAAACGTCCTGGTGATTGTTTCCGCCTGCGACGTGGACGTCGCGTTGAAGAGCAGCTCCCCGCTCGGCGTTCTATGGCGCCCGATTTCCACTCCATTGATCCAGACGACCACCCCGTCGTCATAGCTAGCTGTCAAGTTGACCTCTCCGACCGCGGACGGGTCTTCCACCACGAAGGCTTTGCGCAAATACACGCTCGTGTAGCTGGGCAGGGACGAACTCGGCCGAAAGGTCGTGGCGATTCTCGCCTCGAACCCGCCAACGTCGTTCGGCGGATTCGCGTAACCAAGAGGCGCGAGCCCGCTGCTCCATGCGGAGTCGTCGAACTCGATGGCACGCCATCGGGCGAGATCCCCCGAACTCGGCTCGCTCACGCCCAAATAATAGTTCCACACCGTATTGGAGGGAAAAAGCGTGGCGGACCGAGCACTGAAAACCGCCGCCGCGCTGATGAAAATCACCAGCGCGAGCGGTCGGAAAGGATGGGCGGCATCGGTCACGAATTCTAGCTCAGTTCCCCCGGAGACGGTAGAACTTGGCCCCGGCCGCGTTAATCGGATCGGTGACGACGCGCTCCCCGCCCTCGATCGTGGCCGGGCCGAGCTCTACCCAGGCTGCCCCCGAGAGAGTGGTGGTGGACTGGAGGACGAAACCGGCTTTGCCGGCCTCTGGCCACGAGATCCGCACTCCCGGCCCCCCAGGCAAGGCGACCCGTCGTATGGCCAGGGTCGGCCTGGCCTGGAGATAGGTGAAGTCGAGATATCTCTGAACTCGGACCAACTCCTGGGCGGACAGCGCGCGGTCGTAAGCAATAAGCGCGGCCACATCCCCATGCCAGTATTCGCCGGCACTGGAACCGTGGTCGGGATCGCCTTGTGCTCCTATGGTATAGGGGCCCTGCGCCGGGTCAGCCGCGAGGTTGCGTCCGGTGAGAGGCGGGCCGTTGAAGATCGAAGTGCCGTTCTGATACACCCCCGAAGCCCCGGGCGGTGGAGTGTCTCCAGTCACGAAGCCCAGCATGAACGCAGACCCCAGGTTCACCACCGTTCCCGCGTTTTGCTGTTGGTCGGTAAAACGCACCCGGGCGGAACTGGAGGCGGCTTGGTAGCCGGCGATTCCCACGAACACCGAGTTCCCGAACCTCCCGACCGCTCCAGCCCAGTTTCCAAATAGGTTTTTGTTGCCCGGCCCCGTGGGCGCGACGCTCACCACCGCGAAGATGGAGAAGTTTGGAGAGCTGAGAACCTGGCCGTCCAGGGTGAACAGGTCGTCGGCGCCGTCGAAACGCAGCGCGGGAGCGCCCGAAGGCATGGCCCCGGAGACCAGGCGAGGACGACGCCCAGGACTTACCGTTTGCGTGGCGTTATGACCATTGGCTGTTTGATCGCCCCAGGACGAGACATTCCCCGAGGCATCCGTGGTGACTCGCTGGCCGGCTTCCAGACGCATGACCAGACCGGTCTGTGGGAGCGACGCCGGGGCATCGGGATTCAAAGTCACGCTCCAGGTCGCGCCTGCAAATGGGTTCCGTCCATAGGCCTGATCCGTAATTCCATGATTCTGCCCGAAGGAGAAGGTGACGGCGCCCGGGACAGGCTGCGGGAACTGGAACGTGTAGGAACGAGGCGAATTCACCACCAGCGTCGCTACCACCACCGTTCCGTTGATGCGCAGGTCGCTCGCGTCCACGTTGCGCACATTCTCGTCGAAAACCACCGTCACCGAGGTCAAAGCATTTACGAACACGTCCGACGGAGGGTCTGTAGAGGCCACGCGAGGGGCCGTGACATCTTTCGCCACATAGGACTCGCTCAAATATCGCCGCACCGAAAGCCGCTCTGAGCTGGACAAAGCGCGATTATAGACCAGCACTGCGGCGATGTCCCCCGGCCAATACTCGCCAGCGCTGGTGCCATGATCCGGATCTCCTTGCACTCCGATGGTGTAGGGTCCGCGCTCGGGGTCGGACGCCAGGTTGCGTCCGCCCAAAACTCCCCCGGTGTAAATACTCCGCCCGTTCTGCGTCACCTCGGCAAAGCCGGGCAGACTGCCGTCCGTGACAAAATCCAAGACGAAATGGGCCGAGACGGCGGTGGCGGTGCCAGCGTTGCCAATGGCATCGGTGAAGCGCACTCTGGCGGAATCGGTGTCCGCCTGATAGGCGGTCAAGCCAACGAATACGGAATCACCGAAACGGCCCTGCGCAGCCGACCAGTTGCCGAAAAGATTTCTATGTCCAGCGCCGGTTGGAGTCGCGTTCACCGCTGCGAAGATCGTGAAATCGGTGTTTGTCAACACCTGTCCGTCGATCGTCAACAAGTCATCCCCGCCGTCGAACCGCAGGGCAGACGCCCCAGTGGCAGTTGCGCCAGTCACGAGCGTAGGCCGGCGCTCGGGATCGGCATTTTGCTTTGCGTGATGCTTACGGCCAGATTGATCCAGCCACTCGGACACCTTCCCGTCGCCATCGGCAGTGACCCCAACCCCGGCCTCCAGGCGCATCGCCAAACCCCGAGTCACCGCGAGCGTAAGCGGCGCGGAAGGGTTTAACGTGTACTGCCACTCGACGGCGGTGAAAGGATTCGGGAGGGATGCCAGGTCGGTGATGCCATGACCGGCGGCAAAGGAGACCCTGACCGGCCCAAAAGCGGGCTCAGGGAATTCGAACGCATATTCACTGGCGGAAGCAGCCCTGAACCGGGTGACGATAGCTTGACCGTTAATCAACAGGTCCTGCGCATCGACGTTTTTGACCCCTTCACTAAAGATCAGGGTCAGGCCGATCAACTCCGCCACCCTGGATCCGGCCACGGGATCGGCGGTAACCGTCGGAGGGGTGGGGTCATTGACATGCTTGTAACTCCAACTCGATGCAACAAGGGCGTTTGGTTTGGAGGCAAGGTCGACAATTCCATGCCCCTGGGCGAACCCGACCGTCACCGCGCCGAAGGCGGGAGCTTCGAACTCGAAAACATATTGCTGAGCGTTCACCACAACCACCCTGGTCGATCGAGCAACTCCATTAATGACAAGGTCGGTCGCGTCCACGTTCTTGACCGGCTCACTAAACGCAACGCGGATGCTGGTCAACGAGGTCACGACCGCGTCCGCGGGCGGATCAAGCGAAACGATCGTCGGCGCGACGGGCTCGAAGTAAGTATCATTCAGGTATTGTCGTACTTGCGCCTGTTCCTCCGCAGACAAGGCCCGATTATAAACCAGCAGGGCCGCGATGTCCCCCGGCCAATACTCGCCAGCGCTGGTGCCATGATCCGGATCTCCTTGCACTCCGATGGTGTAGGGTCCGAGATCGGGGTCGGACGCCAGGTTGCGTCCGCCAAGGGCAGTGGAGGTGAAGATCGGCAGGCCGTTGCGGGAGACCTGCGCCACCCCCGGGGTTGGATCACGCCGGGTGTTGAAATCCAAGAGGAAGTGCCTCGAAATACCACCGAGCCTGCCTGCGCTGGGCTTGGCGTCGGAAAACCGGACGGTCGCCGAGTCCGAGTCCTTTTGGTAACCCGTAATCCCTACAAAGACCGAATCGCCAAACCGCTTCTGGGCGGCTGACCAGTTCCCGAAGAGATTCCGGTGCCCCGAACCCGTCGGCGTCGCGTTGACGACGGCGAAAATCGCGAAATCGGGCGAGGTGAGGACCTGTCCCGCCACCGTCAGCAGATCGTCGTTGCCATCAAACCGCACGGCCGCCGCTCCACTCGGCAGGACGCCGTTGACGCGAATCGGGCGCCGATCGGGGTTGACGTTCTGCGAGGCGTTATGGCCGTTGCCGGTCAGGTCCTGCCAATCGGAGACGGCCCCCGTCTCGTCGGTGAAGACCCCATCGATGGATTCCAGTCGCATGGCCAGGCCATCCACGACCACCAGCTTTGCCGCCAGAACAGCATTAGCGCTCAGGAGAAATGTGCCCATGAGCGCGGCGAAGGCGAAGCGCAGGCGCGCACGAAGCCTGGACGCTCTTTTCGAAGACGACGCTTCCAAACGATCGCTGGATCGAGGTGAGCAGGAGTTCATGGTTTTAGGGGGTTGGTTGTTATTGCTTGCTAACTGATGAAAAAAATTAGGAAATTTAATTTCGGGGAGAGGTTCTATAACAGAAGGATCCAACTCTGCAAGCACTTGTTTTAGTGCTTTTTGGGCACTTTTTATCACTTTTTTGGTGTTTCGTGCGTCCTTTTCACGCCTTCGCCCTCATTCCTCAACACCCTCCAACTGCACCGCCACACCCCCACGTCCGGAGGGACGATCAGGCCAAGCGCGCCTACTGACGCGCTCGATAGGGAAGTCAGAGGGAGCCTGATGCGAAACGGATTGTGCCCAGCCTCAGGACAACCACCAGCACGAAGAAGACCAGGACCGAGGCGTTGAACTCGAAGGAAAGGCCGTTGGGGGCTGCGGGAACGGAGAGGCTCCCGATGATTGGCAGGCATTCACCCCTCCGTCGCAGTCTCTGTTCTCGAATCGCGCCGGCCAAACCGGGCTTCGTGCTCCAGCAGGCGGGTGTCGTGAACTCCAACCTGTGGTCGCCAGCGCCCAGCGGCGCGCAAAATCCGGTCGTGCTACCCGCAGGCGAGCGCGCGCGGTTCTTCCGGCTGGTGAAGCCGTAAACTCAGAAAGGCTTTGGGGGGCTGTGGAGCCGGGAGATGGGGGCGCGACGTGCGTCAGCCAGGAAAGAAGTAACAGACGGATGGGGAGCTTCATGGGATGGCAATCAAACGAATGGGTGTCAGGCGAATGTGATTCAGAGTGGACGTAGGTTGTTGCAGTCGCTCAGTTGAAAGATACAGACTGCGGATTCGTCTGCCACCCATTCGTCTGACTCATCCTCGCCATTTGATTCATCGCTGGATGGTGATGAACTCGACGGTCGCGTGATTGAGTTGTAAAGGGTAAAAGGGGTCATCCATTAAAGGTTCGTGTCAACAAACAAAATCTTCTGCCGCCAAAAAATTCACTTTTTGACACGAGCGTTGCTCGCCCGCACCGAGGAGCGCACCGTCGTTGCACCGTTCACTTCTGCCACTCGGTTCCAACATCCCACGTCCCGCCCTCGGGCCGT
>Ga0194121_10006867_pt1 | contig 15081 bp, 14 predicted proteins | sample TA2MahCa50mmetaG_FD_148609 | JGI IMG/M metagenome (GOLD analysis project Ga0194121, IMG submission 148609) | Freshwater microbial communities from Lake Tanganyika, Tanzania - TA2015020 Mahale Deep Cast 50m | ecosystem: Environmental > Aquatic > Freshwater > Lake | place: Tanzania: Lake... | reverse complement strand
GTGAGGCGCTCCTGGTGGAAGGCGAACTCGCTCTCGAGGCGCTTCTGGGCGGGGCCCTCGGCCCAGCTCGCGATCTTGCCGCCCACGAGCGGGACCTTCACGTCGAACTTGCCGGTGACGGTGTGGCGGGTGCCCCCGTCGGCGGTGGGCTCGAGCCGCATCGTGCCGCTCGCCTTCACCGGCGCGCCCTTCAGGTCGATCGTGAACGTGCCGTTGCGGGCACCGTCGGCGTCGGGGGCGTCCCAGGCGTCGACCTGCTCCATCGTGTTGGTGGGCTTGATCACCTTGGTGGCGAAGCCGGGCAGCCCCTCCACGTCGACGGTGCGGCGGGTGTGGATGACGAGATCGTCGCCGTCGGGCCCGCAGTCGAGGATCTCGAGGTCGCGGTCGCCCGCGGCCTCGTAGCGGGCCGCCACGACCTCGGGGTAGACGAAGAGCGCCGCGACGACCTCGACCGGGGCCGCGTAGGTCTGTGCACCGGAGAATGCCATCCGTGCACGCTATCGGGCGCTTCGATAGCGTGCACGAGACCCCGGATCCGGGGCGACACCAGGGGGAAGAGGGGACACATGACCACTCCCGAAGCAACCGACCGCCCGGGCGGCATCACGTTCGTCGTGGTGCTCGCCTACATCGGGTTCATCTTCGAGATCCTCGCCGGCATCCTGATCATGATCGAGGCCGACGAGGTCAGCCAGCAGCTCCGGTCGGGCATGACCGAAGACCAGATGATGGCCGCGGGCATCGTCACGGTCGTCATCGGCGTCATCGGCGTCCTGCTGACCGGCGCGCTGGCTCGTGGCAGCAACGTCGTGCGGATCCTGTTCGGCGTGTGGGTCGCGTTCCAGGTCGCCGGCGGCCTCTACGCGATGCTCAGCCACGACGGGGTGCGGCGGGGTGCCGGGATCGTGCCGGTGGTGTTCGGCATCGTGATCCTGTACCTGCTCTTCAACCAGCGGGCGCACGACTACTTCGCCAAGGACTGACCCGGCGGAGCGACTCCGGTCGCGCCCGATCGAGCAGCGGAGGGAGCAGCCATGCTGGCGAGCCGTCTCTACGGCACCGAGGACGTCCGTCTCGACGAGGTCCCCGATGTCGAGCCGGGTCCCGGCGAGGTGCGACTCAAGGTCGCCCACAACGGGATCTGCGGCAGCGACCTCCACATGTACTTCCAGGGCCAGCTCGCGCGACCCGAGCCCTTCACCATCGGGCACGAGTTCGCCGGGGTGGTCGACACGGTCGGACCGGGGGTGACGGGCATCGCGCCCGGCACCCCCGTCGCCGTGCGACCCTTCCTGCGCTGCGCCGAGTGCGACCGGTGCACCGGTGGCCTCCCGCACCTGCACGCGCCGATGCGAGTGCTCGGGTGCGGCGCGGCCGAGGGCGGCGGGCTCGCCGAGTACTGCGTGTCGGAGGCCCAGCACGTGTTCGCCCTGCCCGACGGCGTCACCCTCGAGCAGGGTGCGCTGGTCGAGCCCATGGCGGTGTCCTACAACGGCATCCGTCGCGGTGAGGTCGAGCCGGGCATGCGCACGGTGATCTTCGGGGCCGGCCCGATCGGCATCGGCGTGCTGCTCGGGCTGCGGTCGCTCGGGGTCGACGACGTGGTCGTGGTGGAGCCGTCGGCCGCGCGCCGCGAGGCCATCGGCGCGCTCGGCGCCGCCGAGGTGATCGACCCGGGCGCCGCCGACGTCATCCGCACCGTGATGGCCCGCACCGGCGGCCGCGGCGCCGACGTCGTGTTCGAGTGCGCGGGGGTCGAGGCCAGCTTCGTGCAGTCGATCGTCGTGGCGGGCGCCCGCGGACGGGTGGTGATCCTGGCGATCTACGAGCAGAACGTCGCCTTCAACCCGTCGATGATGATGATGGACGAGATCGAGGTCCGCGGCGCCCTCGGCTACGAGGACGGCTGCTACGAGACGGTGATCGACCTGATGGCCAAGGGCTGCTATCCGACCGACGGCTGGGTCGAGCACATCCCGTGGAGTGGCCTCATCGACGAGGGGTTCGCCCCGTTGCGCCGGGGTGAGCGCATGAAGGTGATGGTCGACCTCCCGTAGGTGCGGCGCCCGGGGGAGCGGCTGTCGCCGCCCGGTCCCAGGGCCTAGCCTGATCCTCGTGACGGACGTGGCGGTCCTCGAGCTGCCGCGCCTGCGAGGGCGCGTGCACCAGGCGGCGTTCGTCGTGTCGTTGCTCGGCCTCGCGTGGCTCGTCGTGCTCGCCGACGGCCCCCGCGCGGTGGTGGCCGCCGCCGTGTACGGCCTGGCGATGGTGCTCCTCTACCTCGTCAGCTCCACCTACCACGTGTTCGCCCGCGGTCCCCGGATCCGGCCGTTCATGCGCCGGCTCGACCACTCGATGATCTTCGTGATGATCGCGGGCACCTACACGCCGGTGTGCCTCCTGGCGCTGCACGGCGCGTGGGGCTGGGGGATGCTCATCGCGGTGTGGGCGGGTGCGCTCATCGGCATCACGCTCAAGGTGGCCGGCCTGGAGAAGTACCGGAAGGTGTCGGCGCCGCTCTACATCGTCCTCGGGTGGCTCGCGGTGGTCGTCACCCCGCAGCTCTTCGACCGGCCCGACCTGCTCGCGCTCGCGCTCGCGGGCGGCCTCTTCTACACGGTGGGCGCGATCCTGTTCGCCGCGCAGTGGCCGGGCCGGGTCGCGCAGTGGTGGGGCTACCACGAGTGGTGGCACACGTTCACGATCGTCGCGGGGGTCTGCTTCTTCGCGATGAACGCCTGGTTGATCGCCTCGTACTAGAAGACCGCGCCGCCGGCGACCAGGGCGGCGACGGCGGCGTCGTCGAGGTCGAGCAGCTCGGCGAGGACTGCACGGGTGTGCTCGCCGGGGCGCGGGGCCGGGCCCCGCACGCCGACGTCGGCCTGGCGCGACCGGTACGCGCGACGCACGACCCGAGCGCCGGGCTCGACCTCCTCGAACACGCCCCGTGCGCCGGCCCACTCGGTCTCGGCGAGCTGCGCCACCGAGCGCACGGGCGCCACGAACATGGGGTACGGCTCCAGCAGCCGTTCGAGCGTCTCGTAGTCGGGCACCTCGGCCACCGCGGCCCGGATGACCGCAAGGGCCGCGGCGTCGTCGGTGGGGCGCGGCTGCGGTGGGGCGCCAAGCGCGGCGAGCCAGGTGTCGAAGCCCCGTACCGGGTTGCCCACGAGCGCGGCCATCGAGCCGTCGCCCAGGGTGAAGACCGGGTGGGTCCAGGTGTCGAAGAACCGCTCACGCCCGTAGCCGTGGAGGTCGGTGGAGCTCCACTCGTCGGTGAAGACGAGCGCCTCGGCGAGGGCGAGGTCGAGGTGCTGACCCCGACCCGTGCGCGCGGCCTGGAGCAGAGCGGCGAGGACCGCGCTGGTGGCGACCAGCGCGGTGTTGACGTCGCCGTGCTGGTGCACCTCCTGCTGGGGAGGCGCGTCGCGCAGTCGGGCCGCGAGCTCGATGCGGCCGGCCTCGGCGTGCACGAGCGGGGCGTAGGAGCGCCGGTCGGCCCACGGCCCGTCCTGGCCCCAGCCGCTGATCGAGCAGTACACGAGGCGCGGGTTGCGGGCGAGGAGCGCGTCGGCACCGAGGCCGCGGCGGTCGAGCACGCCGGGCCGGAAGTTCTCCACGAGCACGTCGACCTGCTCGGCCAGGCGGCCGAGGACGTCGACGCCGGCGGCGGTCGTCAGGTCGATGCCCACGCCACGCTTCCCCGCGTTGAGGTGGGTGAAGTACAGGCTCTGGCCGGCGACTGCGGGCAGCACCTCGCGGGTGCGGTCGAGCGCGGGGAACTCGACCTTGATGACGTCGGCGCCCATGTCGGCGAGCATCCGCCCGCACATCGGCCCGGCGACGACCTGCGAGCAGTCGAGGACCCGGATCCCGGCGAGCGGCGCGCCGAGGTCGCTCACGCGCGCCCCGTGGTGGTGGGAGTGGCGGTCAGGGGGTCGTCGTGGGCCATGCTGCATTCTGACCGACCGGCGGATGGAGGCGACCGTGGAGCCCGAGCGGATGCACATCGAGTTCGGCGCCGACGCGGTCGCCGACCTGCGTGATCGCCTGTCGCGTACCCGGTGGCCCGGCGACTTCGGCAACGACGACTGGCGCTACGGCGCCAACCAGGACTGGATGCAGGAGACCCTTGCCTACTGGCGCGACGGGTTCGACTTCGCCGGCCTCGAAGCCGCCCTGAACCGCTGGGAGCACTACCGGGTGGTGATCGACGACGTGCCGATCCACTACCTGCACATCCGGGGCAAGGGGCCCGACCCGATGCCGCTGGTGCTCACGCACGGGTGGCCGTGGACGTTCTGGGACTTCCAGCACGTGCTCGGGCCGCTCAGCGATCCCGCGGCGCACGGTGGCGACCCCGCCGACGCGTTCGACCTGATCGTGCCGGCGCTGCCCGGGTACCCGTACTCGGGTCCGCTCACCGACACCGGGATCAACGTGCGGGAGACCGCCGCCCGCTGGGTGCGCCTCGTGCAGGACGTGCTGGGCTACGGGCGGTTCGGCGTGCACGGCGGCGACTGGGGCGCGTCGGTCACCGCGCAGCTCGCGCACGAGTACGCCGACCGGCTGGTCGGCGCGCACCTCAGCCTTCCTGTGCTCCTCTCGATCTCGTACTACTCCGGCCTGTCGGCCGACATGTACGGCCCCGACGAGGAGGGCTGGTTCGAGAAGATGCAGCGACGGATGGCGACGGCCAACGCACACGTGGCGGTGCACACGACGGATCCGCAGACGCTGGCCTACGCGCTCAACGACTCGCCCGCCGGGCTCGCCGCGTGGATCCTGGAGCGCCGCCGGCTGTGGAGCGACCACGACGGCGACGTCTTCGACGCGATCTCGCGCGACGACCTGCTCGCGGGCCTGTCGCTCTACTGGTTCGGCGGCGCCATCGGCACGAGCATGCGCTACTACTGGGAGCAGTGGAAGAACCCGGTGCGGATCATGCACGACCGCATGCCCGAGCTCGAGGCCCCCACCGCGATCGCGGTGTTCCCGAACGACCTGATCTTCGTGCCCCGGGCCGTCGCCGAGCGGCACGCGAACCTGCATCGCTGGACGGTCATGCCCCGCGGCGGGCACTTCGCGGCGGCCGAGGAGCCCGACCTGCTCGTCGACGACCTGCGCGCCTTCTTCCGCGACCTCCGCTGAGGGACGGGTCAGTCGGTGACGTCGAACTCGTGCGACCAGAAGAACTCGAAGTCGGCGGCCCCGGCGAAGTGCTTGTCGACGTCGGTGTCGCCGATGTGCACGTAGCGTTCGGCCGGGAACTTCTCCCGCACCTCAGGCAGGTGGTGCTTCCCGCCCACGAACTGGACGTCGACGCCGTGGGCCTCCCAGAGGTTCGCCTGGTCGGAGCGGGTGCGGTCGGAGCCCGAGCCGATCACATGGCCGAGCTCGGCCATCGCCTTGGCCAACGCCACCGGGATCGGGCCCGGCGGGTCGCCGAACTCCATGGTGCCGTCGATGTCGAAGCTGACGACCGTGAGCCGGCCGTCGCCGAGGAAGCCGTCGGGGGCACGGGACAGCGGCACGGCGGACAACCTACCGGGAGCGCAGCGAGCGTCCGGTGTGGACGGACGCCGGAGTGGCGATGCGTCGGCTGTGGAGCGAGCGGAGCGACCCACAATTAGGATCGCGCACCTTCCGAGGGGGGAGCAGATGGGCCTGGACCTGACCGGCCGCCGTGCGGTGGTGAGCGGCGCGAGCGCGGGCATCGGCGCGGAGACCGTGCGGGTGCTGGCGGAGCACGGCGCCGACGTCGCGTTCTGTGCGCGCACCGCCGACGCCGTGGAGGACCTGGCCGCCGCGCTGGCCCGCACCCAGGGCAACGTCCACGGCTACGTCGCCGACATGGCCGACGCCGACGCGATCGCGGCGTTCTGCGACACCGTTGAAGCCGAGATCGGTGCACCCGACATCCTGGTCAACAACGTGGGCGCGTCGCCGTCGCGCAACTTCCTGCACATGTCGGATGACGACTGGTTCGCGTTGTTCGAGCTCAACGTCATGGCCGCGGTGCGGCTCACCCGCCGGTTCCTCCCCGCGATGCGCGCACAGCAATGGGGGCGGGTCGTGATGATGAACACCGCAGCCGCGAAGTACCCGGGCGCGGCGATCGTCGACTACTCCGCCACCAAGGGCGCGCTGGCCGTCGCCACGAAGGCCCTGGCCCGGAAGTACGCGGCCGACGGCGTGCTCATCAACTCGATCGCACCGGGCCGCATCCGGACCGAGATGTGGGAGCGCACCGCGCGCGAGGTCGCGGAGGCGAAGGGCCACGGCGACGTCGAGGCCGTGTTCACCGAGCGCTCGAAGGACATCCCGCTCGGGCGCTTCGGCCGCTCCGACGAGATCGCCAACGTCGTGCTCTTCCTCTGCTCGGACCTCGCCACCTACGTCTCCGGCGCGACCATCGACGTCGACGGCGGCCTCGGCTCGTACGTGTACTGACCGCTTCCCCTGCGTCGCCGCAGGACGATCCACCGAACCAGAAACAGGAGACCCCATGGTCCTCGAAGCCCTCGACCGAGCGGTCGGTGAGGACGCCCCCGTGGGCACCGCGATCACCGCGGCCCAGAAGGGCCAGGCCTCGCCGACGATGGTGCCGGCCGCGCGGTACACGTCGCCCGAGTTTGCCGCGCGCGAGATCGAGCGGATGTGGCCGAAGGTCTGGCAGGTCGCTTGCACGGTCGACCACGTGTCCGACCCGGGCGACTACTTCGAGTACCGCGTCGGGCCGTACTCGGTGCTGATCGTGCGCGACGACGACGGCACGCTGCGGGCGTACCAGAACGTGTGCCGCCACCGCGGCAACGCGCTGTGCACCGGCGCCGGGAAGGGCCTGTCGGAGCTGCGCTGCGGCTACCACCGGTGGAGCTGGGACCTGCGGGGCCGGCTGCGGGAGGTGCCGTCGCGCAAGGGGTTCGGCGTCCTCCGCAACGACGACTTCCCGCTGTTCGCCGCGTCGGTCGACACGTGGGGACCGCTCGTGTTCGTCAACCTCGACCCCGAGGCCATGCCGCTCCTCGAGTACCTCGAGGGGGCGCCGGCCGACCTCGAGTGGATCGGGTTCGACGACTTCCGCGGCGAGGCCCTCGTCACCATGGACGTCGAGGCCAACTGGAAGGTCGTCGCCGACGGGTTCAGCGAGACGTATCACGTCCAGGGGCTGCACCGGGAGATGATCGCCTCGATGGACGACATCGACGCGCCCCAGCGGGTGTGGGGGCACGCCAGCAAGTCGTCGCAGCGCTACGGGGTCCCGAGCCCCCGCTTCCGCGGCGGGCTCGATGACCAGACGGTGTGGGACTCGTTCGTGATCACCCAGGGCATGCGCATGGGCGTCGCCGAGGTGGGACCCGTGCCCGAGCGGGCCGAGGGTGAGTCCCTGAGCGACGTCATCGCGGCGCGCATCCGGGCGACCTCGGCGGAGAAGGGCGCCGACCTGTCGCGCTTCGACACCGACCAGATGCTCACGCTGCACCAGTACAACCTGTTCCCCAACTCGACGGTGCTCGTCACCCCCGACCTGCTGTCGGTGCTGAGCGCGAAGCCGGGGCCCGATCCCGATCACGCCGAGATGGTGGCGATCCACTTCCGGCGGGCGCCGTCGGCCGACGCGCCGCGCTCGGAGCCGATGACCGTCGCCCTCGGCGGGCAGCCGGCCGACCTCGGGTTCGTGCTCAACGCCGACGTGTCGGTCGCGCCGGCCATCCAGCGGGGGATGCACCAGCCGGGCTTCACCCACCTCGCCCTCTCGGGTGAGGAGATCCGCATCATCAACACGCACCGCAACCTGGAGCGCTACCTCGGCATCGACCCGTCGGACATGACCGGCGGACCCGCCGACGACTGACCGACGGACCGGACGGGGCGACCCGTCGAGGCACCACCGACCGCAGCGCACTGCGTTGCGCAGACCTGAGGAGGGAACGATGGGCCGCAAGTACCAGGTCATCTCGGCCGACGGGCACGTGGAGACGCCGCCGGTGTGGACGAAGTACGTGCCGGAGAAGTGGCAGGACCGCGCGCCGAGGCTCATCTCCCTGCCCGACGGCGGCGAGGGCTGGCTCATCGAGGGCCAGCCGCTGCTGAAGAACGGTCAGAACATCACGGGGCGCGGGCCGATCCGCTTCGACTACGGCTCGTACTACAAGCCCGACGGATCACCCAACGACGGCGCGGGCCCGCCGGAGCAGCGGTTGCGCGAGCAGGACGAAGACGGCATCGACGCCGAGGTGCTGTTCCCGCCGGTGTTCGCGTCGCGTTTCCTCGAGGGCATCAAGGATCCCGAGGTGTACGTCGCGATGATCCGCGCGTACAACACCTGGCTCGCCGAGGACTACTGCTCGGTCGCGCCCGACCGGCTCATCGGCAACTCGGTCACGCCGATCTCGACCATCGAGGACGCGGTCGCCGAGGTCCGCTTCGCGCACGCGCTCGGTCTGCCGTCGGTCGCGTTCTACATGTTCCCCAACGGGACCGGGTTCGCGCAGCCCGAGGACGACGCGTTCTGGGAGGCCTGCCTCGAGCTGGGCATGGCCATCTCGCCGCACTTCGGGTTCGGGGAGATCAGGGCCCCGATGGCGGGAGCGGGGCAGGGCACCGCGGGTCAGCCGTACGCGTCGGCGCTCACGCAACGGGCCGGTTCGCACGCGCCGGTCTACTGCATGGCCCAGCTGATGGCGGCCGGGGTGTTCGACCGCTTCCCCGAGATCCGCTTCTACTTCGCGGAGACCAACGCGAGCTGGCTGCCGTTCACGCTGTCGTTCATGGACGACAACCACGACATCTTCTCCACCGCGTTCGGTGGGCGGAGGATGGCGCTCACGCCGACCGAGTACGTCGCGAAGCACTGCCACTTCTCGATCATCCGCGACCCGATCGCGATCGACATGGCCGCCATGCTGCCGCTCGACAACATCATGTGGGGGACCGACTTCCCGCACTCGGTCGGCTCGTTCCCGAGCTCGCAGGAGTTCCTCGACGCGACCTTCGCGGGCAAGGACGACCTGCGCCGCAAGATCGTGCTCGAGAACCCCGCCCGCTACTTCGGCCTCGACCTCGACGCCGACCTCACCCCCACCCCCACGGCCTGAGGTGGCGCGACTCCTCGTCGTGCACCACACGCCGTCGCCGGCGTGCCAGGACCTGCTCGACGCCGTGGTCGCGGGTGCGCGGGACCCGGCGATCGAGGGGGTCGAGGTCGTGGTGCAGCCGGCGCTCGCCGCGACGCCGTCCGACGTCCTCGCCGCCGACGGCTACCTCCTGGGGACGCCGGCCAACCTCGGGTACATGTCGGGCGCGCTCAAGCACTTCTTCGACACGATCTACTACCCGTGCCTCGACGCCACCGTCGGCCGGCCGTACGGCCTCTACGTGCACGGCAACCTCGACGTCGAGGGCGCGGTCCTGTCGGTCGAGAAGGTGGTCCCCGGCCTGCGCTGGCGCCGTGCCCAACCGACGGTGACGGTCCTCGGGCCGCCGAGCGCCACCGACCTCGCGGCCGCGACCGAGCTGGGCGCCGCCGTGGCCGCAGGGCTGACGGGCTGACGGGTCAGCGGGGCGCCGCGCCCAAGGACGCGCGCTTGGCGGTGCGGCCGCGGGTGGTGGCGTCGAGCTCGACCTTGCGGATCCGCACGTTCTTCGGCGTCACCTCGACCGACTCGTCGGAGGCGATGAACTCCAGCGCCGCCTCGAGCGACAGCGGACGCGGGGGAGCGAGTCGCTCGAGCTCCTCGGCCGCCGCGGCCCGGTGGTTGGTGAGCTTCTTCTCCTTGGTGGGGTTCACGTCCATGTCGCCGATGCGGGAGTTCTCCCCGATGACCATGCCCTCGTAGGTCTCCACGCCCGGCCCCACGAACAGCTCGCCGCGCTCCTGCAGGTTCATGAGCGTGTAGCCGGTGGTGACGCCCTTGCGGTCGGAGACGAGGCTGCCGTTGCGGCGGGTGCGGAGCTCGCCGTGCCACGGCTCGTAGCGCTCGAACACGTGGTGGATGAGACCGGTGCCCCGGGTCTCGGTCATGAACTCGGTGCGGAACCCGACGAGCCCGCGGGCGGGGACGAGGAACTCCATCCGGGCCCAGCCGGTGCCGTGGTTGACGATCTGCTCCATGCGCCCCTTGCGGACGGCGAGCAGCTGGGTCACGGTGCCGAGGAACTCCTCGGGCACGTCGATGGCGACCCGGTCCACCGGCTCGTGCACCTTGCCGTCGACCATGCGGGTGACGACCTCGGGCTTGCCCACCGTGAGCTCGAAGCCCTCCCGGCGCATGGTCTCCACGAGCACGGCGAGCTGGAGCTCGCCGCGGCCCTGCACCTCCCACGCGTCGGGCCGCTCGCTCGGCAGCACCCGCAGCGACACGTTGCCCACGACCTCGGCGTCGAGCCGGTTCTTCACGAGGCGCGCGGTCATCTTGTCGCCGTCCTGGCCGGCGAGCGGCGACGTGTTGATGCCGATGGTCATCGACAGGCTCGGGTCGTCGATGTGCATGACTGGCAGGGGCCGCGGGTCGTCGACGCTCGTGAGGGTCTCGCCGATGGTGACGTCGGCGAGACCGGCGATGATGCCGATCTCCCCGGGGCCGATCTCGGCGGCCGGCACCCGCTCGAGCCCGTCGGCCACGAACAGCTCGGAGAGCCGCACCGTCTCGGTGGAGCCGTCGGCCCGGCACCACGCGATCGGCTGGTTGCGCACCAACGTGCCGTGGTGCACCCGCACCAGCGCGAGCCGGCCGAGGTAGGGCGACGCGTCGAGGTTGGTCACCAGCGCCTGGAGCGGGTGGGTCGGGTCGTGCTCGGGCGCGGGGATGTGGTCGAGCAGGATCTTGAAGAGGGTCTGCAACCCGTCGGGCGCCATCTCGCCGCCGTCCCGCAACGAAGGCTCGTCGGCGTCGAGCGACGACCGGCCGGTGCGCGCGTTGCAGTACACGATCGGGAAGTCGATCTGGTCCTCGTCGGCGTCGAGGTCGAGGAACAGCTCCTCCACCTCGTGCACGACCTCGTCGATCCGGGCGTCGGGGCGGTCGACCTTGTTGACGACCACGATCACGGGCAGCCGGGCCTCGAGCGCCTTGCGCAGCACGAACCGGGTCTGGGGGAGGGGGCCCTCGCTGGCGTCGACGAGCAGGAGCACGCCGTCGACCATGGTCAGGCCCCGCTCCACCTCGCCGCCGAAGTCGGCGTGGCCCGGCGTGTCGACGATGTTGATCTTCACGTCGCCGAGGGTCACCGCCGCGTTCTTGGCCAGGATGGTGATGCCCTTCTCCCGCTCCAGGTCCATGGAGTCCATGACCCGGTCGCTCACCTCCTGGTGGGCGCGGAACACCCCGCTCTGGCGGAGCATGGCGTCGACGAGGGTGGTCTTGCCGTGGTCGACGTGGGCCACGATGGCCACGTTGCGGATGGCCGGGTTTCGGGTGGCGGAGCGCGAAGCGATGACACGGCCTTTCGAGTGGGGCGCCGACGGATGGGCGCCACCGGGAACGGGTTATCCAGGCTACCGGGGACCGTCCCTTGTGCTCGTGCGGCGGGTCGGGAAGACTGGGCGACTCGTCCGACTCGTCCGACTCGCCCGAGTTCGACGACGAAGGGGGCACCATGTACCTGTTCACGCGCAGCCGCACCATTGACCCCGGTGAGCTCAGTGGCGCAATGGCGTTCGTCCCCGAGATCACCGAGCGAGTCCGGTCGATCACGGGAGTGGACGTGCAGGCCTGGGCCGCGGTGATGTCGCCGGAGGCGGGCCTCGTCACGTGGTCGGCCTGGTTCGAGAGCCTGAAGGCGCTCGAGGTGGCCGGCGACCAGCTGACGGCCGACTCGGGCTACATGAAGGCGGTCGAGAAGGGCGACGACTACTTCGACGGTGGCATCGTCGACGGGCTCGCCCAGGTGGTGTACGGCACCGTCGACCCCGATGCCAACCCGGCCTACGCCGCGGTTGCCTCGGCGGCGTCCACCAACGGCCGGCTCGCCGACGCGATCTCGGGTGGGATCGAGATCGCGGAGTTCGCCAGCCGGGTCTCCGGACAGAACACGCTGTTCGTCGTGGGCGCCACGGGTCCGTACGGTGGGGTGGCCTGGATCACCGGGAACCCCGACATCGAGACGTTGGAGGCCGGGGAGAGCGCGCTCATGGCCGACCCCGAGTGGCTGCAGCTCATCGACCGGGTGTCGCCGGCCTATCTGCCGGGCGCGAGCCAGACCATCTTCCGCCGCATCGCCTGAGCGACGGCCGCGCGCCGCGGCTCCCCGGGCGAACATCCAGCGGCCGGCGAGGCTGTCCACCAGGGCAGCCTCGCCGGCGCGCCGGCGCGTCGGCCCGTCGCCGCGTCGGCCCGTCGCCGCGTCGGCCCGTCGACGGGTGCCGTCGGCGGGTGCCGCCGGGTCGGTCGACGCGAATCGCGGCGCCGGTCGGTTGGCGCGAGGCACCGGTGGGTGCGAGGCTGCCCGCCGCATCCAGGAGGAACCGATGATCAATCCCCCCGCCCCGCGGGAGTACACCGTCGTCCTGATCGACACGCCCGCCGAGGGTGTGCGTCGGATCACGATGAACCGACCCGAGAAGCGCAACGCGCTGAACCACACGCTCCGGGGCGACGTGCTCGCCGCGCTCTACGAGGGTGACGCCGACCCCGACGTGCGTGTGCAGATCGTCCGTGGTGCGGGTCCGTCGTTCTCCGCCGGCTACGAGCTCGGCGGCGGCAACGATGGCCTCGACCTGCCCTTCTACACGCCGGGGGGCGAGGGTCACTGGCCCCGCCACGTCACCACCGGGTGGATGAGCATCTGGGACCTGGCCAAGCCGGTCATCGCCCAGGTGCACGGGTACTGCCTCGCCGGCGGCAGCGAGCTCGCCACCGGCTGCGACCTCGTGTACATCGCCGAGGACGCGAAGATGGGCTACCCCGCGGTGCGCTTCGGCGTGCCCGACATGCACTTCCACGCCTGGTTCCTCGGCATGCGTCGCGCGATGGAGATGATGCTCACCGGCGACTCGATCTCGGGAGTGGAGGCGGTCGCGGAGGGTTGGGCCAACCGGGCCTTCCCGGCCGACGAGCTCGACGAGCGGACGGTCGAGATGGCCATGCGCATCGCGCAGGTGCCGCCGGAGCTCGCGCAGATGAACAAGCGCCTCGTGCACCGGCAGATGGACGCCATGGGCATGCGGGCCGGCCTGCGGGCCGGGACCGAGCTGTGCGCGCTGGGCACCCACACCCAGGCGATGGCCGACTTCCTCAAGGCCCGGGTGGAGAAGGGCGGTCTCACCGGCGCGCTCCAGGCGCGCGACGCGAAGTTCGGGGACTACCGCACCTCCCACGAGGGCGCGGAGGAGAGCGCGAGCAAGGGCACGGGCGAGAGCTTCGAGGGCTCGTACGGGACCTCGTCGTAGACCAACAACCGTTTTGGCGTCCCCACGGCATCCATACGCTGCCTGGGGGACGCAAGAACGTGGAGGAGATGACATGGGACTCTGGGATTACGAGGGCATGCGGGTCGTCGTCAGCGGTGGCGGTGGCGCCGGGATGGGCGCGGCGGCGGTCACCGAGCTGGCCAACCTGGGCGCGGAGATCCACGTGCTCGACCTGAAGGAGCCGCCGGTCGACGTGGCGAGCTACCAGGCGGCCAACCTGCTCGACGCGCAGGCCACCGCCGATGCCATCGCCAACATCCCCGCCCCGATCCATGCGCTGTTCAACTGCGCGGGGCTCCCCGGGCCGCCGTTCTCCGACCTCGACACGATGACGGTGAACTTCATCGCGATGCGGCACCTCGCCGAGCTCTGCGCCGATCGGATGACCGAGGGCGGCGCGATCGCCAGCATCTCGTCCACGGCCGGCGCCGGCTGGCTCATGAACATGGACAAGTGGCGGCCGCTGCTCGAGACGAACGGCTTCGCCGAGGCCCGGGCGTGGTGCGAGGCGAACCCCGAGGCGATCGCGAGCGGGTACGCGCCCTCGAAGGAAGCCATCATCATGTGGACCCAGTGGGCGGGCATCGAGTACGCGAAGCGTAACGTGCGGCTCAACTGCATCAGCCCGGGACCGACCGACACGCCGATGATGACCGACTTCGAGAACGAGTCGGGGGCCGACCTCGTCAACCTGTTCGCACAGGGCGCCGGCCGACGCTCACGGCCGGAGGAGCAGGCCTACCCGCTCATCTTCCTCAACAGCCGGGCGGCGTCGTACGTGTCGGGCGAGAACTTCAACACCGACGGCGGCACCCTCGGTGCCCTCACCACCGGCAGCCTCGTGATCGACTTCAGCGAGCTGCTCATGGGCGAGCCCGGGGTCGGCTGAGCCCGCGCGGGGCCCGGGCCCCGTTCCCCGTCCACACGCGCAGACGGCCGGCCCTCTGGGGGCCGGCCGTGCCGCGTCGCACGGGCTTCGGGGGCCGGACGAGCCTCGGGGGAGGCGCCCGTGCGATGACCTGGTGTCAGTTGCGATTGGTGGCGCTGCGGGAGCCGAGCTCGGCGGTGGTGGTCTCGGTGTCGCCGTCGCGCACGTAGGTGATCTTCACCTCGTCACCGGGGTCGAGGTTGCGCACGTAGTTGGCGAGCTGGGCCGGGGTGGTCACCTCGTTGCCGTCGAACTCGACGATCACGTCGCCCACCTCGAGGCCGGCGTCGTCGGCCGCGCTGTTCGGCACCACCTCCACGACCTCGAGGCCGGCGGCGGTCTGCTGGGTGGCGACCCCGAGGAAGGCGCCGGAGGTGGGCGGGGTCTGGCTGCCGCCCTGGTTGCTTCCACCGCCCTGGTTGCCGCCGCCCTGGTTCGGGCCGCCCTGGTTGCCGTTGCCGCCCTGGTTGCCGCCGGGGGAGCCGGGGGACTCCTGGTTGCCGCCGGGGAAGCGCGGGACCGGCTGGCCGGGGCCGTCGTCCCCGGGGTTGAACGGCGTGCTCACGGCGGCGTCGTCGCCGTCGCTGGCGGCCGAGTCGCCCACGGCGTAGCCGATGCCGAACATCACGGCCGCGCCGAGCACGGCGCCCACGGTCGCGAGCACCCACTTCGGCACCGCGACGTGGCTGCTCGACTTCGCCGGCGCGACGGGCTCGACCGGCACCGCGGCGGGCGC